>ERZ761602.431-NODE-431-length-92132-cov-6.154816_pt1 | contig 92132 bp, 81 predicted proteins | sample MGYA00512165_ERZ761602 | MGnify/ENA primary metagenome ERZ761602 (study PRJEB28899, sample SAMN02445085) | bioreactor sludge metagenome | biome: EBPR sludge; isolation source: Thorneside wastewater treatment plant | place: Australia: Brisbane, Thorneside Wastewater...
GGCTAAGACCGGGCCGAATTACTTTTTATGTTTTCTCTATTTTTATGCTTGCACTTATTTTGGGCTATTTTATATTTACTGACGAGGTGATTGACAACTGAATACGACATAAGCGCCAAGGCACGGTCTATGACGCACACCCAGGCAAGCCAAGGCGCTGAACTTCACGACCCGGACTTTCTCGACCGACTGTGTTCACCCACAGCGCGAGCTCCCCGCTTCTGCCTGCCCTTCCGGGTCTTTCTTGAGTGCGCAGGGCGCCTATTGCCCTGCGCGCGCATTATGGGGCCTTCGACTCAACCCGTCCGACCCTCACCCCCAAAAGTCGAAGGCCCCAATTCTTGTCCAAGCGGTTTCACACTGGCAGACGCTGCAACCTTTGGCACACTTCAGGGTATGTCGGAGAGCAAGCGTATACGCTGGGAGCCCCGCGACACGCGAGAGTGGACCGTGTTGAGCGCCGAGGACGACCAGCTCACGGCGCGTCTTGTCTGCACCTTTCTGGAAGCCAACGAGATTGACGCCCGTGTCGGATCGCGCCAGGGCCGCTTCACAGTCGAAGTGCCCCAGGAACAGCTCGAGCAGGCCCGGCAAATCCACGGAGAAAATCCGACGGACACCAACGTCGTGAATCTGCCGCCACTGCAGGAAGTTGCGACGGTCAGGACTTCCCAGACCACCGTGCGGCGCATTCGCGCCGAACTCGTCACGCGGGGACTCAGCGCCCCGGCTCCCGCCGCCAACCACCGCGGCGCGGCACGGGCCTTGTTGCTGCTCGCGGCCCTGATAGCGATCCTGGGCGCCGTAGCCTGGTTGGTACTCTGGCCCCGAATTTGAAGCAGCTTCAGCTCCCTGACTTCGGCATCCGCACGCTGTCGCCGCGCAGCACACGGGTGTTGCGGTCGTACTTGCCCTTGAGCGCGTCTTCGCCGGTTCTCGGCCAGAGCTTGGCGCCGCTGACGTAAGCCGCGCGGCCAATCAGGTGCGAGGCCACGGGCACGGTCATGAACACGAAGCAGACCACGAACAGGGCCCGCACCGTGAGGCTCAGCTCGGCGTGAAACACCGCAGAGGCCAGCACCAGGGAAGTCACGCCCAGCGTAGACGCCTTGGCTGAGGTGGACATGCGCATGAAGACATCGGGCATGCGAAATACACCAATAGCTCCCAGCAGCGTAAACACACAGCCGACGCCGGCCAGAACCAGAGCAATGATCTCGTGGGGGCTCATGAGCGTTTCTCGATGTAACGGGCAAAGGCAATCGTCGAAATGAACATGACCAGGGCGAGCACGCCGGCCACATCCAGCAGCACGCGCGCGTCAAAAGCCATGGACACCAGGGCCAGCAGGCCCACCGTGATCGTCGCCATCAGGTCATAGGCGACGACGCGGTCGGCCAGGGTCGGGCCACGCACCAGGCGCACCATGGAGATCACCAGCGCCAGGGCCTGCGTGCCCACCAGCACCACCAGGATATCTTGACTCGTCAAGGCCAGCATCATCGCAGCAGCTCCAGTACCCGCGCTTCATACTCCCGCTTGATCGAGGCACGCAGCTCGTCGGCGTTGTCAACGTACATCGCGTGAACGTAAAGCGTCTTGCGATCGTCGGAGACGTCCAGGCTGCAGGTTCCGGGCGTCAGGGTCAGCATGTTGGCCAGCAGTGTGATGGCCGCGTCACTCGTGACATCCAGCGGCACGGCAATAATGGCCGGCTTCATGTTGTGGCGCGGCGTGAGCACTTCCAGGGCCACACGCAGGTTGCAGACCAGGATCTCCTTGAGCATGAACAGCACGAACTTCAGCGCCACCCAGGGCTTCTCGAAGTAGGTAGTCTCGCCCAGGGCCCGGCGGATGCCCAGCAGCAGAACAAAGCCCATCACGCCGCCGAAGGCCAGATTCTCCAGCGTGAACGTGGAGGTCACCGTCACCCACACGAAGGCCAGCGCGATGTTCCAGAGGAATGGCTTCATCGGCGGGCCTCCAGCACGGCCTGAATGTAGGTCTGCGGCTCCAGCAGTTGCTGGGCCGAGCGCTCGGCCAGTTGCATCACCGGCTCCACGCCAAAGCCGATCGCCAGGGTCATTGCGGCCATGGCGGCGATTGGCCCGTTCAGAAGGCCCACCGGCGCGGGGGTCAGGCCCAACGGGTGCGGCTTCCAGAAGGCCTCGCTCCAGATTTTCATCATCGAGATCATGGTGAACACGCTGACGGCCAGCGCCACCACCACAAGCACGACCTGCCCGCTCTCCAGGCCCGCCTTGACCAGGATGTACTTGCCCCAGAACCCCGAAAGCGGCGGAATGCCCGCCAGGGACAGCGCGGGAATCAGGAACAGCAGGGCCAGCCCAGGTTGCGCGGCGTAGAGCCCTCCCGACTTCTTCAGCTCGAAACTGCCCGTGGCGCGGGCCACCGCCCCGCTCACCAGGAACAGGTTCGTCTTCACGATGATGTGGTGCGCCAGATAAAACACCGTGCCCGCCAGGGCCAATGGCGTCATCAGCGCCAGCCCGATGATCATATAGCCGATCTGGCTCACGATGTGGAACGAGAGGATGCGCCTCATCTCCATCTGGGCGACGGCCCCCAGCACGCCCACCGCCATGGTCAGGCAGGCGACCACCAGCATGAGTTCCTTGATGAACTCGACGTCGTCGCGGAACACCAGAGTGAACACACGGATCAGGGCATAGACGCCCACCTTCGTCAGCAGGCCAGCAAACAGGGCAGACACGGCCACGGGCATGGTGTGGTAGGACGCCGGCAGCCAGAAGAAGAGCGGAAACACCGCGGCCTTGATGCCGAATGCGATAAAGAACAGCACTGCCAGCAGGTTCTCCAGGGCGGGGTAGTTCAGCCTGGCCAGGCGCAATGAAACATCGGCCATATTCAGGGAGTGCGTCAGGCCGTACAGCAGGCCCAGGGCGGCCAGAAAGATGGCCGAGGAAACCAGATTGAGGGTCACGTACTTGATGGCGCCCTCCATCTGCGCGCGCTCGCCGCCCAGGGCCGTGAGCACGAAGGAGGCCATGAGCAACACCTCAAACCAGACGTAAAGGTTGAACAGGTCGCCTGTGAGAAAAGCGCCGCACACGCCCATCAGCAGAATCTGCACCAGGGGATGGAAACCAAAACGTTCCCGGCCCTCATCGATGCTGCCCAGGGAATACACCGCGACCATGAGCCCCACGATGCCGCCCAGCACCACCATGAGCGCGCCCAGCAGATCCGCCGCCAGCGTGATGCCAAAGGGGGCAGCCCACTCGCCCGCATGGGACACGGCCATGCCCCGCCCGTCAACCTCCGCAAACAACGCCAGCGCTGAAGCCAGCAGCGCGGCCGAACCCGCAACGCCAAGCCAGCGCTGCACGCGCACCGACTTCCACGCCAGCAGGCAGAGCGCCGCCGTGAGCAGTGGGACCAGTATGGGCGCGACGAGGAGCAGGTTCATGAGTCCGTAGTGTGCAATTGGTCGAGGTCGTCTGTGCCGGTCGTCTGATACACGCGGTGAATCATGATGGCGGCAAAAGCGGAGACGGCGAACCCGATTACTATCGCCGTGAGAATCAGGGCCTGCGGCACGGGATCGGCATAGGGGGCAGCCAGTGCTGTCTCGCTTTCGTCAATCAGCGGGGGCCGGTCGCGCCGCAAGGTTGCCATCGTAAAGATGAGCAGGTTCGCAGCATGGGACAGCAGGGCCAGGCCGATGATCAGCTTGACCATGCTGCGCCTCAGCACCATGTACATGCCCGACGCATACAAAATGCCGATGAGGAGGGCCATGAGGGTATTCATTCGCCACGCTCCTCGGCCATGGTCAGCAACACCGCGCACCCCACGCCGATGACTACGAGATAGACCCCGAAGTCAAAGAGCAGCGGCGTGCCGAGATGAATCTCTGTTCCGTCGGGAAGCGCCAGCAGGGCCCAGCGCGAAGTAAGAAAGGCATCTCCGCCCAGCATCCCCGGCAGGCCGCTGACAAGCGCCAGCACCAGCCCTAGCCCGGCAACCGACAACGGGTCCAAGCGCAGCATCTTGCGCACCGTCGCCACATCAAAGGCAAAGGCGTAGAGCGTCAGCGCGGCAGTCGCCGTCAGGCCGCCAATGAAGCCACCGCCGGGCGCGTTGTGCCCGCGCAGCATCAGGTACACGGAAAACAACACAAGCAGAGACAGCAGGAAGCCCGTGGTGGTGCGCAGGATGAGCGAATTCATGCTCCCTCCTTGCGTGCGGGCTTGAGCCGCAACATGGCCACCACGCCAATAGCTGCGGCCGCCAGCACGGTAATTTCACCCAGGGTGTCGAGGGCGCGGAAGTCCACGAGAATCACGTTGACCACGTTGCGACCGTGGCCTTTGACCAGGCTGTTCTGCGCGTAGAACTCGCTCAATGGGGCATCCAGAATGTCCGTCGAGGATGCCAGCACCAGCAACGTCATGAGGCCGCCAAAGATCAAGGAGACCAGGAGGTCACGCACCCGTTCAAAGCTGCTGGAAAGTCGGGCGTACTGCGGCAGGTGATAGAACACCAGCACAAACAGCAGCACCGTCAGCGTTTCGACCATGATCTGCGTCATGGCCAGGTCCGGGCCGCTGAACAGCGCAAACACCAGCGTCACACCCAGGCCCGCCACTCCCAGGGCCACGATGGCCGCCATGCGGCTTTCCGAGCGCACCGCCACCAGACAGGAAACCAGGATCAGCGCCACGATGCCGATCTCGTAAGTCCTTATCTCTCCCACATTGAACGAAACCATCAGGTGCGGCTGGCGCCACAGCGACCACAGGGAGATGCCTACCAGGGCAAGGACCACCGTGCGCAGGTACGAATTCAGAAGGCCGTTCTGCACACGGCGCGTGAGCAGCGCTGCCGCGCCGAGGCTGCCCTCGTACAGGAGTTGATAGACCCGTTGCGGCGCCAGGGCTGCCGCAAACCTCAGGCCGCCTGCCAGACTTCTCAGGGGCGCCCGCAACGCAAACAGGAGGGCGCCGATGGCCACTGTCGCGCCGCTGAGCAGCAGGGCCTGGCCGTAAACGCCCTCCGTTCCGGCCCAGAGCTTGAGGGCAACCTCGAACTCGCTGCCGTAAACGGAACCCGCGGCGGCCTCCAGCAGCCCCGCAAAGGGCCAGCCCGCTGCCACGCCCAGCCCCAGACTGCACACGCCCAGCAGCAAGGGACCCAGCCACAGGTCGAAACTACCTTCGTGCGCGTGCTCGCTCTGCTCCATGGGGCGGCCCAGAAAGGGCCGAACACCCACGATGGCAGCCATGGCAAAGGCCGCAGCGTTTGCCGCCAGCGAAGCCGCGACAATCCAGGGCGCCAACTCCGGCGCGCCAAGGGCCGCGACGTAACTCTTCTCCTTGGCAATGAAACCCAGCAGCGGCAGCACACCCATGCAGGAGAGCGCCGCCAGAGTTGCCGCCGCCCAGGTGATGGGCATGGCGCGGCCGAGGCCGGAGAGTACGGTCGCATCGCGCGTGTGGACGGCATGATCCACGCCGCCCGCCACCATGAACAGGGCACCCTTGTAGAGCGCGTGAGCCAGTAGCATGGTCACGCAGGCGGCAAGCGCGGACTGGGTGCCAATTCCGATGAGCAGGACCAGCGTGCCCAGCATGCCCACGGTGGAATAGGCGAGCACGCGCTTGAGGTCCGTCTGGAACAGCGAACCCAGGTTGCCCACCAGCATGGTCGCGCCGCCAAAGCCGCACAGCATGCCAAACCAGAGTTCAGTGCCCCCCAATGCGGGGTTAAGTCGGGCGAGCAACACGACGCCGGCCTTCACCATCGTGGCCGAATGCAGGTAAGCGCTGATGGGCGTGGGCGCCTTCATGGCGCCTGGAAGCCAGAAGTGAAAGGGCACCTGGGCAGACTTGGTGAAAGCCCCCGCCAGCACAAGCAGCAGCGCCGGCACATAGAGTCCGTGCTCGCGCAGGCCCGGAGCGGCGGCAAGCTCGACCAGCTCATAGCTTCCGCCGGCCACGCCCAGCAAAATAACGCCCGCCAGCAGGCACAGCCCCCCCGCCCCCGTCACCAGCAGGGCCTGCAGGGCAGCCGCGCGGGCGGCCGGGCGGTCGTGGTCAAAGCCGATAAGAATGAACGACGTAACGCTCGTCAGTTCCCAGCACACGAAAATGAACAGCAGGTTGCCCCCGAGCACAACTCCCAACATGGCACCCATGAAGGCCAGCAGCGCGGCATAGAGGCGCGGCAAGCGCGCATCTCCGTGCAGATAACCGTTGGCGTAGAGAAGAATCAGCGAGCCGATGCCGCTGACGATGAGTGCCATCAGCTTGCCCAGTCCGTCGAACAGCAAGCTGACATGCAGGTCAAGGGAGGGCGCCCAGGCGTAGACCAGCGGCGCAGCTTCGTGGGGCGTAAGGGCGAACAGGGCAAACAGCGCGGCCACGGCCAACGCCAGAACGCGCCCCGCATGGTCAGGCGCGACCCGATGGAGCGCCGGCGCAATCACCGCCAGCACCATGGGTGCTAATGCCGCCGCTAATAGCATGGGTCATACCCATTGCCCCGCCCGCAGCCTCCCTTGAGGCTGGGCAATAAATAACGAAGTTTGAAACAAACACAATCGAAATGCGCCCACACCCCGGCGAATTCCGGACAGCACCAAGGGAGGCTCGAACTGGAACCGCAAAGAGCGCTAGCGCAGGAACAGCAGGGTCAACACAACGAACAACGGAACGAGTATGCCCACGCTCCACAGCATGTAGCCAATGAAGCCCGGCATGCGGATATCGTTCTGCTCGGCGATGGCCTTGACCATGAAATTCGGCGCATTGCCGATGTAGGTGTTGGCACCCATGAACACCGCGCCGCACGAGATAGCCACAAGAATGATGTGCGGCATGTTAACCAGGGCGCTGACCGGGTCAGGGTCCAGGCCGCGCACGGCAAAGACCGACATGGGCGTAGCCTGTGCCGTCTGGAAGAACACGAGGTAGGTCGGCGCGTTGTCCAGGAAGCTCGACAGCGCGCCCGTCGCCCAGAAGTACTGCCAGGGATACTCGACGCTGTTGACGATGAAGGCCAGCGCGCCTTCCTTGCCGGCCGCCAGAATGGCGAGCGCCGGCACCATGCACACAAAGATACCCGCAAACAGTTTGGCCACTTCCTGAATCGGGGCCCAACTGAAGTTGTTCAGGTCGCGGATGGCTTTGCGTGTCGTGTATAGCGACAGGGCGGCCATGGCCAGAATCAGCAGTTCACGCGCGATGTTGCTGAACGGCAGGTGCCCCACGGAGCCAAGGTGGAGCGACTTGACCGCCTTGTCCCGGGGCACAGCCAGCACAGCGCTGGCATGGGCGCGCAGCGTCTTGGCAAAGGCAGTCCTGGCTTGGTCCAGGGACTTGGCGGCCGTCGCCGGTTCTGCGGCGGCCTGGGCCAGCAGGGCATCCACATCGCGGTACTCGGCGTCAATGTCGGCACGGAAGCGTTGAACCGCCGACCGGACCTTTTTGCGCAGTTCCGCTTCCTTGGGCGTATCCTTCGAAGCTTCATGCAGGGCGAGGTCTTCCACCTCACCGGCTTCCTCGCGCTCAAGCGTGGACGCGTAGCCCCAAATGCACTCCTGATCCTCCACTTTGGCCAGCAATGCCATGATGCGCTCAGCTTCGGCCACGGGGTCGTCCAGCTTCTTGCCTTCGGCCTCCGCGGCGTAGCCTTCCAGCAGGGCGGCCACCGCCTTCTCGTGTTCGGAGGCTACAGAGTCATAGAAGGGCCCAGCCTTCTGGAGGCTGCCGTACCCGACCACCGCGGCCACAAGGCCGCCCAGGAAAATCAGGTTGTGTGCGCCGGCCAGGCCAAAGCGCTCTTTGGGCTGGGCGGGGTCGGAGGCGGGCAGAGCGTCACTGCGGTAGATGATGGTGTCGAAAACAAAGAAGAGCACGAGCAGAGAAATTGCGCAAAAGAGCGTCTCGGGGAGCAGGTGGAAGGTCCAGAAGAAGCTCACGCCCTTGAGGAAGCCCAGGAACAGGGGCGGGTCGCCCAGGGGCGTGAGAGAGCCGCCGATGTTCGACACCAGGAAAATGAAGAAGACAATGATATGGACCTTCTTCTTGCGATGCTTGTTGGCGCGCAACACGGGCTGAATCATCAGCATGGAGGCGCCGGTCGTGCCGACCCAGCTCGCGATCACTGTGCCGACGAGCAAGAACATCGTGTTGGTGAGGGGCGTGCCGCGGAAATCACCGCGAATGTAGATGCCCCCCGCGATCGTGAACAAGCCCAGCAGCAGCACAATGAACGGCACGTAATCGAGCAGGTAGACGTGGGCGGCGCTCTGCACCGTGGGCATGAAGCCGCCGCCGTTGCTCTCTCCGATCACAATCATCAGAAGCACGGCAATAAGGCCGAAAGCCGCTGACACTTTGCCGTAGTGGTGATGCCAGAACTTGGGCGCAAACAGCGGACAGAGCGCGATTGACAGCAGGAGCCCGGCGAAGGGAATCACCAGCCATAGGCCCAGTTTGGCACCATCGACTCCGTGGTGGCCATTCTCTGCCGCGAGCAGAGGACCCGCCGCGACCGCTGCAACAATGGAAATCAGACTCGACAGCGTCAGGTTGAGGCGCATGATGGGGACTCTGTCGGGGGCGAGACTAACTGGAAACGTCTACCGCTTTGCGCGGTTCAGCGTCAAGCACAATCACGGCCCGCCGGATGGCCGCTACCGCAAACAAAAGCACTATGGCCCCAAAACCCAGGGGATAATTCATTTCCCGCATGTGAAGCGTCACGACCGCTTCATCACGGGACTGCAGCGAGCCTCCGCCCATCTCAGCCAGAGACTTCGCTATGCGGTCGCTCTCAGCCAGTGAGGCCGGGGAGTCCGTGCCCGTGGGCAGCCGCAGCTCGCTCATGGCCCGCTGCGCAGCCGCGCCGGCGATAATCTGTGCGCCAACCGAAAGCAGCAGCACCGCCCCCCCCACCAAAGCCAGCGGCCGCACCCAGCGCGCGGCCTGCCGCGCGCCATCGCAGGCGCTTGCCTTGAGAGCGCCGCCAGCCAGAAAACACTCCAAGGCAGCCCAGCCGCAAAGCACCAGCGCGGCATACGAACCGTACTTGTGCGCAAGCGTGATCAAGCCCAGACGCTGTCCACCCTCACCCCAGCCATCAAGGAAGCGCACAATCGAACTCACGGCGTCCTCAAGCTCACCCTGGCCGATGGCGGGATCCATCTCGATGTAGAAGAGCGTCACGCTCGCCAGCCCGCTGAGCCCCAGCACAAACAGCAGCCCAAATGCCAGGCCCGACGCAAGCAGTGCTCGGCCGGCTGCCTTGCGCTCAGGCGGGACAGCTTTGGGACTCTCGGACATGGCACCAGTTTGCCATGCGCGTGCCATGCCAAGGGCGAAAAACTTGCGCAGGCGGCCTCCGGCTTCTGCCGGCGCCGCCTGCGATTGCTTCTGGTTACGCGTCAGTGACTTACTTGGATACCTGCGGACCGCTGCCGCGCTCGATGATTACGACCTTGGTGCCGACAGGAACGATGTCATAGAACTCTTCGAGGTCGGCTTTGGCCATGCGCACGCAACCCTGGGAGCATTCCGTTCCGATGGAGCCTTCTTCCTCCGGCCTGCAGCCGTGAATACCGTAGCCCTTGTGCCCCGCGTCGCTCTTGAGGCCCAGCCAGCGGTTGCCCAGGCGGTGCTTCTCGTGCCCAAAGGGGTAGCTGCCGTCTGCGGGCTCGGGAATGCGGTTCTTGACCACAAACTCGCCCAGGGGCGTGCAACCGTCCACGCCCAGACCCACGCGGTAACGGCGGATGAAGGCGCTGTCCAGCTTGAGGTCCATCACGAAGCGGTCCTTCCATACGGTGACCGTGAAGGTGCCCTTGAGCAGCTTCAGTTTCTGCCCCATGGCAATGCGTGTGCCGCTGAGCCCGTTGAGGCGCTGGATCATTTCCACCGTGGTGCCCTTGCGCTGCGCGATGGTGCTCAACGTGTCGCCGGCCACCACCTCATAGAACTCACAATCGCCCATGTCCCCCGTGCTCAGGAAGATCTTGCCGTTGATCTGCTTCAGCGCATCCAGCGCCTCGGCCTCCTCCGCCGCGGGAAGAGCGCGCGTGATGGCGATGCTCAGGGCCATGCGAGCCTTGCGCAGGTCGCCCGCGGCCAGGAACTGCATGCCGCGCTCGAGTTCGGGGTCGCGCACCGCCTTGGCCGGCATTTGAGCGGCCTCCTCACGGGGCGCGTCCCTGACTACCTCGCGCTCGAAGGTCGGGTCGCCCAGGTGTTCGCCGGGCTCGGCAGAATCGGCCTCGACAACCTTGGCAGGCTGGGGCAGCGGCGAGGTTTCCTCGTTCTGGACCACTTGTCCGGACTTGGTCACTGTGCAGCCCGTGGCAAAGAGGGCAAACGCCAGCATCAGGGATACGCGCTTCATGAAAGGACTCCTGGAGAGGGAAGTTGTAGTAGAAGGGTGTTCAGGCCCGGATCTCGACTTCGTTGCCGGGTCGGACGATGTCGTAGAGTTCGACCACGTCTTCGTCACGCATGCGGATGCAGCCCTTGGAGGTCTGGCCGGGGATGCTCTCGGGGTACTGGGTTCCGTGGAAACCAAAGCCCGTGCGGTCGTTGTACTTGTTGAGTCCAATCCAGCGCAGTTTCATTTCCGCCACGGGGTCGTTGGGCCCGCGGGCGCTCTTCTCGGGGTCAATGCCCATGTCCTTGATGGTGGTCTTGCCGACGGGGGTGTTGTTGTTCTTGCCGTGGGCCACCACGTACTGGCGCACCATCCAGTTGCCGAAATAGACGCTGGCGCAGTATTCCGTCTTGCGCACCACAATGCGCGGCGGCGCTTTGGGCAGCTTAAGATTCTGCCCCACCTGGAGGTTCTTGGCCCCCCGCGGCAGATTGTTCAGGTCCGTCAGAAGGTTCAGCGAAACGCCGGCGCCGCGGGCGATCTTCTCGTAGCTGTCGCCGCTCTTGGCCACGTAATTGACCGAGAACTCGTTGTGCACGGAGCTCAAGAACAGCTCGTCCGTGACGGGATGAAAGGCCTGGATCACCCGCTCGCGCTCGGTCACGGGCAGGGGGCCTTCCAGCAGGCTCACCAGCCGCGCATAGCCATCGCGCAGGGACTTCTCTCGGGCGTCGCCTTCACTCGCGGCGATGGAGCCCTGAACTTCAGCCAGAGCCCGGTCAATCTGGGAGATACTGACGACAGGGGCTGCCGTTCCCGGCGCTCCCTGCTCTCCGGCCGGGCCGGGAAGAGCCCCGGCGATGGAAGCGTCGGCCGTCGCCGCGTTGGGCGAACCCATGAGAAAGTAGCCGCCCAGGCAGGCGCCCGCGAGAAACACGGCGCCGCCCATCATCAGGAAGCCCCGTCCGCCCGCACCCCTTCTTCCGCTTCTGCGTGATGCCATGATCCACCCACCCGTCGAGTCAAGAAGTGAAGCGGCACTGAGCCGCCTTCGTTCTTCGGCAGGATGGGGCAAGACAGTTGAGAAAAACTGGCGGCGAGGTGCCGGGCGGGGCACAAGTATTCAAGTTACCGGACCCTGAAGGCCGAAGTCAGGAGTCCATGCCGACCGTGGAGCGGGCAATCACGGCACCCAGCACTGCCTTGGCCCCGGCCCGCTTCAGGGCCTTGGCGCAAGCGGCCAAGGTGGCGCCGGTGGTCATCACGTCGTCCACCAGCAGCAGGGACCTGTCCTCCAGACGCGCGACGGCGCGCGGGCGCACTTCAAAGGCATCCTCGACGTTGCTGCGTCGCTGGACCGCTGACAGTTCGCTTTGTGCCTGGGTTCTTCGCCGCCGCCTCAACACATCGTTCCACAGGGGCTTGCCCAAGGCGCGGGCAAGGGGCCGCGCCAGCAGTTCGGCCTGGTTGTAGCCGCGCTGAAACCGCCGCAGGGGGTGCAGGGGCACGGGCACGACAGCATCCACTTTTTCGGAAAGCCCGCGGTCAAAGACCTGCTGGATGAGGTACTGGCTCAAAGGCGCGGCGGCGGCGCGCTCTCCGGCGAACTTGAGCGCGAGGCAAAGGCCCCGTAACACGCCCTCATAATCACCCACGGCGCAGATTTCGCGGGTGCCAAAACCCTCCTTGAATTCCTCGCAACGCCCGCAGGTGTGAATCACGCCGACGCCCTCACCCTGGCGGGCGCCGCAACGCGAGCAGTAGTCGCCCGAAGTCAGCTTCGCCTGGCGCAGCACCTCAGGCGCCACGCAGCCCGGTTCTTCGTAGGTCAGGGGCCGGCCGCTGATCACACAGTGGCGGGGCAGCAGCAAATCGAGCATCCCTTGCGCCAGCGTGCCGATCATGCGTCGCCCAGGTAGTTGTTGATGGGCTTGAAGCCCGAGGCCACGTCAGCCGCCAGACGCTCGGCCAGTGCCTCCGGAAAGAAGTGACGGCGCGGCAATTCATCCAGCGGGGCCCACTCAAAGCCCGTGCAGTATTTGTCCGGCGTGGGGCCCAGACGCGGCTCGTTGAGGCGTTTGCAGCGGAAGAAGACCTCGAGCTGGTGGGTGTCTTCGGTGATGCCACCGTGCAGGACTTTGGCCGAGGCGCCAAGCAACTCGCGAACGTAAACAATGTCGCCCACGTCCAGCCTGAGACCCAGTTCCTCTTCGACTTCGCGCCTCAATCCCGCTTTGAGGGTTTCCTTTTTCTTAACGCCTCCACCGGGGGTGACGCACCAATGGCCCTGGTCGTCGCGGTAGTTCATGACCAGGAGCCGGCCGTGTTCAATGATCATGGCGCGCGCCGCCACGCGAATGGCACCGGGAACGCTGTCGGCGTGGGCGTCGAGCTTTTCCTTGGGTCGGCTCATGTCTTGGCGATGACCCTGGTGTTCCTGGTTTCCGGGGACTGCTCTTCGGCGAGGCTCTTGAAGTAGGGCAGCAGGAATTCCCGTCCCAGCGTTTTGGCCAGCGCTGTCAGAGGCACGGCCAGCAACGCGCCAAAGAGGCCGAACAGACTGCTCATCACGAACACACCCACCAGCAAGGTGACGGGGTGCAGCTCCACGGCGTCACCCAGCAGCTTGGGTGTGAGGTAGTACTGTTCAAAGGCCTGAATGGCCGAGAACAGCACCACCATGGTGATGATGGCGCCCACACTGGGCTCGGGCGCAATGGCCATCAACAGAATGGCCGGGAGCATGGAGAAGATGAAACTGAACAGGGGAATCATGATGCCCACGCCCGCGAGCAAACCGAGCACGAACGCATAACGCACGCCCAGGGCGACAAACAGTATCGTCGTCAGCACGGTAATAATGAAGATAACGATCAGGCGGCCGCGGAAGAAACCCTTGGCCATGCTGTCGATCTGGCTGAGGAGGCGGCGAATGCGCGGACGCTGGGCCGCCGGCAGATATTGGTCCACAGCGTTGACGATGCCCGGCAGCCCCAGCAGAAAGAACCACGTGTAGATGGGAATCAGGATGGTCATCACAGCAAAATAAAGCACCGTGAAGAGGCCCTCACTCACCGCCGAGAAGACGCCCTTGGCGGCGTCCTGAGCGCCGCTGGCCACCACACGCTGACCGCTGTCACTCAAAGCCCCGGCGCCGAATCGCGCGAAGTATTCCTCGGGCGAGACCTTGCCGTCGTGGTTCTTGTCCAGTTCCGTGATGGCGCCGGCTTTGAGTTCACCCGGATCGAGCGTGAGGCTCGCGTCCTTGTCCAGCTGCTGGAAACTCCCCAGAAGCGAAGCCTTGGCCGAGGCCTGCGCGGAGGCAGCCTGCCGCTCCGCCGGCGAAGTCTCGGCGCGCGGCGGGGTCACCATGTCCTTGACCCACTCCTGCAGCTTGCGGACCGTCAACTCTTCAGGGTCCACGTTGAGCCAGGGCGGAGCACTTTCGTTCCATTGGCCCACCCACTCGTCCTGCTTGCCCTCGAACTCCGAGAGCACGGCATCTGTTTCGCTGATGATGCTTCGAACGTCCTTCACGAGCGAGGCGACAAACCAGATGCCCGCGGCCGTCGAGGCCGCAACCACGGCGAGAAAGATGAGGATCACAGCCCGCATACGTGACACGCCGCGCCGCTCAAGCGACTCCACCAGCGGGTTGAGCATGTACGCCAAAGCCAGCGCGATCAGCAGCGGCACAAAGATGGAGCTGAGGTACCAGCCGAACACGAGGGCACCCACGACGGCGCTGATCACAATCAGGTAGCGCACGTTGCGCATGCGCAGCACCTGCGAGTAATCAGCATCAAGTACGGCCAGCGGAGCGGGCAGCCAGCGACCGGGCTTGGAGGGTTCATCCTTGCCAGGCTGGTGCTCCGGTGCCGTCGCCGTGGCCACCGCGCCCGGGGTCTGCACTTCGACTTTGGGCTGGGGCGAGGCGCTGCCCGCCGACTGACCCAGCGAAGGAGTCAACGGCACCGTCGGCTGAACCACCGGAGGGCCAGCCGGAGGAAAACCTGTCGATTTCTGGTTACGGCGTTTCTTGCGCGACATGAGCCGAGATACTAGCAGGCCGCTGAAAAAGTGGCACTCGCCACTTCTCCAACGGCCCGCGCGATGTCTTTCAGCCTACTTCTCTTCCTTCTGGACTCGCTTGTACGTGCGGCCGGCACGGTCCACGACTGACAGCGTCAGCGCGTTGAGGGCCGTGGCGTAAACGCGGCCGCCCGCGGCGGACCAGGCGTCCACGGCGTCCCAGCTGCCGTATTCGTCCAGGTTGGCGGCCGTGGCGGCCTTGTCCTCCGCGCGGAAGCCCCGCTGATAGGTCATCAGGGTTCTCTCCATGGCCTTGCCCCAGGCCTCCCAGTGCTTGTCGCCCAGTTGGTACATGGCCAGCGTCGCCCACCACCAGTAGACAAAGTCAATCTTGTTGGCTTCCCACGCCGGCTTGCACTCCCCCACAGCCTTGGCCTGCGAGGCGATCACCTTGTGCTTGGCATCCCAACCTTTGTCGCCCATAAACAGGCGCAGAGTGATGTTGATGGCCTCCATGGTCGGGTTCAGTTCATATTCCTGGGCCGAACGCAGGCGGGCCTGGCTACCGCCCGGTGTGTTGTAACCAGTCTTGTAGCCCTCCTTCGTCTCGACTGTCATTTCATCGAGCCACGATGCCGCGCCGGCAAAGGCCTCTTTGGTGTCGAACTCGATGCCCGCCATCTTGGCGGACTTCAAGGCCAGCACGGCCCAGCCGGTGAACGAAGTGTCGTTGTCGCCGGGCTTGACGCCATAGCGCCAGGCCTTGCCGGGGTTGCGTGCCTCCAGCAGGAACTTCACACCGCTTTCAACCACCGTCTTAAGTGCGTTGTCAGAGGACAAGCCATAGCCCTCGGCCAGGGCCATGGTGGCGGCGGCATGAGCATAGACGAACTGGTCTTCATCCTTGCTGCCAATGCAGCCATCATTGCCCTGGCAACGCCGCAAGTGCATGACGGCGCGGCGCAGCGTCTCCTTGAAATCACCGCTCTTGTGGTCATGGCCGGCGCCCGTGAAGGCAAGCATGGCCAGGCTGGTCACGCCGATTTCCAGTTCCTGCCAGCCCTTGTCGCCTCCCTCCTTGCCGGGGCCGGCAAAGTCAACGTTGTAGGTCTTCCTGGCATCCTTGCGGATGGAGTCGTCGCCGAATTGGCTTGCACTCCAGTAACCCGAGAAGTTCTGGTGATCCCGCAACCACTCAAGCGCGGCAGTGATCCTGACAGCCGTGTCCTTGGGGACCTCCTCGGGTTGTTCTTCGGGCGCTTCCTTCGGAGCCTCCTTGGGAGTCTCCGCCTTGGGCTTGGGGCGCGAGGGCGCGCCGTCGGCCCTGATCTGCGCTGCACCTGCCGTCAACAAGATGACCGTCGCAACCAACATCGCACGCATGCTCCCCCCTTGCCCCTGAGGGCATATGAGTTCCCCGGTCAGGCCCTTAACGAAATGCTCCAGCAAGCGTTCAAAACAAAGAAGGGCGGCCCCTGGGCCGCCCTTCTGTTCTCTCAGGCTGAGTTACTTCTTCTCCTTCTGAATCTTCTGGTAGCGGTAGTACACCTGCAGCGTCAGGCAGTTGATCGCTGTGGCATAGACGCGGCCACCGGAGCTGTGCCATGCGTCCACAGAGTCCCAGCTGCCGTGCTCGTCCAACGTGTCTTTCGTGCTGCCCTTGTCCTCATTGCGGAAACCGCGCTGGCTGTCGAGGAGGGTCTTGGCCATAGCCTTCTCCCAGACGTCCCAGTAGCTGCCGCCGACCTGGAAGAGCGCGAGGCTCGCGTAGTACCAATAGTAGTAGTCAATCTTGTGGTGGTCCCAGGCGGGGAGGCACTCGTTCATGGCCTTGGCCTGAGACTTGATGGTGCGGTTGTTCACGTCCCAGCCATCAGCGCCCATGAACAGGCGGGACATGACGTTGATGGCGTCCATCGAGGGGTTGGTGAGGTAATCCTGGCTGGTGCGCAAACGGGCGTTGTCGGTACCGGGGGCGTTATAGCCGGTCTTGGGGTAGCCGCTGACGTCCACCGTCACCGCATCAAACCACTTGGCCGCATCGCCGTAGACCTTGTGGCTGTCGAACTCGAGACCAGCCATCTTGCAGCTCTTGAGGGCGAGCACCATCCAGCCCGTGACCGAGCTGTCATTCTCGCCGTACTTCACGCCATAGCGCCAGCCCATGCCGGGGTTCTGCGCCGAGACGATGAACTCCACGGCGCGCTCGCTGTTGCTGCGCAGCGCCGCGTCACCGGAGAGGCCGTAAGCCTCGGCCATGGCCATGGCGCAGATGGAGTGGTTGTACACGAAGTGGTCGTCGTCCTTGGGGCCAAAGCAACCGTCATTGCCCTGCACGCGGCGCAGGTACATGATGGCGCGACGGCAGGTTTCACGATAATCGCCTTCCTTGTGGTCAAAGCCGGCGCCGACGAAGGCCAGCAGCGAGAGGCCGGTCAGGCCGATGTCCACGCTGGCTTCCCAGCCCTTGTCGCCCTCAGGCTTGCCGGGGGCGATGAACTCAAGGTTATAGGTCTTGCGGGCGTTCTTGCGGGTGCTGTCCTCGCTGAACTTCGTGGCGCTCCAGTGCCCTTCGAAGTTCTGGTGATCCTTGAGCCACTCAAGCGCGGCACGCATGCGGTCTTCGTGCTTGCGACCGCCACCGCCACGGGCGCGGCGATAGGCGAAACCACCCTTGCCGCCACGGCCGCCGCCGCCGCCCGCGCCGCCGCCAAGGCCGACTGCGCTGCTGGGGCCCTTGTTGGGGTGCGGCGATTCAGCGTTGGAGTCGTCCGCGTTGGGGTTCGGCGCCAAGTCGTTGTTCGGCTGGTCCGAGGGGTCTTCGTTGTTGTCGTCCTTGGCGTCCTCGGTGATGCGAGGATCTTCCGTGGGGTTCTCCTGCGGAGGCTCATCCTTGGGGTATTCCACCTGCTCCTGAGGCTTCATTTCAGGCTCGGGCGGAATGGGCTGGGTGTCCACCGCACTCTGGACGATGTCCACCTTCTTGGTCTCCGGCAGCACGGGGACAATGAACCAGGCAATCACCAGAAAAATCACGTGGGCCGCGAGCGCGATCGCCACCCACGGCACCGAGGCCAGAGCCGTGAGGTCTTCACCGCCCCTGCCCTGCGGAGCCTCCTGCTGCCCGTAGTACTCCTGGTCGGCAGGCTGCTCATAGTACTGCTGACCCTGCTGGTTGTTCGCAGCCACGATGGCCTCCTTGGCAGAGCGACGGTTTCCTCGCCATCGCTCTAAGTCTTAGCTCGGTCGTCCCCGGGACCCGAGTGTGGTGAACATTTCGTGAAGGAGTAGAACTACCTCCTTCGCATTCAAACGGGAAGGGGCGAAAAGAGTTCGAGGGCTGCATGAAAAATCTGTGATGACATCGTCAGGCCAAGTCCACGGGCGGTACAGGGTAGCCGAAGGACCGCATGACATCTCTGTAAGCTATTGTAATCTATATGGTTACGAAGCGTTTCTGCGCTATTGCCGACCCCGGAGTATTCACTTGCCAACTGCTCGGACGGGCCCGCGACCGCTGCAACGGAGCCTTAACCGCCACGCCCTGGCAACCATTGGGTGAGCGCGTTCAGATGATGTCAGGACCCGCGCTTGATCGCCTTCTGACTCTCCCGTACGTGCTCGGCCATGCGCTGCGTAGCCGCGCGACTGGCTTCCAGGCGTTTGAGGAGCTTCTCGTTGCCGCCTGCGGAATGCACGGCGAGATCGAGGTGGCCCAAAATGAGACTGAGGTCGTTGTTGAGTTGATGCAGCAGGTTTCGGACGTGGCCGACGGGCTGCGTGATTTCGTCTTGCATGGTGCTTGCCCCCGATCAAATGAAGCAATTATCTGCCCAGCAAGCGCTCGCGCCGTCACACGCAGCTGCTTAATGGACGAGCATTGTGCCTTCTGTCCATTAATCACGGAACAGTAAAAACGTAAAAGCCGGACACAAGGGTCGCATCAGACCTGGATGCGATCGCCCGCCTTTGCCTCGCCGCCAGCCAGCACCGGCTTGACGCAGCGCTCAAGGAACTCGCGCGCCTGGCTGGGAGCGCGCCCCACAAAACGCCGAGGGTCAAGCAGTCCGTCCAGTTCCGGGGCAATGGCCGCGAACAGACGGTCCCCCTTTAGACGGGCCAGCAGGTCGTTGTCAGAGGCGCCTTCATGCTTCATGCGGGCAATGGCGGCGTGGCTGTGCACGCGTATGGCTTCGTGTACCGCCTGGCGGTCTCCCCCGGCACGTACCGCGGCCATGATGATGGCCTCCGTGGCCATGAGCGGCAGCTCTCGCCGCAGGCGCGAGGCTATGACGGCATGATTGGCCCTAAGACCCGTGGCGATGTTGTGAAGCAGGCTGAGCACGACGTCGGCCGCGAGGAAAGTCTCGGGGATGCTCATGCGGCGGTTGGCGCTGTCATCGAGCGTGCGCTCGAGCCACTGCTCGCTGGCGGTGAAAGCCGCGTTCTGGGGCAGGTTGATCAGGTAGCGTGCGATGCTGCACAGGCGCTCGCTGCGCATGGGGTTGCGCTTGTAGGCCATGGCCGAGGAACCGATCTGCTTGCTCTCCATGGGCTCATCGAGCTCGCCAAGCCCCATCAGCAGGCGGATGTCCGTGGCGCACTTGGCGCCGGAAATGCCGATGCCCGCCACGGCGCTCAACACCATGTGGTCGTACTTTCGGGTGTAGGTCTGCCCGCTGACTTCAAACACGCTCGAAAAACTCATCCGCCTGGCCACCTTGAGGTCGAGCTCGCGCACCTTGGCTTCGTCGCCGTCAAAGAGCTCAACGAAGCTCGCTTGCGTGCCCGTAGTGCCCTTGACACCGCGCAGGGGCATCTCGCGCTCCAGGCGCGAGAGCTCGGCGAAATCGAACAGCAGGTCCTGGATCCAGAGAGTGGCACGTTTGCCGACGGTCGTGGGCTGGGCCACCTGGAAGTGCGTGTAGCCCAGGCAGGCAGTGTCGGCCTCGCGGGTTGCGAAATCGGCAAATGCCGCCAGCACTCCGCGCAGCTTGGCCAGCAGCAGCCGCAACCCCTCGCGCATGAGAATCAAGTCGGCATTGTCCGTCACGAAGCAACTGGTTGCCCCCAGATGAATGATGGGCATGGCCGCGGGACAACGCTCGCCATAGGTATGCACGTGAGCCATGACATCGTGGCGGAGCTCCGCCTCGAGTCGCGCGGCGCGTTCGAAATCGATGTCGTCAAGGTGCTCGCGCATCTGGCGCAGGGCTTCCTCCCCGATCTGCGTGAGCCCCAGTTCTTGCTCGCTTTCGGCCAGCGCCAGCCAGAGACGGCGCCACAACCCCACACGCCGCTGCTCGGAAAACAGCTCGCGCATTTCCTTTGCGGCGTAACGCCCTGTCAGAGGGTGGGCGTAGCTCAAATGGTCCTTGCTCATGTCAGCTCCACAGCGGGCCCGGCCTGTCAACTGTCGCGCGAACACGAGACACGGGACGAGGACCGTTTTCAAGGCTATACTGCCGCGATGCAGGAAGTCCTCCGCATCCTGGATGCCAACCTGAACCGCGCCCGCGAGGGACTTCGCACCGCCGAAGAATACGCGCGCTTCATCCTCAATGACAGCACAGCGCAGCAGAGCCTCAAGGCCGTACGCCGCAAGCTGGAAGAGCTGCTCAAGGCCCTGGGCCCGGCCGCGCCTGCGCTGCTTGCCGCGCGGGACGTCGCCGGTGACGTGGGGCTGGACCTGGGGGCTTCCGCCACGCGGCGGACCAGCGTGGACGTTGCCGCCGCCGGAGTCAAACGCGCGCAGGAGGCCCTGCGCGTCATTGAGGAGTACGCGCAGCTTGTGGCCGCGGCCGCCGCGGCGCCCGCCGCCCAGGCCCGATACGCCCTCTATGAAGCCGAGCAGCGCCTGTTTCACAGTGCGCCCAGCGCGCTGCTTGCCAAACTCGCCAGGCAACCGCTGATGGTGATCATTACGCGGCGGCTTTGTCACGGGTCTTGGCGCACGCTGCTGGAGGATCTGCTCGACGCCGGAGCGCGCTGCTTTCAGTTGAGGGAGAAGCGGCTGTCTGCGCGGGATTTCAGCGACTACGCGACGCAGTTCGTGGAGCGCGCCCGTCGCAGGGACGCCCTGACCATCATCAATGACCGCGCCGATGTCGCGCTTGCCTGCCAGGCCGACGGCGTGCATCTGGGCCAGGAGGACCTGCCCCTGGTTGTGGCCCGTCGCATTCTGGGGCGGGGCGCCCTGATTGGCATGAGTTGCCACAACCTGGAAGAAGCCCAGGCGGCCGCAGCCCAGGGGGCTGATTACATAGGCCTGGGGGCCATGTACGACACGCGAACCAAAAGCGTAAGCAAAGTCTCCGGACCTTCACTGCTTAAGGCGGTCACACCGGCCATGGGGCTGCCGGTCTACGCCATTGGGGGCATCAAAGCCCAGAACGTTGGCGAACTGGCGGAAGCGGGCGCCAGGCACGTAGCAGTTTGCAGCGCCATCATCCGCTCGCGAACCCCGGCGAAGGCCTATGCCGACATGGTCAACGCGCTGCTGCACGGCAAGAAGATCGAAGAACCGGAATCCCTGCCCACGACGGAGGTTTCGCCATGAAGTCCGCCCTGAGTGTTGCCCTGCTTGCGCTGCTGGCCCTGGCGCTCCCCTCCCTCGGCGCCCAGGAAGAAGTCGAGCGCGTCAAGATCGAACTCAAGTCGGGCGAAGCTGTGGAGGGCGTCCTCAAGGATGTCACCGAATCCGGGGTCACCCTGGTGGGCAACGACGGCGTGCCCCTGTTTCTCAAGTGGGCCTACACGCGCGGCGACAAGCACTTCGAGTTGCGCAAGCGCGCCACGAACTACAAGAGCCTCTCCAGCATCGTGAAGCTCGCGGACTTCTGCCACGACTTTGCTCTGGACCGCAAGGAAGCCGAAGCCCTGACCGCCGCCCTGCAACTGGCCCCCGGCGATGAAGACCTGCGCAAGCGCCTCGATGCCCTGCCGAAATTCAGCGACCTCAAGACTCCCGACCGGCCGGGGCCGGACATCGTCAAGCCCGAGCCCAAGCCCGAACCCCAACCGGAGCCGGAACCGGAGCCCAAACCCGAGCCCGCCTCGGGCCGCAAGCCGGTTCTCAAGATCGAGTGCACCGACCCGGACGCCGTAGCCTCTCTTGCCAAAGAGATGGAAAACCTCGGCTACAAGATCAGCTCAGGCAAGGACTACGACGTCCAGGTTCGACTTGAACTCAACTTGACCCTCGTGAAAAACCCGAAGTGGATGGGCGCCGAACTCTATGCCATCTATGACGGCACCTGCGAATTCCAGGCGCTCGAAAAGGCCGCCAAGACGCCTTTTGAGTCCAAGAGTGTCGAGGTCAAGAACGTCCGCAGCAACAAGGACAAGGCCGAGGCCAAGCGCATGACCATTGACGAACTCATGGTCAAGATCCGCGGCGAACTGGACAAAGCACTCAAGAAGCGCGGCTGACGCGCCGCGCCGCCAGCGCCGCGACAAGCAGGGCCAGTATCGCCAGCCATGCGGCATTGCCCCCGGCGGTGCAACCTCCGCCCCCGTCGTCTTCCGTGTCGTTTGAAGAGCCTCCCCCGCCGCTGCCCGTACCAGTGGCTGCGGCCAAAAAGGTCAGGGTCTGGGCGCTGAGGGGCTGCGCATTGGCCGTGGCGCTGATGTTGCCCAGACCCGCCGCGGTGCCTGCCTTGAGCGTAGCCGCCCACAGCCCCAGCGCAGGGTCATAGACTCCCGCCACCGAGGCCCCCGTGGCGCTGCCGTTGTCCAGCGTTCCCAGGGTCGTTGATATGACCACCGCTGCCGCGCTGTCGGCAAAGAGGTTGTTCGCACTATCCCTCAACTGGACCTGTACCGTGCAGAAGTCGTAGCCGTTGGCGACGACGCTGGTTTCCGAGAGAATCACGCGACTATTCAAGGCTGAAAGCGTCCCGAAGTGGCTGACCTGCACCGTGGCCGCCATGTCCACGCCATTGACGCGACAGCCATAGGTCTTGGTGCCGGGCGAAGCCAGGGCCGTGACGGTAAAGTTGAAGGGAGCGCTCTGGGAGCTGAGAGTCTGGAGAATGACGGGCGAGCCGCTGCGGTCCACGAGATCGACCGTGTAGGTGTTGGGTGCTGCCAGCGAAACATCGAACTGGTTGCGCGGGTCGATGTTGATCGTGAACGTGGAAGTACCGTCGGCCGGAACGCCGGCCGCGCTGCTGGAAATCTTCGTGGCGATGTTATCTGCCGAAGTATCGGCGCCGCGCAGCTCCAGCGTCACGAGATACTGCCCCGCCGTCAAACCGGCGCGTGAAGCCACGGCAAAAAAGTAGGTGCCGGCGGCAGGCAGCGTGAAAACGATCTCAGCGTCGTAGTCCGGGCCGCTGGCGTCGAAGGCCTCGCCGTCGCGGTCATTGGCGCTGGCGAGGTAAGCCGGATGGGACGAAATGGGGCTGGCCAGCACCGTCGTCCCGTTGGTGTCCAGCAGGGTCAGGGTGGGGTTGAGCGCAAAGCCAAAGGCGTCTGAGAGTACGCGAATCACACAGGTCTGGCCGGCGGTCGCCGTGAACTTGAAGAAGTCAACGTCCGCCGCCGGGGTAATCTGGGCCACCGCCGCCTCGCCGCTGGCCAGCGTCGTAGCCTGCGCTGAAGTGTTGTTGGGTTCAAAGGGGTTTCCACCCGCAGCCGGCAGCGAAAGATTGGCGCCGGTGAACGCCTGCCCCGGTGCCACCTTGACCAGCGTCGGCGCACCCACGGTGTTGAACGCCACACCCTTCACTACCGGGTAGAAGCTCGTGAATGCGCTGGCGTAGTAGCTGCCCAGTTGGCTCGACTGAATGGGAAGGGCGAACGCGATGTAGTTGCCTGGCGGCACGCCCTGAATCAGGTAGCTGCCCAGACTGCCCGCCGGCGGCTTCTCGGTCACGTGGCCAACGACGTTCTTGCCCGTCGCCAGGTTCACGAGCACCACACCCACGCCGAACTGGCCGGCGGCCATGGCATCGGTTACGACTCCAGAGACGCTGCCCAGCGCGGGGTCACTGAGGCTGGGGTGCGGGTAGGACTGGATAATCGGGGCGATGTCATCGCGCTCAAGGCTCGCCTGGCTGAACAGGCCCGGGGATGACGCAAAATAGAGCGTGCTCTGGCTGTTGGCCGGATGGTCGAGCCCGACGAAGTGACCGATTTCGTGCGTAACGACGCTCTCAATGTAAGCGCGGCCCGGAGTCCCCGTTGTGCGCGACTGGCCCAAGGTGTCCCAGGTGAAGTCACGGTCGTTGAGCTCCATGTCAGCATCCAGGATCTCGCCCGTCGTGGTGTCAAACGTCGTGATGGTCACCGCGAACACGCCTGAAGAAATGTTGCTGCCCACAAATCGCAGCACGTTGCGGTTGTCGCTGGCGCTGGTCACGGCGTTTGTCGTGGAGCCCGCGAACTCGAAGTCCAGATCGCTTTCCCGAATGCGCCGCCAGTTATTGAAGCTGTCCTGAATGGCCTGGAACTCGTTGATGCCGCCCGTGAACAGGGCGCTGTCGGCGCAACCGGCATCTCCGATCTCGTAAAGGATGCGGCGGTTCGCCACGTTGGGCCTGGCCGCGCCCAGATTCCAGCGCACCGCCTGCCCGACGGCCGAAGGCACCGGGCTGGTGGCCACGCGAATGCTCATGTAGCCGCTGGCCTGGCCGTAGCCAAGAACCAGCAAAAGCGCGGCGGCCGCCCATATGCCGAAGTGGCGCAGGCTCAATGTTTTCACTTGGCGCCCTCCGCCTTGGCCGGTTCGTTGGCTTTGACGCGCTCAGCCACGCGCCGCGCCAGCTCGCCCACCTCAAGGTCCAGGGGCTGGCGCTCGCCCTCGGGCAGGGCCTTGAGCGTCTTGGGATCGACAAGGGAAAGGCCGGCAAAGCTGTTGCGAGCGCGGGTGACGCCGTTTTCCTCACTGACCTTGAGCGCGCCCTGGACCATTCCCACAAGCTGCAGGCGCTTGTCGTCGTCGCGCCAAAGAAACAGCACGTACTCCTCGCCGGTTTCGAAGTTTCCGCTGCCGGCCACGTGCTGGCCGCGGTTGCCCACGACGCCCCCGCGCGTCACAAATTCCAGTGTCGCCTGGGCATCGCCCTTGATTGTCTGGCTCACTTTCAGTGCATGATGAGTCCAGATGCCCGTCTGCGCGGCATCCCAGCGGGCCTCTTTGCTCTCAATTTTGCCGCGGACCACGAGCACTGCGTTGTCAGTCAGCGTATCGAGGTCGAGGCGGGCTGCCACCGTGGCCCCAAGGGCCGGCGCCGACAACAGCAGGAGTATCAGGAATAGACGTGTCATGGGTGACCCTGTCCTTGAGGTCACCGAATGTAACGCCTGAGCCCGGCAAGACGCGGATTAAAAGCCTGCGGCGGGGGTGACAGAGCCTGTCCCGTTGCGCCACCGGACCAGTGCCGCGCAACCCAGACTCAGCTCTCCGTCACCCGCCGCCGATTCCTGGCGCTGGGCGCGTCCATGCGCCCGGCAACAAACCTACCCCGGCGGCGGGAAACGGCAAATTCCCCAAATTGAATTGCTGCAACAATGGCCTACTGCACGCGGGCTGCAACGCGCCGCTTGATCTCCTCCAGATCGGAGCTGGGAATAGCTTCCGTCAGGCGCTTGGTGTAGGCGTGACGCGGATTGGCATAGATTTCGTCGGACGTAGCGTATTCAACGATGTGTCCGCCACGGTCGAAGTCCGACACGTTGATGCCATCCTGCTTGCCTTCTTCCCACAGTTCCTTCAGCGTCGGGCCGGGGCACATCACGGCCACTTCGTCGCTGATGAACTTGACCACGCTGAGGTCGTGGCTGATGAAGATGTAGGTCAGGCCAAACTCGTCCTGCAGGTCCAGCAGCAGGTTCAGCACGCCGGCCTGCACGGATACGTCCAGGGCGCTGACGCTTTCGTCGCAGACGATGAACTCGGGCTCCACGGCCAACGTGCGGGCAATGCCAATGCGCTGGCGCTGGCCGCCCGAGAACTCGTGGGGATAGCGCTTGAGGTGGTCCGCCAGCATGCCCACCTTCTCCAGCAGGTACACCGCGCGCTCTTCGCGTTCCCGACGGCTCTTGAACAGGCCATGCACCATCATGGGCTCCATGATGGCCGCGCCCACGGTCATGCGCGGATTGAGACTGGAATAGGGATCCTGGAAAATGATCTGCATCTTGCGGCGCATCTGCCGCAACTCGGCATGGGACATGGCCGTCACGTCACGGCCGTCATACAGCACCTGTCCCGAGGTCGGCTCAATGAGGCGCAGGATGGTGCGGCCCAGAGTGGTCTTGCCGCAGCCGGACTCCCCCACCAGGCCTACAGTCTTGCCCTTGCACACCGTCAAGGTGACGTCGTCCACGGCCTTGACGTGCCCCACCGTGCGGCGCAGCACGCCCTTTTTGATAGGGAAGTATTGCTTGAGGTTCTTGATCTCGAGCAGGGGCCGGCCGAAGTCGGGCATCTGCTCGCGACGCTTCTTGATCATGCGCGTGGCGCCAAACTCCAGCTTGGGATCACTGGGATCGAGCTTGATGCCGCGATCATCGGCCTCCATGAAATCCTGGATGGTCGGCAGCCGCTCGGCCTTGGTCGTCAGCTTGGGACGACAGGCAATCAGGCCTTTGGTGTAGGGATGTTGCGGGTTGGCAAAGATGTCCAGCACGCGGCCGTACTCGACAATCTTGCCGCGGTACATGACGGCCACCTTGTCCGTCACTTCAGCCACAACGCCCAGGTCGTGGGTGATGTAGATGACAGCCATCTTGCGGTCGCGCTGCAGCTTGCGGATGAGTTCGAGGATCTGCTTCTGAATCGTGACGTCCAGGGCCGTCGTGGGCTCGTCGGCGATCAGCATGCGCGGGTTGCAGGCCAGAGCCATGGCAATCATGACGCGCTGCTTCATGCCGCCCGACAACTCAAAGGGGTACTGCTTGACGCGCACTTCCGGCTTGGGAATACCGACCTCATCGAACAGCTCGACGGTGCGCTTCCAGGCTTCATCCTTGCTCATGCCCAGGTGCAGGCGCAAAGCCTCCACCACCTGGGAGCCGCAGGTGAACACGGGGTTGAGCGAGGTCATCGGTTCCTGAAAGATCATGGCGATATCGCCGCCGCGAATCTTGCGCAGCTCAGCCTCGGAGAGCTTGGCCAGGTCGAGATCGTCGCCCTCCTCGCTTCGCCACTTGATCTGGCCGCCCTCGATGCGCCCGGCCTGCGAGGGCAGGAGCTTAAGCATCGAATAGGCCGTCATCGACTTGCCCGAGCCCGACTCGCCCACGACACCCAGCGTTTCGCCCTGGCCCACCTTGAGTGAGATGCCGTCAATGGCCTTGACCACGCCGTTGTCCGTGTGGAAGTAGGTCTTGAGATCATGGATCTCAAGCAGCGGGTGCGCGACGATTTCGTCCTTCACGGAGTCGTGAATCACGATGGGTCGCTTGTCGAGCCCGATGATCTCGGTCTTCCCACGGTTCAACGTGTTCGTATGAGCGTCCGACAAGGCGTGCCTCCACGGGTGCCGCTGGTTATACGTTTCACAAAACCTTAGGGGCAGGCCAAAAGCTCGTCAAGCGCGCCTGACCGGCGATCGAGGACCCCGCATTGACAGTGGACGCCTGCTTGCTACCTTTCGTCGCCTCGCGCAGGTGGCGGAATTGGCAGACGCGCTAGCTTGAGGTGCTAGAGCCCTAACCGGCGTGCGGGTTCAAGTCCCGCCCTGCGCACCAGACTTCAAACCATGAGCGGCAATGCAAGGAGCCGCTCCGCTTGGGAACAGCCGCCCCGTGGCGGCTGTTCTGCTTTGCCCTAACCCTGCGCTATCGCCGCGCTGCGAAGTCCCATGGTTCTCCGGCGCAGGGCACCTGAAGTTTCTGACACCTGTGGGCAACTTGCGGTTCATGCGCGCAAGATGCGAACCAACCCGTGTTTGCGCCAAGCCCCCTGACTTGCAAATTGTGGATAGGCTGTGAGCCCGCCCAAGCTGCGGGTTTGGCGTTGGCAGCACCGAAATCCTTGCTAGATTCCCAGTCCCGTTCGGGGACCACTACCCAGAATAAGAACCTGCGCGAAGGAGACCGCCTGTGGCGGTGCCGCTCAGGTTTTTGGACGCGGAGGCTTAGCCTCCCTTTGGAGATGCCCATGGCTCACGACCCGCTTTCTCCCTCCGGCAAGACCGTTGCCGACGTGCTGGACTTCGCGCGCAAGCGCGGCTGCACCATGCTCGACATTCGCTTCATGGACCTGCCGGGTCTGTGGCAGCACTACACATTTCCGATTCGCCGCCTGACACCCGAGTGCTTCGAAGAGGGTTTTCCCTTTGACGGCAGCTCGCTGCGCGGCTGGCAGAAGATCAATGAGTCGGACATGCTGGCAATTCCCGACCCGGCCACGGCCTTCATCGACCCCTTCATGAAGGAGCCAACCCTGGTCCTGATTGCCAACACCTACGACCCCATTGAACGCACGCCTTACCCGCGCGACCCCCGCAACATCGCCCGCCGCGTCGAGACCTACCTCAAGAGCACCGGCATCGGCGACACGATCTTCTTCGGCCCCGAGGCCGAGTTCTTTGTGTTCGACAACGTACGCTTCAAGACGGGCATCAACGAGGGTTACTACTTTCTCGATTCCAAGGAAGGCGCCTGGAACACAGGCCGCGAGGAAGAGGGTGGCAACCTGGCCTACAAGCCGCGCGTCAAGGGCGGCTACTTCCCCGTTCCGCCCATGGACAGCCTGCACGACATCCGCACGGAGATGCTGCTGACCCTGGGACAGCTTGGCATGGTGCCCGAACTGCATCACCACGAGGTGGCCACGGGCGGCCAGTGCGAACTCTCGATCAAGTTCGACACGCTGGTGCGCGCCGCAGACAACCTGATGATGTACAAGTATGTCGTCAAGAACGTGGCGCGCCGTCATGGCAAGACGGTCACGTTCATGCCGAAGCCCCTGTTCGGCGACAACGGCAGCGGCATGCACTGCCACAGCTCGATCTGGAAGGAAAAGAAGAATACTTACGCGGGCGAAGGCTACGCGGGGCTGAGCCAGACGGCGATTTACGCCATTGGCGGCATTCTCAAGCACGCCCACGCCCTGTGCGCCATTACCAACCCCACTACGAACAGCTATCACCGCCTGGTGCCTGGTTATGAGGCGCCGGTGAACCTGGCCTATTCGTCGCGCAACCGTTCGGCCTGCGTGCGCATTCCGCTGGCGGGCGACAGCCCCGCGGCCAAGCGCTTTGAGTACCGCATTCCGGACCCGAGCTGCAACCCCTACCTGGCCTTTGCCGCAATTACCATGGCCTCCATCGACGGCATCCAGAACAAGATTGATCCCGGCAAGCCCATGGACAAGGACCTCTACGATCTCCCGCCGGAGGAGTTGAAGGAGATTCCCCAGGCCCCGGGCAGCCTCGAACAGAGTTTGCGCGCGCTGGAGAAAGACCACGCCTTCCTGCTCAAGGGCGACGTGTTCTCGGCCGACGTGATCAACGAGTGGATCAGCTACAAAATGAAGAACGAAGTGGACGCCATGCGCTTCAGGCCCCACCCCCACGAGTTCGAACTGTATTTCGATATCTAGCGTCGGTCGCGGGTAGTCAGTCGTCGGCACAAACCAAAACAACAGAGCCCCCTCGGTCACGAGGGGGCTTTTGCATCTCATTCACCCTTCGCGCGACGAATCATCGTTGAGAGCCAGCGCTTGCCCTCCAGCGTGACGCGAACCGTACCCGCATCATGCTCGATCAGCCCTTCCATGGCGACCTGCTCAATGACATTCGAAATCGCTGGAACGTGAGCCACATGGAGACCAAGCGTACGCACCAATCCGTCGATAGTGAGCGTTCTCTTGCCGATGCCAAATATCAGACAGGCCTTTTCGACCTCAGCGCGGGTCGGGCGACTGTGGCGTTGCGTTTGCGCGATCATTGGTCGTCCTTTGTTTGAGAGAGTGGTTTCAACTTTGAAAGAGTTGTTGCGACACCTAGCCGCGATTCCATTGAAGACTAGCCCGGCAAACCTCCTCGAATCTGACGGTCGTACTCTTCAATGATTCGCGCCAGCAGGCTCATGCGAACCGGCGCCTGCGAGCCTTGACGACCGGGCTTATTTCCTTCGCGCGCCCTTCGCCGGGCATCGCGGGCTTCCTTTCGGTAAGCGTCAATGTTGCCCAGGATCAAAAGTCCCTTCTTGGCCCTTGTCAGCGCGACATTCCACCGCTTGGGGCTGTCCATGAACGCTGATGCACTCCTGCGGACCAAGTTGATAATGACGTTGTCCATCTCCCGGCCTTGGCACTTGTCCAACGTGCAGATTTCCGGTTCGGCGAGACTTGGAAACCTGGATTTCCAATTGGCGAATGTTTCCTTGAGCAGCGATTCATGCCTGCCGTAGGGCGTGATGATCATGACGCTGAAATCACTTTCCCTTTGCCTTGAAATTGCGGCCTCAGCCATCTGAGTCACCAAAGCGAATGTCCGCTCTGCCTCCTCACGGTTCGCCTCGCCGTCGCCTTTGGAGTCCACCTGGCACAAGCCCGCGCCGCAATACTGATCCTTGCAGGATTTGCCGTCCAATAGGGCTTCCCCGCCATAGAACAGCTTCCGCGGCACGCCGGAGATGCTGGGGTGCATTCGGTATTGCTTCTTCAAGCGGCCCACAAATGGCCGCACGAGGTCGATCAAGTCCGAGGGAAGCCGATCTTTCAACTGGCTTAGAGGCGGAGCCTTGAATGCCGAGGTCTGCACACCTGTGAGCCAATCGAACACCGAGAGGGAATTGACGGCGAAGCGCTGCGCAACCGTTGCCGCGAGACCAGCCGAAACGAGCAAGCCGAGCAGCTTTGGTTCACACGGCAGCTTGAGAACCTGGTTGTTCGCGCTCATCCAGGGCAGCGTGTGGAATTCGCCATACATTCCGTCAAACAGCACGGCTTGGCAGCGCCTGCCCTCATCCACCAGACGAATGCCCGATGCGAATGCCGGGCGATGAACTCCAATGCCGCGTTCAACAAGAAGGCTCGCTTCCCGAGAGGTGTTGGTTGCGTCCGAACTCGGCCCTGCTTGTGCCAGTGGCGGAATAGCTGAGTGAAGCTCCTGCGGCGAACAGACCAAGACTTCCGGCTGAGCGGTCAAGGAGGCTGGATTGCGATCGTCGCCGGCGGCGTTGCTGAAAACGCGAACCCGTGGCACAAGCATTTGCGGGCAGACTGACTGAACGGATTTCAATAGGCTGGAGAAACGATTGAGCAATCCTTGGGGTGAACGGGCAACGACAACCAGGGAGGTGGAGGGCGTGTTTCCGGATTTTCGATTGGAATGATAGGTCAAAATGGATGCGGCAAGTTCTTGTTCGGAGTCAAATACGTCGTCGAGCGTGGCGCCGTTGTCCTCGGCGTTGCTGTATGGCGGCAATTGTTCGGGATCGCCGACAAGAACCCAGCGCTTCGCCTTGACGGCAATCGCCAGGAACTCCGGCAGCGTCATCTTCGAGACTTCGTCAACGATCAGAACGTCGAAAGTTCCTGGTGCAGCGTCCTTCACGCTACTGCAAGACAAAATGCCGATGGGCGTACCGCATACAACTTGTTCGCATTGCATGACTGCCGCCGTGATGCCCCCAGTAGTGGAATCCGTCGGCGTCTCGTCGGCAAACAAGCCGCGTGCTTCGGGAATGGCGTTCTCAAGGCAGTGCTGAACGCGCCGGGCAACTGTTGACGACCTGTTTTCCCTTTTTGAACTTACCCAGTACGGCTTTGCCTCGGGGAGAGAAACGGAAGTCTCGCGACTCGCGTAGCGAATCGGCAGCGACATGGGCGCCAGTGGGTCGCTCCCGCAATCTCCGTCCGCAGGTACGAGCTTCTTGACTACGTTATCGACGGCAACATGAGTCGGGGAGACAATCAGCACCCGTTCGTCCGCCTCGACGGCAAGGCGCACAATCTCCGTGATCACCGTCGTCTTTCCCGCTCCCGGCGGTCCCTGAATTACCGCGAAGTGCGGAGTTTTCCGGGAGAGCTGAATGCACTCGCGCTGGTACTCGTCAACTCCGGTCTTGATCGCATCAAGCGCGAGCGGGGCACGCGGTGCCATGTGCTCGGCCAGCGGAGATTCCGGAAGACCAACCAGCATCCGCAATGGCGACAGAATCGAACCAGGTGCTTGAGCTTCCAGCACGTCGAGAGCTGCCAGTTGGCGTTCGATCTGCACCAGGTTGGGCACGACCGCAACTGCAGCGATCACATCGCGATTTTTCGGGCTTTCGGCGACGGTCAACTCCGTCACCCGCTCACTCCCGCCAATGAACTCGCGCCGAAACGAGACGAGCGTGGCGTCTTCGGGGGCGGGGTTCAGCCCGAGAAACTCGCGTGGCGCCCGCATAAGAAGTTTCCTTTGCTGGTCCGTCAGAAACACAACCCTCTGGTCTATCGTGCCTTTGACAGCCTGGAGAATTTCCTTCTCACAGCCGCGCCATGCGTCATCGTAATCAATGCGGACTCTGAGGGACCAGTTTCCGGACTCGCCCTCCTCACGCCAGGAACGCTGCGCACTGTCCACCGCGTTGGCCGCATTGGCCAAAATGCCAAAGAGAAAGGGCACATTTCGCGGAGGTTCTTTGTCTGGAGCGCTTTGCTCAATGTCCGCGATCAGCGGATTCTTCAACAGGCCCTCCAGCTTCGCATGAAGGCTGGCTTTGATCGCCGGTACATGGTTTTCCATAACTACCTCCAGTGGCGCATGGGACGTGCGCGGCGATAGGCCGTTACACAGCGGCCTTCGACGAACACCAGAACGATGTTTGTGAGGTGGTCCAGTCTGCGGCCGAGATCCCTGGCCGCCTCAACTACGGCCCGCCAGCCGAAGTGAAAAATCAGCGCGCCGCCCGGCCCGTGGTAGCAGCTTCCAAACCGGCACACGCAATCAACGTCGAGGGTTCGAATTCCCCGCTGCTGACAGCGGACCTTCAGGTGGAGCGTGTCGGTGTCCTTTGCGCGGCGCCGAAGTCCCGAGATATTCGCTTGCATGGCATCCCCCTTGGATGCCAAGAGGATACATCGCCGCTTATACTATGTACACACTATTTTCATATTATATACAGGTCGTTGGGCAACGCCGACTTACGACTTTCTTTGACCGGATTCCGGCACGCGTTCCCACCAGCCGCGCGCGCCGCCTTCTTCGGCGCGCTGGAACTGGTCGGTGTTCGACTCCAGTATGCGCTCGATGCGCTCCTTGGGCTCATTGAGCAAGTAGGCCAAGTCTTGCGGGCGGCGATTCTTCTTGATCAACAAGCGGCGAATTTCGCCCACAAGTTCCTGATCGCTGAGGTGGCCCGCCGGGCGGCGCAACTCCGTGCTGGTGGAGTAGCCGGGCACTTCGAAGCCCGAGTCCTCCATCATTTGCTTTTCAAATGCCTGCGCCTGCGCACGCATGGATTCGAGTATGCCCGGCGGGATCGCGCCTGCCGCAGCCTTCAACGTGTTGATGACGGGCTCCCAAGTCCCGACCATGTGCGTCCACAACTGCGCCCGGCGTTTCCACAAGCGCAGGAGTGCTTCCGCATCGCCTGGCTCGGCCGTTACAGAGTCTGTCATTGTTTTGCCCCATTGGTTAGACAGGCCATAAGATACAGATATCTAAGACTGTTCGCCATTGGTTAAATGCTGGAAATCGCTCCATCAAGGCCGACGGAGGCTTGCACCCTTCAAGTTGAGGGAGCCTGGCCAAGCATTCGCTTTCAGGGGTCAGCCGACGACCACGCGGTTGCGGCCGCTTTCCTTGGCCTTGTAGAGCGCTTCGTCGGCCCGTTCCAGCGCGCTGAGGATGTCCTCACCCTGACTGTTCACCATCACCTCCGCGCAGCCAATGCTCACAGTGAACTTCAAAGTCGCCCCCATGGCACGCACGGTCAACTCCGAAAGCGACTTCCTCAAACGCTCGGCCAGCAAAGCAGCCCCGTCGCCCCCCGTCTCCGACAACAGCACCGCAAACTCCTCGCCGCCCAGGCGCGCCAGCACGTCAAGCTTTCGCAACTGCGGCGCGGCTTGCCTCGCCAGCAACTTGAGCACTTCGTCGCCCACGGGGTGGCCATAGGTGTCATTGATCTTCTTGAAATGGTCGATGTCGAGCATCAGCACCGAAAGAGGCTTGCTGTAGCGCCTTGCGCGGGCCAGCTCACGCTCGGCGGTCTCAATGAAATAGCGGCGGTTGTAAAGCCCCGTGAGCGGGTCCGTGGTGGCTGCCCGCTCCAGCTGAACCTCCAGCAGAAACGCGCGCAGGTGGCGCTGCTCAAGAAAGAAGCTCAAAAGCACGGCCAGCGCCATGGAGGCCACCAGAAAGCCGTTGATCTGCGCGAAGGTGAACCAGCCTTGACCTGTCAAGAGCACAACGAAGTTCGCCGCCGCCAGCACCACGAGCGAACCATTCAGTGCACCGCGCCACGACGGCGTAATCGCCACCCCGGCAAACACCACCATGGTCAGGCCCGCGATGCCAAGGTCAAATCCCCTGGGCAGCAAGGCCAAGACGATGGCCACGCCAAAACCCGCCGTCAACGAGGCCAGCAGGTTCAGCAGATTCAGGCGGCGCGAAGCGACAACCGAGCGCGAAAAGAAGTACAGGGCGGCAAAACTCGCGCTGCAGGCCGCGCGCACGGGCAGCGTGCGGAAGATCGCCCCGGAGTCGAGCAGGGCATCCCAGGCCACAAAGAGCAGCATGAGTGCCGCGCCGGCAAAGTAGGCCATTCGGGCGATGGGCAGCGTGCGCTCTCCTTGGGTACGCCGGTAGCGTTCGAGCAATGCGCCGTCAAGTTGGGGCAGGGCGCCCGTGGTCATCACCTGAGTCTGCCACAAGCGCGTCGGCGTTCAACGAGCCATTTCCTGCTCAAAGGCGCGTGTCAGCGCATACCACGATGCAAAGCGGAAATAATCGGGCCAGGCGCGCTTGCGGATGGCTTCCTCGCGGCTGGCGTAGCCCGTGTTGTCGTTGCGCAGCCCATTGCCATAGCGCTCAAGGCTGGCGCGCACGCGCTCATGGCGGCAATCAATGATCTCGTCGCCCGCAAAGATCGGGCAGTTGCCGTCATGTCCCATGCGCAGGGGCCCGACGATGCCGCGCCGCTCCAGTTCGCGGATTTCGTCGGCGCTGGTCTGTCGATGGCCGGCGTAGAAAAGCTGCCAGGCCAGGTTCAGGCGGGGAAACTCGAAGGGATCAAAGCTGCGCACCTCGCCTACAACGATGGCGTCGGCCTTCATGCGGCGCGCCAGCGCCCGGGCCGAGGCTGCGTCACTCAGAGGGTTCTGCTCGTCGCCTTCTCGCAGACTCTGCTGCCAGGCCTCCAGAACCTGGGCGGGCGGAAGAACTTCAAAACCTTCGAACAGCGCCAGCTCTTCGGAGAACTGGCGGGCAATGTCCACACTGAAGATCAGGAAGCGGCCGTCGGAAAGCTCGGCCCCCTTGAGATCGAAGTCGTAGCGCTGTTCGGTGGTCTTCTCGCTGAACACAAAGGGCGCCACGGCCACCCGCCTGACGGCCGGATCTTTGAACGGGTTGGGCTGACGGTAATTGTCAGCGGGCCGATAATAGGCCGAGCAGGCGCTGATCCAGCACAGCGCGGCACACAAAAGCCACAGCAATCCCGTTTGAGCCTTCATCGGCCTCCTCCTTCGGCCGCCGGCTGCGGCAGCCTGAGCGCCACAGAGAAGATGTTCTGGGCGCCATCCCTCGAACTGACAAAGAAGCATCGCTCGGACCTCGGGTCATAGACCGGGTCCCAGTCGCGGAAGCCGCGCCAGGTGACACGGCTGGCCTGGGTTCCGTTTATGTTGACGAGCCAGATGTCGTCAGCCTTGGTGTAGCCCTCAAGGGGCCCGCCCACGCGTCGACCGATGGTGGAAAACACAATCCAGTCCGGGCCGGCAAAGCTTGGCGTGATGGCGCCGAACTCATCACTGCGGAAGATCTCCTGCTGCGAGCGGCCATCGATGCTGATCGTCCAGACCGCGGGCCAGCCCGGGGCCCGCCTTGAGTTGCGGCTGAAAACAATCATGTCGCCAACGGGCGAGAAATCAGGCATGGCTCCCTCGCACAGCATCGTTCGGGTGCCCGCCTCGAGGTCCGCAAGGGCAATGGCCCAGGGGTCCGCCGCGTCGCGTCGCGTGCAGTAGGCCAGGACCTTGCCATCAGGGCTGAAGCTTGGGGCAAACGAGTCCCATCCGTCGTCGGTGACCTGAACCACGGGCACCGAACTGTCCAGCCCCGCCACGTAAACATTCCAGCGTCCGTCGCGGTTGCTGGCGAAAGCGATGCGCTTGCCGTCAGGGCAGAAAGCCGGAGTGACGTCATCGGCCGGGTGCGAAGCCACGGCCAAGGCGGCTTTGCCGTCCAGGCGCTGAGCAAAGACATCGCTTGACTTCCCGTTGATGGTGGCGGCGTACGCAATCCACTTGCCGTCCGGCGAAACGGCCGGATGGGCGTAAGACGACTTCGTTGCAAAGGTGTGCTGTCGCGCCGCCACCCCCACACTCTCGTAGGGCCGCTCTTCACGCCAGGGCGGACGCGTAGCGGGCTGGGGTTGCTCCAGACCGGGGCCCGGGTATGTGCACGAAACAAGAAGCAGCGCCGGCATCCATGCCGCACCGCGCCAGAACTTGAAGTGTGCCATGACGGCCTCCCTGCCGACGAGTCCACGTATCTGGCTATCGACAGAAGACAGGGATGCACTTGAGATAATTCACTATTTTTATAGTTCATATGTTTGGATGGGACTCTGCGGGTTCCCTGCGCCCTTACCCTGACTGAGCCGTCTTCATAGACTGGGCGGCGCCGCTTGGACCCGGCCGCAACTATGATTTTGGCCACGGCCTGCCTTGGCCTTTGGGATGACCACATGAGCAAGACGCTTCCCGTTCTTCTTCTGCTGCTGGCCCCCTGCCTCCTGGCCCAGGAGAAGAAAGACCCCGGTCTCGCCACCGCCTACCCGAGCACGACGATTGTCTACGTCGAGGGCAATGTCTCCTCGCTGTTCAAAAACCTTTCGGACCCCGGGCTGCTCAAAGGCATCGGAGCCAACGTGCAGGTGCCGGACCTGGGCCAGCTGGTAGAGGAGTCGCTGGAGATTGAGCTGACGGACGCCGAGGTGCGGCAAATCGTCGGCGGCATTCAACGCGGCAGTTTCGGGCTGCTGGACTTCGGCGTCGGCGGCCCCAAATTCCAACTCGTGGTGCGGCACGAGGACCCCTCGGTGCTCGCCAAGGCATTGGCGCGAGCCCTTGAGCAGGGTGCGGAAACGGTGGTGTCCGTTGAAGAATACGAAGGCGAAAAGGCCTACCAGATCAAGTTGCCAGTGCGCGCACCTGAAACCGACCCCGAGGGCATGGTGGACCGCAATCCCATTCTGGATTGGGCCGCCATCGAGACACTCTGGCTGACCGTGACATCCAGCCGCCACGTCATTGTCGCGACCAGCCTCAACGCGGCCAAAGATGCCATCGAGTTTCTGGCCTTCCCCGATGACCCTACGGACACCCTGCGCGGCAACAAGCGCTTCCAGGAAGCACTGGCCGAATTCAAAGACCCCGACGGGCTGGTGTTCGTGAACACCACAGCCCTGATCAACACGCTGGAACGGGCCTCGGGCGACAAGGGCAACAGCCCCTTGGATGATTTCTTCGGCGGGGCCATTCGCTTCACCATCGAGCTGATGGAGTACAAACAGCTCAAGAGCTTTGCTGCAGGCTACTGGATTGACGATGCCACCAGCACCCTGCGGATGGACGCGAGGCTTCAGTTCCATAACGAGCCCGGCTGGTACAGCGCCGTCAGGCTGAAGCCCACGTCCCAGCCCCTTTCCGAGTTCATTCCTGCCGACACAATGTTCGGACTCACTTACGGCATCGAGGACCCCAAGTCGCTTTACACGCGCGTCATGGACCTGCTGCGCACCCGCGCCACCGATGGCGGTCAGGCCGAGGTGCTCAAGGAACTCAACAAGTTTGAGAGCCGCGCCAATTCGCAGGGCGTCGCGCTGACAGACGTCCTCGATCATCTGTCCAACGGCCAGGCCTATGTGGTGCTTCCGCCAGACCAGGACGATGAGGCTACTTACTCGAGGACGCCCAACTGGGCCCTTCTGCTGGCCCTGCGCGACAAAGCCAGGGCCGAGGAGTTTCTGTTCGAGAGGCTGCTCAAGAGCGATGTCGGCAGCCGACTTCGCAGGGCGGAACTGGAGGTTACGGTCCAGGGCGACGTTGAGATCCACCACGCTCCCTCCGCCGGAGACGCCAACCCCGTGGCTTTCACTATCTACGACGGCGTGTTCATGCTCGGAGACCTGCAGGGCGTGCGGCGCGTGGTGGCCGCCAAGCAGTCCGGCCGCACCCTGGCCAAGATGAACACGTTCCAGCAGGCCCGCAACTTGTTGTGGGATAAATGCGGTGCGTCCGCCTACCTGAATATGGGCGCAATCGTGAAGGCGATGGACTTCCGGAGCTATTTCACGGCGCAGCCCAAGGTCATCACCGACGCCACCGAGGCCGACGCCAACCCCATTCCTTACCTCTCCAGGTTCTTCAGTGGAACCGTGATTACCATCGGCACCCAGGCCCGCGACAACGAGCTGGCCATGCGCGGAGCCGTGGCGGGCTGGCCCTCCCAGGAGCGGTTCAAGGCCCTGGCCGAGCACTTTCGCGATGTGGGCCGGAACAAGGAGGTTCGCAACGCCTTTGCCACGCTGCTTGAGGCCGCGACGACACACTACGCAATCAAGGGCAAACCGGCAGCCAAGGCCAATGAACTTGCCGCGGCCGGCTACATCCCCGAGTCCCTGCTCCAAGACCCCTTCCGCGGCGAGGGCGAGTTGCGGCCCTACGAGTTGGCGGAGGTGCCCGAGAACTTGGATATCCGGCAGGCCATCTTGCTGGCCTACCAGCAGAAGCCCGGCCTCGAAGGCATGCATCTTGGCGTGCTATGGAACGGCTACATCGTCAAGCTTACGCCGGCCCAGCTGAAGGAAGCATTGGAACGCGCCAAGCAGGGCCTGCCGCTGGAGAATTATGAGGCACTGGAGCCTCTGTTCCTGGGGCCCAGCGCTGACTCGATGACCGAAGATCCGATGATCAGTGAAACCGATGTGGAGATCATCGATGACGACGGCACCGAGCGTGTGGTTTCCGTTCCCGAGGACAACCTAACGGCGGGAACCGAACACAAGCTCGACAATCCTCCACCGAAGGAAGACAGGTAACACCCATTCAGGGGCCAAGGAGCACGATCCATGAGACCACTGCTATTCGCGATGCTGGCGCTGCTGGCAACGCCGCTGCTGGCGCAGGGCTTCAAGCACGGCGACCTTCTGCCGCGCAACGACATTCTCACCTATGCGGTCAGTGACCGCCCCCAGGCCGTTTATCGCCTCTTTGGCAAGAACGCCAAGGGCGAGTGGCGCATCAAGGCCTGGCCCTACGAGAAACTGGAGGAAGAAAGCAAGCGCGAGGGCGGCGACAGCGAAAAGGTGCGGCAGGCCCGCGCCATGATGGACTACTTCTACGGAGCGCTCGACAACACGGCGCGTCTGGAGATGGGCTTTCTCGATGTGACTCTGGGAGGGGCCAAGTACGTGCTGGTGCTGCACGGAGCCGCCGGCTACAGCTACAACGCCAAGCCGGACTTCCTGAAGGAACTGCTGAAGGAAGAACTCAAGATCCGCGAACAGCCCGTGCAGGTTTATGAAATCAAGGCCGAGGCCGATGAAGAGGGCGAAGACAAGTCTGACCCCAAGCGCGCCCGCCCCGCCTTCGAGATCCCCGGGTTTGACCGCTTTTACGTGGCGCAGATCCAGGGCGGGCTCGTCGTCACCAACTTTGAAAGCTCGATGCACGACGTGATCGAGCGTTACACGACCAAGGATTACAGCGAAAGCCTCTCTTCGCGTGAGGAATTCGCCAAGTGGCGTGACGCCCGCTCACCCCACGACTTGAGCCTGTTCATCGTCGGTCGCGAAATCCAGAAAGCCGTCGAGCGCATGCTGCCGGACAAGAAGCAGACCGGGGGCCGTGATCTCGATGGGGCCTACACCGAGGCCGACCGCTGGATGCAGCTTCGCGAGTACCACAGCATCACCATCGACTTCGACTACGATGACGCGCGGCGCGGCTTTGCGATTGACGCCAAGCTCACCACGCGGCGCAAGACCCGTCTGCTCGAGCAGCTGGCGATTGCCCCCTCCGAGTTCAAGCTGATGAAGTACCTGCCCGGCGACGCCATGCTCAGCATGGGCGCGCAACTGGGCGACCCCGCCAAGACCTGGGAAAGGTGGGTCGAGTTCGCGCGCGACGGCGAACGCATCGCCAAGATGACCATGAAGGAGACGGAAGAAGGCGCCACGCCCAGAGAAGACATGCCTCCCAAAGAGAAGTCCGTCGATCTGGGCAAGATCCTGCAGGGCATGCAGGAAGGCGAAAGCCATCCGGCCCCCGGCAGCTTTGACGAGAATCTGCGCGTGCTGGACGAGCAGCTCGCCAAGATGGGCACCAGCGTCAAGGAAATCCTGGCCGCGCTGGGCTCGGAAATCATCGGCCATGTCACCGCCGCACCGGAGCGCACGCTGGCCATGGGCGGGCGCGGCATGGACGACATGTTCGAGTACTCGCACATGGGTGCGATCGTCGCCATCAAGGACGCCAAGTCGGCGCGGGACATCCTGACCAAGATCCGTACAGGCGGGGACCCGGCCAAGGACACCTTTAAGACCTCCACCTACGGCAGCTTCGAGCTGCACATCAACGCGGACCAGAGCTGGGGCTATTGCCTCACCTCAGACGCCGTACTGATTTCCTTCACGCGCCCCGGCGTTCAGGATGCCGCATCGCACATCGAGTCCGGTCTCAAGCGCATGCTGGATGCCGCCAAGTCCACAGGCGTGGAAGACCGCAAGTTCCTCAGCCCCAGTTCGAAGTTTGTCCGCTTCGACATCGGCCGTGGCCTGGCGGCCCACATGGAGCTTCGCAAGGCGCTCTCTGAGAAGCTGGACCGCTACGCCGAACCCCTCATGGACATGGACTTGGAGGACGCCTTCAAGGACACCACCCTGGCTTTGCGCACCGTGGAAGATCCCATGAGCGTTGAAGTCGGGCTGCGGGCCTACGGCATGCCGGATTTCATCGGCCTGTTCGACAGCTTCTTCTCTGGCAGCAGAGGTGAATCATCGCGCGACGCCTGGCGCTACAGCCAGGACTCGCTTCGCGAGCTGGGCCGCGAGTTGGGCAGCCACTGCATCTCTTCGCGCGGCGATATCACACTCGAAGGCGTGGTCAAGGATCGCAAGCTGCGCCAAGGCCACCTCCAGACGCCCTTTGATTCGCGCTGGAAGGGCGGATACCGCAAGTTGGGCTGGACCAGCCTGAGCCAGATGCGCCCTGACAAGGAAGGTAAGCTGCCCGAGTGGGTGGACCAGGAGGCGGTGGCCCTCGTCGAAGCCAACGAGAAGGAGGGCTTCGTTTCTTACACGCTGGCGCAGGGGGAAATCCGTAGCTGGGTCAACTCCGGCAAGGAAGGCTTCATCGTGCTCTATCAGACCAGCGCCGAAACACTGGGCGGCCACCTGGTGCTTTACGCCGACGGCCAGGTGGGCTGGCTCCACGCCTCCGTGATGAAGGACGCACTGGCGCTCAATGCCAAAGGCGAACCGGTGCCCGGTATCGATCCCTGGGCGTCCAAGATGCCGTCCAAGGATCCGCCGCCCAAGCGCCCGTCCACGGGCGACCCCGACGACCCCTGGGCGCCGGGCAAGTAGGAAAGTTCAGCGGGGCGGCCCTTGGGCCGCCCCGCATGGCTTTCAATTGATTTCAACCGTTACTTTGGTCTTCAGCGGATTGAGCCGGTAGTAGGCAATCTCTGTGGCAACGTGGCCGGCGTTCAGCAGCTCACGCACCTTCTGCTCGGCGCGATCGCGGGATTTGAACGTCTCCTGGCGCAGACCCTCGGCCGTGCGGAAAACGACGAGATGATCCGCAAAGTCGTCCAGCTGAATCTTGTTCTTGTCCGCCTTGCGACGGCCCCGGACATCGTAGCGGGCACGTCGTTCACCACGCTGCTTCTTGCCGGCAGGTTCCTGCTCCGGAGCGGCCGCCCCTTCCGACTGGGCGGCGGGTTCCGGCGCGGGTTCTGCCGCGGCTGCCTTCTCCTTGCGCGGACGCCCCGGCTTGCGTTTCACTGGCGCGTCAGCGGAGGCAAACAGGCTGTCATAGACGGCGTCGTACTGGTCGGCGGCCAGGGCTTCCCGCAGCTTCTTAAGTTGGGGAAATGCGACGCCCTGTCCCGTCTGCTTCTTAATCTCCCGCGAGAGCTGAAGCTGGTTCAAATTGTTGTTGTTGCTGAGTATCTGAAAAATCGTCTTCATGCGGTCACTCACGTGATCTCCTCTCCATCCTCGGCGTAGGCTTCCCTGACGGCGGGCAGGTTCGCACTTGTACCGCGCCTCGGCGTGGGACCAAAGGTTTTGTGTGGTTGGGGGAAAATCGTTGAAAACCTGACCATCGCAACGCCGACCATATTGCATGGGTGAATCCCGGACAAAATCTGTCTAGAATTCACGGCAAGGGCTGTGTTTCCTTAGTATCCTGCTGTCCACATTTCAGGCACAGGGAGTCCGTATCGAGTCGGCCAGTGCCGTACGCTGCGAAAGGCTGGAGATGACAAACGCCGCTGTTTCCTCCGTTTCAACATCCCCTTCCACTGAACGACGCAAGAAGATCCTGCTGGTCCACCCCAAATTTCCGCCCTCCTTCTGGAGCTTTGGCTTCATCAAGGACATCGGCGGTTTCAAGACCGTCATGCCGCCTCTGGGCCTCTGCACGGTCGCGGCGCTGACGCCGCCCCAGTACGACATCGAGCTGCAGGACGAGAACATCGAAGACCTGAACTTCGACACTGATGCCGACATCATCGTCATCTCCTGCATGGCCATCCAGGAAAAGCGGATGTTCGAGGTAGCGGACGAATTCCGCAAGCGCGGCAAGCTGGTGTGCATGGGCGGGCCCATCTGCAACGTGCTGCCCGAGCGCTGCCGCCCTCACTGCGACGTGCTGTTTGAGGGCGAGGGCGAGTACACCTGGAAGCAGTTCCTGGGCGAGTGGGAGAAGGGCGAACACAAGGACCGCTACGTTCAGGTTGACAAGATCGACATGCGCGACAGCCCGCCGCCCCGCATCGATTTGTTGAAGCATCGCGCCTACCGCCTGGGCTGCATCCAGACCACGCGCGGCTGCCCCTTCACCTGCGAGTTCTGCGACATCATCGTGACCTACGGGCGCAAAGTGCGCGCCAAGCCGATCGAGAACGTCATCAAGGAATTGCAGGCCTGGGCCGACGCCGGCGTCGACTTCATCACCATCGCTGACGACAACCTGGTGGGCGACCGCATCTACGCCAAGAAGATGCTCAAGGCCGTAGGCGACTGGAACCGCGCACGCAAAGTGCCGCTGAGTTTCTACGTCGAAATGAGCGTGGACTGCGTCAAGGATCCCGAGCTGCTTGAGCTGATGCGGCACGCCAACATCTGCGAGGCGTTTTTGGGCATCGAGACACCGCGCATGAGTTCGCTCAAGGAAACCAAGAAGATGCAGAACGTGGCGACGGACCTCGCCACGGCTATCAAGATCATCCAGAGTTACGGCATGGTCACGGTGGCGGGCATGATCGTGGGCTTTGACAGCGACGACAAGCTCATCTTCAACGACCAGTATGAGTTCCTGCAGAAGGCCGGCATTCCCATCGTCATGCTGGGCCTGCTCCAGGCCATTCCGCGCACGCCGCTGTACGAGCGTCTGGAAAAGGCCGGCCGTCTGCGCGCGGCAGCTCAGGGCAACAACACGCTGAGCTTCACCAACGTTGATCCGATCTGCATGAGCTATGAAGATCTCATCAACGGCTACCGCGACCTGTTCGCCCGGCTCTACACGTGGGAGGCCGTCGGCGACCGCTGGCTTTCAAACGTTGAGCAGTGGGGCAAGAAGGCCTACTACCTCTCGCAGCCCGGCAAGACGGGCCCCGACGGCAAAGAAATCAAGCCGCAGCCGCGCAAATGGATTCAGAAGCCCCTGGGGCGCTTCAAGCCATTCTTGGCGCTTCAGACCATCAAGATCTTCAAGTACTACTTCAATGGCAACGCGGCCCGAGCCAAGTTCGCCACGCGCATGCTCTGGGGCACGCTCAAGCGCGCGCCCAGCGCCCTGTTTCAGACCGTGAGCTACCTGGCCTACTTCATTCACCTGCGTGAGTACGCGGACAAAGTCGTGGCCAAGGAATACAAGTTCAACTACGTGCTCGACCAGGTGAACACCAGCGGCAACAAGTTCGGCGAGGGTGGCAGCATCAACATGGTCAAGCTCGAGAAAGAGAAGAAAGAGAAGATCAACGTCTTCGACGCCTACAAAGGCGCCGAGAAGGAAGTGCCCAAGGAAATCGCCGAGGACCTCGTGGCGACGAAGTAAGCGTGGCGGCGCTTGGGCCACTCAGTCTGTAACCCGTGGCCGGGAGCAGTTGCATGCGCGGCAGGACGCTGATGGCTGTCTTGATACTGGTAACGAGCCTGGCCCTTTGGGGGGCCTGGCTCGTTTTCGGTTCAGTACCCGACATCCAGCCCTCGCGGCCGGGAGATGACCCCGCACCGCGTACCGCCGCGACCCCCGAGTTGGAGGCCGCTGCCCCATCCCCCCTTCCCCCTGCGCTGAAGACCAATCCGGCCGTCCATGAGGCTGCCCGCCGGGAGGGCTCGCCTGCGGGATCCGGGTCCGGCGGCACAGAGCGGCCCGGCGATGCTGCTTCGGGAACTTCTCCGGGCAGCGGGCCCCAACCGGCCAATCCCCAAGGGCCAAAATCAAGTCCGGCCGCGCCCGCGCCGCCGCGGGCCCCGACGCCAGCCGAGCGCGAAGAGGCCGCCCGGCAAAACGGCGGGCGCGCGGCCTATAGGGCGAGGCTGGAAGCCTCCGCCCCGGACAACGGCAGGGCAGAAGCGGCCCTGCGCAAATCTCCCAAGGCTGAAGAATGGACCCAGCAATGGCGCGACGAGGGCATCGATCCTCCCGAAATGGTGCCCACGCAGGTCTCGGGCAAAATGATGTCGCCACTTTCACGTGAAGGAATCGCCCAGGCCAAGGTGGGTATACTCACGTTCTTTCCCGTGAACGGACAGCGGGGCGGGTCCATCTGGCCCGTGGTGACGGAGCTTGTGGCAGATGCTCAGGGTAACTTCTCGGGCGAAGTGCCTGCCTCGCCCACGCCCCCGCTTTACTATCCGCCTGCGGCACTGTGCGTAAGCGCGGAGAACTACCGCGTGCTCGCCGGAACTCCGGTTTTGACTTTCGTGGCAGGCCAGCTCAACGCCTTGGGCATTTTCTGGGCGCCTGAAACCCCCTTTGCCGTGGAGTGCGACGGCAGCCAGTTCGAAGGCAGCCTCGAAGTGGTCTGCACAGGAGAGCTCGATCCCCAGCGCTGGCACCCTCAGAAGCGAGGCGCTACCTTGGCCTACTTCCCGCGATTTGCCCTGCCTGCGCCCAAACCCGAGAATCCCGGCCGCGTCACGAAGCTCACCTCAAACTGGGACGAGCGGGACACGCCGTTTGTCACCCTGATGAGCACGGGCGGGCCGCTTCAAACCAAGCGCTGCGCTCACGCTCGAAAGCAAAGCAGCAAGCGCAGCGGCGAGGCCGCCCAGGTTCAGGAGCCCTTTGAGCCGGTGGTGTTTGAGGCCGTCGGCTTTGCGGAGATCAGCGGCCAGGTCGTGGACGCCCAGGGAGCGGGCGTACCCAACGCCACGGTTTATGCGGCAGGAGACAACGAGACCCCCAGCGTGCTCTCGGACAGCCTGGGATTCTTCCGCTTCGAGAAACCCCCGAAGAAGACCTCGTTGCTGGCCGCGGCCCACGAAGACTACATCTCGACGACTCTGGCCAACGTCATTCCCGGCACCACAAGTGCCCGCATTGTGTTCAGCCACCGCAAGCCGGTCATTCGCTTTCGCCTGCGCGACCAGCTCACCCAACAGTTCATCACCAGCATCAGTGTCAAGCTGTTCCAGCCCGAGGATCCCAAGAGTAGCAGCACCCCCAGAGCTTCGCAGGTGCTGGAGCTGTCGAGCGCGGCCGGCGACTACTTCGTGAAGAGCGAGACGCTGCTCAGTCGCATGACGCTCGAGAAGGTCGGGTATTTCCCGCTGACGGTGTCAGACCCCGTGGGCACCCAGGCACAACAGGCAGGCGAGTGGACGCTGTGGCTGAACCCGGGCCGCAAGCTCGAGGTGCGCCCCCGCGATCACAGCGGCACCGAACTCAGCGACCGCTGGTACAGCGAGCCAGACAAACCTGACGACCCCGCCATCTGGACCTACTGGAGCCACCACTGGATCGAATACACCCTGGACTTCGGCGCAGCACCAGAACCCGGAGTAGAGGGCGGGCACTTTGACCTGGTGCTCGGCTGCCGCAACCAGGGCATCGTGGACAACAACTACCGATTCCAGGTCAAGGTCTTCGTCGATGATGTTGATCGAGGCACTTTGAACATTCTGGCGAACACCCTCACGGAGCAGTTCGGGCGCCTCAGCCTGGGGCAGCTCAACGGCATCCGACGCATCCGCTTGGTCTGGCAGAACGATTCATGGATACCCGACCAGCTTGACGCCAACATCCGCTATCAGTCCCTCAAGTTTCTGGAACAGCCGGGCCCCTGAGCCGCCGAGGCGGGCGAACGGCCCGCCTCGGCGGCAGCCCAGCTACTTCAGGGCCGAGAGATCGGCGCCGTGGTTGATGTGAAATGCCTGGCCATTCATCACCAGTGCCGGCACGCTCTTCACCCCGGCCTTCTCCGCCTCACTGAGCCGGGCCTTGGCCTTGCCAAGGTGCACAATCTCTACATCAAATTTGGAACGGTCCAGGGCGCCGGCAACCTGCTGCTCTGCAGCCACACACACCGGACAGCCCGCGTGGTAGAAAACTGCCTTCGTCTTCATATTCTGGCTCCTTGTCAGTGCAGCCCCCCTTGGGCTGACACACGGCAAGCTAGCGTTCACCTGCCCCGCACCAAGCGGGCACCAAAAGGTGAGGCAGGCACCAAACGGTCAGGATTGCGATGGCACGCTCTTCTTCAGGCGACCGGAAAAAGTCGGGCATCTCCGCCAATGCCATGGTGGAGAGCATCGTGGGCTGCAAGTGGTCACTCCATGTCCTGGCCCAGATTCGCAAGGGCATTGTCCGCCCCGGTGCGTTGGAGCGCACCGCCGCTGGCCTGACCACCAAGGTGCTCAACGAGCGTCTCTCCAAGTTCGTGCGCTACGGCATCGTGCGACGCGTAGCCTTTCCTGAAGTGCCGCCGCGCGTGGAGTACCGTTTCACGCCCTTTGGGCGGCGGTTTCTCAAACTGCTCGATCAAATTGAGCAACTGCAGGCGGCCCTGGACCGGGACTGATTCCGCCGCCCCCGTGGCATGGAAGCCCTGGCCCGGGCTGCCGGGGTGATTGACACGCGTCACACAACATAAAAACTGTAAAATCCGCTTTCGGACCCGGCGGGACTTGAATACCCTTTCGGACAAGGGGTGCGGTTTGGCCATTTTGCGTAAACGTCTGCTTGGAATGACCTTACCCGGTTTGCTCCTGGGGCTGCTCTGCGGCATGTTCGCGGGCATGAGCGCCTACACCTTCTACTTTGCCGAGGGGCTCAGCTACCTCTCGAACGATCCTGACGCCTGCATCAACTGCCACATCATGAACGAGCAGCACGACAGCTGGCTCAAAAGCCCGCACCACAACGTCGCCGTCTGTAATGACTGCCACGTGCCCCAGGAGTTCTTTGCCAAGTACTACACCAAGGCCGAGCACGGTTACCGCCACAGCAAGGGATTCACCCTGCAGGATTTCCACGAGCCCATCCGCATGAAGGATTCAAGCCGGGAAATCGTGCAGCAGAACTGCCTGCGCTGCCATCAAAGCTTCGTCAGTGAGATCACCGGCCACAAGCCAGGGGACGGCGAAACTCCCGATTGCATCCGCTGCCACTCTCAGGCCGCGCACGGACCTGTCCGCTAGGGGACTGTCATGGAAGAGAACACGAAACCCGCTGAACCCAATGCCGCCCCTTCAAGCCCGCCCGCTCCAACGCCAAAGCGCGGCTGGGTGGCCTATGCCGCCGTCGCGCTGGTGGTGGCTTTAGCCACGGCGGTGGTGATGTACCTGGGCCAGAACATCATGGAGCGCAAGGCCGAGGCCAGGCTGGCCAGCTTCAAGATCGTTGAGCTAAGCGAGAGCGTGGTGGACCCCGCCGAGTGGGGCAAGAACTTCCCGCGCCAGTACGACAGTTACAAACGTACGGTCGATATCGAGCGGACCAAGCACGGCGGCTCCGACGCCTTCCAGAAACTCGACGACGATCCGCGCTGGCGCATCCTTTTCAAGGGATACGCCTTTGGCGTGGACTACCGCGAAGAGCGCGGCCACGCCTATATGCTTTCGGATCAGGACATCACAGAGCGCCTACACGTGGTGAAGCAGCCGGGCGCATGCCTGCACTGCCACAGCTCCGTGATTCCCGCCTATCGCAAGGCGGGCAAGGAAGCCGGCGTACCGGACGCAGAGGGATTCAACTGGCCCCAGGTGATGGCCGGCTTTGAGAAGGTGTGCGCCATGCCCTACCCTGAGGCGCGCAATTTGGTCGAGCATCCCGTGACCTGCAATGACTGCCACGATCCCCAGAGCGTGGCGCTGCGAGTGACCCGCCCCGGCTTCATCTACGGCATGCGCGCCCTGGCGCGCAGCGACGATCCGGTCCCGCACATGCCAAGCGTGGAGCGCTGGCGCAAAGGCTCGCGCAAGGAAGAGTACGACCCGAACAAGGAAGCCTCGCGGCAGGAGATGCGCAGCTTCGTCTGCGGCCAGTGCCATGTGGAGTACTACTTCAAGGGCCCGGAAAAACTGCTGACCTATCCCTGGCACAAAGGCCTGAAGATGGAGCAGGCCGAAGCCTACTACGATGAAGTCAAACACGTTGACTGGAAGCACGCACAGTCCGGCGCGGGCGTGCTCAAAGCGCAGCACCCGGAGTTCGAGCTCTGGAGCCAGGGCATTCACGCCCGCAGCGGCGTTTCCTGCGCCGACTGCCACATGCCCTACGTGCGTGAAGGCGCCATCAAGATCAGCGACCACCACATCCGCAGCCCGCTATTGAACATCGCGCGGGCCTGCCAGCCCTGCCACAACTACAGCGAAGCCGAGATCAAGGCACGGGCCGAAACCATCCAGGACCGCACCAAGGCCATGATGCTCAGGGCCGAGGATGCCACGGTGGACCTGATTCAGGCGCTGGAGGCCCAGCGCAAGGCGGGCGTGAGCGACAGCGCGCTGGAAAAGGCCTTTGCCCTGCATCGCAAGGCCCAGTGGCGGCTGGATTACATCGCCGCGGAGAACTCCATGGGCTTCCACGCGCCGCAGGAGTCGGCCCGCATTCTGGCCGAGGCCATTGACTTCGCGCGCCAGGGCCAGATCGAGGCGCTCAAGGCGAAGTAGCTACTTTGCCGGATCCAGAGTGATGCGCGCCTTGCTCCCGGCCTGCATCATGGCTTCGGCTATTGACGCGTCAAGTGTCTCGCTGCTGCGCACCAGGGTCACCAGGCGTTTGTCTCGCGCGCTGGCGCGCACGTCGGGCAGTTTGGCCAGTGCGGTGTGAAACTCCGCCGCCTCTTCCTCGCTGTCCCAGCTGGTAACCCAGAGCTTGACCACCTTGGCATCGCGTCCGGAAGTAGCCAGCGTCACTTCAGCATCGCCGCCCCAGCCGCGCGCCAAGGCTTCCGCCGCGTCAAACGTCGCGGGTTCGGCGGTGAACAGCATGCGCGTCGTCCATTCGCCCAGCGTATCCTGGCCCTTGAGTTCAAATCCCTTAGGCGCTGCCGCCTTGACAGCCTCAATGTCCAGCTCGATGCGGTCGGGCCAGTCAGGCTCGGTGGTGTACTTCTCGGGATGAAGGATCTGTTCGCTGGAAGCGGGCAGCGAACCGAAGGCCTTGTGCACATCGGCGTAACCGCCGCGCGCTTTCAGGGCCTGCACAAATTTGGCGCCCATAGCGTAGTAGAACACCGTGTGCCACGCGGCGGGGTTGTGCTTGTCGGTCGGCACGGTGACGTCGGCAATGCGCGCCACGTGGGGGCTGAGATCCGACAGACCGTCGATCATCACCTGCACGGCGTGACCCTCGATCACCGCCGTCAGCGCGTGGTCCTGGTCTGTCGTTTTCACGCTCTGATGCAGCAGGATCAGATCGAAGTGCTGATCCTGCAGCGCATGAGTCGCTTCATGCACCCGCAGGCCGAAACTCCGCTTGTTGCCAGCCGCCTTGGGCACCAAATAGAAGGCCTTGGTCGAAGGCTTGTAAAAGCCCAGGATGTTCTCGGGCACAAAGTCGCCTCCCCACTCCTTCATCTCGGCCGCCAGGTCTTCAGGCGTGTAAACGTAGACAGGAATGGCCTTCTTGAACTTGAGCCCCGTCACGCGCTCAATGATCTCCAAGGCGCGCTTCTGCTCCGGTTCGTCGGGGTCCTCCAGCTTGCCACGCTTGACGTCCGCCGGTTTGTCATCGGGCTGCGCCGCCCTGGGTGTCTCGGCAGGTTGCGCGGCTTCAGGTTTCTGGGCGGGCCGATTCTGCGGCTGCGCAGGCCGCGCCTCGGAGGCCGTCTTTGGTGCGGCATCGGGCAGCGGTGTGCGGGCCGGGCCGGTGCATGCGGCGAGAAGTCCTGCCATGGCGCAAAAAAGTGTGAGCCTCATGCCTGCTCCAGGTTCTATCGCTCAAAGAGAAACCAGCGCCGACGAGCGCGCCGGCCTCTGGTCAGGCCGAACTGGCCCACCGTACGTTCAGCAATCACGCGCGCGGCTTCATCGGGTGAATCGGTCAGGAAAATGCGCTCCACATCTTCCGCACTGATGGCGCCGGCGGCCAGCATTCTGTTGCGCAGGAAGTCCATGAGCGGGTTCCAGTAGTCCCGGCCCATCAGCACAATTGGAAAATTGCTGATCTTGCCCGTCTGCACCAGGGTGGCCGTTTCGAAGATCTCGTCCATGGTGCCAAAACCGCCGGGCAAAGCCACAAAGGCGTAGCTGTACTTGACCAGCATCATCTTGCGCACAAAGAAGTAGCGGAACTCGACAAAGCGGTCGAGATAGGCGTTGGGCTTTTGCTCAAAGGGCAATTCAATGTTGCAGCCCACGCTGGGCGCCTTCACGTCGCGCGCCCCGCGATTGGCGGCTTCCATGATGCCCGGGCCGCCTCCTGTCATGATGGTGAAGCCCGAGGAGGCAATGCGCGCCGCAGCTTCGCGCGCCAGGGCATAATAGGGGTTGCCCTCTCCAAAGCGCGCCGAGCCGAAGATGGTCACGCAGGGGCCGACGAAATGCAGGGCGCGCAACCCGCGAAAGACGTCGCGCATGATGCGGTACATGCGCGCCAGCTCGCTCAGGCGTGATTGCGGGCCCTTGAGCAGCTCGGTGTCGTCACCCTGGCGCGCAACGTGCCCCCATTGGCCCTGCGGCGGGCCCTCCAGCGGCATGTCCGTGTCCTGTTCGTCGATGGACATGGCGGCATCAATTGAAGCGGAACTTGTTGAGGATGGCGGCCAACTGCCGGAGATCTTCGCTGCTCACTTCGCCCATGAACGTGTCCAGCATCGCTTCCCACTCCGGGTCGATCCGGGCCAGAAGCTTCTGCCCCGCCGCCGTGATTTCCACGATGTTCTTGCGGCGATCGTTGTGTTCCTTGCGCTGGACGAGCTTGCGCTCTTCCAGCTTGTCCAGAATCCAGGTGGTGTTGGCGCGGCTGGCGATGAGCCGCTCGGCCAGCTCAGCCTGGGTCAGGCGTTCTTCGCGCCGTTCGGCCCCGCGCAGGATGCGAAGGGCGTTGTACTGACTCTCAGTGAGTTCGTAGCGGCGGACCAGCCGGGTTACGAGACGGAACACCTGCTGGCCGGTGACGATGATCTTGCCGAGGGCTTGGCTGCGGGTGACGGGTTCAGTGCGGGATTCCACGGAGGTTCCTCAATCGTTCGGAACAATGTTAGCGCGCATTGAACGAACATGGAACGATTCCGCCCAGAACCGCACCCAATTGCCTGCTAAAATCCTCTGGGCCGGGCAGGCTATGCATCCGATAAGACATTCATGACCGCGACAAAAGACCCAAGCGCCTATTCCGCCAAGCGCTTCAATCTTGATTACGGCCCTCTGCGCAAGGTGGTCAAAGGCCGCGTGCGCGACGACGAGTTGACCCGCGCGCTTTACGCCTCCAGCGCCAGCATCGTCGAGGTGTGGCCATCGTGCATCGTGGAGCCCCGCGACACCGATGACGTGCTCGCCACCGTAACTTTCGCGCGCGAGCGCGGCATCCCCGTCACCGCGCGCGGCGCGGGCAGCGGCGTAGCGGGCCAGAGCCTGGGCCAGGGCATCATCATCGACTTCAGCGTGCACATGAACGGCCTGCTGGAGGTCAACCCGCAGCAGGGCTATGCGCGCGTGCAGCCCGGGCTGGTCAAGGATGACTTCGACGCAGAACTGGGCACCTACGGCATGTTTTTCCCGCCCGACCCCTCGAGTTCTCCCTGGTGCACCCTCGGCGCGATGATTGCCAACAATTCCGGGGGCGCCAAGTCCATCCGTTACGGCACCACCAAGGACTACCTGCTGGAGCTGGACGTCCTGCTCATGAGCGGCGAGCGCATCAAGCTGCGCGAGTTGGAAGTTCTGCCTGAAGGGAGAATTCTGTTTCCGCCCGACGCCAGCCCCGGCGAACGCCGCCTGGCCGAGAGCCTTCTGGAACTGCTGCGCTCGCGCCGGGCAGTCATCAGGGCCCACCGCCCGGAGTCCTCGCGCAACGCCGCGGGCTACAACATCTTCGACGCCCTTCACAGGCCCCTGTCGCCCGCGCCCGGCGGCGAGCCCCCCCGCGACTACTGGAGCGACGAAGACATCGGCGGAGGCAATATCGGCGGCGTGCTGGACATGCCCAAGCTCTTCTGCGGCAGCGAAGGCACCCTGGGGCTTCTGCTGGAAGCGCGCCTGCGCGTCGTAAACCAGCCGCGCTTCCAGGCCGGCGCTGAGCTTTACTTTGAGAGCAACGAGAGGATGGCCGAGGGCATCCTCAAGCTCAACGCGACGCGGCCCACAAAGCTGGAGGTTCTTGACCGGAGTTTCATTGACGTCGCCGCGCGCAGCGACCCCAAGCTGGCGGCCGGCATTCCCGAGCGTCTAAAGTCCATGCTCATCGTCGAGTATTGGGCTAACAGCGAGGAGGAGGCCCGCGCAAGCGTGGAGGCCGCCCTGGCCGCCGTGGCCGCGGGGCAGGGCCCGGCGTTTGCGGCCAAGCCCGCCTACAACGCAGCCGACCTCGAGCGTGCCTGGACGGTCCGGAAGGTGGCTTCACCCATTCTTTCGCGCGTCAAAGGCGACCTGAAGCCGACGCGCTGGATCGAAGATTGCGCCGTGCCGCCCTGGCGCCTGCCCCAGTTCATCGACGGCTTCAAGGCCATCTGTGACCGCCACGGCTTCTCGGCGGCCCTGTTTGGCCATGGCGGCGAGGGAAACTTACACGTCAACCCCTTCGTCAACGTCAAGGATGCCGAACATCGGCAGCGCATGCGCAGGGCCGCCGACGAATTGCTCGCACTGATCCAGCAGCTCAAGGGCACCGTGAGCGGAGAGCACGGCGACGGCATCATGCGCAGCCCCTATCTGGCGCGGCAGTACGGCGAGGCCTTCAGCGTGATGGTGCGGGTGAAGGAGCTGTTCGACCCGCGCTACCTGCTCAACCCCCTTACCAAGATCGTCCATACACCGCGCGAGATCACCGATTACCTGCGCTGCGGCGAGGACTATGCCCGCGTGCCCACGGGCACAGCGCTGGACCGGCCCGAAGTACTCGAGGAAGTCGAGAAGTGCCACGGCTGCGGCAAGTGCCGCACCTACTGCCCCCTCATGCGCGTGGGCAAAGACGAAAAGTACACGGCGCGAGCCAAGGCCAACCTGCTGCGTGCCGTGGTGGGCGGCCGGCTGGATGCCTCATTTTTGCTTGATGCCGAGTTCAAGGCCAACATGGACCTCTGCATCGCCTGCGGTCAGTGCCTCGTGGACTGCCCCACCCAAGTGGACATTCCCGGCATCGCCATGGCGTTTCGCGAGCAGTATGTAGAGCGCAAGGGCAAGGGCGGCGTCGTGGCCGACCTCATGAGCAAGCCAGACCGCATCGGCAAGACCGGGGCCGCCCTGGCTGGAGTGACGAACACCCTGCTCAAGAATCGCTTCCTGCGGGGCCTGGCCCAGCAGATTACGGGGCTGGATGAGCGGCGCAAGCTGCCCAAGCTGGCAAAGTCCAAGGGGCTCAGGCCCCTGGCACCCCTGCAGGTGCCTGCGGAGCTGCGCGCCAAGCTGCCCAAGGAAGCCGTCGTGTTTCCCGGCTGCTTTGCCGAGTACTACGACCCCGACGGCGAGCGCAACACACTCATCGAGATTCTTTCAGTACTGGGCATCGTCGTTCATGCGCCGGAGCTGAACTGCTGCGGCATTTCCAAGATCACGCAGGGCGACGTCAAGGGCGCAAAACCCGACCTGACGGAAAACGTGCAGCGGCTCGTCGACTTCGTGGAGCGCGGCGCCAGGGTCATGTTCTCCGCGCCGAGCTGCATGCTGGCCGCCAAACGCGAATGGCCGCGCATCGTGGGCTCGGCGGCAGCGCAGAAGGTTGCTGATGCCTGCACAGACGCCCACGTGCTGCTGCTGGAGGTGTTCGCCCATGAAGCCATGCGCGCGCAGCTTACGCCGCAGGGGCGGAGCGTGGCCTATCATGTGCCCTGCCACAGCCGCGTGCTGGGCGTCGCCCAGCCGGCGATGAAGCTGCTGGATCTCGTGGATGGTGGCAAGACGGTGAACCTGGATGCCGGCTGCTGCGGCCTCTCAGGCACCTTCGGCCTCAAAACGGACAACTTCGACATGAGCATGAAGATTGCCATGCCGCTGTATAACCGCATCAACCGGGTGAAGCCCGAAGTCGTGAGTTCGAGCTGTGGCGTGTGCCAGACGCAGATCCGGCAGGGCGTGGAGAACTATGACGGCAGCAAGGTCAGCCCCGACTCGCCCGACGTGATGCACCCACTGCGGCTGTTGTACGAAGCCCTGCCCAAACGCTGACGCCACCAATGAAACACCCTCGCTCGCGCGAGGGTGTTTGGTTCGAAGCAGGCTGAGGCCTAGAAGCCTTCGTTCTCGCCGCCGCCGCTGCTGCCGCCTTCGCTCTTGCCTTCGAGGGGCTTGAGGTCGTCATCGCTGACGTCCTTGTTTCCCTTGGGGTTGGTGATGACGAGGCTGGCGGGAATGCTCAACTGCATGGGGCCCATCTTGACGTCGATGGTGACCTCCATTTTGCTGCAGATTTCGGCCTTACCGATGGTGGCGAACTCCGTGAGCTTGACGCTCATGTCGATGCCGCCCTCCTGGTCGCCTTCACCTTCACCTTCACCTTCACCTTCGGGCTGTTCTTCGCTCTCGGGCTTCTTGGGATCGGGGGCGCCGTCGCCGCCGGGCATGGCGCCGGCGGGAATCGTCATCTTCGAGGAGAGATTGACTTCCTTGATCTTGAGTTCCTTGCCCTTGTCCTCATAGATGAAGGTGTACTGAACCAGCTGCTTCTGGCCCTGCAGGGTGCGCTCAGCGGCCATACCGACTACCTTATTTTCCTCGATGCTGTAGGTCTCGGAAGGCTGAGTCTCATCCTTGTACTTGACGATAACGTAGGTCTTCTTCTTCTTGGCGTCCTTCTCCGCGGCAGGAACTTCACCATACTTGAAGTTGGCTTCCTTGAAGCGGCTGTCCCAGGCTTCAACGCCAAACACGAAGCTCATGAAGGGAGCAAAGGCCTGCTGCGCAATCTGCGAGGGGTCCATGCCGCCGGGGCCCGCGCCACCGCTGGCCTTGTCGGCCTCAAAGTGAACGGGCTTGCCCGCCTTCCAGAGCACCTTGCCGGTCTGCGGCGGAATCTGGATGGGAAGGCCCGTGCTGGAAGTATCGATCACGATCTTGCCGTCGCCCTTGAACCGCTCGAGGCCCTTGCTTTCCGCGCTGATGATGCGCGTGTAAGCCTTCTTGAGTTCCTTCTCGGCCTTCTCATCGCCACGGTCAAACTTCTCGGCGGCGGGCTTCTCCTCGCCCTTAGGCTTCTCCTGGGCGACAACACTGACCGCGCCCACCAGCATCAGGGCCATCAGCGCGCTTGCAAAGGTCACCAGCTTCATTCGCTCTCTCCGTAGTATGCGGCCCGCAGGCCCGTCGTGCACTTCCAGCAAAGGGGACGGGTGTAGTGTGCAGTCTGAACAAAGTCTCACGCAAAAAAGCGAAGCGGGAGGGCCGTCGCCCTCCCGCCTGAACGCTTCAGCTCAGAACTACTTGTTGGTCGGAGCTTCGTTCGTCGCCGGGGCCGTGTTGCTGGGGGTGTTGGAAGCAGTGTTCTTGGCCGGGCAGCCGAGGACGAAGGTGGCGCCGAAAGCAACCAGGACAGCGAGGAGAGCGAACTTCTTCATGTCTTGACTCCAGAGTTTAAGAAACGTTTGGTGGGATCCCGTACTTCCTGCGCCCGACCAAGCGTTTGTCATGCCAATCGGCAGCCATCCATTTCGTTTGTGTGCAAGTGCCTGAAATAACTAGTCTTATGATAATGGCATTCCATGGGTTACTTTGGCTTCAATTAACACAACGTTGCAAACTTCTGAGCGAGTAACATTTCTTTACGGCTACTCATCCTCCTCCTCCACGGGGTCGGCTCCCTCGGCTGCAACGGACAATGGCGGCACTTCGACGGCGCAGCCGCGCAACGCAGCCAAGCAGCGCTCCATATCGTCAGCCAGGGGTGCCTCGAACTGAACCCGCAGACCGGTGACAGGGTGCTCAAAACTCAGGCGTGCGGCGTGCAGAGCCTGCCGCGCGATCAGCGGTGGCTCGCCGGGATCGGGAGCCCGCCCCTGAATCTCGCTGAGCGAGAGGAAGGGCCGGCGGGAGTAAAGCCGGTCACTCACGACAGGATGGCCTATGCAATTGAGGTGGACGCGAATCTGGTGAGTGCGTCCCGTGCGAGGCCGGCAGCGCAAGAAAGTGAAGCCCGCAAAACGCTCAAGCACTTCGTACTCTGTGACGGCGCTGCGACCGGTTCCCGCCCCCACACGCATCATCTCCCGGTGGTTGGGGTCGCGCTCGATGGGCTTATCAATGACTTCCCGGTCCGCCCTGACTACGCCGCGCACAAGGGTCAGGTACTCCTTTGAGACGGAGCGCTGCTCAAACTGCCGCGCCAGCTTGAAATGGGCGCTGTCGTCCTTGGCGCAGACCATGACGCCCGTGGTATCGGCGTCGAGGCGATGAACGATACCGGGACGCGCACTACCCTTGCCCGACAGGGCCTCAAAGTGAAAAAGCAGCGCATTGGCCAGGGTTCCACCCCTACCCGCCCTTGGTGGGTGGCAAGCCAGGGCCGCCTGTTTGTTGACGACGATAATGGCGTCATCTTCAAACAGAATTTGCAGAGGAATCTCTTCGGCTTCCAGGTCCAGTTCCTCTATGGCTGGAAGCTCAAGCGATATGGCCTCTCCGCCCTCAAGCTTCAACGCGGGCTTGATCCTGTTGGGTTTGAGGTTGCCCACACGGACACAGCCGTCTTTCACCAGAGCGGCGAGCAGAGTCCGCGAATAGTCTGAGAACTGCAGCGCCAGAAACTTGTCCAGGCGCAGTCCCGCCGACTGAGGCGGGACAAGCACGTCAAACTTCTTCAGATGTTTGAAGTTGGGCGCGAGCACGGGCGGATTGTGGTAACTGCCGGCCCCCTTGTCGATTGCCTGCCTCAGCCGCGCCGCCGAGGCCTGCTTCGCCGGCGATGTGGGGCCCCTTGCCACGGAGGCCAAGAATGCATATCTTCTCTGTCCCGAACAGCGGGGCCTTTGACCACCTTCCAGGACGACAGAACATGAGCAAGACCAGCCTTTTGAGCCTTTTGATTCTCCTTTTCATGGGTTTGAGCGTGACGGCGTGCGGCAATGAGAGCACCCGCGTGGACCCTGAAGATGACGAAGAAGACCCGATCCAGTCCTCGGGCCCCTACTCGAGCGACCTGATCGAGGTGACCAACAAGGTCATTGAGCAGTTCAAGAAGCAGAAGATTTCCGACAACTTCCGGGCGCGCTACAACGACGCGCCGATCATCGCCGTGATCCGCCCGCAGAACGACACCCGCTTCCCCGAGGTCACCCAGATCTTCCAGGAAAACCTCGTGGCGGAACTGCTGGGACGCACCACCCGCCAGGAAGTGCGCTTCTCTCAGCGTGATAGCGACGTTCAGGCTGAGATCAGCAAGGAAAAGGAAGCCAAAGAAGGCGGTGAGCGCACAGACCGTACCGGCCGCCGCACCAAGCTGGGCGCTGACTATTTCCTCAAGGCCAAGTTCAGCTCCCTGAGCATGACCGATGGCGAGTACGAATCGGACAGCATCCTGTACACGTTTGAGCTGATTGACACGGAAACAGACGAGCTGATTTTCAAGGGCAAGCACCTGATCAAGCGCGTCTCCGAGAAGAGCGCGGTTTATCGCTAAGCGCCTGCTGGAACCAGGGCGTGGGGCGCGCGGCTGCGCACTCCACGCCCTTTTCGCATGACGGGGACCGACTGCGAGGGAGACTCCAATGAGATGGTTCAGCCTGCTCCTGCTGCCGCTGCTGCTGACCGGCTGCGTGGGCGCGACATACAACGTAGCCGAGTCCATGAAGAAGGGCGGCTACAGGCAAGTGATTGAAGATACGCGCAACATCGAAGAATTCCCGGAACGCGATCAGACGCTGATTCTGAACTGGCGGGCCCAGGCCAAGCTTGGCCTGGGATACCAGGAAAGCGCGCGCAACGACTTCATGCGCTCCTGGAACATGATGAACAACAGCCAGGGTGGCAACGTTGCTGCAGCTTACATGTGGAACGAGAAGTCGAAGTACTACCTCGGCGAGCCCTATGAGCGCATGATGAACAGCTATTACCTCGGCTTGCTCTTTTACATGCACGGCAAGCCCGAGGACGCCATGGCCTGCTTCAAGAACGCCCTCTATGTGGACACGGGCGATCTCGAAGCCAACGAGTACGCTGCGGACTTCGTGCCCAACATGATCATGCGCTCGCGGGTCTACATCGACCGGCGCGATGATAACGGTCTGAAGACCCAGCTTGACGAACTCAATCGGCTGCCCAAGGATGCTCGTAACTTTGACCCGAACTGTCCCTGGTTCACGCCCGAAGCCCAGAAGGAGGCCAACACGCTGATCTGGGTTGAACTGGGCTGGGGTCCCTACATGACAGCCGAGGGCCGCCACGGGGAAATCCGCGTCATTCGCGAGCCCGAGTACGCCGAGCGCTACGCCGAGGTATTCATCAACGGCCAGAGCCTGGGCAAGACCTACAAGCTGGGCGACACCTATTACCAGGCCACCACGCGCGGCGGCCGGCCCATGGAGGAGTACCTCAAAGCCAAGGGCATCGCCAAGGACGTCACTACCGTCGCCGGCGCCGTTGCCATCGGCGTGGGCGCTGAGCTCGCGCGTGAGGGCCACGGCGCGGCAGGCGCGATTACTGCCGGCGTGGGTCTGGGGCTGTTGCTCTGGGGTGCACTTTCCAGCGCCGAGGCGGACACGCGCTGCAATGTTCTGCTGCCCGGCCAAATCCATCTCATGATGGCCAAAGTGCCGCCGGGCAAACATGAAGTTGAAGTGCGCTATTACGACGGCAGCGGCCGCGAGCTCGGTCGCCAGCGCCAGCGTGCCCTGCCCCTCAACGTCCCGGAGCGCGGCGACGCCGTCATGGTAGTTCGCAGTGATCCCCATTACGTAGTGCCGCGCAACGAGAAAGAGCGGGCCGCCGACCCCTACGCCAAGGCTCCCGCGCTGCGCTAATGCAAGTCAATCTCTCGTTGGGTTGAGCCAACCGGCCTTGGTGCCGGTTGGTTCGCTTTGAGACGAAATCCATGCCCAATATGGCGAAAAACCCGACTCCGCGTTAGATTCTTGTTTTCGGGACTTCCCACGCTTTAGCCGCCCCTGCCGGTGCTTGTCATGGCTGTCGTCGAGATCACTTGCCCCCACTGCTCTGCCCGAACCTACGTCACGTTCGTGCGGCAAACGGGCACTGGCTCATGCCCTGAGTGCGGCACCGAGATTGCCAACGTTTTTCAGTACTCAAACAAAGGCGGGTCCGGCATCGGCACGATGCTGGGCGACACGACGTTCAGCGACTCCTCCGCGACCATCATCGCCTCAGGCCCTGCGGCAGAGAAGCGCGGCACGGCCCCCCTTGAACTCAGCGGAGCTGATTTCGGCAGTCCCACGAATGTAATGCCTGTGCTGGCCGATGATGCCCCCGCACTGAGCCCGTCGCTCAGTGGGCCTTCCCTGATGCCCCTGGAAAGCGCGCCCATGCTTGCGCCTTCCACCAGCGCGCCGTCGCTCATACCCAGCAACAGCGCCCCGGCGCTGGAACCGTCCAACAGTGCGCCCTCTCTGAATACGGCGGGAAGCCTGCTAACGCCTCCGCCCCCGAAACTTCGCCAGTTCGCGGTGGAAGACCTGCCTGAGCCTGCCGTAGTCAGCGAGATTCCCGCCCCCAAGCCCACGCGGCGCCCCACCGGCTCCCTGGGGGCTGCCGCGAAATCCGAGCCTGAAAAGGCCACCCGGCCTACCCTGCCTTTGGTAAATCTGGGGGAGACTCGCCGACCCACAGCCCCCGTGGCTGCAAAGCGCCCCACTGCACCCGTAGCGGTGCCGACGCGTAGGCCCACGGCGCCCATTGCGCTGCCCACAAGACGGCCCACCGGGGCAGTCGCAAAGCCCGCCACGGCCACTCTGCCCAGGCCCATGATGCGGCGCCCCACTGCCTCCTTGGCTGCCTCTGCGGCGCCGTCCCCCGTTGCGCCTGCGCCCCTCGCTGCCGCGCCCACGCGCAAGCCCACGGCCACTTTGCCCGCACCAGCTCGCCGCCCCACGAAGCCATTGCCCCCGCGCGATGAACTGGGACCCGTCGAAGAACTCTCTCTGCTGACGCCGCCCCCGGCCCAGGTGCCGGCACCCGCCACGCGCGCAGCAACGGCCAAGCGGCCAACATCGGCGCTGCCCAAGAGTGAACCCATCTCCGATGCGGGCGGCCGCTCCTACCCGCCCATTCGGGCTCCGGGCGTGCCCAGCCCGCCGGGACCCACGCGAACGCTTACTGTGGTCGGGTTGGGTGAAGCTCCGCGCTTGCCGGGCCCGCCAAAGCCTGAAAACTTCGGCACCAAGAAGTTCGACCCCGGCCTGACCAAACTGGGCTACACCATGCCGGGCAGCGACGTCTCACATTTCGACTTGCCGCCCCCCAGCCCGGTACCTTTCAGCGCAGTGAGTGACGCCAGCGAAGACGCCCCCGTGGCCTTGCCCCCTCCGGGCCCCAAGCCCGGCACCCGCATTGCCATGAAGGCGCCGCCGCCACCGCCGCCCAAAACAGGCACACGAGTGGCCCCGGCCTCGCTGCAGGAAGCGGATTTCGAGGTCGTCGATGACGCCGATGACGCCGATGATGCTCCGGCGGCGGTGGTTTCTCAGGCCTCCATTGACGAGGGATGGGCCGAAGAGGGGCCGGCCTCCGGCATCGGAAAGGTGGACATTCCAGACATTGGGCTCGACGAAGACCCCTCCGGCGAAGCCGAGACCAATCCAAGTTTGACCCCGCCGGACGGCGACGACGAAATGCAGGACGAACTGGAAGATGAAGGCTTCGTGCCGGGCCCGCCCGCCAAGCCCCTTCCAGCCCCACAGAAGCAGGCCCCGGCAGCCGCGAAACCCGCACCGGCCAGGCCCCCCAAGGCGCCGACTGCCCGCTTGGAGCCGCCCGCCGAGGCCGTGCGCTATCGCCCCGTTCGCCGATTTGATGCCGAGGAGTTCTGGACCCGGGCCTTGATCTACGGGCTCTACACCGTTTGCGCGGCAGGCGCCGTGGCCTTCCTCTGGCTCATGTACAAGGTCCACGTCCTCAAGGAAGCCGTGTTTTAGATCCGCTATCGGACGCGCTCCGATGGATCAATCCATCTCGCACGCGCGCCAGAGATACCAGCTGGCCACGCTGCGCCAAGGCGCCCAAACCTGGCCGGCCTCTGCCAGTTCCCTGGGCTTGACCAGTTGGCGCCGACCCCACAGTCGCGTGAAGCCCTTGCGCACGCCGTAGTCTGAAAGCGGCAACACATCCGGCCTGCCCAGCCCGAAGATCAGCAGCATTTCTACCGTCCAGCGCCCGATGCCCCGCACCTCCGTCAGGCGCGAAACGATTTCTTCGTCGCTGAGGCTTGCCAGCTTGCGCGGCGGAGGCACCACGCCTTCCAGTGCTTTGGCTGCCAGGTCCTGCATGGCCATCGCCTTGGCCTGGCTCAGGCCGCAGGCGCGCAACTCAGGCAAGGGCAGGGCAAGAACTCTGCGTGGCGTCAGGCGGCCCACACGCTTCTTGAACCGCCCGAAGATCGTCGCAGCTGCCTTGCCCGTGAGCTGCTGATAAGCGATGGATTCCGCCAACGCCCCAAAGGTGCTGGCCAGCGGGGGACGCGGCAGCAGCCGGCAGGGGCCTACCTCGTCGATGATTCGGGCCAGGCGCCGGTCTACGCGGCGAAGGTGAGTCTCTGCTTCGCCGTGGTGCTTCATACCGCCTCCCGGGGAGCGGAGGCCGAAGCCGCATCCTCCGCGCCGAACTGCAACCGGTAGAGCTTGCTGTAGCGGCCTCCCAGCGCCAGCAGCTCGCCGTGGCTGCCGCGCTCCACGATTTCGCCATGGTGCAGCACGAGAATCTGATCGCTGGCCGTAATGGTGCTGAGGCGATGGGCCACGGCAATGGCCGTGCGCCCCTTCATCAAGCGCGCCAGGGCGTCCTGAATCAGGGCCTCGGTTTCACTGTCGATGTTGCTGGTGGCTTCATCCAGCAGCAGGATGCGGGGGTCAAACGCGAGTGCCCGCGCAAATGCCAGAAGCTGCCTCTGCCCGGCGCTGAAAGTCACGCCGCGCTCGGCCACTTCGGCGTCGAGGCCCTTGTCCAGGGAGCGAATGAAGCTGTCCGCGTGCACCACTTCGGCCGCCCTTTGCACCCGCTCGCGGGAAATGCCTTCCTCGCCCAAGCGGATGTTGTCCAGCACGTTGCCGGCGAACAAGAACACGTCCTGCAGCACCAGCGCAAAGGCGCGGCGCAGGTGGTCAAGCGACATCTCGCGCACATCCACGCCGTCCAGCAGCACCTGGCCTTTCTGCACGTCGTAGAAGCGCATCACCAGCGAAATAATGGTGCTCTTGCCGCTGCCCGTGGCCCCCACCAGCGCAAGCGAAGTGCCGGCCGGAACCTTGAAGCTCACGTCCTTGAGCACCCAGTTTTCGCCCTCGTAGGCAAACCAGACGTTTCTGAACTCGATTTCGCCCGCGATGGACGGGTTGCGTGGCAAGACCGGACTGGTGATTGAGTTGGGCGTGTCGAGAATGCCAAACAGCCTTTCGGCGCTGGCCATGGCGCTTTGCAGCACGTTGTACTTCTCGCTCATTTCGCGAATCGGGTTGAACATCATCTGCGTGTAGCTGAAGAACGCGAAGAAGCTGCCGAAGTCGAGCTCGTGCGCGAGGATCTGGCGCGAGCCGTACCAGACCAGCGCCGCCAGGGCCAGCGTCGTCGCGATTTCGACCGCGGGAAAGAACATCGCGAAGTTGAACACCGTGCGATAGGTGGCCTCGCGGTAGTCGCTGGAACGCTCGTCAAAGCGCCGCGCCTGCCGCTTTTCCGTGCTGAAAATGCGAGTCACGCGCCAACCCTGGATGGTCTCGTTGAGAAAAGAGTTCACGCTGGCGAGCTTGAGGCGCATATCGCGAAAGGCGTTCCGGGCGCGGCCCTTGAACACCCAGGAGATCACTCCCACAGCCACCATGGCCCCCAGCACGATGCTGGTCAGACCCGGCGAGATGAAGAACATCATCGCCAGCGCGCCCAGCACGATGAGCAGATCGCCCACAAGCTGCACCAGACCCGACGCAAACACTTCACCCACGGCCTCGACGTCGCTCGTCACGCGCGTGACCAGGCGCCCCACCGGGTTGCGGTCAAAGAACTTCAGGGGTTGGTGTTGGATGCGGGTGTAAACGTCCTTGCGCAGGTCAAAGACGGCGCGCGCACCCAAGGCCTGAAACCAGTAGCCGTTGCCGAACTGCGCCACAAACTGCACCACGACGAGCACGAAATAGCCCAGGGCCAGCCAGCCGAGAGCCTCCAGGGCTGCCTCATCCGAACCCTTGAGGGACAGGGATGTGAAAGGCCCGTTGATGATTTCGCGAATAATCAGGGGCAGCACCAGGGCGACGCCGCCGGCCACCAGCATGCAGGCCGCGCCGCCGGTCACCAACCCAAGTTTGCGCCTGGCATAGGGCAGCAGGCGCTTGATCAGGCGGGCGTCGTAGGCCTTTCCCAGGACTTCTTCTTCATGAATGTTGTTGCTCAAACATCCGCCTCATTCGACACCGAACGGCCCAGCATAGACCAGCTTGCGCCCTCCGCAACCGCACAGGCCAGGCCGGGGGCATCCGAGAAAACGCGGGACTGCGCCTGCTACGGTGTCGCTTCTTCAAGCTATACTCGTGGCAGGGGTTGCGAGAAGGCCATGGCGGATGAGTCGACAGCAGCGAGGGCTTCCGCCCTTACAGCGATGCAGGGTCTATTTTCGGGCCTGGAGTCGCGCTTGATGCGGCAGCGCATGTTGCCGCACCCCCTCGATGGCTCGCTCTACGACTTTGACGCTAACCGTGTATCGCGGCGCAGCCACATTGCGGGGGATTTGAGTCCCGGCGGCCAAAGCGCGTTCACGCGTCGAGAGGCCCTGGGCCTCCTGCACAAGCCGCTGCTGGGCGCCACCACGCTCAAGGTCTGTGTGGTGCTGGACTTTGCGTGGGCCCCTGCGGAGTCCAGCCGCTTCACCCCCCGCGCCGTGGAGCAGGCGGCGAACTGGGCTTTGACCTCAATGAGGCCCGACATCTACTTCATCCTTGGCGTCGCCGGGCTTTCGAGCACTCCTCAGCTCGGCCCCAGTGATGAGGCTTTGCGCTCGCTTTCGGGAGGCACAAACTGGCGCGCCGGCTTTGTGGAGTTCCTCAATCCTGGCTGGCGCGTGTCGGCGCCGCGCGACGGCGTGATTCTGCCGGCGCTGTTCGAGAACCTCTTTGACCCCGAACCCCATGAACAGAAAGCCGCCCGCGTGGATGCCGCCCTGCAGGCCGCCCAAGAACTGAAAGAGCCCGGCGGTTTCCTGCTGTTGGAGGAGCTGGCAAGGCGCGCGGCCGTCAGCGGGGAACTGGTTACGGACCGGGCCATGCTTTATGCGGGACGAACCCCGGGATTGGACGTGAAGGACGTCGAAGGAAATCTCATTATCCAGCGGAACAGGTTTACAAGCGTGGGAGCGTAAGTGGGACTCGGCGACTTCTTTCGCAGGTTATTCGGCCGCGGCGGTGACCCCGACGAAGAGAGGCCCGTGGACAAAGCCGCCATGCGCGAAGAGCTTGACCGCTACGACGAGCTGATCACCCGCAACGAAGTCGAATTGCGCAAAGTCATGCAGGAGCTGCAGCGCCTTGAGATGCAGGAGAAAGCGCAGGCCGAAGCCCTCAAGGCCGGCAAGATCGGCGACCAGGAAAAGGAAGTTGTACTGCTCAGCGTTAAGCGCAACCGCACGCGCATCGAATCGCTGAAGCACCGCATCCACGTTTACAACAAAAACATCGAAGTGCTGCAAAGCATGGTCGACAAGCACCAGACCATCGCGGCCATGAACCTGCGCGGCATCGAAAACCAGATGGTCGAACGTCTGGCCATGGATTTTGACGAGCGCAAAGACAAGTACATGGAGTCCATCGAGACCGCCAACGCGATGAAGGGCACCGACACCGGCATCCTTTCCCTGGCCGAAAAAGAAGACCTCAAGAAGCTCGAACGCGAGTTGCTGGGCAACAAACCCGTCGAAGAAAAGCCCCAAGCAGTCCCCAACGCAAGCGAGAGGTCCGAAACGTCGAAGAAGCAGCCCGAGAAAGTGATGAGCGAAGCCGAGATGGAAGCGGAGATGGCCAAGCTCGAGGCCGAAATGGCGCAGCGAGAACAGGATTTGAAAGCTGCCGAGGTCAAGGAAAGGCCGCAAACGGAGTGAGTAGGTATCGGGTATCAGGTTCCGGGTTTCAGGTGAGGCAAGCGATCCTGATTCCTGAAACCTGATACCCGGCATCTGATACCTTCAGGCAAGTCAGGCAAAGTGGACGGTGCACATGGGCTTTTTCCAACTGCTTTTCGGACAGAAGATCGACTCGCGCACACTCAAGGTCAAGTTGCGTGAGGTGGAGCGCGAGCGCCGCAAATACTTCATGGAGGTGCGCAAGCTGTCCACACGCCAGAGCAGCATCATCGACCAGATCAAAGCCGCGCGCAAAGAGGGCAACCAGATCGAGGTGGATTACCTCTGGGAGGAACTCAAAGATCTCAAGCACGACTTCGCCTTTAACAAGCGCGCGGCGAAAGTCGCCAATCTTGAGGGCATCGCGCTGAAGAAGTACACGCGAGGCCTTGAGCGCCTTGAGAAACGGAAGGACAAGAACAGTATCCAGAAGCTGATCACGCGCATTCGCAACAGCGGCCTCGATGCCAAGCTGGCGCTGGCGCAAATCGACGAAGAGGGCTACATCGACGAACTCAATGCCACCCTCGATGCCTTGGGGCTCGAAGTGGAAGAGGCCATGACGGACGACGACCCGGAGAAGAAGAAGTTTCTCGAGGAGATCGACAGCATCGTGGAGGCCGAAAGCTCTGGCAGCTTCGACGAGGCGTTGAAGAGCGAACAGGAGCTCAAGCGCAAGCTGGAGTCCGACGAGAAGGCGGTCTAGGCCGTTCGCGGCTGCTGGATCGCGCCGCGGGGAGCCTGGAACTGTTCTTCGGCTTGCCTGCTGTCTTGAGTGAGCACGCGAGCGTCACATTACTGGTTACAAACCAAGCGATACGACTTCCCAGATAGGACCCATGGCCAAGGCCCCCCACTCATCGAACACTCAACTCGGCATCAGCGAGCAGACAGCGCGCGAGTTCAAGCGCATCGCCGAGCAGGAAGAACAGGCCGGCACCGAAGCCTGGAACGACGGTGAATACGACACCGCCGCGTCTCATTTCGAGCGCGCCGCCAGCACCCTCAAGAAGTACGCGGCCCATGTTCAGGCGGCGGCCCAGGCCCAGGTCATCAAGCGCAAGGCGGCCAAGCTCCTCGATCTCTGTCGCCAGTTGCGGGACCTCACCCAGGACGGCAAACCCGACGAAAGCAAGGCGCGCAAGCTGCGCACCGAAAGCCAGAGCGAACTCGCCGTCATCAACGCCGACCTAGAGGCGGCCACGCCCAAAGAGGCCGCCCCGGCCAGGCACAAGAGCAAGGCCGAGAACCTGACCTCGGCGCCGACGCAGCCGCCCACGCGCAAGGAAGCTCCGGACGACAAGCCCGCGCCTGCGGAGCCCCAATCTGAAAGCAAGCCCAACTTGCGGCTTGTCGGCTCCAAGCATGACGGCGGAGAGGTGCTGGAGCTGGATTTCGCGGGCGTTGCCCCAAAGGCGGAGGGCTCGGGCCGCAGTGCGCCCGCCCTGGCCGACCCCAGCGAGCAGAAGACGGCGCCGAGCCTGCAGCGCATCATTGAAGGCCAGACCGCCCTGAAGCCCGAGCGTGTCATTGAGCTGTCTCGCGCTCTGGGTCGCTGCGACTTTGAAGTGATGGCGAAGGCCTTTGACGCCATAAGCGACGATTTCTCGGCGGGCCACGCCCCGGACCCGGGCGTTGAAATCGAGCGCCTGCTGAGCAGCGTCTTTGCCCGAGAAATCGCGCAGGTCTTGCGCAAGGCCCCCGGCGACCTGAGCCAGGGCGCCATGGAACTGGCCCGCCGCGCCTACGGCGAAGGCAATTTCAAGGGTGCCGCGGAGCACTTCAAGCAGGCGGCCATGGAACTGCTGGGGACCGGCGCCGACGGCCGCAGCGACGAGGACGTGGCGGCCAGCGAGATGAAGGCCAGCAAGCTGCTGACGTTCAGCAGCCGGTTGCGCAAAGCCGTCAGTGACGGCAAACCCACGACCTGACGGCGGGTCAGTTTTCAGCCACTTCGGCCAGGCGGCATACGACATGTCTCTCGATCTCGGTCCCAAACTGAAGTCCGCCTGCGACGATTCGCTGCACAAGGCCAAGATGGCCTGGAAAGCCGGCGATTCGGAGCAGGCCGCTCAGCACTTCGACCAGGCCAGCAAACTGATGCTGAAGTTTGCCGAGTACGCCAACAGCCGCGCCCAGGAGTATCAGCGCAAGCGCAAGGCCATCGAGTATCGCGAGTTTGCGGGCCGCCTGCGTGAGTTGCACAACGAGCAGGCCGTCGGCGCCAAGGCAGCGAAGCTGCCGGCGCCTCCCAGCAACGACGAGGATGTCGACTCCCGGCAGACCGAGCAGGCGGGTAACAAGAGCGAGCTGTCCAACGCCGTCAACTCGCTGATTCACGTTTCACCCGTAACATGGGAAGACATCGGCGGCCTGGAGCAAACCAAGCGCGACATCAAGTACACGCTGGGTCTCTCGCTCGCCACGCCGCCCAAGGGCGTCAAGATCGCCACCTTTCGAAACATCATGTTCTACGGGCCGCCGGGCACGGGCAAAACGCTGATCGCCGCAGCCACCAGCAACGCCCTGAAGGTAACAAGCGATGGGCAGGCGTTGTTTTTCAACGTGAAGGTCAGCGGCGTGATGAGCAAGTATTTCGGTGAGAGTTCGAAGATCATCAGCGAGATATACGGTACTGCGCGCGACAACAGCCCAAGCGTGGTCTTTCTTGATGAGTTCGAATCACTCACGGCCTCGCGCGGCTCTGACGAACAAAGCGGCGCAGAGCGAAGGATACTGAGCACCATCCTGAGCGAGCTTGACGGCCTGACCGAGAAGGGCCGCACCGACATTTTCGTGCTCACCATCGCGGCCACCAACCGCCCATGGGAAATCGACAACGCCGTGCTGTCGCGCTTTGAGAAGCAGATTCTGATTCCGCTGCCCGACCCGGTTACGCGCGAAGCCATCCTCCGGATCCAGACCGAGAAAAAGGGCTTCGTGCTGGAGTGCGAATTGGCCGAGCTCGTGAAGCTGACCGAGGGCTACTCCGGCCGCGAAATCGAGCGATTGGTCAAGCAAGTCACGAGCACGATGATCAGCGAACTCAACGCCGATTTGCCGGACGTGATCGACAAGGGGCTGGCGCAAGCCAAGAATTACCAGGTCAAAGTGCGCCCGCTGAATCTGCGCGATTTCCAAGTCGCCGCCGAAGGCATCCGCCCGGTCACCTCGCCCGAAGAAGCCGCGCGCTATCTCGATTGGCGGCAAGACCAAGATTGACGATACTCGATTTTCGATTGAAAGCACGAATGGTGAGGGCACTGAGATTCTGGCTTTCCGGCACGATTGCTCTGGTCGTGCTCCAATTCGTGCTGCTGTTGTCAGTTGATCTGAAGTCGCAACACCGTGAGCGTTTCTCGGTTAAGGTAGTTGAAATGATGCTGGAGGTGCCAGCGCAGCTTATCCGAATTCTAGGTCTTGGCAGCGACAGTGTCGGCAGTGGCGACGCTGCAATTCGATTCGCTATTCTCTTTGCTGGATTTGGCTTCAATGCAGCGTTGGCCATGGTGCCGCTGTTGGTCGTTATCTTCCTTTGTAAGGCACCCAATCGACAATCACCAAACCACAATCGACAATCGCAGCATGGTAGATCATGAGCGCCAACTGATACGCCTCGCCAAGAAGCACCTCACGCGCTGCCCCTACTGCGCCAAGGACTACAGCGAGATCCCCCATCCCAAGCTCAAACAGTTCCGCTGCCTTGGGTGCTCGGCGTTCATTTCAAGCGAGATGATGGTCGAGGACCTCGACGACGAAGTCTTTGACCGCGACACGCAAAATGTCTGTTCAAACTGCGGCTACCACTGGCCCGAAGACCTGCTGCCGCCCGCGAAATGCCCCGGCTGCTCCCAGGAAAACGCCCTGGCGGACCTCATCACTGAGCGCGACTTCGCCGCCCATCACGCCAATTTCACTGTGACGGGTCCCATCCCCAACCAAACCGGCACCAACGCGCGCGGCTGCATGCTCCTGGCTGCCGTGCTGATCTTGCTGCTAATGTTCCAGGGCCTGATTTTCAAGGGCTGTTTGGGTTGAACCGACACTGGCCACAGGCCATGGGCTCGCGCAGACGCCGCAGCCCGGCATTGGCCACATACCGAAATCCGGAATCCGATGACAGTAGCTGCCGGCTTCCTGCAATAATGAGCGTCCGAGGTGCATCGCCATGGGGATATTCAAATCCAAAGAAGAACGTCGCCTGCAGCGCGACATGGAAATCAAGAAGGGCATCCAGCGCATCAAGCGCCAGCTCACCGATTTGGGCCGCAACGAAGAGGAGTGGCTTGAAAAAGCTAGGCGAGCCCAGCGCATGGGCGCCAACGACCAGCTCGCGTTCATTCGCAAATCGCTAAAGGCCACAGCCACGCAGCGCCGCGCCATAGAGCGGCAGCTGCTGACGATCGAAGCCGCGTTCCAGATGAAGAACCAGGCGGAGAGTTACGCCACGTTTGCCGAGAGCATGGGTGTCGTGGCCAAGAGCATCAACGACGTCTACAAGAACACTGACCTCGAGAAAACGCAGCGCAACTTCGAGCATGCCATGATGCAGGCGGAGACTATGAGCCAGCGCATGGATTTGTTCCTGGACATGAGCAAGGACACGCTCTTCTCAGGCGAGACGGCCAGCGGCGAGCAGCTGGTCAGCGACGAAGAAATCGACCAAATGATCGGCATCTCCAGCACGGAGCGCAAAAAGAAGACGCGCGAAGAGCTCGACAAAGAAATCGCCAAAGAACTCGGCGAAATGGGCGCCGACGAAGAAAAGGCGAAGTAAGTGGCGCAGCCATCTTGGCTGCGGGCGAACGGGCATGCTGCCCGTTCGTGTTCTTGCCGGCGAGACGCCGTCAAGCCCGCAGGCGGGACGCCTGCGCCACCAGCGCTTTGAAATGCTTGCCGCGCTCTTCGAAGTTGGCGAACTTCTTGCCCGGGGCGTACTCGTAGAAACTCGTGCTCGCGGGCGACATGAGCAGGACATCGCCGGGCGCAAGCGCCTTGAAAGCGCGCTCGCAGGCTTCGTCAAACGTGGCGCACTCATTCAGGGGCGCAGCATGCTGCACCCCTACTGCTGACGCGATCGCGGCTTTGAGGACGGGCGCGGTTGTTCCTTGCAAGTAGACGGCCTTGATGCCGCCATGCGTCGCGATGCGTTTGCCCAGCTCCGTGTAATCAATGTTCTTGGTGCCGCCACCCAGGATCAGGTGGATGCCCTTGTCGAAGGCACTCAGCGCGGCCAGCGTGGCTGCGGGGTCCGTTGCGATGCTGTCGTTGTAGACTCGCGCGCCATTTACTTCACCACAGGGCTCCAGCCGATGCTCCACACCCCGAAAAGTGCGCATGGCCCTGCTGACATTGCCCAGATCTTCGGGGTCCAATACCCGGCTCACGAGCGCGGCGGCTGCCACGGCATTTGCCCAGTTAAACTCGCCCGGCAGGCGCAAGTCAGCCCGTTGCGCCACCTGAATGATCGAAGGTGAAGTGTTCCCCTCCTGCGGCTCAACACAAAGCTTCAGCTGACCGCGCACTCCCGACGCAACTACCTGCCCATCTCGCCGACCGAGACGCAACTTCCCCGCCGGCAGCTTCAGGGAAAACAGTCTCACGTGCTCCGGCACGTCGCCAAACATTCTGGTTGTTTCACCATCGTCGGCATTGAGCAGCGCCTGGCAGCCCCCATAGCGAAAGATCGCCTGCTTTGCCCAGGAGTACTCTTCAAAATCGCGGTGCCAGTCCAGGTGATTGGGAGTGATGTTCGTGATCAGGGAGTAGTCGCAGGACTTGCCGATACGGTGCCAATCCATCAGTTGAAAGCTGCTCAGCTCCAGCACAACAATGTCGCGGGACCTGATTTCGTCGAGCCGGTTTATCAGGGGCGTGCCCAGATTGCCGCCCAGCCAGATGTTTGGCGGCTGCTCAGGAGGCTCAACGCAATCCGGAACCTCGCTTGAAGGAATGGGATCAGCCCATTGCGTCCAGAGTGAAGCCTGCCCGGGCGCGTAAGACCAGCGCAGCATCTCATAGGTAAGCGTGGTCGTCGTAGTCTTGCCGTTGCTTCCCGTAATGCCGACGGTTTTCGCCGGGCAGGCTTCGATGAAGAGCGACATCTCCTGCGTGACTTCAGCCCCAGCCTCACGCGCGGCTACCAGGAACCTGTTATCCGGGCGCACGGCAGGGGAGTGGATCACGACTTGCGCTCGCGCGAAATCGGCTTCGCGGTGTTCGCCCAGTCGCAGCGTGACGGGAATGTAACTGATGGCTTCCAGGCTGGGCGCAAGCGTTTTTTCGTCGCGCAAATCGGTCACAAGGATTTCGCTGGCCCCCCAGCGGTGCAGAAACTTCACGGCCTCCACGCCGCCCTGCCACAGGCCCAGGCCCATGACCAGTGCGCGCTTGCCTTTGAAACGGGCGAACTTCTCTGCGATTGCGGGGTTTGCCATGGTGGCTGCTCAGCGTCGCCAGCTTCCCCTGCTGGCAGCAAACTCGAAGCGTTCCGCCAGCGTTGTTTCCTCGCGGAAGTCCCCGGCCCGCTTGCGCAATTCCTCAACATCGCCGGGTTCCGCCTTTACGAGCTTCTGGCTGATCTCGTGCCTGTCGACAATTTTCCAGGGCGCCAGAACCTCTGCGAAGAAGTCGATGGGCGGATACTCGTACCAGGGCGTGACCAGTTCGATCTCCCCGCTGGCCGTGCGATATCCCGGCTTGCGCAGCGTCCACTCCCGCCGACCGTAATAGGAGAAATTGACATAAAAGGGGCCGTCCGGGTGCTGCTCGGGGCGCGTTTGCCCCACCAGCTCGCCGTCGATGTAAACGTCAGCGCCGGGGGGATCACTGCGGACGTATATGCGGCGCTCCACGCATCCCGTGCACAGGAGCAGGCAAAGGCAAAGCAGACTGACGGTTCGCCGCAACATGGCGGCATGCTAGCAAGGTGCTTGGCCGGACCACCCGATTTCCGGCTTCCCGCCCCGGCCTCTATGAAACCCCTCGAATTGCCAATTGAGAACCGCCCGCGCGCTGCTATGTTTGCGGCCTGACCGCGCCGCAACGGAGACCCTGCCATGATGAACAAATTCAAGCGAATCGTCTTCCCCACCGACTTCGGCGAGACCGCCCAGAGCGCCTTGCGCGTGGCCAGCGCCATGGCCGCCTACTACCGCGCGCAGCTCGACATCGTCTCCGTCGTGGACAGCACGGTCTATGCCTATGCGGGCTACCCCTTCGCCACCCTGGCCGCCGACCTGATGAAGAGCGCCGAGGAGCAGCTCAACAAGCTCAAGCTGCCGGAGGAGGCCAAGGGCGTCGAGGTCAAGCGCTTCGTGCTCTCCGGCAACGCCGCACACGAAATCGCGGATCACGCCCAGCGCCACAGTGCCGACTTGATCTGCATGTCCACCCACGCGCGCGGGGCCATTGGTCGTTTCTTCCTCGGCAGCGTGGCAGACAAGGTTCTGCACATCGCGCCCTGTCCCGTGCTGGTACTGCGCAAGCCCGAGGGCATCGCAAAGGCCCACGCCACCGCGGCCAGGAAGGATGAAAAGCCCTTCCGCAAGATCCTGTTCCCCACCGACTTCTCGCCCACGGCCAACCTGGCCCTGCGGCGCGCCATTGCCCTTACCGAAGATTACGACGCCGAACTCGTCGTGCTGCATATCGTGGATGACTCGCTGATCAGCACTCACGTCGAGAGCGAGCGCGACATCATCCTGAAAGGATTGCGCGAGCACGCCCTGGCTGAAATGAAGGCCGGCCTGCCCACGGATCTTGTCGAGAACTTCCATACCGTTGGCGTAGTCAAGCGCGGCGACCCCACCAAGGTCATCCCGGCCTACGCCGAGTCGAACCATTGCGATCTGATCGTCATGGGCAGCCACGGTCGCACAGGTCTTGGCCGCGTCCTGCTGGGCAGCGTGGCGGACAAAGTCGTGCGCAACGCCAAGTGCCCGGTATTCATTGAGCGCGCGAAACAATCCATCGAGATGCAGAGCGAAATGGCGAAGAAGGCACAGAAACTCGGTGCGAAGATACTTGCCAAGGGCCAGGGAGTGCTTAAGGGCGGCGCCGCCGGAAGCTCCAGCCGCAATGACGCAATCAAGCCCATGCGTTCAGGACCTCGCACCTGACGCTAGTCAAAGTTACAAGGAAAAGGGACGCGCCAGGCGCGTCCCTTGTTCTTTCGCAGTCACCGTCAGTGCTACTTCTCGTCCTTCTCAAGATGTTCCAGCAGTTCCTTGGCCTGCTTGACCCAATCATGATCCGCGGGCCCGGCCTCAATCACGGCCTTGGTTTCCTTGATGGCCCCTGCCTTGTCGCCGGACTGGAACAACAGGTAGGCGGCATAGACACGGTACTCGATGGCCTTGGCATGCTTGGGAAACGCGGCCACGCAGGTCAACAGCACTTCGCGGGCTTCCTTGTACTCTTCCTTCTGCCAGTGACCCATCATCACGCCATGTACGGACTCCATGGCCCGCTCATCTTTGGCCTCAAGAAACACCTTCGTCAGCTCCTTGCACAACTCGACGCCGCGCTCGCTGTCGAGCTCGCCCTTGAACAGCGCATCGGCAAGCTTGAGCTTCACATCGTTGACGCGCTTGTCGTCCTTGGCAAGGCCGGCCAGAACCGTGTCAAGCAGCTTGGCCGCGTCGGCGTGACGGGAGAGTTTGGCGTAGGTGTCTGCCAGTTTGAGGGAGAGGTCGACGTTCTTGGAGTCCTTGGCCAGCTCCGCTTCCAGCTTCTCGACATCCTTCAGCGCAGTCGAGATGTCGTCGAACCACTTCAGGGCCTCTTCGGCCGTAGAAAACGGAGCGCCCACCTGTGTGATGAGGGCCTTCTCCTTGGCGTCAGCGATGACCAGCGTCGGCATGGCCGATACGCCGTACTTCTTGGGCGTAGCCTGATCCTTGTCCACGTCGATCAAAATGGCTACGAAGTCTTTCGCGATGCGCTCTCCGAGCGCCTTGTCCGGCCACACGTTCTTGGCCAGCCGCTTGCAGGGACCTCACCACTCCGCCGTGAACTCGATGAACATCAGCTTGTTGGACTTGGCAGCCGCCTCGAGACCCTTCTTGTAGTCGGTCTCCCATTTGACTCCCCCGGCACTGTCGCCGGCAAGGAGCGGGGCGCAGCAAAGCACCACAAGCAGGGCCGCCAGGCCCGCCGTAACCGCATTGCGCATGCAGCATCTCCTGAAAAGTGAACGGCCCGCAGCCCCTGCTGCGGACCCTCTGTTCATACGAAATTGAACGGTTCGGGCGCAGGTTTTTCTGATAAAGGCACGGCACCCACAGGGCCCCGTTGCGCCGCGCTACTCGGAAAGAAGCTTGACCAACAGGGCCTTCTGCGCGTGCAGACGGTTCTCGGCCTGCTGGTACACCACGCAATCTTCGCCGTCAAGCACAGCATCGTCCACCACCACGTTGCGGCGTACCGGCAGGCAGTGCATGAACTTGGCGCGGCTGGTGGCGGCCATTTTTTCTTCCGTGACCGTCCAGCTTGGAAGGGTGGCGCGATAGGCCATCTCGTCCTTGGGGCGGCCGTAGAACTCGCGGGACAACCAGCTCTTGGCGTAGATGACCTCAGCGCCGTCAAAGGCCGCCGACTGGTCGTGCGTAACTTCGACCTTGCCCCCCGCCTGCCTGGCGACCTGCTTGGCCTGCTCCACCAGCCCGGGTTCCAGGTCCATCTTCGGCGGGTGGGCGACCACCACGTTGCAGCCGCCCATGGCCGCGGCCATCAGAAAGGAGTGGGGCACCGCCAGAGGCAGGGGCTTGATGTGGGGAGCCCAGGTCAGCACGACTTTCTTTCTGCGCGTGACCCCATTGAAGACCTCGCGCAGGGTCATGAGATCCGCCAGGCCCTGGCAGGGATGCTCAACAGCGCTCTCCAGGTTGATCAGGGGCGTGCTGCTGTAGTTGGAGAACGCCGAGAGAATGGGATCGGCCCGATCTTCCTCGTAGCTCTGCATCTTGGGAAAGCTGCGCACGGCGATCACGTCGCCGTAGCGCGAGAGTACCTTGGCCGCGTCCTTGATGTGCTCGGGGCGGTCGCCGTTCATGACGATGCCCTCCTTCCACTCGAGGTCCCAGGAATCCTGGCCGACGTTGAGCACCACGGGATGAGCGCCGAGCTGATAGGTTCCGATTTCAAAGCTGGTGCGGGTGCGCAGGCTGCTGTTGAAGAACAGCATGATGACCGTCTTGCCGGCGAGCGACCAGGAGCGCTGCTCCTTCTTCATCTCCGAAGCGAGGTCGATGATCGAGTTGATTTCCTCGGCTGAGAAGTCCGACAGGCGAAGAAAGTCGCGTCCGCGAATGTCCACTTTCGGCATGGCTGCGTCCCCTGAAGATTGCGCGGGAATCATGCGATTAATCCGGCGCGTGTAAAGCGGCCCTGTCCCCCGACACCGCAGCCAAGCGGCCCCTTTGATGGAACCTAGCACCTGCCCCCCGCTTTCTTACACTGTGGCCTCGCTGAGGGGCAGCCATGGGGATTTTCAAGGCTTATGACGTGCGCGGTATCGTGCCCGCCGAGCTGAACGCGGAGACGGCTTACCGCATCGGCTTTGGCTTTGCCAAGCTTCTCTCCGAGGATGCCGACAATCCGCTGATTGTGGTTGGCGTGGATGCCCGCCCCACCGGACCCTGGCTGGCCGCCTGGCTGTGCGACGGCATTCTGGCCGGGGGCGGGCGGCCAGAGTTCATCGGGCCCAGCACCTCACCCATGCTCTATTGGGCCGTTGCGGGGCGGAGTGGCGAGTTTTCCGGCGGCGCCATGATTACGGCCAGCCACAATCCCGCCCGCTATAACGGCGTGAAGTTCTGCCGCGAGAAGGCCATTCCCATCTCCCTCGAAACCGGCATGCGCGACATCGAGGCCGCCATGCCCCAGGCGCCGGCATCCGGTTCGCAGCCTTCTTACATGCCGCGCGTTACCCTGTTTGACGGCGCGCGCATGAGAATGCCGGAAAGCGTGACGCCCCTGGGCCTCGACCCCATGCTGTATCAGGGCTACATGCAGCATGTGCGGCGCTTTGCCAAGCGCATGCCCGAGCACTTGAAATTGGCACTGGACACGGCCAACGGAATGGGCGGCATCTATCTACCCCTGCTGCGCAGTCTGGGACTCAACGTCGTCGCCATTAACAGTGAGTGCGACGGCACCTTTCCCAACCATGAGGCGAACCCCAGCAAGCTTGACAACCTGAGGCCGCTGGTAGATCTGGTAAGGCGCGAGAAGTGCGCCCTGGGCGTGGCCATTGACGGTGACGGTGACCGAGCAGTGTTTGTCGACGAAGTCGGCGCGCCCGTGGGGCAGGACATGATCACGGCGCTTCTGGCGCGCGAGTTTTTGTCGCGCGAAAAGGGCGCCCTGGTGCTCTATGACCTGCGCAGCTCGCGCGCCGTCGCCGAAATCGTCGAGGAAGCCGGGGGCCGCGCCATCCGCGAGCGCGTAGGCCACAGCTTCATGAAGGCCACCATGCGCAAGGTGGGTTGCGTGTTCGGCGGAGAGCTGGCCGGGCACTATTACTTCCGCGACAGCTTCTACGCCGACAGTGCCATCATTTCGGTGATAGAGGTGCTCAATGCAATGGGCCTGCGGGACGAAACGCTATCCAACCTGATCAAGCCTTTGCGCCGCTATTTCCAAAGCGGAGAAGTGAACTTCAAGCTCGACAAGGCCGCGGCCTTCAAGGCCGTAAAGGAGCGCTACGCAGACGGCCGCATCGACGAACTCGACGGCGTCACCGTGCAGTATGACGACTGGTGGTTCAACCTGCGCGGCAGTAACACCGAGCCCCTGGTGCGCCTGAACCTCGAGGCCTCCAGCCGTGAACAGTTGGGGGAAAAGTTCGCCGAGCTGCGCAAGATCCTGGGGGATCCGGCTGAGTAGCGCGATGCTTGCCAATGTCCAGTCCGAGTTCTCCCCGGCCGGAACACTGTTCGTGCTGGCCCTGATGTTTCTGCCGCTGCTTTTCGCCTGGGCGGCCAGCGTCTATGAGAACCGGCTAAGCGTCTATTTCAGCGAGCAGCTTGCCGAGCCGGTCAACCTCGCCCGAGGGCATCTCGTCTTAAGTGTGATCATCAGCTACAGCGTGCCGCTGACGGCCATTTCCTTCGGCCTGCTGGGGCTTTACCAGGTCACCGGGGAAATCTGGGGCACCGAAGTAGTGGAAGGCAAACCCCTGCACAGCACGGAGAAACTTCTGACGTTCTTTGCCTTCACGCTGGTCACGAGTTGCCTCGGGGCGGTACTGGCCAAGCGCCTGTTGTTTCGCAAACACCTGGCTGAGCCCTCCTACAGTGAGGCGCGCGGCCTGTTCCTGCGCTGGGTGGACCGGGTCAACCTGGCCTGCGCGGTCTTGACCATCGGGCTCTACTGGATTGCGCTCTGGCTGTTTCCCGAACTCGCGCTCAAGACGCTTAATTGAAGCGGGGCGACATCGTCGCCCCACTGAACCCCAGCAGGCAGCCCATCAAAGGCGTGGGCTGCGCAGCAGGGCGGCAGCGCCTCCCAGCTTCCTGCGGAAATCGTTGTTCTTTACGAACTCAAGCTTGGTGCCGTACTTGAGCGCGGTGCGGGTGACGGCCTCCTTCAGGTCCACCTCGACGACCTTCTTGCTCTCGCAAGCCAGGCAGGTCTTGGTGGGAGAGCTGAAAAGAGCGCCGCAGTCATCGCACTGGGCGCCGGACTGCTTCAAGTCCACGGGCAGCAGGACTTCATAGGCCTGGCCGCGCGACAGGTAGGTCAGTACATCTTCAAGGCCTGAGACTCCCATCGTGGTCGAGTGGATCTCGCGAATGATGCGATCCATCTTGTGTGTTTCTTCCTCGTCCTCGGCCTTGTGGAAGTAGTCCACAGCGTTCTGCAGCAATTCGTGCTCGGCGATGCGTGAGTCCACACGCTCTCCCCCCACCACACGGCGTCGCAGGTCGGAAGTCATGGCCTCAAGAAGGGTCGAGCGAGTCTTGTCCGGGCCGGCCACAACAATGCGCTTGTAGCGGTGCTTGGCAACGAGGTCCGCCAGGATGTCCGCCACTTCCTGCACGTGGGCAAGCTTCTCGCCTTCAATGCGGCGCTGGAAACGCATCTGACTCCAGCCTCCGCGATGGATACGGCGATGGACTTCGCTGCGCACGTCGGCGCTGTCCACCAACTCGCCCAGAGCCACCTCAAAGATGCGCGCACTGCGGCTGTCAATCTGAACGACGGCGTAGGGCTCGAACTCCTCGGCCACGAACGCAAGCTGCGCAACCCAGGGGAAGCGGCGATAAGCCACCTGGTCCTCGAAGGGGACGGCCGTCTCAAAGCGTTCAACCACCTCGCCGCCCTTGAGGAAGAGGGCCAAGCCAATGACGTTGGGTTTGACTTCCTGCTCGCGGATCAGGCTGACCTTCTCGATGGCCGCGCGAAGGAAGTCGCGGCCCTTGGCGTCGTCGCCGAGCACGCGCTCGATCTCGGCGGCCCGGTTCTTGACGAAGATGAGGTTTTCCTTGCGGCGGTCATGGCCTCCCTCACGGCAACGCAGATACACCGAAAGCACGTGAGGATACTGCGACTCCATCGTTGCAAGCGACTGCAGGCGGCGCTTCAGGTCCATAATCACTCCTTGTCAACAAGGCGCGAAAGGATAGCCCCGAAGGCGCTCTTGGCAACGGGCAGCGCCTACCCAAGGCGCCTCAATTGGCTATGATTCCCGCCATGAACAGCCAGGTCGCGCCAAGACTGCGTAAACCCGAGTGGCTCAAGCGGGCCCTGCCCGCCTCCGGCGGCCAAAAGCCCCTGGAAAACCTGCTCCAGGACAAGGGCCTCGTGACCGTTTGCGAGGAAGCCCGCTGTCCCAACAAGGCCGAATGCTACAGCCACGGCACGGCGACCTTCATGATTCTCGGCGATGTCTGCACGCGGCGCTGCGCGTTCTGCAGCGTAGGCAAGGGACGCCCCCTGCCGCCGGACCCCACCGAGCCGGCCCGTCTGGCCGATGCCGTGGCCGCCATGAAACTGACCCATGTGGTCATCACCAGCGTGGACCGCGACGACCTCCACGACGGCGGCTCGAACCACTGGGCCTCGGTCGTGCGTGAGGTAAAGCAGCGCTTTCCGGAGGTCATCGTCGAAGTCCTCACGCCGGACTTTCAGGGCCGTAAGGATCAGATTGACCGCGTGGTGGAGGCCAAGCCACGCGTTTTCAACCATAACGTGGAGACGGTGCCGGCGCTCTATCGGCGCATTCGCCCCGGCAGCATCTACGAGCGCAGCCTGGAACTGCTGCGCCACGTCAAGCAGCGCGACGGCAGCATGACCACCAAGAGTGGCGTCATGCTCGGCCTGGGCGAAACCCGCGATGAGTTGCGCGTCGTCATGAAAGACCTGCGCGCGGCGGGCGTGGACATGCTGACGGTGGGCCAGTACCTCAGACCGTCGGGGCAGTGCGCAGAGGTGGTCCGCTATGTGCCTCCGGCCGAGTTCTCCGAAATCAAGCAGGAGGCCCTGGCCATGGGCTTTCCCCTGGTGGCCAGCGGCCCCTTTGTGCGCTCAAGTTACAACGCCAGGGAGCAGTTTCTGGGCCAGGCCTAGGCGGTGTGGCGACGGCGCAGGAAGTGAAGCATGGGCGAGGAACGCAATATCAGGGTTCTGGTGGCCAAGGCCGGCCTCGACGGTCATGACCGCGGCGCAAAGATCGTCGCGGCGAGCCTGCGCGACAGCGGCATGGAGGTCATTTACACCGGCTTGCGCCAGACGCCGGAGATGATCGTGGCGGCCGCGATCCAAGAGGACGTAGACGCCATCGGCCTGTCTTCTCTCTCAGGCGCCCACATGACGCTGTTTCCACGCGTGCTTGAACTGCTCAAGAGTAACGGCGCCGAAAACATTCTGCTCTTTGGCGGAGGCATTATTCCGGATGCCGATGCCAAGGCCCTGCAGGCGATGGGCATGGGCCGCATGTTCGGGCCCGGCAGTGACACCCGTGACATCGCGGCCTACATCCATTCCGAAGTCGTGAAGCGCCGCGCCCTGGCCTGACGGCCCGAGGCCTGCAATCTCGCGGCGGCCTGTCATAATCATGTTATGCTTCTGCGTTGCCCGAAGAGGAACGAGCCATGACCGACCCCAACACGCCCAAGCCTGACTTTCACCGTCCTCCGCCCGGGGCCTGGAGTGGACCGTTGCCGCCGCCGCCCCCGCCGGGCATGGCGCCACCTCCTCCTCCGGGTATGGGCATGCCGCCCCAGTACCGTATGAATCGCGGCCAGAACAGCTTCTGGAAGGTGGCAGGCATCGTGGTGATGGTGGGTGTTATCGGCTTCAACCTGCTGATCTTCATGGCCATGTTCGGCGGCATGGGCGGCGGATATGACCCCCACGGCCTGACTGAGCACACGCGCGCCAGCGGCGGCAATGACAAGATCGCGGTCATTGAGGTCAGCGGCGTCATTATGGAAAGCGAAAGCTCACTGTTTTCGCCCGGCGCCAACCCCGTGGCCTTTGTGCAGGACGGCCTAAGGCGCGCCCGACAGGACGATAGCGTCAAGGCGGTCATCATTGAGGTGAACAGCCCCGGTGGAGGCATCACCGCCAGCGATCTGATCTATCACGAGATTGTGGAGTTCAAGAAATCCAGCGGTAAGCCCGTCATCATCTACATGAAGGATCTGGCAGCCAGCGGAGGCTACTACGTCTCGGCCCCGGCCGATGTCATCGTCGCCAACCGCACGACGCTGACCGGAAGCATCGGGGTCATCATGCAGGGTTTCAACCTGCACGGCACCTTGACTGAAATCCTCAAGGGCCGCGACATGACCATTAAGGCCGGTGACAACAAGGACATGGGCTCCATGTTCTCCGACCCTGAGAGCGAACAGGCCAAAGAGAGCCGCCGCCTGCTGCAGCAACTCGTCGATGAAATGCACGTCCAGTTCAAGCAGGTGGTAAAGGACGGGCGCGGCAGCAAGCTCAAGCCCGACTGGGATAGCTACTGCGACGGACGGATTTTCAGCGCCCAGACCGCATTGAAACAGGGCTTCATTGACAAGATCGGCTACTTTGAAGATGCCTTGGCTGAGGCCTCCCGCCTCAGCGGCGCCTCAGACCCGACGGTGGTCGAGTATGGTCGCCAGAGCGGCCTGGCCGCGCTTTTTGGCGCAAGTTCGAGCACCAAGGGCGCCCAGGCTGAAGAGGCCGTGGCCGATGCGCTGGCCGGACGTCTGGAGGAGCATCTGAGGCTCTACCCCGGCAAGCCCCTGGCGCTGTGGGTTCCCTAGCAGGCCGCCAACATAGTCGCCATGCCGCTTTTCAGGGCAGGCCCGGGCCAGCTCGCGTCAGAACATGTACTTGACAGCCAGGAATCCCGCCAGAGCCAGCAGACAGAATGCCACGGTCAGCCACTCAAAGTAGCGTTCGATGAAGGGCTTGATGCGGTCGCCGAAGGAATAGGCCAGAAGCGCCACGCCCATCATGCGGGTGCCGCGGCCTGCGATGCTTCCTGTAACCAGTGCCGTGAAACTGACCTCGAACACACCGCCTGCAATCGTGAACACCTTGTAGGGAATAGGCGTGAGTGCCGCCGAGAAATAGGCCCAGAAGGCGTTCTCATCGAACTTCTGCTTGACCTTGTAGAAGAGACCGTCGGAGTAGAACTCGACACCGCCCGCGCGAATAGGACTTGACGTGTCAACTCCTGAGCCCGGCGTGCCAAACCAGCTCGCGGCCCAGCCCATGCGCTCGATCAGGGGCACGGCCACGTTCTCGAACAGCGCATAGCCGATGTACCAACCCGCAATGCCGCCCAGTACCGAGGCCGTGGTACAAATGGCACCAAAGTAGAGGCTCCTGCGCCGCTTTCCGAAACACAGGGCCAACAGCAGAGGATCCGGAGGAATGGGGAAGAAGCTGGCCTCGGCGAAGCTGATTAGGGCAAGTGCCGCGACGCCATAGCGGGACTCCGCCCAGCTCAAGACCCATGCATACAAGCCTTTTACCAGCCGGAAGGGCCAAAGCAGTGCGCCGAGCAGGCCGCCTTTGGGAAGCCTGGAAGCCTCGATGGCGGCAGGGCCCGCGCCCCCTGGCGCGCGCTCCCGCGCGGACTGAGGCTCATCAGTCACGGGCGACCTCTCCCTTGACGACGGCGGCAATCAACCCCGACATGTCGTGCTGCTCTGCCTCGACTGTGGGCTCAATTCCAAGGTCACGCAGTGCGCGCGACGTCATGGGTCCGATGCTGTAGGTGCGCAGCCCCTTGAGCCAGTCACGGGCCATGTCTCCCAGCGCCTTAATAGCGTTGACGGCCGTGCTCGGGCTCGAAAAGCAGACCACGTCTACCCGTCCCTCGCCGACCTCCCGGCGCAGCACTTCGCCGCCCTCGATATCAGGCGTGTTCCGGTACACCACGGGGTCCACCACAGTAGCGCCCTGTTTGCGCAGCCCATCCCTTAACAGGGGGCTGGCCAAATCGCCGCGCGGCAGCAGCAGTCGCTGCCCCGCCAGCTTCATCATGCGGCTCAGCGCGGCAAGCAGTTCCTCCGAGGACTGCTGCTCGGGAATGTAATCCGGCGTCACCCCATACTTATGCAGCTCCGCGGCCGTGGCCTCCCCCACGCAGGCGATGCGATGCGACTTGATGTCGTTCATGGGGATGCCGCGCTCTTTGGCGCGGGAGCAGAAGTACATGACGCCGTTGATGCTGGTGAAAATGATCCAGGAGAAGGTGGGGAGTTTGGCCAGGGCCTCATCGGCCTGGGTCCAGTCCTGGGGCGGCAGGAAGGTGATCATGGGACAGATGACGGGATGGGCGCCCAAGGCCGCCAGCGCGTCCGCCATTTCCTGGGCGCGGCCACGCTCGCGCGTGATGGCGATGCGCAGGCCACTGAGTGGTTTGCCGTTCACGGGTGTCATGCCAATCTTTTACAAGCTCGCGTGAGCGCGACAATGCGAAGTCCGGCTCCGGCCGCAATCAGGTTGCGGATTCGAGAGGCCTGTGCCCGGCGGTTTATCACATCCAATGCATGGTATGTTCATTGGCCAACTCTAAGATGGCGCCCACCTGATCAGGAGAAGCCAATGGCCGGACCCCGACCCATGCCCGGGCAGCAACCCCAGGGATTTCCGCAGCAGTACGCCCCGCCGCCCGGCTATCAGCCGCCCAAGGCTGGTGGAAGCGGGGTGCTTAAAGGCTGCATCATCGCCTTCGTGGTCATGTTCATTCTGGGAAGCCTGGCCGTTGCGGGTATTGGCGGACTCGCATGGTTTGGCGTGTCCAAGGCGTCCCAGGCCCTGGGCCAGGAAGTCGATGCCGCGATTACGGTCTCTGACCAGTTCATGGCCAAACTGGCCGCAGGCGACATCAAGGGCGCACACAGCCTTTGCGACCCTGTGATCAAGGAAGAAGCCCTCAACGCCTATTTCCAGGCCAACGAGAAGTACCTCAAGGCCAATAAGGGCGTCACGTACAAGACGGAGGAACTGATGGGCATCTCCGTCCGCGGCGCCGTCAGCGTCCATAACAATGAGGGCTGGGTCATGCTCAACCCGGCCGACCTCAACGGACACAGCGGAGTGCAGGTGCGCTTTGTGCTCTATCGTTCGGGCGGAACCTACCGGGTCAAGGGCTTCTGGCTCGACAACGTTCCCGGCGCCAGTGAGGCCCCTCTGGGCGAGCAGCACATGCCGGCTTCAAGCTCGGGCAGCCAGAAGTGGGATTGAGATGGACCTGCCACGCGTCCTTTTGAGTGGCTTTGAGCCCTTTGGCTCCTTCAGCTTCAATCCAAGCTGGCAGGCGCTGCTGCGTGCCAGCCAGGGCAGCCTGCTGCCGCCCGGTGCTCGCTTTGGCCTCGTCGAAGTCCCGGTGACATTCGACCGCGCCTTTGCCGTCTTCAAGCATGCCCTTGTGGGTTTCTGCCCGGACGTCGCGCTGTGCTTTGGCGTCCATGCAGGCATGGCGGGTCGAGGTGCGGAGACCATCTACATCGAGCGCCTGGCGCGCAACCGCGACGCCGCGACTAAAGCGGACAACCAGGGCCAGATTCGCAAGCAGAGCGCCATTCACCCCGATGCCCCCCTCGAGATCTCGACCCGCTTTGCCGTGGAGCCCTTTCTTTCGACCCTGGCTGCCGAGGGTTTTGAGGCTGAAGTCTCCGATGACGCAGGCGGGTATCTGTGCAACCACCTCTATTTCCGCGCCGCCCACGCCTTTGGTGCCGAGATTCCAATCCTGTTTGTGCATGTGCCGCCCGTAGAAGGTGCAGGCGGAACCATGAAATTGAGTCGCCTGGCATCAGCGGTAAGCCTTCTGGCCGGGGAAGCCGCGCGGGTTGCCGCCACGATCTCGAAGGAACAAGCGTGAATCGAATCATCCTGGGCCTTGGATTGCTGACGGTCGCCTTCTTGACGGCCTGCGGAGGTTCTGCCAACTGGGGCGAGAAGAAGGCCCCCCAGGAAGGAGAGAAAAAGGACCCCATCGTGGACGTGCTGGCGCTGAGGCGCTCGAACATTGCGCTCTACGAGAGAAGCACGGGGCGTATCGACGCCCACGACGCGGCAGACGTCTATGCCCGGGTATCGGAAGTGGCGCTGGCAGTGCACGTGGAAGTCGGCGACCAGGTGCAGGCCGGCCAGTTGCTCGTTCAGCTCGATGAGCGCAACGTCCAGATTCAGCTGACTTCGGCCCGGCTGGCCGCAGAGGAATCCCGCCTGTCACTGGCCAAGCTGCGCCTGGACCTCGACAAGACCGAGGCCGACCTCAAGCGCATCATGGAGTACTACGACCCGGCCAAGCCGGAGTCATCCAAGGTCTTCACCAAGGACGCCTACGACAATGCCCTGCTCGCACGCGACAAGGCCAGGAACGCCCTGGACGCGGCCGAGGTCCAGCAGAAAAAGGCTCAGAGCGATGTTGACAAGGCTGAGCTAGCACTCAGCCAGTGCAAAATCTTCGCCCCGATTTCCGGCACGGTGGTTGAGCGCAACGTTCGCGCCAACGAATTGGTCAATGCCTCCACCAAGCTATACCGCATTACGGACTTCTCGCTCCTGGAACTCAAACTTGAGGTGCCAGAAGCCAGCATGCGCAACCTTCGCGAGCCCGCGCGCACGGCCGTCAACGGCGGCCAGCCCCAGCCCGACATCAGCACGGCTCAGGCCGCCTTCTTCACCCTGACGGCTTACCGCAACCCCAAGTTTGAGGAGCGCTTTCTGGGTTTCGTCGATCGCGTGGCCCCCACCGTAGATCAAGCCCGGGGCATGGTCGCGGTAACGGTTCGCGTTGTGCCCCCGTTACAGGTCGATGGAGAAACGCACAAGGCAATCCTGGCCCAACTGGACGCCGACAGCCGAAAGGCAGTACTGGAAACGGCGGCAGCAGCAAAGTCCGGCAAGGGCAGCTACACCATCAAGCCCGGCATGTGGGCGGACGCCCGCGTGGCGTCAGAGGTTCGTGAAGGCGTCCTGGTAGCGCCGGGCGCCGGCCTTGTGGGCGACACGGAGGTGCTCTGGATCATCAGCAAGCCCAAGAGCAGCGACGAGAAGACCGGGGTGGCCCGCCGCGTTGACATTCGCGGCCGGCGCGGAGTCACCAGCGAAGGCGTGTTCGAGATTCTGATGCCGCGGCCGTCGAGGGAAGAAGGCGACCTGCGCGAGGGCGACCTTGTAGTGGTGCGCGGGCAGACCCTGTTGCGTGACGGCCAGAACGTCAGGCTGAACTACCTCGGCCAGTAAAGGCTTTACTGGGCAGGGCGCGCCACGCTCCTGGGCGGGCCAAACCAGCGAAGCATGAACGTGACGTTCCACAGGCTACCGTCGCTGTTCTCGCGCTCCATCTCCGAGATTTTGTCGTAACGCTGGTCCGTGCGGTCAATGCGCAGGTCAGTGATCCAGGCGTACTTGAACATGCGGTTTTCTACTTCCGTGATATAGGCCTCCCACTGGCCCAGGGTCACGTTCTTCAGCTTCACCTCTACCTGATACTCCATGTAATTGCGCTTGTCGGTCATCTTTGGCGCAACCTGGATGTCAATCTGGTCCTCAGGCCCCTGCGTGTCACGCAGCTTCTGAAGTTCGGCGATCTCCACAAGCTGGCTGGGCGTCTGGGCCTTGGTTTCGAGATTGATGGGCTTGATGACGTCATCGCGAACCAGCAGATAGTAGCGGTTGATGTTGTAGGAGAGTTCCTGCCCGATCTTCTGGTTCAGGGCGTAGAGGCGGGGGTAGTCCTGTGCCAGTTCTTCACGCTGGTCCATCTTCAGCTTGTAGCCCACACCGGCTGCCCCCGCGAGCAGGAAGCAGATCACGATGTAAGCCGTCATGGCGTTAGAGCCTTCTTTGTCGGCAGCCATCACTTGCTCCCCGCGGGACGGGCCGCCGCTGCTCTGGCTGGCTCCTTCACTTTCTGCAACTTCAGATTCAGCCGCATCTCGTTTGCCACGCGCTCTCCATTGCGCACGCCCTTGGCCGTGCCGGAGGCAGGCTGGGGCTCGCCGTCATAGACCTCCGGCTTGGCCGCCATCAGTTTCTTGAGCGCGTCCACCATGCGGAGGTCTTCGCGCTTGCCGCCGCGCTTGGAGATCTCCTCTGCTGTTTCGCTCGTGGAGGCAAAGAATGTGACGCTGGCCATGTCCTGGTTCACGTCAATCTTGACCAGGGCAAAGTCGTAGCTGGGTTGTCCGTCTTTGAGTGCGCCGATGACATCCGAAACGATGACGTCCGCGCGGTGAGGAATCGGGTGGTCTGTGACCACATCGCCGCGCAGTTTCTTCTGGTGGTCTTCCAGCCGTTTGGCCACAGCGCGGATCTCCGCCGCGGGCTCTCCCTCGATAACCGGGTATACCAGCTCCTGCTTGTCCTTGGCCGAAAGTTTGCTCTTGTCCATATTCTTGAAGGCCTGCCCGAAATACTGCTGGAGATCGTTGGGCATGACAAGCAGGTCGGCCGTGGCGCGCTCCAGGCTCTGGACCTGAGTATACGCCACGAGAAACATGATGCCGGCGAACAGGAACACAAGCGTGGCCGTAAACGCCAGAGGCGTCTTGGCGTAGTCAAACAGTGTGCCCGCCGCCAGGTCGCCCGTGCGATAGTCGACTCCCGTAAAGTCCCGCCCCAGCCCCTTGAGCGCGACACCCGTCAGGAAGGTGATCTCACCGAGGTCCGGCGCCTTGACGCCCCGCTCGCCGTCGCGCCCCACCGGATTGACCGTGTCCATCAGGTCAATGGCGCTGAAGTTCTCGATCTGAAGCTCATTGGCTAGTGCCGCCGCCAGGTGCTGGCCTTCGGGGCCCAATCCGCTGACCACGAGACGCAGAACGGGCACTTCGAGTCGCATCATGTAAAGGCTGCGACGGGCCTCCGCGGCCACGCGGCCTACGAACTTGAGCAGTTCCTCTCGGCTCATCTTGCGGATTCGGTCAGCGACCTGCTGAGCGCCCAGGTTCACGCTTTCGCTCTTGGGCAAGCCGACGTTGGCTGTGTCAGCGGCCGGAAGCGTGGCGGGCTCATTGCCGGAATCCGTGTCATCTCGCTCCGGCTCGCCTGTCAGAAGCACGTACTCGTCGCGCGGAGCCTGCTGGGCCGTACCGATGGCCTGGGCCTCCAGTTGCTTCAACTGGGCCTTGGACTGCTCGGCCGTCGGGGCCGCCCCGCCTGCACCCGCCACGTAAGGACTTACAAACACGCGGGTGCTCAAAACCTTGCCATCTGACAACAGCGAGACAGCGGCCGTGTTGCCGGCGAAGTCAAGCCACAGCGTGGCCGGCTTGTCGGCGGACAACTCTTCGTGGAGCAGGCCCAGATTGAGCGTGCCCGAAAGGTTGCAGTCCACGCTGTCCACGCCCACGCCGGCCATTTCCAGGGCGTCGAGGCGCTTCTTGATGTAGTCCTTGTCGGCCGCCATCACCAGTACGCGAGATCCCGCCGCGTCGCTGGAAAGAATGGAGTAACCCACGGCCAGATCTTCGATGGGAACGCTGGGAATGGCGCCTTCCACCTGAAACTGGATGACCTTGTTTATCTGGCGCCGGTCCGAGAAGGCCAGGCGCAGTTCCCGATAGCGCATGGCATCGGGGCCCACGAGCAGGATCTTGTGTCCGCTACCCAGCTTGTTGGCCTTGAGGAAGGCTGCCACCTGGTCCGCCAGGTGTTTGGTGCGATCGACGACAACAGCGCCATCTTCCGTGCGCGCTTCGGCCAGGGCACCCGTCGCCACGCTCTTGAGACGCGGCTTCCTGGCGCTGCCGCCGACCGTAACAGCCAGAATCTGGGTTTGGTTGATGTAAAGAGCAGTAGCCAAGGCGACACCTTTAGTCGGGGCTGGTGAATGTAACGCCAGTCCTCCTTGGGCGTTGGGAAAATCCGCCGGGGTATTCTCCGGGCCCGCTCGCGGCGCCCCCTCCCCCCGCCGCAGCCCCAAGCTACCCTGCCTGCCAGGACCGGAGCCGGCAGGCCATGTACGACAAGACAGTTCTCGACGAGTTGTCCTACCAGAACATACCGGGCGTCATCGTCGGTGTGACTCTGCCCGACGATGCGCCTTTTGGCGACGAACCCCTGGATGAAATCAGCTCGCTCTGCAGCACCGCCGGCATCCGCGTGCGCGCCGCCATTCACCAGAATCGCAAGGACATCGACCCCACGTACTATGTGGGCAAAGGCAAGGCCACGGAGATCTCCGAAGCCGTCAAGGAGTCCGGCGCCAAGCTGGTGGTTTTCGACAACGACCTTAAGCCCGGCCACCAGAAGAACCTGGAAGAAGTCTGCGGCTGCGCCGTCATTGATCGCACCGAGCTGATTCTGGCCATTTTCAACCAGCATGCCCGCACTCGACAAGCGCGGGTGCAGGTGGAGCTCGCGCGGGCCGAGTATGCTCTGCCGCGCCTGAAGAACCTGTGGAGCCACCTGGAGCGCCAGCGCGGGGCGTTGAGCGCGGTCGGCGGCGCGGGCGAGCGCCAGATAGAACTCGACCGCCGCATGCTGAAAAAGCGCATCCAGCGCTTGCAGGATGAATTGAAGGAGATTCTCAAGCGCCGCGAAATCGAGGTGGCTCGCCGCAGCGACCTGTTCCAGGTAGCCATCGTGGGCTACACCAACGCCGGCAAGAGCACCCTTATGAACGCCCTGACTCAGGAAGGTGTGCTGGCCGAGGATAAGCTGTTTGCCACGCTGGACACCCGTACCTGCATCTGGAAGCTCCCGGACCACAAGGTGCTGCTCAGCGACACGGTCGGGTTCATCCGCAATCTGCCCCACAAGCTGGTGGCAAGCTTCCAGGCCACGCTGGAAGAAGTGCGCGAGGCCGATCTTCTGCTGCACGTGGTGGATGTCAGCCACCCCGCCGCCCAGGAAATGATCGAAGCGGTCAACACCGTTCTACGGGAGATCGGCGCCGAGGCCAACCGCACGCTCATGATCTTCAACAAGATCGACCGGGCCCACGACAAACCGTTGCTGGCGCAGCTTCATGCGCGCTACCCCGACTGCGTGAACATTTCTGCCGCCACGGGCGAGGGCCTGCCCGCCCTGTCCACCCGTGTGCAGGAGATTGTGGAAGAACGCGAAACCAGCGTCGACTGGACATTCAGCGCCGCCAACGGAAAGCTGCTCGCTTACCTGAAGCAGCACGGCAAAATTCTCGGCCTCGAATACATCGAGAACGACGTGCGCGTGCGCGCCCTTCTGGAGCCGAGATTCGTGGCAACCGCCACCGAGCTGCGCGACCGGGGCTGAGTCCTTACAAATCGCAGCTCCCGCAGTATTCGACGCGACACTCCCTGCCGTTAACCTGAGGCCAAGGAGAATGCCATGAGTTACGGATTTCTCAGCGGATATCGCATGCAGGCGGCCTCGCGCCAGGCCGTTGAGGCCGGGGCCGAAGCTGAGGCCGCCGGCAACCGGGCCGAACGAGCCGCGCAGCGCCTGGAAGACATGCTCGCCCGTCATGCCCTGGTCCTCAAAACACTCCTCAGTTTCTGCGAGAAGCGCGGCCTGTTCAACGAGCCCGAGTTTCTTCGGATGATGGAGGAGGTAGACCTGTCCGACGGGATCCGCGACGGGCGCTATAAACCGGGCGCCGAGCCCAAGCGTTGCGCGGCCTGCGGACGTGCCAATCAGCGCACTGCCATCCGCTGCATGTACTGTGGGGAAGACATTCCCGATCGCGCCATCATCTGACCGCAACGGAGTACAGGCTTTCCGACCCGTCGATGCCGCCGAAGTAGATGCGGCCCTTGTACTCCACGGGGTCGGTCACCCGCCCCCGTCCCAGGGGATTTCGAAGGTCGTAGAACGCCTGCCCTGCAAGATCGGTAATCGCAAAGCCGTCACCGCTGCTCATCAGGCCGGTCTGGGCCTTGTTCACCGTGAGAAACAGAATCCGCCCGTCAGCCATGAAGCGCGGCTGGATGGCGCCGTATCCGCGCGGGGAGTTGAGTGTGGTGGTCAGGCCTGTGGAGAAGTCATAGACACGAACAGTAAACCAGCCCCCCCGGGCGTACTGGTAGGCCACGCGCAAACCGTCGGGCGCGAAGTCGGGATGCAAGCCGGCCACGGGGGTGCCGGACGCGCTCAACAACCTCCAGCGCGACACCACTTGACGCAGGTGCTCACGAGGGCGGGCCGGTGCCCCGCGGACGGGCTCTCGCTCGCGACGATCCTCCAAGGCAACAAACTCTGTGGGTCGCCCGTTCAATGGAGACTTGGGAATCTCCGGCCCCGGCTGGCCCGAGAGGCTGATTCCGCACAGGCACCAGTCATCGAGCGCGGCTGACCAGGCCGCATGGCAAAGCATGCTGCCGTCCGGAGACCAGGTCGGCTGAACGCAGTCTTCGCGCGCATCGGGAGTGACGAGTTGAGGCTCGCCCACTGCCTGAAGGTCCAGCAGATAGATGTCCCACCAGCCGCGCGCATTGCCGCCAAAGGACAGCCAGCGGCCATCCCTGGAAACGCGAGGCCACAATTCGTCGCCGTCAAGATGGGTGAGGCGCTGGGCAGCGTGATAGCCCAGGCGCTGGCGGTAGATGTCAAAGCCCCGGCCATCGCGGTCGCTGGCGAAATACAGCCAGTCCCCTCCGTCATCGACCAGACAGGGGTGCAAGTCGCGGGAGAGTCCCTGCGTATGACGAGTGACGGGAATGAGCAGTGCACCTTGGGCATAGGGGGACTCTTCGCTGTCCAGCGCGGGTCCCGGCTGCCGCACCACGGGCAGGCCGTAGTAGGAGACGCATCCGCCAAGAACCAATGAAAGCAAGCTCAACCACCGAATCATTTTCGCCTCGCGCTAAGACAACCCGCCGTATCCCCTTCATCGGCAAACCCCGCAGCCCACTTGAGGGAAAAACTTCCGGCATCCGTCACAGCCGCGCCACAGGCCGCTTTCCAAGCGCACCGAACCGGCCAACAGGGCGTTTCTGCTCAAGACACGACATCAGCGGAACCGATGATTGCGGCATGCGCGAGACTCTGCAGAGGCTTGGCA
>ERZ761602.434-NODE-434-length-91834-cov-7.217370_pt1 | contig 91834 bp, 85 predicted proteins | sample MGYA00512165_ERZ761602 | MGnify/ENA primary metagenome ERZ761602 (study PRJEB28899, sample SAMN02445085) | bioreactor sludge metagenome | biome: EBPR sludge; isolation source: Thorneside wastewater treatment plant | place: Australia: Brisbane, Thorneside Wastewater...
TCGAAGCCGAAGCGGCGATGCTGGGCCAGCCGGTTTCGATGCTGATCCCCGAAGTGGTCGGCTTCAAGCTGACCGGCAAGCTGGCCGAAGGCGTCACCGCGACCGACCTGGTCCTGACCTGCACCAACATGCTGCGCAAGCACGGCGTGGTTGGCCGGTTTGTCGAGTACTACGGCCCGGGCCTCGCCGGCCTGACGCTCGCCGACCGCGCGACGCTCGCCAACATGGCTCCGGAGTACGGCGCGACCTGCGGCTTCTTCGGGATCGACGACAAGACGCTCGACTATCTGCGCCTGACCGGGCGCGAAGAGAGCCAGATCGCGCTGGTCGAAGCCTATGCCAAGGAGCAGGGGTTCTGGATCGACCCGTCGATCGAGCCGGTGTTTTCCAGCACGCTGGAACTCGATCTCGGCACCGTCGTTCCCTCGCTCGCTGGTCCGAAGCGCCCGCAGGACCGCGTCTCGCTGCCTGAGGTGGACGACGTGTTCAACAAGGACATGGCCGAAACCTACAAGAAGACCCAGACCCGCGTTCCGGTGGAAGGCAAGGACTTCGACATCGGCGATGGCGACGTGATGATCGCTGCGATCACCAGCTGCACCAACACGTCGAACCCCGGCGTGCTGGTCGCGGCTGGCCTGGTCGCCAAGAAGGCCGACGAACTGGGCCTGAAGCCCAAGCCGTGGGTCAAGACCAGCCTCGCACCGGGCTCGCAGGTCGTTACCGACTACCTGGTCAAGGCCGGGCTGCAGCAGCACCTCGACAACGTCGGGTTCAACCTGGTCGGCTATGGCTGCACCACCTGCATCGGCAACTCCGGCCCGCTGGCCGAGCCGATCAGCAAGGCGATCAACGAGAATGGCCTGGTTGCCGCCGCCGTCATTTCCGGCAACCGCAACTTCGAAGGCCGCGTTTCGCCTGACGTGCGCGCCAACTTCCTCGCCAGCCCGCCGCTGGTGGTGGCCTATGCGCTGAAGGGCACGGTGATCGAAGACTTCGTCACCACTCCGATCGGCAAGAGCAAGGATGGCCAGGACGTGTTCCTGAAGGACATCTGGCCGACGAACGAAGAAGTCTTCTCGACCATGGCCACCTGCATGGACCGCGCCATGTTCCAGGCCCGCTATGCCGACGTCTACAAGGGCGACGCGCACTGGCAGGCGATCAACGTCACCGGCAGCGAAACCTACCAGTGGCGCGCGGGCAGCACCTATGTTGCCAACCCGCCCTACTTCGAAGGCATGACGATGACCCCGGCCCCGGTGCAGGACATCATCGAGGCCAAGCCTCTGCTGATCCTGGGCGATTCAATCACCACCGACCACATCAGCCCGGCGGGCAACATCAAGGCCGACAGCCCGGCCGGCCAGTGGCTGATGGAGCATCAGGTCGCCAAGGCCGACTTCAACTCCTACGGCGCGCGGCGCGGCCACCACGAAGTGATGATGCGCGGCACCTTTGCCAACATTCGCATCCGCAACGAAATGGTCCCCGGTGTCGAAGGCGGGATGAGCAAGTACAACGGCGAAGTCATGCCGGTTTACGACGCGGCGATGAAGCACAAGGCCGATGGCACCCCGATGGTGGTTGTCGCCGGCAAGGAATACGGCACCGGCTCGTCGCGTGACTGGGCGGCCAAGGGTACCAACCTGCTGGGCGTGCGCGCGGTGATCGTCGAAAGCTTCGAGCGGATCCACCGCTCCAACCTGGTCGGCATGGGCGTGCTGCCGCTGCAGTTCAAGGATGGCGAGACCCGCCAGACCCTGGGCCTCGACGGCGATTGCACCTTCACCATCACCGGCGTGGCCAATCTGAAGCCGCGCCAGGACGTGACCGTCAACGTCACCCGCGGCGATGGCAGCCAGTTCAGCTTCACGGCGCTCTGCCGGATCGATACCGCCAACGAGGTCGATTACTTCATGAACGGCGGCATCCTGCACTACGTGCTGCGCAAGCTGGCCGCCTGATCCCAGGCCGGCTCTGCTGACGAAAGGCCCCGCCCGGCTTCGGCCCGGCGGGGTTTTTCGTGCCGGACATAGGCGCGACACGCACAGCAAAAGGGCGGCCCGGCAGGACCGCCCCATTTGCCCCGTCTATCGGGAATGGCTTGCTCAGTCGGCCTTGGCGGCCAGACGGCGGCGGCTGAGCACTGCTGCGGCCGCCGCGCCGAACAGGATCAGCATCGGCGGTGCCGGGACATCGTGACCACCGTTCGAGCCGCCGCTGGTCGAACCGCCGGTGCTGGTCGAAGTCGACGAGGAACCGGACGTGGACGTGGACGAGCTGGTCGAGGTCGACGACGAGGTCGAGCTGGAAGAAGTGACGTTGCCCGAGGATGACGAGCTCGACGAAGTCGAGGTCGACGAACTCACATTACCCGAGGTGGAGCTCGAAGAACTGACGTTGCCCGAAGTCGATGACGACGACGAAGACGTCACGTTACCCGAGGACGATGAAGTCACGTTGCCGGATGACGACGACGAGGTCGACGAATAGTTGCCCGAAGACGAGGACACAGCGCCCGAAGAAGTCGAGACATTACCCGAGCTGGTCGAGGTCGACGAGCTGGAAGTCACCCCACCGGTCGAGGTCGAAACGCCGCCGGTGCTGGTGGAAACCCCGCCAGTCGAGCTGGAAACCCCGCCAGTCGAGCTGGAAACGCCGCCCGTGGAGGTCGAGACACCACCGGTTGAGCTTGAAACACCACCCGTGGACGTGGACACCCCGCCAGTGGTGGTGGTCGAACTGATCCCGCCGGTGCTGGTGGAAACCCCACCAGTGGTGGTGGAGCTGCCACCGCTCGAAGTGGAAGTGGAACCGCCCGAGGTGGAGGACGAACTACCCCCCGTCGAAGTCGAGCTGCCGCCGGTAGAGGTGGAACTGGCAATGCCGCCGGTGGTCGTGCTGGTCACCACGACTGAGCCGCCGCCGCTGCTGGAGCCCCCGAAGAAGCCGCCGAAGAAGCCGCCGCCAAAGCCGAGACCGCCGCTACCGCCGACGATCACCGTCTGGCCGCCGCTGCCACCTTCGGGCATCGGCTGCTGCGGAAGCTGGGGCAGCATCGGCACAGCGGCGACCGCCATTTGAGGAGCTTGCTGACAGGTGGTGGTCCGGGTCACCACGCGAGTGATCTTGCGCTGCTTGACCGCGCCACCCTTGGCCACGCGAACCGCTGCCTTGCGCTTCACCACCTTGGGCTTGGTCGTCTGGGCAGAGCGCTTGGCCTGCTTGACGTATTGCGTCTGGGCTGCGGGCGCTTCAGCCATGTGGACGGCGCCGCCACCGGCAACCGCACCGCCTGCGGTGAACAACGCGACTTTCGCAAGGGCCATCCGAACCGACATAAGCTCTGCTCTCTTTTACACTTTTCGCGGGCGACGAATCCTGCGGCCCCTCGCCGCATGCACGCCCCGATAGAGTCAAAAGGACAGAGGAAGGTTAAGGCGACAATCGCGTTAACCGTGTTTTGGCCGTCCCGATGCGGGAAATGTGCAGATCGGGCGGGTGAAGCGGCCGGCCTGTCCCATTACGGAACGAAAGCTGCCCGATCTGCAAATCAATTCAGCCCGATAATGGTTACTTGCCAGCAGGATCGGAGGAATCGAACAGGCCGCCAAGGCTGCCCGAAGGCGGAGTGATTCCCAGGTGCTGCCAGGCCGCATCGTTAAGGCAGCGGCCCCGTGCGGTGCGGGCGATCAGGCCCAGTTGGATCAGGAAAGGCTCGATCACGTCCTCGATCGTATCGCGCGGTTCGGACAGCCCTGCCGCCAGTGTTTCCACCCCCACCGGACCGCCCTTGTAGATGTCGGCGATCATCGACAGGTAGCGCCGATCCATTGCATCGAGGCCGAGCGAGTCGACTTCCAGCCGGGTCAGCGCGCCATCGGCCAGGCCCTGTGTGATCGTGCCGTCGCCCGCGACATGAGCAAAATCGCGCACCCGGCGCAGCAGCCGTCCGGCCACCCGCGGGGTGCCGCGCGCGCGCCGCGCAATCTCGCGCGCACCGGCCGAGTCGATCCCGATACCGAGCAATCCGGCCCCGCGCGTCACCACCCGCTCCAGTTCCTCGATTGTGTAGAAATTGAGCCGCACCGGAATGCCGAAGCGGTCCCGCAACGGCGTGGTCAGCAGCCCCTGGCGGGTGGTCGCGCCGACCAGCGTGAAGGGCGGCAGATCGATCCGCACCGAACGCGCCGATGGCCCCTCGCCGATGATCAGATCGAGCGCGCGGTCCTCCATTGCCGGATAGAGCACCTCTTCAACCTGGGGGTTGAGGCGGTGAATCTCGTCAATGAACAGAACGTCGCCTTCTTCCAGATTGGTCAGCAGCGCGGCCAGATCGCCGGCCTTGGCGATCACCGGGCCGCTGGTAGCGCGAAAGCCGACACCAAGTTCCCGCGCCACGATCTGCGCCAGCGTGGTCTTGCCCAGTCCCGGCGGGCCGAAAAACAGCACGTGGTCCATCGCTTCACGTCGGCTGCGCGCGCTTTCGATGAACACCCGCAGGTTGTCCTTGGCCGCCGCCTGTCCGACGAATTCGGCCAGCGACTTGGGCCGCAGCGCGGCATCGGCGTCTTCCGGCTGGCGGGTGGAGGAAAGGAGAGGGTTATCGGTCACACGAGCCCCCGATTTGCCCCGACAGCAAAGTGTTCGCCCCTGAGCCACATAACCCAACTCTCATACCCACTGGAGTTGGTGATTATCTCAAGGGTCAAACCTCTATCAAAGTAGATACGCAAATCGCCGGTCGTCGCGTCAAATTTGATGCCCACCACCTTCTGCCCCGCCAGCTTTTCCGTTGCCAAATCAGGCGCGGAAACAGGTGCCGACAAGCCGAACCATTGGTCATCATCCATGTCAGTTACAATCACGCCCTCGCAATCGATGAGTCGCCATTGCGAACCAACCGTGATTCTTAAATCCTCCCCGATACTGATGACGGGGTTTCCTTCGGATCGCTCGACCCTGGCAGTGCGTCCAAGGATCTCCTCCCCAAGGTCTGCCAAGAATTGCTGCTCCTGTACACGGCGGTCAGTCATCACCCCGCCGCCCTCTTCAGCGCCACCCGCACCAGTGCGTTGAGGCCCGCTCCCTCGCCCAGTTCCTCAAGCGCGCGGGCCACGGCTTCGGTGGCGACGTTGGGTTTGAAACCGAGGTTCTGGAGCGCCGAGACGGCATCGCTGCTGGCCGATCCGGCCGGAACAGCGGCTAGCGCCGCACCAGCCGCCGAAGGCAACGCCCCCGCCTTGTCCTTCAGTTCGTTGACGATCCGGCTGGCCAGCTTCGGCCCGACGCCCTGCGCGCGGGCGACCATTGCGGCATCGCCGCCGGCGCAGGCACGCTGCAGTTCGTCCACGGTCAGCGCGGACAGAACCGCCAGCGCCATCTTGCTGCCGACGCCCTGAATGCCGGTCAGCAGGCGGAACCATTCGCGTTCCCATCCGCTGGCAAAGCCGATCAGGCGCATGTCGTTTTCCGACACCTGCATTTCGGTGTGGACCGTCACCCGCTCTCCCCGCAGACCCAGGGCATCAAGCGTACGCGCACTGCACTGGACGAGGTAGCCGACCCCGCTCACGTCGATCACGGCCCAATCGGGCCCGAAATCGTCCAGCGTGCCGGTCAGTTTGGCGATCATGGTTTGTTCCTGCCGGAAAACGCGGCACCTTGCAATGCGCGGCGCGATTTATCCGGCAGGGCGGTTCGGCAGCCTAGAACCGGGGGATGGGAACGTCCGCGCCGATCTTGCAGGCCAGCGCCGCCGCGCCGACCTGCAGCGTGGTTTCGGGATCGTCAATCGATGCGGCCACGCGGACCAGATCGCCGAAAGTCAGCGCCCCGTCCTTGTCGTAAAAGCGCGCGGCCTTCGAAAGGCGACCCACCTGCCCGGTCGACAGGTGCCCGCGCAGGAATTCCGCCGCGCAGCTCGCCTGGTTCTCATTGAGGCCATAGCGCATCAGCGCGTCCGAGATCTGATAGCGCGAGGCGGTGCAGCCCGCGAGGGTCAGCCCGGCCAGCGCGGCGAGCGAAAAGGTCTTGGAGAGGGTCATGGGCGACTCCGGCAATAGTTCGTTGCCGGGGAGTTAGTAGCGCCCGCCTGAACCGGGGCTTGCCCGATCAGCCGCGCAGCAGGTGAGCATGGGCGATGGCCACGGCCAGGGCATCGGCGGCATCGGCCCCGGCCAGCTTCACGCCAGGCAGCAGTACTTTCAGCATGGCCTGGACTTGGGCTTTTTCCGCCCCGCCGGTGCCGACAATCGCCTTCTTGACCAGCGTCGGGGCATATTCCGCCACCGGCAGCCCGGCCCGGGCCAGCGCGAGCAGGCACACGCCGCGGGCCTGGCCAAGCTTGAGCGTCGATTGCCCGTTCTGGTTGACGAAGACCTCTTCCACCGCTCCGCGTTCCGGGCGGTGGAGGGCAATGACTTCGGCCAGTTCGCGGTCGAGCGTCACCAGCCGTTCGGCCAGCGGCTGTTTGGGGTCGGTTTTCACCTGGCCATTGGCGACATGGCTGAGCCGGTTGCCGCTTCTGGCAATGATCCCCCAGCCGGTGCAGCTGAGCGATGGATCGAGGCCGATGATGATCAGCCCAGCTTCTCCATCACCGCGTCGGGGATTTCGTAATTGCCCCAGACGGTCTGGACGTCGTCATCATCGTCCAGCACGTCGATCAGCTTCAGAAGGGTGCGGGCGGTTTCCTCGTCGACCTCGGTCTTGAGGCTGGGCCGCCAGGCGAGCTTCACGCCCTCGGCCTCGCCCAGCGCCTTTTCCAGCTCGCGCGCGACAGGGTGCAGGTTCTCGACCGCGACCCAGATCGCGTGGCTGTCGGCATCGCTTTCGACATCGTCGGCGCCCGCTTCCAGCGCGGCTTCGAAGACCTTGTCGGCATCGCCCGCGCTGCCGGGATACTCGATCAGGCCGAGCCGTTCGAACCCGTGGCTGACCGCGCCCGAAGCGCCCAGGTTGCCGCCGTTCTTGGCAAAAGCGGTGCGCACGTTGGTGGCGGTGCGGTTGCGGTTGTCGGTCAGTGCCTCGACGATCAGGGCAACGCCGCCGGGGCCATAGCCTTCATAGCGGATTTCCTCGTAATTCTCGCCATCGCCGCGGCTGGCCTTGTCGATCGCCCGCTGGATGTTGTCCTTGGGCATCGACTGCGCCTTGGCGGCGTTGACAGCGGCGCGCAGGCGCGGGTTCATGTCCGGGTCCGGCATGCCCATCTTCGCCGCGACGGTGATTTCGCGGGAAAGCTTGGAAAACTGGGCGGCGCGCTTCTTATCCTGCGCGCCCTTGCGGTGCATGATGTTCTTGAATTTGGAATGGCCTGCCATGGGATCGCCGTCAGCTTGAAAGTGGAATTGGCGCGGCCCTTACACCGCCAGCGCCCGTTATAGCAACCGCTGCCACCATCCGACATCGCGCCAGCCGCCGCATTTCCAGCCGACTTCCCGATAAATGCCCACAGGGGTAAAGCCCATCGCCTGATGCAGGGCTATCGATCCGGGATTGGGCAGTGTGATCCCGGCGAAGGCAGCGTGAAATCCCCGCGCGGCAAGCGCCGGCAGGAGCGCCGCATATAGCGCCCGGCCCACACCTTGGCGGGCACAGGCCGGATCGACATAGATCGCGACATCGCAGGACGTGGCATAGGCCGCCCGGGTGCGGTGTTGCGAGCCATAGGCATAGCCCAGGATTGCGCCGTCCCGCTCTGCCACCAGCCAGGCATGGCTGGCACCATAATCGGCGATGCGCCGCGCCATTTCCGCGGCGTCGGGCGGATCGATCTCGAAGCTGGTCCAGCCGTCGGTCACGAACGGCCGGTAGATCGCCGCACACCGGGCCGCATCGCGCTGCGGACAGGCCGGGCGGATCTCCACGCCTAGACGACGACGGCGGTCCCGCTCGCGCTGACCATCAGCATCGAGCCGCCCGAACCGAGCACTTCGTAATCGAGGTCCACCCCGATCACCGCATTGGCGCCCAGTTTCTGCGCTTCGGCTTCCATTTCGGCGATGGCCTGGCGGCGGGCATCGGCCAGCACGTTCTCATAGGAACCCGACCGGCCGCCGACGATGTCGCGGATGCCGGCAAACAGATCGCGAAAAATGTTCGCGCCGACGATCACTTCGCCGGTGACAATGCCCAGATAGCGCTGGACCGGCTGGCCCTCGATCAGGGCGGTGGTGGTGGAAATCATCGGGGCGTCCTTTCTGAATAACCCATCCGGTAACGAGATAGGGCCTGCCCCGGCGACTTCAACCCGCGTCAGCCCAGGCCGAGGGCTGCCTTATAGGTGTCGAGGATCGCTTCCATTTCGGCGCGGTCATCGGGCTTCATTTTGCGCAGGCGAACGATCTGGCGCATGATCTTCACGTCATAGCCCACCGCCTTGGCCTCTGCGTAGACGTCTTTCACGTCGTCGGCGATGCCCTTCTTCTCCTCTTCAAGTCGCTCGATACGCTCGATCAGCAGGCGCAGGCGGTCGTCGGTGGCATTGGCCATGGGGAAAGCTCCGGTGAAATGAATCGCTTGGCCAGCGCGGATAGCGAGGGTGGGGGATTCGGGCAAAGGCAGGGCTGTGGAAATCGTGCCGGCGGATGCCGCAAACGTATTTTCAGCGCTACGGCAAAGCCCTGCCTTGGGTTTTGCGCCCCGGTTTGCCATAGGGGCGCTGAGCAGAGGAAGGACAATTCGTGGCCAAGATCGACCCGCGCGGGCGCAAGGTAAAGATTCTCGCAACGCTGGGCCCTGCCAGCCGTTCCCCCGAAATGATCGCCAAGCTGCTGCGCGCCGGGGCCGATGCCTTCCGCGTCAACATGAGCCACGGCGATCACGAAACCCACGCGGCCACCATCGCCGCGATCCGCGCCGCGGAAAAGGATTTCGGCCGGCCGGTCGCCGTCCTGTGCGATCTGCAGGGGCCGAAGCTGCGGGTCGGCCAGTTCAAGGATGGCAAGGCCGTGATCCGCCATTCCGGCCATTTCGTGTTTGATCGAGATCCGGCCCCGGGAGACGAAACCCGCGTCTGCCTGCCCCATCCGGAACTGTTCAGCGTGCTGCGCAAGGGCCAGCGCCTGCTGATCGACGATGGCAAGCTGCGCCTGAAAGTGATCGAGGCGAGCGAGGACCGGATCCTATGTTCCGCAGAAGTCGGCGGCGTGATCATGGACCGCAAGGGCGTGAACGTGCCCGATGCCGTTGTCCCGATCCCGGCGCTGACCGAAAAGGACCGGCGCGACCTGGCCTTCGCGGTCGATCAGGGGGCGGATTGGATTGCCCTGTCTTTCGTCCAGCGGCCCGAGGACGTGGCCGAGGCGCGCCGCCTGATCGGTGGATCGGGAACCGCGCTGATGGCCAAGATCGAAAAGCCCGCCGCGGTCGACCGGATCGAGGAAATCATCGAACTGGCCGACGGGATCATGGTGGCGCGCGGTGATCTGGGTGTGGAACTGAACCCCGAAGAAGTTCCGCCGATCCAGAAATTGATCGTCGGCGCCGCCCGCCGCAGCGGCAAGCCGGTGGTGGTGGCCACCCAGATGCTGGAATCGATGATCGAAAGCCCGGCCCCGACCCGTGCCGAAGTGTCGGACGTGGCCAATGCGGTCTATGACGGGGCCGATGCGGTGATGCTCTCCGCCGAAACCGCCAGCGGGGCCTGGCCGGAGGAAGCCGTCACGATCATGCACCGCATCGCCGGCCAGGTGGAGCGCGACCCCGGCTATCGCCACCAGGTCAGCTTTGCCCACGTCATGCCCGATACCACCACCGCCGACGCGCTGAGCCATGCCTGCGCCTCGATCGCGGAAGCCCTGCCGATTGCCGGGATCATCGTCTTCACCGGATCGGGCAGCACGGCCCGCCGCGTGGCGCGCGAGCGCCCGGCCGCGCCGATGCTGGTGATGACCCCGTCCCACCGGATCGCCCGGCGGCTGGCACTGCTGTGGGGTGCCCACGCGGTCAACACCAAGGACATCGGCAGCTTTGAAGAAATGATCGGCAAGGGCAAGCGCATGGCCCTGCGCCACGGCTTCGGCAGCGCCGGATCCAAACTGATCGCACTGGCCGGCGTCCCGTTCGGCACGCCGGGATCGACCAACCTGCTGCACGTGGTGACACTGAGCGGGGACGAACTGAGCAAGCACGGCAGCTAGGCTTGCGCGCAATAAAGGGTCTGCCTAGGGGCATCGCTCCCCAAGGAGGACCCGATGCGCCCAGACCCTAATCGCACCGACTGGACCCGCGAAGAGATTGCCGAACTGTTCGATCTGCCGCTGACCGAGTTGTTGTTCCGCGCCGCCGAAGTGCACCGCGCGCATCATCCGGCCGATCAGGTCCAGCTGTGCACCCTGCTGTCGATCAAGACTGGCGGCTGCCCGGAAGACTGCGGCTATTGTGCGCAGTCGGTCCATGCCGACAGCGGCGTGGCGGCGACCAAGCTGATGGACGTGCGGGAAGTGCTGCAATCGGCGGCCCGGGCCAAGGATGCCGGATCGCAGCGGTTCTGCATGGGCGCGGCCTGGCGCAACCCCAAGGACCGCGACATGCCCGCGATTGTCGAAATCGTGAAAGGCGTGCGGGCCATGGGCCTGGAAACCTGTATGACCCTGGGCATGCTGACCTCGCAGCAGGCAGACATGCTGGCCGAGGCGGGCCTCGATTACTACAACCACAACATCGATACCTCGCCCGAACGCTATGCCGAGGTGATCACCACCCGCAGCCTGGAGGACCGGCTGGATACGCTCGAGCATGTCCGCAGCGCCGGGATCAACGTCTGTTCCGGCGGGATCGTCGGCATGGGCGAGACACGGGCCGACCGGGTCGGCTTCATCCACACTCTCGCCACTCTGCCGCGCCACCCGGAAAGCGTGCCGATCAACGCCCTGGTGCCGATCCGCGGGACCGTGCTGGGCGATATGCTGGCCGACATTCCGACCGCGAAGATCGACGACATCGAGTTCGTCCGGACCGTGGCTGTGGCGCGGATCACCATGCCGCTGAGCATGGTGCGCCTGTCCGCCGGGCGAGAATCGATGAGCGAAAGCACCCAGGCGCTGTGCTTCCTGGCCGGCGCGAATTCGATCTTCACCGGCGACAAGCTGCTGACCGCCAGCAATGCGGGCGACGATGCCGACGCCGCGCTGTTCGCCAAGCTGGGTCTGAAAGCGCTGGAAGGCGCGGAACCGATGCGCGCCCGCGCGGCTCAGACGGTTTAGGCTCGGCCCCCGAACAGGGCCGAACCAACCCGCACGTGGGTCGCGCCCAGCATGATTGCGGTTTCGAAGTCGTCGGACATGCCCATGGAGCGGCCCGCGAGGCCGTGATCGCGGGCCAGCTTGTCAAGCAGGGCGAAGAACGGCGCGGCCTCGATCCCGGCGGGCGGCACGCACATCAGGCCGATCACCGGCAGGTCGGCGGTGCGGGCCTGATCCAGCAGCGCGGGCAGCTCGGCAATCGCGCAGCCGCCCTTCTGCTCTTCCGCGCCGATGTTGACCTGGACGAAGCACGGCACGCGGCGGCCAGACTTGTCCATCGCCTTGGCCAGCGCAGCGGCCAAGCTCGGCCGGTCGAGCGAATGAATGCAATCGAACAGCGCCACCGCCTCCTCCGCCTTGTTGGACTGGAGCTGGCCGACCAGGTGCAGTTCGATGCCGGCATGGACCTCACGCAGGGCGGGCCACTTGGCGGCCGCTTCCTGCACCCGGTTTTCCCCGAAGACGCGTTGACCGGCAGCAATCAGCGGTTCGATCGCCGCAGCCTCGTGGGTCTTGCTGACTGCGATCAGCGTGACCTCTTCCGCCTTGCGCTGCGCGATCTTGGCGGCGTGGGCGATGCGGGCGTTGACGTCTTGCAGGGCAGCGGCTGGATCGATCATGGCGCGCTGCTATAGCGATGCGATGAACCGGCGCCAGCCCCTGCCCGCAATCTGGCTGATTTCCGACGCGCGCAATGACGCGGCGCTGGACCGCGCGCTAATGCGCCTGCCGCGTGGCAGCGGGCTGATCTTTCGCCACTACCACCTGCCGCAGGGTGAGCGGCTTGCGCGACTGCGCCAGCTGCAACGGATCGCGCGGGCGCGCGGGCACACGGTTGCGCTGGCCGGCAGTGCGGCGCAGGCGCGGCGTTGGGGGGCGCAGGCCGCCTACGGCGCGGACCTGGCGCGCGGGGCGGCGCTGCTGCGGCTGGTGACGGTCCATTCCCTGCGCGAACTGCGCCGCGCGGCACGGGCCGATGCGGTGCTGCTCTCCCCCGTGTTCCCGACCCGCAGCCACCCCGGCGGCAAGGCACTCGGGCCGCTGCGCTGGCACGCCATTTCCGCCCATGCGCGCGTGCCGGTGATTGCGCTGGGCGGCATGGATGCACGCCGCGCCGCACGGCTCAAGGCAAGGCACTGGGCCGGGATTGATGCCTTTTTGCGGTGAGCTGAATCCCAGCGATTCCAAGGATTCTTGACGCGGAGTCACCCACAGGCGCATAACACCCGCCGACCTGAGGGGAGCATCATGGCAACACGTCCGGCAACTGCCAGCCATCGCGGCGCGCGCGTCAACTGGCGCGCGGCGATGAAGCGCGCCCTGCGCCGCAGCGCCGAGATCGGCGGAGCGATCGTGCTGCTGGGCGCGATGGTGTTCCTGGCCGTGGCTCTGATGACCTATCACCAGACCGATCCGTCGGCTTCCACCGCGGCGGCGGGGCCGGCGCAGAACTGGATGGGCGGAGCTGGCGCCTGGGCCGCGGAACGGGCCTTGTTCCTGTTTGGCTGGACCGCCGTCCTGCTGCTGCCGATGCTCTATGTCATGGCCCGCAAGCTGTGGCGTCTGGTCGAGGAGGAAGACGCCGACCTGCCTTATTCCGACCATGCCTGGTGGAGGCCGGTGGCGCTGCTGGTGTTCGCCATGGCGCTGATTTCCACCACCATCACCCTGGTGATCGAGGTCGACAGCGCGTTGCCGGCCGGCTGGGGCGGGATTTCCGGCCTGCTGGGTGCCGGTGCAATCGGCTATCTGGCCGGGCTGCTGCCCGAAGGCTGGCGCTGGATCGCGACCTTTGGCGGCGGGGTGACGAGCCTGGCCGCTGGCGCGATCATCGCCGGAAGGGTCTTCGCGGTCGACTGGGGCAGCCTGTTTACCCTGCCGGCCTTCCTCAAGCGCCGCCCGGCGATTTCCCTGCCCGAGCGGGTGAGCGATGCCCTGCCCTCGATCCGTCCGGACAAGAAGCGCCCCGCGGCAGCGCCGGTGCAACTGGGCGAACCGCGCAAGGCCCCGGAAATCACCGATTCGATCCGTGCGGCCAAACCAGCCCAGCTGGCCACCGGGGGACGGCAGGGCGACTTCTTCGATACCTTCACGCTGCCCGCGCTCGATCTGCTCCACGATGCGCCGCCCAGTTCCGCGCCGAAGGTCGACAAGCTGGCGCTGGAGCGCAACGCCCGCCTGCTGGAAACCGTGCTCGACGATTTCAACGTCAAGGGCGAGATCACGGCGGTGCGCACCGGCCCGGTCGTCACCATGTACGAGCTGGAACCCGCCCCAGGGATCAAGGCCAGCCGGGTGATCGGCCTGGCCGATGATATCGCCCGCAACATGAGCGCGATTTCGGCCCGCGTGTCCTCTATCCCGGGGCGCACGGTGATGGGGATCGAGCTGCCCAACGCGGTGCGGCAGATGGTCGGCTTCAAGGAACTGGTCGCCTGCGAACAGTTCGCCGCTTCCAAGGGCGCGCTGCCGATCATCCTGGGCAAGGACATTGCGGGCGAACCGATCGTCGCGGACCTGGCCACCATGCCGCACCTGCTGGTGGCGGGGACCACCGGTTCGGGCAAGTCGGTCGGGCTCAACTGCATCCTGCTGTCGCTGCTCTACCGGCTCACCCCGGCGCAGTGCCGCCTGATCCTGGTTGATCCCAAAGTGCTGGAACTCAAGTCCTACGACGACATTCCGCACCTGCTCTCGCCGGTGGTGACCGAGCCGGCCAAGGCTGTTCGCGCGCTGAAATGGGCGGTCGAGGAAATGGAGCGGCGCTATCGCCAGATGAGCGAGCTGTCGGTCCGCAATCTCAACGGCTTCAACGAAAAGGTCCGCGCCGCCGCCGCCAAGGGCAAACCGCTGGGCCGGCGCATCGCCATCGGCTTCGATCCCGATACCGGCGAGGAGCTGTACGAGGACCAGCAGCTCGATTACCAGCCGCTGCCGCAGATCGTGGTGATCGTCGACGAACTGGCCGACCTGATGGTGACGGTCGGCAAGGAAGTCGAAGTGCTGATCCAGCGCCTCAGCCAGAAGAGCCGCGCCGCCGGCATCCACCTGATCATGGCGACGCAGCGCCCGTCGGTCGACGTCATCACCGGGGTGATCAAGGCCAACCTGCCGACCCGCATCTCGTTTGCCGTGACCAGCCGGATCGACAGCCGCACCATCCTGGGCGAGCAGGGCGCGGAGCAGCTGCTGGGCAAGGGCGACATGCTCTACAAGCCCAACACCGACCCGATCAAACGCGTCCACGGGCCGTTCGTTTCGGACGAGGAAGTGGAGCGGATCGCCGATTTCTGGCGCAGCCAAGGCAAGCCGGAATATGTCGATTCGGTCACGGAAGAACCGGAAGACGGCGGCTTCGGCTTCGACGATCTGGACGCCACCGCATCGGACAGCCCGGAAGAGCGCAAGTACCGCCAGGCCTGCCAGATCGTGTTCGAAAGCCAGAAAGCCTCGGCCTCGTGGCTCCAGCGCCAGCTGGGCGTGGGTTACAACACCGCGGCCAAATGGGTCGAGCGGATGGAGGCCGACGGCTTTGTCGGCCCGGCCAACCACGTCGGCCGCCGGGACATCTACCGCGACAAGGACGGCAACCCGCTCTAGGGTCAGGACCTGACGCCCGGAACTTCGCGAACTTCACTGTCCGCGAAGTTCCGGAACCCGTTTTTCCATTTTTATATCAATGCTTTGTGTGCGAATTTCCGGTTTCGTGCGCGAAATTCATGTAAACTTTTTTGCAACTGCACCGGCATCGGCCATGCGGTGGGCAAAGGGGGGACAACAATGGCAAAGAGCGGCCCCCAGCCATAGCGCCGTACGGCGCTGTAGGAAAATGACCCGCTCCCAGCGCGGCAGCGAAGATCAACCCGCGTCCGGCACGCGCGGGCTGCGCATGGCCAGCCAGGCGCAGGGAATGGCCAGCAAGGCCAGTACATCGGCCCCCATCAGCGGCCAGGTCCAGCTCTGCGCCGATCCGGCGGCGGCCAGCCGGTCGCTGGCAAAGCCGATTGCCAGCGAAACCGCACCAATCGCGAAGACGTTGATCAGCAACATGTTGAGCCCGGTCGAAGTGGCCTTGAGCCGCTGCGGGAGCAGTTCCTCGATCACGGCAAAGACCAGCCCGTAAAGCACGGTCATGAACAGGATCGACCCGGCCATGCCGATCAGGAACACCCCGCTGTCGCCGCCAGACAGGCGGTAGAGCGGCAGCAGCGGGCCCAGCACCAGCAGGATCAGGAAAGCGGTGCGGGCATGGTCCCAGCCGAGGCGGCGCTGCGCCCAATCGCCCAGCAGTCCGGCCCCGAAGGTTCCGGCCAGCCCCACGACCACGAACATCAGCCCGTAAAGGCTTTGCGCGCGGGCCGGATCGAGGCCCTTTTCGGCCACCAGCCAAAGCTGCACGAATGGCCCGGTGGCGGTGTGGCAATGGGCAAAGATGATCGCCAGCGAAGCCCACATCGCGCGCGGCTTGGCCCTGAACACGGCCATCAGCGCGGCAAGGTTGCCCGCCAGGGTCGGGCGGTGCGACAGGTCGGGCGGCGCGTCCTTGAGCCGCACCAGCACCGCCAGCGCGGCGATGCCGATGGCCCCCATGACCAGGAAAGTGCCGCGCCAGCCGATCAGCGGCCCCAGCACCCCGGCAATCAGGAAGCCCCCGCCGATCCCCAGCGGAATCCCGGCAAAGAACAGTCCCAGCGCCCCGGCCTTGTGGCGGTCCCCCACCTTGGCCAGAATGATGTTGCTGGCAGTCGGCACCAGGGTCGCTTCCCCGGCCGCCACGAACGGCCGGGCCGCCAGCATGGTCCAGAACCCCTGGGCCAGTCCGGCCAGTCCGGTGAACAGGCTCCAGATGCTCAGCCCCCCCGCCAGCACCTTGACCCGCCCCAGCCGGTCGGCCAGCACCCCGGCGAACAACGCGGCAAAGGCATAGACCCCGCTGAAGGCCAGCCCGGCGATCAGCGCGAACTGGCTGCGGTTCAGGTCAAGGTCGCGCATGATGTCGGCGGCAAAGGCCGCCACCAGTTGCCGGTCAATCTGGTTGACGATGTGCAGGAAGGTCAGGAACAGGATCAGACCGACCGGAAAGCCGCGCCCTCCGCCTGTCGATGGAGCGCCCGCCGATGCGCCGCCAGTTCCGTCCATTCAAACCATCCCCCCGTTGGGGCTTATCACCTGGCCGGCCAGGTAATGCCCGTCTCCGGCAAGGTAGAGCACAAGCCCGGCATACTCGTCCATCGTTCCCAGCCGTCCGGCCGGGATCATCTGGAACAGGCGGCCGCGCGCCTCGGCGTCAAGGCCGGCGATGTACTGGTCGAACATCGGCGTTGCCACCCCGCCCGGCGCGATCGCGTTGACGAAGATGTTGGCCCCGGCCACTTCAGCGCCGACCGCGCGGGTGAAGGCAATCACCGCGCCCTTGGTGGCGGAATAGTGCGGGCTGTGTGCGCTGAGCGCAGAGATCCCCGCGATCGAGGCGATGTTGACGATCCGGCCGAACCGGCGCGGTTCCATCTGGCGCAGCGCGGCACGGGTGCAGAAGAATACCCCGTGGACGTTGACGCCCCAGTACTTCAGCCATTCCGCGTCCTCCATCGCGCTGGTGAAACCCAGCGAGGCGCGCGGTTCCGGCGTGGTCAGGTAGGCATAGTGGCGGCTGCGGCGCGCTTCGTCCTCAGGCGCGCCGGGGACCAGTGCGGCGTTGTTGACCAGCACTTCGACCGGGCCGAGTGCCTGCTCCACGCTGGCGAAAAACGCATCGACGCTGGCGCTGTCGCTGACGTCGCAAGGCGCGGTGAACACCTCGCACCCGGCGGCGCGCAGGTCCCTGGCGGTCTGCTCAAGCTCGTCCGCCAGCACATCGCACAAGGCGAGGCGACCGCCAGCCGCGCCCAGCGCGGCGGCGATCGCCCGCCCGAGTCCGCGCGCCCCCCCAGTGACGACGCAGACTCTGCCTTGGACCGAATTCACGCGTATTCCCACCGCGGCACGCCGCGCTGGCCGGGCTGGCGGTTGGGCGAATAGCCCAGCTTGCGCAGCGTCTCGTCGGTCGACTGATAGAAGGTGCCGATCTGGTAGATCGCCTTGGCTTCCGGCCCGGTGGCGACATCGCGGTGCAGTTCGTTCGCGATCCGCACCATCTGTTCGACCTGCTGGACCGACGTCATCCGCTCGCCCTTGCGGCTCCACAGGTTGTCCTCGATCCCGCAGCGCACGTGCAGGCCAAGCGCGATGGCAATGGCACTGAACGGGGCGACATTGCGCATCACCGATTCAATCGTCAGCACCGCGCCATCCGGCACGCGGCGGGCGAATTCGATCAGGTCGGCCGGGTGGGTCCCCGCCGCGCCGCTGCCGATGGCAACATAGTTCAGCACCAGCGGACCGTTATAGTGGCCCTTGCGGATCAGCCGCTCGACCGTTTCCAGCTGGCTGAGGTCGCCAACCATGAAGTGCGGCTGGATGCCGTTGGCGACCAGGCGCTTCAGGTGCTCTTCCATGAACACCGGCCCGCATTCGAAATACATGTTGCGATAGGCTTCGAACATGGCCGGGTTGGTCAGGCAGGTCCCGGCGATGTCGTCCTCGCTCATCAACGCGGAGATATCCATCTGGTTGGTATTGACCGCGATGGTGACCTGGTCCGGCTTGGGCTTCAGTTCGGCCAGCATGTGGCGGGTGTCATCGGACAGCCACTTGGCCTCGGCCCCTTCGCCTTCGGGAGCGAAGCTGATCGAGCCGCCGACCTGGATCAGCATGTCCGGGCAGGCGGTGCGGATGCGGTCGATCATCTCGTTGAACATCGACAGGCGCTTGGAACCCGAACCGTCGGCTTCGCGGCAGTGCAGGTGCAGCACGGTGGCCCCGGCGTTGTAGCAATCGACCGCCTTCTGGACCTGCTCGGCCATGGTCACGGGGATGTCTTCGGGGAAATCGCCCGGCAGCCATTGCGGGCCATAGGGGGCGACCTGGATCACCAGCTTTTCCTGGTTTTCGGGCAGCAGGCTATCGTCAAGGAAGTGCATGTCAGGCTCCTTTCGGTGCGGAAGTGGTGGGTACGGGCATTCCCCGTGCGTTCATTTCATCGACCAGATGCGGCGTGCCGAGCGCGACCGAGTGGATCCCCAGCACGGCAACCAGTTGCAGCACGGCCATGATCTCTTCGGGCGTCGCCCCCAGATCGAGCGCTTTCGCGATGTGCCGCTTGACCCCGGGCGAATACATGTGGGTGCAGCTGGCATCGACCGCGATGGCCAGGAATTCGTAGGTCTTGGGATCGATGATCCCCTTGCGGACCGAATGGGTGCCCATGTCGAGGAACTTTTCCATCCATTCGGCGTCGAACGCGGCAGCCTGATCCCAGGCCTGGTTCCACGCCCCACTGGCCCGCGCGGCATCGCTGATCGGTGTGGCAGCTGGCATATGTCTCTCCCGTTATGGGGCCAGCATAACGCCGCGCACTGGACTTGATTTAGAATTTGCGCCATACAATTGCGCAAATGCGCCACCTGCCCACCGTCCGCGCCGCCGCCCTGACCGGGTTCGGTGCCCTTGCCCGGTCCTACGGATTGGATCCCGTGGGCCTGCTGCGTGCCGCGGGCCTGCCCGCCGATGCCGAAAGCGATCCCGACCGCCGCCTGCCGACCGGGCCGATCAACCGCATGTTCGAACAGGCGGCAGAGCTGGCCGGAACCGACGACTTCGGCCTCCGGCTGGCCGAATTGCGCGGCTTTTCCAACCTTGGCCCGGTGACCCTGCTGGCCCGTGACGAGCCCGACATCCGCAGCGCGCTGGCGATCTTCATCTCCTACCTGCCGCTGCACAACGAGGCCCTGATCATCGACCTGTCCGAGCACGACGGGCTGGCGATCCTGGCCTGCGCGGTCGCCGGGGATGGACCGAAAGTGCAGGCCACCGATGTGGCCGTGGCCATGCTGCACCGGATCCTGCGGCAATTGCTGGGCACCGGCTGGCAGGCCCAGGGGGTCTATCTGGAACGCCAGCGCCCGGTCCGGCTCGGCCCGTTCGAGCGGGCCTTCAGCGCGCGGGTCCACTTTGCCCAGGATTTCAGCGGAATTGCCTTTCCCGCCGCCGATCTGGACCAGCCCAACCTGCTCGCCGAAGCGGCCCTGCGGCCCTATACGGCGCAGCTGCGCGCGGCGCTTCCCGGGCTGGCCGACCTCTCGCTGGCCGAACGGATCCGCCGCCTGCTCCGCGCGATGCTGGCGGGCGGGCGCTGCACCGCGCCGCTGGCGGCAGAGCGGCTGGGCCTGTCGCGCCGGACCATGGAGCGGCGGCTGGCGGGGGAAGGCACGACCTTTCACGCCCTGCTCGACGAAGTGCGCGGCGAAGTGGCGCGCGGGCAATTGACCGGTTCCGCCCGCAGCAATGCCGAGATTGCCGGGTTGCTCGGCTTTGCCAGTTCGGCCGCCTTCACCGCCTGGTTCGCCCAGCGCCACGGTCAGCCGCCGCAGGCCTGGCGGCGCGGCCAGACAGCGTGAGCGGCGGCGTGAACGCTTGCCTTTGCGCACCGTCCCGGCGAAAGGCGGCAGGATGATCCGCCTGACCGACCTTGCCCTGCCACTGAACCATGAACCGCCCGCGCTGGAAGCGGCGGTGCTGGCCAGGCTGGGCATCCCGCAAGAGGATCTGGTCCGCTTCTCGGTCTTCCGCCGCGGCAACGACGCGCGCAAGAAGACGGCGATCAAGCTGATCTACACGATCGATGCGGTGGTGCGGGATGAGGATGCGGTGCTGGCACGGCACCACGGCGATCCGCATGTGAAGCCCACCCCGGACCTGTCCTACAAGTTCCCGGTCATGGCACCCGAGGGCTGGAGCGGCCCGCGCCCGGTGGTGATCGGCGCCGGCCCCTGCGGGCTGCTGGCAGCGCTGATCCTGGCGCAGATGGGATTGAAGCCCATCATCATCGAGCGCGGCAAGGCGGTGCGTGACCGGACCAAGGACACCTGGGGCCTGTGGCGCCGCGCGGTGCTGGAAACCGAATCCAACGCCCAGTTCGGCGAAGGCGGGGCGGGCACCTTTTCCGACGGCAAGCTCTATTCCCGGATCAAGGACCCGCGCCACCTGGGCCGCAAGGTGCTGACCGAGTTCGTGCGTGCCGGGGCGCCGGAAGACATCCTGACCGAAGCCCATCCCCACGTCGGCACGTTCCGGCTGGTCACCATGGTGATGAGCATCCGCGAGACGATCGAGAGCCTGGGCGGCGAATACCGCTTCGGCACGCGGGTGGAAGACTTCGCGATTGAGGACGGACAGCTCAAGGGCCTGCACCTTTCCACTGGCGAGTTCCTGCCGGCGCAGCACGTCATCCTGGCGGTCGGCCATTCGGCCCGCGACACCTTCTTCACGCTGCACGAGCGCGGCGTGTACGTGGAGGCCAAGCCGTTCGCGATCGGGGTGCGGATCGAGCATCCGCAAAGCTGGATCGACAAGGCCCGGTTCGGCCCCAATGCCGGCAACCCGATCCTCGGCGCGGCGGCCTATTCGATCTCGCACCAGGCAAGCAACGGCCGCGCGGTCTATTCGTTCTGCATGTGCCCCGGCGGGCGCGTGGTCGCCGCGACCAGCGAGGAAGGCCGGGTCGTCACCAACGGGATGAGCCAGTATTCGCGGGCCGAGTTCAACGCCAATTCGGGCCTGGTGGTGGATATCAACCCCGAGCGCGACTTCCCCGGCGATCCGCTGGCCGGCGTGCGGCTGCAACGCCAGCTGGAAGAGGCGGCCTTCGTCGCCGGCGGCTCCAACTATCACGCGCCGGGGCAGCGGGTGGAAGACCTGCTGGCCGGACGTCCATCGACCCAGTTCGGCGTGGTCCAGCCGAGCTACAAGCCGGGGGTCAAACCGACCGACCTCGCCGATGTGCTGCCCGCTTTCGTGATCGAGGCCCTGCGCGAGGCGCTGCCCGTGTTCGGGCGGCAGGTGCCGGGCTACGACCATCCCGACGCGGTGATGACCGGAGTGGAAACCCGCACGTCCAGCCCGATCCGGATCAGGCGCGGGGCCGATTTCCAGTCGGTCAACACCGCCGGGCTCTATCCGGCCGGTGAAGGCGCGGGCTATGCCGGCGGCATCCTTTCCGCCGCGGTCGACGGGATCAAGGTGGCCGAGGCGCTGGCGGTCAAGCTGGTCGCCGGAGCTTGAACCGGTTCGACGCCATCGTCCTCGGCGCCGGGGCCGCCGGTCTGTTCTGCGCCGCCACGGCTGGCCAGCGCGGGCGGCGGGTGCTGCTGCTCGATCACAACGACGAGGCCGGACGCAAGATCCTGATCTCCGGCGGCGGGCGGTGCAATTTCACCAACCTGCACACCGCGCCGGACCGCTACCTGTCCGCCAACCCGCACTTCGCCAAGTCGGCGCTGGCGCGCTACACCCCGGCGGATTTCCTCAAGCTGGTCGAGAGTTACGGCATCGCCTGGCACGAGAAGACGCTGGGCCAGCTGTTCTGCGACGGCTCTGCGAAACAGATCGTCGCCATGCTGCTGGAGGAATGCGAGCGCGGCGCTGTCACCCTGCGGCTGGGCGGGGAAACCGGCGCGGTCGAGCACCGCGACGGACAGTTCCATGTCGCCGGAGCCACCGCGCCCAAACTGGTCATCGCCACCGGCGGGCCTTCGATCCCCAAGCTGGGCGCCAGCACCTTCGCTTACGAGCTGGCCCGCCAGTTCGGCCTCAAGGTGGTTCAGCCGCGCCCGGCGCTGGTTCCGCTGACGCTGAGCGGCGAAGACGCGCTGTTTGCCGAACTGTCCGGCGTGGCAACCGAAGTCATCGCGAAATGCGGCAAGGCGGCGTTCCGTGAGGCGGCGCTGTTCACGCACCGGGGCCTGTCCGGCCCGGCGATCCTGCAGGTCAGTTCCTACTGGCAGCGCGGCGAGGATGTGCGGATCGATTACCTGCCCGATCAACCGCAGGGCTGGCTGCTGGAGGCCAAGCGCGCAAACCCGCGCAGCGCGCTGCGCCGGGTGTTGCCGCTGCCCGAGCGGCTGGCCACCACCCTGGCCGACCGGCTGGGAATCGCGGGCGAGCTGGCGGGCCAGTCCGACAAGGCCCTGCGCGCCGCCGAGCAGCGGCTGCATGACTGGCACTTTACGCCAACCGGAAGCGAAGGCTTTGCCAAGGCCGAAGTCACCGCCGGGGGGATCAGCACGGCCGAGCTGTCTGGCCAGACGATGGAAGCAAGGAAGGTCCCCGGCCTTTACGCGATCGGCGAGGCGGTGGACGTGACCGGCTGGCTGGGCGGGTATAATTTCCAGTGGGCCTGGGCCAGCGCCCACGCCGCCGCGCAGGCTCTATAACGCGGCATAACGCGGCCGGATTCGCGCGCTGCCAGCCCCTGCACCCGATCTGCACGGCAAGCCCAAGCAATCGTCACCCCCCATATGCATGTCCTTCACGGCCCTGCCCGATAGCGGCACAAGCGATTGACAGGAGGGACCAAAATGCGGGCAATGACCGGGCGGCTGGATGGCGCTTTGTGGCTGAAACTGGCGGGGGTGCTGGGCGTGATCGCCTTTGCCGACTGGCTGTTCTTCAGCAGCGAGCAATCCGGCGGGGCGATCGGCTTCGTCGGCCTGGCGATTGTGGCCGCGCTGGCATTGACCCGCCCGGCAGTGCGGCAGGACCGGCGCGCGCTGCTGGCCCTGGCCCTTGCCGCGCTGGCCGCCACGGCCTTCGTGATTGATCCGAGCCCGCTGGCCTTCCTGCTGTTCTGGCTGGCGATCGGCGTGGCGGCCGTGATGCCCGGCACCGCCGCCTTTGACGACGGCTGGCGCTGGTTCCAGCGGCTGCTGGTCCATGGCTTCAAATCGCTGTTCGGCCCGCTGATCGACGCGCTGCGCCTGAACAGGGTCCGCCACCGCCGCCCGGTGCAGTCTGCCGGGCTGCGCCTGGCCGCGAAGACCCTGGTCCTGCCGCTGGCCGGATCGGCAGTGATCCTGGCGCTGTTCGCCATGGCCAACCCGGTGATCGAAGGCTGGCTGGATGGCCTGTCGCTGCCGAGCATGGACGAGGAAACCTTCGTCCGCCTGATCGTCGCCGGGTTCCTCGCCTGGTTGACCTGGGGCGTGCTGCGCCCGCGTCCGCCGCGCTTCCTGCTGGGCACGATCGACGGGCGCGGCGACAAGGCGATCCCGGGCGTTTCGCTGGCCTCGGTCCTGCTCTCGCTGGTGATGTTCAATGCGCTGTTCGCCATGCAGAACCTGATGGACAGCGCCTTCCTGTGGGGCGGGGTCAAGCTGCCGGGCAGCATGACCCTGGCGCAATATGCCCACCGCGGGGCCTATCCGCTGGTGGTCACGGCACTCTTGGCAGCAGCCTTCGTGCTGGTCGCGCTGCGCCCCGGATCGCAGACCGCCGCCCACCCCTGGGTGCGCCGGCTGGTGATGCTGTGGATCGGCCAGAACCTGTTTCTGGTCGGCAGCGCGATGCTGCGGACCTGGGACTACGTCAAATCCTATGACCTGACCGTGCTGCGGATTGCCGCGCTGCTGTGGATGGTGCTGGTGGCGGCCGGACTGGTGCTGGTGCTGTGGCGGATGCTGCGGGAAAAGAGCGGGGCCTGGCTGATCAATGCCAACCTGGCGACCAGCGGCACACTGCTGTTTGCGGTCTGCTTTGTCGATCTGGGGGCGATCGCCGCCAATTGGAACGTGCGCCACGCGCGCGAGATCGACGGGACCGGGGCCGCGCTGGACCTGTGCTACCTGAACGAACTGGGCGAAAGCGCGCTGGTTCCGCTGGCGCGGCTGGAACTGCAGCAGGGCAACAGCCGGCTGGGCCGCGATGCCGCCGCGCTGCGCAGCCGCCTGCTGCAGCGGATGGAGGCGGACCGCGATATGGGTGAATGGAGCCTGCGTGCCAACCGCCGGATTGCCGAGGCGCGCGCGCTGCTCGGGCCGAAAGCCGACCAGCCGGTCGACGATGCCGAGCCATGCTATCGCGGCTATCCGGTGCCGGTGCCGGCCGAACCGGCCACGGCCCCCGCCGCTGCGGCTTCGGCCACGCCGATCACTGTCCCTGCCGCGCCCAAGTTGACTGGACCGAAAGAACAGTGACAATGCCCGCCATGACCCGCCGCGTCCTTCTGGTCGATGACGATCCGCACATCCGCCAGCTCCTGGCCTTCGCGTTCGACAAGGCCGGCTTTGCCGTGGCCGAGGCGGGCGATGGCGAAGCGGCGCTGGCCGAAGTGGCGCGCGTGCTGCCCGACCTGGTGGTGCTGGACATCAACATGCCGCGGATGGACGGGCTGGAAGTGTGCCGCCGCCTGCGCAGCCAGGGCGAAGTGCCGGTGCTGTTCCTGTCCAGCCGCGATGACGAATTCGACCGGGTGCTGGGGATCGAACTGGGCGCGGACGACTATGTCACCAAGCCGTTTTCTCCGCGCGAAGTGGTGGCCCGGGCCAACGCGATCCTGCGCCGCAGCGCGCCCAAGCCGGCTGCCGGGGCCGATAGCGCCGCCCGGATCGCCAAGGGCCGGCTGCGGCTCGACCCCGAAGCCTGGACCGCGCATTGGGACGCGGCCGAAGTGGCGCTGACGGTCAGCGAATTCACTCTGCTGAAGGCCCTCGCGCTGGCGCCGGGGCGGATCCTCAGCCGCGATCAGCTGATTGACCAGCTCCACGGCCCCGGCTTTGCCATTACCGACCGCACGATCGACAGCCACATCCGCAACCTCAGGCGCAAGTTCGCCGAAGCCGGGGGCAGCGACGTGATCGAGACGCGGGCCGGGGTCGGCTACCGGCTTGGCCCGTGCGAAGGGGGCGGGTAGCCTGGCGCTGATCGACCGCCTGCGCCGCCTGTCCGCGCGGCTCTGGCCGGTGTTGCGGCTGCGCTGGCTGTTGCTGGCGGTGCTGGTCTTTGCCGCGGCCCTGCCCGGTGTCGCGGCGCTGAGCCTGCGGGTGTACGAGAACGCGCTGGTCCGCCGAACCGAGGCCGAAGTCAGTGCCCAGGCCGCCGCGATTGCCGCCACCGCCGCGCTGCTGTGGCCCGGCGCCCCGCCGGTGGCCGCGCCGCCGCAGGGCGATGGCCCGCCCGACCGGGTCAGCAGTGTCGACCCCTATGAAGCCGCGCTGACCACCGGGATCGACCTGCGCAGCAGCGAGATCCTGCCCGAGCGGCCCGACCCCGTTGCCGCAACCACTCCGCCCGATCCCGCCGCGCTGGAAGCCGCCCGGCGGATCGCCCCGGCGGTGGCGGAAACCAAGGCGGCGACACTGGCCTCGATCCTGCTGCTCGATGCCGATGGCACGATTGTTTCCGGGCCGCAGACCGGGCGTTCGCTGGGCGGCCTGATCGAGGTCCGGGCCGCGCTGGCGGGCGGATCGCAGACGGTGATGCGGGCCAATTCGAGCTACCGCCACAGCTATCTGGTCAGCTGGCTGAGCCGAGCGACCGACCTCAGGCTGCACCATGCCCGCGCGATCACGGTCGGCGGGAAAGTGGTCGGCGTGGTGCTGGTTTCGCGCAGCCCGTCGGCACTGTTCCGCGGGATGTGGGAGGACTGGGGCAAGATCGCTTTCGGAGTGGCCGCGATCTTTGCCATGCTGGTGCTGGTCGCGGCGATCCTGGCCCGCACCATCGTCGCCCCGCTGGAACGCCTGTCCGCCGCGACCCGCGCCCTGGCCGAAGGGCGCAGCGCCTGGCTGCGCCGCCCGACGCTGGAAGTGCGCGAGGTCCAGGGCCTCTACACCGACTTTGCCGCCATGGCCGAGGCAATCGAGCGGCGCGGGCGCTACCTGCGCGATTTCGCCGCCAGCCTGAGCCATGAATTCAAGACGCCATTGGCCGGGATCCGCGGCGGGATCGAACTGCTGCAGGATCACGGCGCGGAGATGAGCGAGCCCGAACGGGCGCGGTTCCTGTCCAACATGGCCGGCGATGCGGAGCGCCTGTCGCGGCTGGTCAGCCGGCTGATGGAACTGGCCAAGGCCGATATGGGCAAGCAGGGTGGCGATGCCCGCAGCGATCTGGACGCCGTGCTGGCCCGGCTGGCCGATGCCCATGGCAGCGCGGAGTTCGGCATCGCCGTGACCCTGCCCAAGGCCCTGCCCTTGCTGGCGATGGAGGAAGGCGCGCTCGAAACCGTGCTGGCGACCCTGATCGAGAATGCGCGCCAGGCCGGGGCGACACGGCTGGCGATCACCGCGCGCAGGCACGACGGCATGGCCCGGATCGCGCTGCACGACGATGGCCCCGGCGTGCCGGAGGCCGACCGGGTGCGGGTGTTCGATCCGTTCTTCACCAGCAAGCGCGACACCGGCGGCACGGGCCTGGGCCTGCCGATCGCCCGCGCGCTGGCCGAAGGCTGCGGCGGCGATCTGGAACTGGCCGAAGGCAGCGGCGCGGGGGCCTGCTTCGTGCTGACCGTACCGCTGGCCTCAGCCTGACCCGGTCCGCCCCCGCCTGCCCCTACCTGATGGCCGCGATCCGACTGAAAACAGGCCAGTTTCCAGCCTGTTAACCACGTGTCGACACCAAAACGCATGGCCCTTCGCCTAGACCGGGCGGAATGGCCATCCGCTTCGCCCTGCCCCTGCCGATGCTGCGCGCCGCCTTGCGGCTGCTCGGCGCGGCATTGCTGGCGCTGCTGGCGCCGGGCCTGACCAGCGCCGCCCTGGCCCATGCCCCGGCCTCGGACGCGATCGCGCCTGTCTGCCATGCCGAAGTCCAGACCCGGGCAGAGGCGGACGCCTTGCGGGCTGGCGGCAAGGGCTGGATCTGCGACGGCAGCCGCCCCGGGGCCGATGCCCGCCGGGTGCTGCTGCGCTTTGAGCTTGGCGCCGACGGCAAGGTTCCGGCCCAGCTGACCAGCCGCCTGGCCCGGTTCGAGGCCATGCGGTTCGATATCGTCGCTCCGGACGGCAAGGTCCGCCAGCACATGATGTTCATGCGCGACTTCACCCCGCACCGGCACATGGGGCTGCAGGTCGCGCTGCCCGAAGCAGGCGCTCCGGCGCGCGAAGTGCAGGTCACGGTGATTGGCCCGACCCTGCCGTCGCTGGCCGCCAATGCCCGCCTCCATGCCGAGGCGGAGCCGGCGCTTTCCCCGCGCCAGATGTGGATCGCGGTGCTCTGCGGCGTGCTGCTGGTGCCGCTGTTCTTCAACCTGGCGCTCTACCGCGCGCTGCGTGACCGGTTTCTGCTGTGGCACGTGGCAGTGGTGGCGTTCATGCTGACGCACAGCCTGGTCACTTCGGGCCTGACCCCGTTCATTTTCCCGCTGCCGGTGGGTTCGCTCTCGCTGCTGATCGCGCTGACGTTCTGCGGCGGTGCGGCCAGTGCGATCATGATGGCCTGCGAATTCATCGAACGGCCGATGCTGGACGACCGGCACCGCTCGGCGCTGCGCTGGGCGGCGCTGGCGCTGGTCTTCAACGGGGCCTGGTTCGTCGCCACGGTAGACTGGCTGCAGGGTGCCGGCACCCGGGTCTATTTCGCCAACTGGCTGGTGGTGCTGGGCATTGTCGCCTGGACCGTGACGGTCGCCTTCCGCCGCGGCAGCCGCGCGGTGCGCTTTCTGCTGGCCTCGTGGCTGCCGCTGATCGCCGCCGGCATATGGCAGATCGGCGATGCGCTGCTGGGCGGCCAGCACGAGCCGGAGGCCCTGTTCCTGGCCCAGCGGATCGCGATCGGGCTGGAAGTGCTGATCGGATCAATTGCGATTGCCGACCGCTTCATCCAGCTGCGCCGCGACCGCGACGACCAGCAGCAGCGGGTCAGCGAACTGGCCCAGCTGGCCGAGCGCGACCCGCTGACGGGCCTGCGCAACCGCCGCTCGATCGAGGCGCGGTTCATGGCGCTGCGCAGCGACGGGTTCACCACCCTGGCGCTGATCGACCTCGATCACTTCAAGTCGGTCAACGACCGGTTCGGCCACACCGTGGGCGATCACGTGCTGCAGGCCGTGGCTGCAGCGCTGCCCGATGACCGCGATGTCATGGCAATGCGGATGGGCGGCGAGGAATTCATGCTGCTGCTGCGCGGCAAGGATGCGGCGCAGCGGGCAGAACGGGTCCGCCAGGCGATCACCACGCGAATTGCCCGCGACATTCCGGGGCTGGACCGGCCGGTCACCGCCTCGATGGGCGTGGTCGAGATTCCGGCCGCGGTCATGCCGGACGCGACCTTTGCCGCGATCTATGCCCGCGCCGATGGCCTGCTCTATCAGGCCAAGCGCGCCGGGCGGAACCGGATGGTGACCGAGCGGATGACTGTCTTTGCCGATCACATCCCGCAGCGGCCGGGAACCGAAGCGGCCTAAGCCCTTGCCTCCACCTCGTCGGCGAAAGGCCGGAACGGCGCGGTCACATCGTCCCGCACCCGCGCCAGCCGCCCGCTGGCGCGGTCGATCATCGCCCAGGTGGTATTGGCGCTGACCAGCAGCTTGCCGTCGGCCCCGCGAAAATCGACCCGCCGGTCGAACCGCGCGCCGGTGGGGGCGCTGGGGATGAAGGTCTCGGCGGTCACGCTCTCACCCTCACCAACGTTGCCACGATAGTCGATCTCGTGCCGGGTCACGACCCAGATGTAGGCCGCCTGATGCTCCGGCGCGGCGACGGCGGACCAGTGCGCCGTCGCGATCTGCTGGATCCAGTCGACCCAGACCGCGTTGTTGACATGGCCCAGCTCGTCGATGTGCTCGGCCTGCGCGGTGAAGGCCATGGTGTAGCGGCCCATCATCCCTCAACCCCCAGTTGCCACAGGATGAAGGCGAATTCCTCCGCCGTTTCCTTCAGGCTTTCAAACCGCCCGCTCTTGCCGCCGTGGCCCGCGCCCATGTTGGTCTTGAGCAGCAGTTCGTTGCCATCAGTCTTCAGCTCGCGCAGCCTGGCCACCCATTTGGCCGGCTCCCAATAGGTCACCCGCGGATCGTTGAGCCCGGCGGTGACCAGCAGCGGCGGATAGCCTTGCGCCTTGACCTGGTCATAGGGCGAATAGGACCGGATCAGTTCGAACGCGGCCTTGTCCTCGATCGGGTTGCCCCATTCGGGCCATTCGCCCGGGGTCAGCGGCAGGGTGGGATCGAGCATGGTTGCCAGCACGTCGACGAACGGCACGTGCGCCGCAACCGCGCCCCACAGGTCCGGATCGGAATTGATCACCGCCCCCATCAGCTCGCCTCCTGCCGAGCCGCCGGAAATGGAGATCCGGCCAGGCTGAGTATAGCCGCGCGCGATCAGGCCGCGTGCCACATCGACGAAATCGGTGAAAGTGTTGGTCCGCTTCTCCAGCTTGCCGGCCTTGTACCAGGCCCGCCCCAGATCGTCCCCGCCGCGGATATGGGCGATGGCATAGGCAAAGCCCCGGTCGACCAGGCTGAGCCGGGTGGTCGAAAAGCCGGGATCGACCGCGATGCCATAGGCCCCGTAGCCATAGAGGTGCAGCGGCCCGCCCGCCGCCCGGTCCTTGCGGTAGACGATCGAGACCGGAATGGCCGTGCCATCGCGCGCGGCAATCTCCAGCCGCTCGGTGGCATAGAGCGAAGCGTCATAGCCCGAGGGGATTTCCTGGACCTTGAGCGTTGTCATGGTGCGGCCGTCAACATCGTATTCGACCACGCTGGCCGGGCTGACCATCGATTCATAGGACAGCCGCAGCTTGTCCATCGCCCATTCGGGATTGTCGCCCAGCCCGGCGGAGAAGCTCGCTTCGGGGAACGCGATCGGCTCGATCCGGGCGGGATCGTCGTAGTATCGCACCTCGATCCGGTCGAGCCCGCGGACCCGGCCCTCGATCACGTAGAAATCGCGGAACAGGTCAAACCCGGTCAGGTAAAAATCATCGCTGCCTGCGATCAGCGTGGTCCAGTTCCCCGGATCGGACAGCGGCGCGGTGGCGAGGCGGAAATTCTCGTGAGTGTCGTTGGTGTGGATGTAGAGCGTGCCCTCCCGCTCATCGACATCGTATTCCACCCCGGTCTGCCGCGCCCTGACCAGCAGCGGCGGTGCCAGCGGATCGTCCGCCGGAACCAGCCGCACTTCGCTGGTTTCATGGTCTCCGGCGGAAAGGATCAGCCACTGCTCATTCGCGGAAAGCCCCGCGCTCGAGCGGAAGCCTTCGTCCAGCTCGCGGTAAAGCTCGATATCGCCCTCTCCCGGCTGGCCCAGCCAGTGCAGCATCACCCGGTCGGTCCGCCATTGCTCGTTGGCCGGGGTATAGACCAGGCCCCTGTCGCCCGCGACCCAGACCAGCGGGCCAAGCGTGCCTTCGATCACGTCGCCCAGCAGCTCGCCGGTGGAAAGGTCGGTAATCCGGGCGGTGTACCGCTCAGAGCCGTTGTCGTCGCTCGACCAGGCCAGCAGGCGGCCGTCGCTCGATACCGACAGCGCCTCCAGCCGGAAGTACTCCTTGCCCGCCGCCAGCGCCACCTCGTCCAGGATCAGTTGATCCTCGCCCCCTGCAAACGGGCGGCGCCACCACTTCTTGTATTCGGCCCCTTCCTCGAACTCGATCCAGTAAAGGTAATCGCCGTCCTTCTGCGGGACCGACTTGTCGGCCTCCTTGATCCGGGCGCGCATCTCTTTGAACAGGGCATCGATCCGGCCCTGCTGCCCGGCCATGCGATGTTCGAACCAGGCGTTTTCGGCCTTGAGGTGGTCCAGGATCTCGGGATCGCTCACTTCCGGATAGCCGGGATCGCGCAGCCAGGCGTAATCGTCGGTTACGGTGATGCCGTGATGGGTAACGCTGTGGGGCTTCTTGGCGGCAACGGGTGGCCGGATCGGGGATTCGCTCATGCCGCCTGATTAGGCGATTGTCGCGGCAATGAAAGCGGGGCATCACAAGTGCTTTGCCGGGAAAGGGAAAAAGCGATGCGCGGGATTGTGGCGGGATGCGTTCTGGGGCTGACCGGGCTGGCCGGATCGGCATGGGCACAGGCCGCGCCGGAAGCCGCCAAGCCCGAGCGCGAACCGTTCCGCCAGATCGCGGTCCGCGGCTTTCCCGCAGGACCCAGCCAGTGGCCCGCCCCGCCGGCCGAAATGATCCGCCGCGCTGCGGCCAAGGACGATCCGGCCGGCTGGCTGAAGGAAACCGACGCCCCGGTCGCGGCCTGGCTCAAGACCGAGACGATCGAGAACGTGACGCTGGAACTGGCCGTCGGCACCAGCGGGAGAGTGACCGAGTGCAAGCCGGCTCCGCGTTCTTGGGAACGGACGCCGCCCTGGGCGGACCAGCTATGCGCGCTGCTGATCCGGCGTGCGGCTTTCATCCCCGCCCTGCGCGAGGATGGCCAGCCGATGGCCGACCGGTTCGTTTTCACGGCCAATTTCCAGTTCAGCCGCAACATGGCGCGCGGATCGGGGCCACTGGTCGTCAGCTATGGCCTGTCGCCCGCGCCGCCGCCGCCGGGCGATACCAATCCCCAGCTGATGTCATGGCCGCCTTCGGGATACTGGCTCCGCTCGGTCGCCCGGGAGCCGGCCTTCGCCCTTCCGGTTGAGCGCCCCGGCGGGGCAGCGCTGACCGGGCCGGCCATCGGCGTGGTGATTGCCGATCCCAAAAGCGGCGATCCGGAATGCCGGGTGGTGCTGTCCTCCGGCGATGCCAAGCTGGACCAGAAGGCCTGTGACTTTGCCCGCAAGAAGCTGAAGCCGCAGTGGGCGGATACGGTCCGCTTTCCGGTGCGGCGCTGGCCGCTGCTGCTCAGCCCGGAAGGCAAGGGCTTCCGGGCCATTACCGCCGATGAGAACGCGATCCGGCGGTTACGGGTCGAACCGGCCGAGCTCGCGCGCCTGAATGCGCTGTGGCAGCCCTCCGCAGCAGGGGCCAAGGTGGTGCGGATGGCCGGCCGGATGGGGCCGGATGGTCGGCCCACGGGCTGCGAGGTATTCGAAAGTTCCGGCAGCGACGCAGCCGATGTCGCCGCCTGCCGCCTGTTCCGCAGCGAGGCCCGGTTCACTCCGCCCAGCGATGCCTTCGGCCAGCCCGGCAAGCTGACCGGCTGGGCCAATCTGCAACTCACTCCGCCCTGATCCCCGCGCCCTCGCCAAAGCGGCAGGGCAATCCTATAAAGGCCCAATGACCGATACGCTCGCGCCCGAACGCCCCGCCGCCACCGCCCATGAACTGCGCCTTGCCGCGCTGCGCACCGAACTGAAGGCGCGCGGCCTTGATGGCTTCGTGATCCCGATTTCGGACGAGCACATGAGCGAGTACGTCGGCGGCTATGCCCAGCGGCTCGGCTGGCTGACCGGCTTTGGCGGTTCGGCCGGAACCGCGGCGGTGCTGGCCGAAAAGGCCGCGATGTTCGTCGACGGGCGCTATACCCTGCAAGTGCGCGAGCAGGTCGACGGACGGCTCTACGAGTACCAGTCGGTCCCGGCCACGAGCGTTGCCGAATGGCTGGCGGCCAATGCCCCGGCGGGAGGAAAGATCGGGTTCGATCCGTGGCTGCACGGCAAGCCGTGGGTCGATGCGGTCAATCATGCCCTGCGCGGCAAGGGCGCCTCGCTGGAGCCGGTCGAGGGCAATCCCATCGATGCGGTCTGGGCCGACCAGCCTGCCCCCTCGCCCGCGGTTGCGCTGGTTCACCCGGCCGACCTTGCCGGGCAATCGAGCGAGGCCAAGCGCAGCGCTGTGGCCGAATGGCTGACCGCGCGCGGGATGGACGCGGCGGTGATCTCCGCGCTCGACAGCGTCGCCTGGCTGCTCAACATCCGTGGCTCCGACGTCGATCGCACCCCGGTCGCGCTGTCGTTCGTCCTGGCCCATGCCGATGGCACGGCGGAACTGTTCATCGCCGAGGAAAAGGTCACGCCGGAACTGCGCGCCCACCTTGGCAATGCGGTGACGATCCGCCCGCGCGATGCCTTCGTTCCGCAGCTTCAGGCGCTGGCCGGCAAGAAGGTCGCCGTCGATCCGGAACGGACTGTCCAGGCCGTGTTCGGCGTGCTGGAAGGGGCCGGAGCCAGCGTGATCGAGCTGACCGATCCCACCATTCTGCCCAAGGCGCAGAAGAACCCGGTCGAGCAGGCCGGCCAGCGCGCGGCGCAGGCCCGCGACGGCGCGGCGATCGCCCGGTTCCTGCACTGGCTAAGCGTGGAAGCACCCAAGGGCGACGAGACGGAACTGTCCGCTGCGGCCAAACTGCAGGCGCTGCGCGCGGAAAGCCCGCTGCTGCGCGACCTGTCGTTCGACACGATTTCCGCCGCCGGGCCCCACGCCGCCAGCCCGCATTACCGGGTGGACGAGGAGTCCAACATTCCGATCGCCCCGAACTCGATCTACCTGGTCGATTCCGGCGGGCAGTACCTTGATGGCACCACCGACATCACCCGCACGGTCTGGGTCGGTCCGGGCGAGCCCACGGCCGAGCACAAGGACCGCTTCACCCGCGTGCTGAAAGGTCACATTGCCCTGGCCCGCGCGGTGTTCCCGCGCGGCACGGTCGGCGGCCAGCTCGATATCCTGGCGCGCCACGCGCTGTGGCAGGCCGGCGTCGACTATGCCCACGGCACCGGCCACGGAGTCGGCAGCTTCCTGTCGGTCCACGAAGGGCCGCAGCGGATCGCCAAGCCGGCCGGCGGCCAGGCCGGGACCAATCAGGAACTGCTGCCCGGCATGATCCTGTCCAACGAGCCGGGTTATTACAAGGCGGGCGATTACGGCATCCGGATCGAGAACCTGGTGCTGGTCGAACCGCGCGAGATTGCCGGGCAGGAAGGCGAATACTTCGGGTTCGAGAACCTGACCTGGGCGCCGATCGACAGCACGCTGGTCGATCGCGGCCTGCTCACCGCCGACGAGATTGCCTGGTGGAACGACTACCACGCGCGGGTCGAGGCGATCCTTGCGCCCCAGCTGGAAGGCGCGGACCTGGCCTGGCTGAAGGCCGCCTGCGCGCCCTTGTAGGAATTCTTTGTTCCTGTATTGTTCCAGAACGAATCGGATGAAGGAGACAGGACAATGATCGGCTATGTAACCGTCGGCACCAACGATCTGGCCCGCGCGGCGAAGTTCTACGATGCGATCGCCGCCGAAATGGGCACCGGGCGGATGATGGAGTTTGAAACCTTCATCGCCTGGGGCACGCCGGGCGGCGGCTGCGGGATCGCGGCGACCAAGCCGTTCGACGGCAATCCCGCCAGCGTCGGCAACGGCGTGATGGTGGCTTTCGAAGCGGGCGACAAGGACCAGGTCGACCGGCTTTACGCCATTGCGCTGGAAAATGGCGGCACCTGCGAAGGCGCGCCCGGTCCGCGCGGAGACGGGTTCTATGCCGCCTATTTCCGCGACCCGGACGGGAACAAGTGCAACGCCTTCCTGATGGGACAGGCCTGATCCGCAAGGCCGCGCTTGCGGGCCGATGAACGGCGGCCCGCAAGCGCGACAATTTGATACAAAGTGCTTGCCATGCGGCATAATCGCGCGACAGCTTGGGCCTAGACAGGATCACAGGAAGCCGCCGGGCCGGATTCGCCCCTCCCCCCCTCTCCCCGGCCGGCGGCTTCTTCCTGTTTGCTGCGACAAGGAGTTCGCGAAATGAAGAAGACTGTTCTCGCTCTCGCCCTGCTGACCACCGGTCTGGCCGGTGCCGCCGTGGCCCAGCCCGCCGGCCAGCGCCCCGACCCGATGGGCGACAAGACCGTGACCAAGGCCGAGGCTCAGGCCCACGCCGGGGAAATGTTCGCCCGGATGGACGCCAACAAGGACGGCAAGATCGACCAGGCCGATCGCGGCGCACACCGCGCCCAGATGTTCGACCGGCTCGATGCCAACAAGGACGGCTCGGTCAGTCGCGACGAATTTGCCGCGGCCCAGAAGGCCCGCGACGGCCAGGCCCGGCAGGGCGGCGATCGCAAGCGCGGCGAAGGCCGGATGGGCAAGCGTGGCGGCGGCAAGCGCGGCATGATGATGCTGCGCATGGCCGATGCCAACAAGGACGGCGCGATCACCCGCGACGAGTTCCTTGCCGCCCACGGCAAGCATTTCGACATGACCGACACCAACAAGGACGGCAAGATCAGCCCGGAAGAGCGCAAGGCCCAGGCCGCCAAGATGCGCGAAATGCATGGCAAGCGCGGCGCCGGCCGCACCGCGCCGCCCGCCAACTGAACCGGCAAAGGCCCGTCACCCCATGGATCAGAGCGAACAGGTCCGCCTGCTCCTTGTCGATGACGAAGCTGCCCTGCGCGAACCCCTGGCGGACTATCTGGCCCGCCAGGGGTTTGTCGTGCGCCAGGCCGCCAGCGCCGCCGAAGCCCGCAGCGCAATCCGCGATGAGACCCCTCACCTCGTCCTGCTCGACATCATGATGCCGGGCGAGGACGGCCTGTCGCTGTGCCGCCACCTGGCGGAAAGCGCGGGGATCCCGACGATCCTGCTGACCGCGCGGAGCGAATCGACCGACCGGATCGTCGGGCTGGAAATCGGCGCCGACGATTACGTCACCAAGCCGTTCGAACCGCGCGAACTGGTCGCCCGGATCCGCTCGGTCCTGCGCCGCGCGGCCAAGGGCGGCCCGGCGCCGAGCGAGGACGAAGTGCTGGTCTTCGATGGCTGGCGGCTCGATCCGCTCAAGCGCCGTCTGACCGATCCCGAAGGTGCCGTGGTGGCGATCTCCTCGGCCGAGTTCCGCCTGCTGATGGCCTTTGCCGAACATCCCCGCCAGGTGCTGGACCGCGACCGCCTGCTCGACATGGTCCAGGGCCGCGAGGCCCACCTGTTCGACCGTGCGGTCGACAACCAGATCAGCCGCCTGCGCCGCAAGATCGAGGTCGACAGCCGCAACCCGGTGCTGATCCAGACCGTCTGGGGCGGAGGCTATATGCTGGCCGCCGATGTCCGGCGTGAACCGGCCGGGACCGGCTGATGAAGCTGCTGGGGCGTCTCTGGCCGCGCAGCCTGCAGGGGCAATTGCTGCTGGCCATCGCATTGGCGCTGCTGGTTGCGCAGGGGATCAGCGCGGCCCTGCTCTATCGCACCCAGGCCGAACGGCGCGAGGCCGCGCTGCTCCACACCGCCGCGCTGCGGCTGTTTTCCGCCGCGCGCGAGGAAGGCCTGACCACGCTGCAACCCCGGCGGCGCGGTGGCCGTCAGGATGGCGAACGGCAGCTTCAGGTCGAACGCAGCGAGGCGCGGCCGAACCTCATCACCACCCGCCGGATCGACCGGGCCGAGGACGATCTGCGCGAGATCATGGAAGGCCAGGGGCTGGTGCTGGGCGAAGTCATCGTGGTGGCCCGCCCGCTCAGCGACGATCCCCGGCTGCTCCAGCGGCTGCAACGCCGCGCCGCGATCCTGGGCCGCGATCCGGCCCGGCCCAACCACCTGCTGGTGGCCTCGGTCGAGCTGCCCCAGGCGAAGCGCTGGCTGACCGTGCGGGTGCCGGTGCCCCGCGGCGAGCCGGCCCTGCTGTTCACCCTGATCGGCCAGACCCTGCTGCTCTATGGCCTGATGGTCGGCGCGATCGCCCTGATCGTCGGGCGGATCACCCGGCCGCTGGCGGCGCTGACCGGGCGGGTCGAGCAGTTTGCCGCCCATCGCGACACCCATGGGCAGCTGGAGCCGCAGGGGCCGGACGACATGCGCCGCCTGATCCTGGCCCATAACGCCATGGAAGACCGCATCGCCGCGATGCTGGATGAAAAGGACGTGATGCTGGGGGCGATCGGGCACGATCTGAAAACCCCGCTGGCCGCACTGCGGGTGCGGATCGAAAGCGTCGAGGACGAAGGCGAACGGGCGCGGATGGCCGCAACGATCGAGGACATCACCCGCAGCCTCGACGATATCCTCAGCCTTGCCCGGGTCGGCCGTCCGTCCGATCCGGTCGAGCCGACCGAGCTCAACGCCCTGGTCGGGGAAGTGGCGGCCGAGTTCGAGGACCTCGGCGAGCCGGTCAGCTTCGAGCCCGCCGGGCGGATCGTCCTGCCGCTGCGCGCCACCTGGCTGCGCCGGGCGGTGCGCAACCTGACGGTCAACGCCCTGCGCTATGGCCAGCAGGCCCGGATCACGGTGGAGCGGGCCGGGGGCGAAGTGCTGATCCGGATCGAGGACGACGGCCCCGGCATCCCCGAAGAGCGGATGGAAGCGATGTTCCAGCCCTTCGCCCGGGGCGAGCCATCGCGCAACAGCGCGACCGGCGGGGCCGGTCTTGGCCTGACCCTGGCCCGCGCCATTGCCGATCAGCACGGCGGGCGGCTGGACCTGACCAACCGCCGCGATGCGGCCGGTGCGATTACCGGGCTGACCGCGACAATCGCGCTGCCGCTTGGCTGAGCCCGGTTACTTCACCTTGGCGAATTCGGCCGAAAGCTCCGCCCCGCGCGCGTCCTTCAGCACGCCGCAGGACCGGACGCGCTCCACGGTGCGTTCCAGCGCCAGCGCCCCGGTCTTGCCGGCCAGCTTGGGCCGCAGGAACGTGGCAATTTCGTCCGCCTTGGCCACCGAGCAATAGCCGCCGAACAGGCCGGGCAGGCCGGAAGTGAAGAAGATCCCGCCGCCGCCGGAGCTCAGCGCCTCGTAATTGTCCTTGAGCCAGGCAAAGCCGAAATCGCGCGTCTCGCGCCGGCCCACCACGCCGCGGATCAGGCCCAGCTTTTCGCTGGTGCGCAGGCGCGGATCGCTGAATTCGGTCAGCAGCCAGCGGGCAATTTCGAGCTGCCCCGAGGCCGATACCGCGCCAAGGGTCGCCGGGCGCAGCAGCGGATCCTGCGAGCCAAGGCTGAGTTCCGCCACCCGCTTGGCCGCTTCCAGCCCGCCTTCATCGATCACAACCGCAAAGGCCGAGCGGAACCAGGCCGGATCGAGCGCGGCCTTGTCTCCGCCAAGATAGGCCCGGGCGGCATCGCCCAGCTGCTTGCGCAGCGCCGGATCGCGGGCGACGCTGGCCAGCTTGCCGACCGCCTCGGCCCGCATTTCCGACTTTTCCGGATCTTCCCCGGCATAGGCCTTGGCCCTGGGATCAAAGCCCAGCGCAGCCAGCCGCGGGGCATAGGTCTGGCCGACCAGGCGGCGGTATCCGGCCTCGCCAGCTTCATCCAGCATCCCGGCGCTGAAGAACCATTGCAGGCTGTCCATGCCCGAAGCGCTGGCATAGCTGTCAGGGTTGGTGGAAAGCTGGCGCGCCCCGGCGATCAGCTGGGCCGGGCTGGCCCGTCCGGCCTGGAAGCTGGCGAACAGCGAATCATCAAGCGCCAGGGCCTCGCCGCCGGGCAGCTTGCCGGCCAGAGCGATTAGCGCGTCCCAATCCTTCGCCGGCAGTTCGAAGCGGTAGTATCCGGTGCCTCCGGCGTTCGGCACGAACGGTCCGGCCACGACCACGCTGCCGCTTGGCCCGTCGAGCAGCTGGCAGGCCTGCTGCCCGTCCACCGGGCGCACGCACAGCGGGATGCCCCAGCGGGTCGCCGGGGCCTGGGTGCCCAGCCGGGCATAGCGGCTCTGCGTGACGGTGTAGCCGCCCTTGCCGTCGGGCGCGAAGGTGACCAGCGGCACGCCCTGCTGATCGGTAAAGCTCTGCATCGCGGGCAGGATACGGGGGTCGCCCGCCACCTTGGCCATGGCCCCGAAGAAGTCGGCGCTGGTCGCGCTGCCGTGTTCGTGTGCCTTCATGTAGGCACGCACCCCGTCGCGGAACTTGGTATCGCCCATGTAGCCGGCGATCATCGCCACCACGTGGCCGCCCTTGCCATAGGTGATCGAATCGAAGGCCTCGTCGATCTGGGCATTGGTCTCGATCGGCTGGCGGATCGGACGGCCCGCCACCAGCGCGTCGGTGTTCATCGCGTTGAACCCTTCGGCCAGCGCCCCGGCCTGGATGTTGAGATCGGGCCGCCACTGGTGCCCGATCTTGAAGCCCATCCAGTTGGCGAAGCTTTCATTCAGCCAGATGTCGTCCCACCAGGCCGGCGTAACCATGTCGCCGAACCACTGGTGCCCCAGCTCGTGCGCCACGACCATGCCGAAGGTCCGCTTCTGGCGGGTGGTGGCATTGTCATCAAGGATCAGGATCGAATCGTTGTAGAGGTCCGCCCCGGCATTCTCCATCGCGCCGGGCAGGATCGGGGTGCTGATCTGGTCCAGCTTGGGATAGGGGAAGGCCTGCCCGAAATAGTCTTCCAGGATGCGGACGATGTCCTTGGTGCCGCGCATCGCGAAGTCCATCTTCGGCGCGTTGGGCTGGGTGGTGACGATCCGCACCGGCAGCGGCCAATCGCGCTGCGGGGTCGGCGCGACAGAATCGGCCACCGATGCGAACGGCCCGACCATGAAAGCCATCAGGTAGGTCGGCAGCGGCAGGGTCGGCGCGAAGCGGTGCACGTCCATGCCGTTCTCGGTTGTCATGCCGGTCTGCGGCGCGTTGCTGACTGCGGTCAGCCCCTTGGGAGTGCGCAGGGTGACCGTGAAGGGCACCTTGAAGCCCGGTTCATCGAACCCCGGAAAGGCCGCGCGGGCATCGATCGACTGGAACTGGGTCCACGAATACCAATGGTCCGCCACCTTGACCCGGAACATCCCCGCCGGCCCGGAATTGAACGGCGCGTCATAATCGAACAGCAGGGTTACAGCGCCGGCCGGCAGGGTGCGGTCGAAGGTCAGACGGGCAACGCCGGTCGGGTCAAGCTCGAAGTACCGGGCCGGAAAGCGCTTTCCGCCGACCACGGCCACCGCGCTGGCCATCTTCAGATCGCGCCCGTGCAGGTCGATGAAGCGCGCCGGACGCTTCAGCACGGTGTCGATCTCGACCTTGCCGGAGAACCGCTCCTGCGCGGGATCGACGGTCAGGTCGATGCGGTAGGCGGTGGGGCGGACCGCGTCGGTCAGCTTGCCCGGCGGCACCGGCGCCAGGGCCCGCGCCGCTTCCGCCGCGGAATCGGTCCGGGCAATGGTAGCGGGGGCAGCAGCGGTAAGGGCCAGGGTAAGCGCCGAAGCGGCAAGCAGAAGGGTGCGCATGAAATCTCCGCGAAAAGCGACGGTTTATCGCCCTTCCCAAGACCAGCACCGCCCGTTTGGCAAGGGTCCGGCTCGACCAAGGGCCCAGCCGGACCGATGGGCGTCAACGCAGCAGCGATCCCAGCAGGCCGCGGGCAAAGCGCCCCAAGGCCGCGCCGCCCAGCGCGGTGCCGATTGCGCCCGCCGCCGCGCTGGCGGCCGAGGCCACCGGCGATCCGCTGGACTTGCGCCCGGTGATCTTGCGCGCGACCATGGTTCCGGCCGAAGCGGCAGCGGCACCGAAGGCGGCCTTGCCGGCCTTTTCCCACATCGAGGGCGTGGCGCGCGGCTGGGCCCGCTGGGCTTCCTCGCCCTCCTCTTCCACCACCTGCGCGGCGGCGGCGGCATCAGCGGCCTTCTGCGAAAGCACTTCGGCCGCGCTCTCGCGGTTGACCGCGCTGTCGTACTTGCCGTCGAACGGGCTGATCGACTGGATGATCGCCCGCTCCTTGGGCGTGATCGGCCCCAGGCGCGAATGCGGCGGGGCGACCAGCGTGCGCTGAACGATGGTCGGCGCGCCTTCCTCGTCCAGGGTCGAAACCAGCGCTTCGCCGGTCTTGAGTTCGGTAATCGCGGTTTCAACGTCCAGTTCCGGATTGATCCGGAAGGTCTCCGCCGCCGCCTTGATCGCCTTCTGATCGCGCGGGGTGAAGGCACGCAGCGCGTGCTGCACCCGGTTGCCGAGCTGTCCGGCAATCTTTTCCGGAATGTCGATCGGGTTCTGCGTCACGAAATAGACGCCGACGCCCTTGGAACGGATCAGGCGGACGACCTGCTCGACCTTGTCGAACAGGGCATCGGGGGCATCGTCGAACAGCAGGTGGGCTTCGTCGAAGAAGAACACCAGCTTGGGCTTTTCCGGATCGCCCACTTCGGGCAGCGCCTCGAACAGTTCGGCCAGCAGCCACAGCAGGAAGGTGGCGTAAAGCTTGGGGCTTTGCATCAGCTTGTCGGCGGCAAGCACGTTGATCACGCCCCGGCCGGTCTCGTCGCAGCGGATGAAGTCGTTGATTTCGAACGCCGGCTCGCCAAAGAACCGGTCCGCACCCTGGCTTTCGAAGGCCAACAGCTGACGCTGGATCGTGCCGACCGAAGCCTTGGAGATGTTGCCGTAAGTGGTGGCAAGTTCGCTGGCATTCTCGGCGCAGGCGATCAGGGTCTGTTGCAGATCGTCCATGTCGAGCAGCAGCAGGCCATTGTCGTCGGCCCATTTGAAAGCGATGGTCAGCACCCCTTCCTGCGTCTCGTTCAGGCCCATCAGGCGGCTGAGCAGCAACGGCCCCATTTCGGAAATGGTGGTGCGGATCGGATGGCCCTGTTCGCCATACAGGTCCCAGAACACGGCAGGATTATCGCGGTATTCGAACGGATCGATCCCCAGTTCCTTCGCCCGCCCTTCGATCTTGTCGGCGTGCTTGAACGTGCTGCTGCCGGGCATCGAGATGCCGGACAGGTCGCCCTTCACGTCGGCCATGAACACCGGCACCCCGGCGGCGGAGAACTGTTCGGCCAGGGTCTGCAGGGTCACGGTCTTGCCGGTGCCGGTCGCCCCGGCGATCAGGCCATGGCGGTTGGCGCGGCCAAGGCGCAGGGTCTGCTTTTCGCCATTGGCGCCAAGGCCGATGAAGATGTCTTCCATGGGGGGCAAGCTCCGCAAGTTCCGGTTGGTTTGGCCAATAGATAGAACGCCCTACGCCCTTGTGCGAGCAGCTTTTTGCAAGAGCGGCAATAGGCGGCTAGAAGCGCCGCCAAGATGACCGAACCCTTCATCCTGCTAGACGATGCCCGCCCGGCGGGAGCCAGCGCGGCCCGGCTCTATCGCGCGCCCGCCGAAGTGGTGGTGGCGCGCCGCGCCGCCGATGTCGAACCCGCCCTGGCCCGGCTGGAGGAGCTGCGCCAGGCCGGCTACGATCTGGCCGGCTACATGGCCTATGAAGCGGGCCTGGCCCTGGAAGAACGGCTGATGCCGCTGGCCGATGCCCGGTCCGGCGCAATGGGGCCGCTGGTCTGGTTCGGGGCGTTCAAGGGGTACGAGACGATTGCCGCGGCCGATGTGCCGGGCTGGCTGGAGGGCCAGGCCGAACCGGGGCTGGCGCGGATCGGCCCGCTGGAGCCGCAGCTTTCGCCCGGCGGCTATGCCTGCGCCTTTGCCGCGCTGCAGGAGGCGATCGCGGCGGGGGACATCTATCAGGCCAACCTGACCTTCCAGCTGGCGGGATCGTTCCGGGGCGATCCGCTGGCGCTCTATGCCGCGCTGCGCCCGGCCGCCGGGGCGGGCTATGGCGGGGTGGTGTTCGACGGATCGCACTGGCTGCTGTCCTGCTCGCCGGAGCTGTTCTTCGCCGAGAAGGACGGGGGGGCGATGGGCAAGCCGATGAAGGGCACGCGCCCGCGCGGCCGCGATGCGGCAGAAGACGCCGCGCTGGCCGAGGAGCTGGCCGGATCGGCCAAGGACCGCGCCGAAAACCTGATGATCGTCGACCTCTTGCGCAACGACCTGTCGCGCGTCGCGGAGGCTGGATCGGTCAAGGTCGAACGGCCGTTCGCGGTCGAAAGCTATCCCACGGTCCATCAGATGGTCACCACGGTCCGCGCACGGCTGCAGGCCGGCAAGGGACCGGTCGACATGATCCGCGCGCTGTTCCCCTGCGGATCGATCACCGGTGCGCCCAAGATCCGGGCGATGGAACTGATCGACCAGGTCGAGCGCGATGCCCGCGGGCCCTATTGCGGGGCGATCGGCCGGATCGATGCACCCAAGGCCGATGGCACGTCGGACGCCGCCTTCAACGTCGCGATCCGCACCCTGCGGCTGACCCCCGGAGAGAACGGCCGGGGCCGCGCGGTGCTGGGAGTCGGATCGGCCATTGTTGCCGACAGTGAGGCTCTGCCGGAATGGCGCGAATGCCTGGTCAAGGGGACGTTCGTGCAGCTTCATGCCGCCGGGGCCGACCTGATCGAAACGATGCGCTTCACCCCGGAAGAAGGCGTGCCGCTGCTGGAACTGCACCTTGAGCGGATCAAGGCCAGCGCGGCGGAACTGGGCTTTGCCTTCGATCGCCACGCGGTGCGCAACGCGATCCAGGCGCTGTGCTTCGATGCCGATGCCGCGGCCCGGCTGCGGCTGGTGGCGGCGCGCAGCGGAGCCTATACGCTGGAGCTTTCGCCGCTTCCCGCAGAGCTCAGCCAACCGGCCCGCTGCGCGGTTCTGCCGCTGCCGATCGACCCGGGCGACTGGCGCCTGCGCCACAAGACCAGCGACCGCGGCTTTTATGACCTTGGCCTGTCCGCCGCCAAGGCCGTGGGCGCGGACGAGGCGCTGCTGCTGCGCGACGATGGCCTCGTCACCGAAGGCTGCTTCACCAACCTGTTCGTCGAGCGCGGCGGCAAGCTGCTGACCCCGCCCGCCCGGCTGGGCCTGCTGCCGGGCGTGCTGCGCCGCTCGCTGATCGAGGCGGGCCGCGCCGAGGAGGCGGAGCTGACCCTGGACGATCTCAAGGACGGGTTCCTGATCGGCAACGCGCTGCGCGGCCTGATCCCGGCAGTACTGCTGTGAAGCTGTCGCAGGCCCTGTCGCGCATCGCCCCGTCGCAGACCACGGCGATGACCGACCGCGCGACCGAACTGCGCGCTGCGGGCAGGGATGTGATCTCGCTGTCGGTCGGCGAACCCGATTTCGACACCCCGGCCCACGTGCTGGCCGCGGCCAAGGCCGCGCTCGATGCCGGGGAAACCCGCTACACCCCGGTGGCCGGAACCATGGCCCTGCGCGAAGCGGCCGCGCTGCATTTCGCCCGCGACCTGGGCATCGTGGTGCCGCCCTCGCAGGTGATCGTCAGCGCCGGGGGCAAGCAGGCGATTTTCCATGCGCTGCTGGCCACGCTGGATCCGGGCGACGAAGTGCTGATCCCGAGCCCGTGGTGGGTCTCCTATCCTGAGATCGTCCGCTTTGCCGGGGCCGAGGTGGTCGACCTGCCGACTACGGCGGCGGGCGGCTTTCGCATCACCGCGCAGCAGCTGGAAGCTGCAATTACCCCGCGCACCCGTTGGCTGCTGCTCAACAGCCCCGGCAACCCGACCGGCGCGACCTATCCGGCCGAGGAGCTGCGCGCGCTGGGCGACGTGCTGCGCCGCCACTCGCAGGTGCTGGTGATGAGCGACGATATCTATGCCCCGTTGCGCTATGGCGCAGGCGCCCACGCCACGCTCGCCGCCGAATGCCCGGACCTGGCCGGGCGGGTGCTGACCGTATCGGGCGTATCGAAAAGCCATGCCATGACCGGCTTCCGGATCGGGGTTTCCGCCGGGCCGGAATGGTTGATCAAGGCCATGGCGCGGCTGCAATCGCACTCCTCCGGCAATCCTGCCTCGATCAGCCAGGCCGCCGCCGTGGCGGCCTTCACCGGGCCGCAGGACTTCCTGCTCGATTGGCGAGAGCGGTTCCGCGCCCGGCGCGACATGGTGGTCGGCGCGATCAACGCCATTCCCGGCCTGTCCACCCCGGTGCCGGACGGCGCGTTCTACTGCATGGTCGATGCCGCGCCGCTGATGGCCCGGTTCGGCGATGACGAAGCCTTGTGCCTGCACCTCTTGGAGCATGGCGTGGCGGTGGTTCCGGCCACGGCCTTCGGCGGTCGCGATGGCTTCCGGATCAGTTTCGCGGCCGACGAGGCCAGACTTTCAGAAGCGGTGCGCCGCATTGCGGAGGCCGTTCAATGAAACCCCTGTCGATCCTGTTCGAAGACGGCGAGGCCCTGGTAATCGACAAGCCCGCCGGCCTGCCGATCGAGCGCCCGCGCGCCGGCGGACCCTGCCTTGAGGACCGCGCCAGCGAGCTGCGGCTGGGCTTCGCGCGCTCGCCGGTGCCGGTCCACCGGCTCGATACCGATACGTCGGGCTGCCTGCTGTTCGCGCGCAATCCGGGGGCGCTGAAGCGCTTCAATGCCGCCTTCGAAGCCCGGCAGGTGGAGAAGGTCTACCTTGGCGTGGTCGCCGGCCCGGTCGACGGGGAGGAAGGCACCATCGCCCTGTCGCTCAGCAAGATTTCCAGCGCCGAAAAGGGCTGGCGGATGATTGCCGCGAAGAAGGGCAAGCCGGCCGTGACCCATTGGCGCAAACTGGCGGAACGCGGCGGCCTGACCCTGGTCGAGTTCCGCCCCGAGACCGGCCGCACCCACCAGATCCGCGTCCATGCCGAACACGGCCTCGGCCATGCGCTGCTGGGCGATCCGGTCTATGGCGACGGGAAGGGCGCGCCACGCACCATGCTTCACGCCCGCGCCCTGACCATCCCGCGCGAGGGCAAGGGCCCGGTCACGGCGGTGGCGCCGCTCCCGGCCGACTTCCGCGCCCTGGGCTTTGGCGATGACGACCTCGGCGCATGACACGGTTGCCCGCGCGCTGGCGCTGGTAAGCGAAAGCTTCATCGCCGCATCCGGTCCGGGCGGGCAGAATGTCAACAAGGTGGCGACCGCCGTCCAGCTGCGGCTCAATGTCTATGCGCTGCGCCTGCCGCCCGAAGTTTTCAGCCGGTTCAGGCAGCTGGCCGGCAGCCGGATGACCGCGAAAGGCGAATTGCTGCTCACCGCGCAGCGCTTCCGCACACAGGAAGCCAATCGCCAGGACGCGCGCGACCGGCTGAGCGAACTGATCGAGGAAGCCTTCAAGCTGCCCGAGAAGCGCGCCAAGAGCCGGCTCAACCGGGTGGGCAAGACCGAGCGGCTGGCGGGCAAGAAGATCCGCAGCGCGGTAAAGGCCGGACGCGGCAAGGTGCGGCTGGATTAGGCCGCGCTGGCGCTCATCACCTGACGCCCGTCCGGAGCAAAGGCGGCGAGCTCGAATGCTGCATCATTGCTGCGCAGCACAAGGTGCAGCATTTCGCCGCAGATCGCCGGAGAGACGCCGCGAAAGGCGAAGGATTTCAGGACATTGTCGCCCAGCTCGCGTCGCGCCAGATCGAGCAGCAGGGTCGCGGTCAGCGGACCGTGGACGACCAGCCCGCGATAGTTCTCCTCGCCCGCAGCATAGGGCAGGTCATAATGGATCCGGTGGCTGTTGAAGGTCAGCGCGGAATAGCGGAACAGCAGCGGCTCGCCGGGCAGGACCGCGCGGTGCGCCTGCCAGCCCGAGGGATCGAACCGCCCCTCGCCCAGCGGCGGCGGCGCCGGCGGCGTGCCGGCCTCGGCGGGCGCGCGATAGACCACGGTCTGCACTTCACGCACGGCAAGGCCGGCCTCGCCGCTCGTCTCATGCGCTACATCGACGAAAACCAGCGAGCCGGTGCCGCCGGTCTTCTCGGCGATCGACAGCACCCGCGAGGTGCGGCTGACGGCCTCCCCTGCCCGCAGCGGCGCGAGGAATTCGACCTTGCTCGATGCCCACATCCGGCGCGGCAGTGGCACGGGCGGGAGGAAACTGTCCGGACTGTCATCGCGGCGCGGATGCCCGTCCGGCCCCAGCCGCGCGGTTGGCGCATCGGGCAGGCCAAGGCACCAGTGGAAGCCCTGCGGCACGGTGCCGTCCTGCGGGGCATCGCGATCCAGCGTGGCGCACCAGCGGACGAAGTGGCCGGGATCGATCCGGTCCGTCCGGTGCTCTTCCCGCCCGATCCAGGCGCTCCAGTCGGCCATCAGTTGCGCCCTTCCAGCAGGCCGCGGGCAATCACCTGAGCCTGGATCTCGGCCGCGCCTTCGAAGATGTTGAGGATCCGCGCATCGCACAGCACGCGGCTGATCTCGTATTCCAGCGCATAGCCGTTGCCGCCGTGGATCTGCAGGCTCGCATCGGCATTGGACCAGGCGGCGCGGGCAGCCAGCAGCTTGGCCATCCCCGCCTCGATATCGCAGCGCTTGCCGGTATCCTTGGCCCGGGCGGCGGCATAGGTCAGCTCGCGGCTCAGGACGAAATCGGCGAGGCTCATCGCCAGCTTGTCGGCCACGCGGGGGAAATGGACCAGCGCCTTGCCGAACTGCTTGCGGCTGAGGGCATAGTCCAGCCCCAGTTCCAGCGCCCGCTTCGCCACGCCGACAGCGCGGGCGGCGGTCTGGATCCGGGCGGCTTCGAACGTCCGCATCAGCTGCTTGAAGCCCTGCCCCTGCTCGCCGCCGAGCAGGGCATCGCCGGGCGCGCGCAGGCCATCGAACTGCAACGCATATTCGCGCATCCCGCGATAGCCCAGCACCTCGATCTCGCTGCCGCTCATCCCCTCGGCCGGGAACGGATCGCCGTCGGTCCCGCGCGGCTTGGGCACCAGCAGCATCGAGAGGCCGGCATAGCCCTTCGCATCCGGCAGGGTCCGGCACAGCAGCGTCATCAGGTCGCTGCGGCTGGCATGGGTGATCCAGGTCTTGGCCCCGTCGATCACCCATTCGCCATCGCCTGCCCCGGACGCCGATCCGGGGACCAGCCGCGCGCGGGTCTGCAGCGAGCCAAGGTCGGAACCGGTATCGGGTTCGGTGAACACGGCGGTCGGCAGGATCTCTCCGCTGGCGATCCTGGGCAGCCAGTGGGCCTGCTGCTCCGGCGTGCCGCCCATCGCGATCAGTTCACCGGCAATCTCGCTGCGGGTGCCAAGCGAGCCCGCGCCGATCCAGCCGCGCGATAGCTCCTCGGTGATCAGGCACATCACCAGCTTGCTGAGGCCCAGCCCGCCGAACTCCTCCGGAATGGTCGCCCCGAAGGTGCCGAGATCGGCCATGGCCTGGACCGTGCCATCGGGGATCAGATCATTGGCGAGATGCCACTTGTGGGCGTGCGGCAGGATCTCCGCCTCGGTAAAGCGGCGGAACTGGTCGCGGATCGTGTCGAGCTCGGCATCGTGCAGCCCTTCGCTGGGCCATTGCCCGGTAGCCAGCGCGGCAGCGACGGCAGCGCGGGTCTGGGCAAGATCGGCCTCGATCAGATCGGCGCAGGCTTGGGCCAGGTCACGCGCGGCCTGCCCCAGCCCGAGATCACCGGGGCGCAGCAGTTCGTTCTGCCCCATCGGCAGGCCGCCGGTCAGCTGCCCCAGCGTTTCGGCAAAGGCCAGCAGGGCGACATTGCGGTCCAGCTCGCTCCCGCCGCCATTGTCGTCCAGCCAGCCGGCCACCGCTTCCAGCGCGGCCAGACTGGTAGCGATCCAGGCGAAGCCATGGTGCGCGCGCTGATTGGCCGCATCGATTTCCGCCGCCGCCGCGCGGGCCAGGTCGCAATAGCCCCGCGCCGCGCCCAGCACCTTGCCGAAGTCGGCACCTGTTTCCATGGCGTCAGGCCTTTTCGAACACCGCCGCGATGCCCTGCCCGCCGCCGATGCACATGGTTTCAAGGCCGTACTTCACATCCCGGCGCTGCATTTCGCGGGTCAGGTTGGCCAGTATCCGCCCGCCGGTGGCGCCGATCGGATGGCCCAGCGAAATGCCCGAACCGTTGACGTTGAGCATGTCATGGCGGCTGTCATCGTCCGCCCAGCCCCAGCCCTTGAGACAGGCGAGGACCTGCGGCGCGAAAGCTTCGTTCAGCTCGATCAGGCCGATGTCGTTCCACGACAGGCCGTTCTTGGCGAACAAGCGCTCGGTCGCCGGAACCGGGCCGAAGCCCATGCGGGCCGGATCGCAGCCGGCCGCGGCCCACGAATGGAAGAAGGCGATCGGTTCCAGCCCAAGCTCTTCCAGCTTGTCCTCGGCAACGACGAGGCAGGCGGCGGCAGCATCGTTCTGCTGGCTGGCGTTGCCCGCCGTCACCACGCCGCCTTCCAGCGCGCGCAGCTTGCCCAGCGTTTCCATCGAGGCATCGGCCCGGTAACCCTCGTCATGCGCGAAGACCACCGGATCGCCCTTCTTCTGCGGAATCTCGACCGGGACCAGTTCATCGGCGAACAGCCCCTGATCCCACGCGGCGGCGGCCCGCTGGTGGCTGCGCACGGCATAGGCATCGCAGGCCTCGCGGCTGATGTTCCAGTCCTTGGCCAGGTTCTCGGCCGTTTCGATCATGCCGCTGATCACGCCATAGCGCTCGATCGGCTGGCTCATCACCCGGCCGCGGGTCAGCCGGTCATGCAGGGTCAGGTTGCCCGCGCGGACCCCTTTGCGGATATCGGTGCTGTAATGCTCGACATTGGACATGGATTCGCAGCCGCCGGCCACGACCACGTCCGACACCCCGGTCTGGACCATCATCGCGGCATTGACGATTGCCTGCAGACCCGATCCGCAGCGCCGGTCAAGCTGATAGCCGGGCACTTCCTCGGGCAGGCCGGCCAGCAGCCACGACCAGTGCGAGATGCACGGCGCTTCGCCGTTGCCGTAGCCTTGCGCGAAGATCACGTCGTCGACGCGCGAAGGATCGATCTTCGTACGCTCCATCAGCGCTTTCAGGATCGTCGCGCCGAGCTGTCCGGCGGTAAGGGCGGAAAGGCTGCCACCGAACTTGCCGACGGCGGTGCGGATCGGGGCAACGATGGCGGCGCGACGAAGCTGGGTCATTGGTCGGTTCCTACAATTCCGGTGTCGATCAGGTGGGCAATCTGGCCCGATGAAAGGCCCAGCAGTTCGGCCAGAACGGCCTCGCTGTGCTGGCCGTTGCGGGGGGCGGGGCTGGCGGGCTTGCGCTCCAGCGCGGGAAGGGTCGCGAAGGCCCCGGCTGCCGGATAGGCAAAGCCGGAGGGGTTGTCGCTGCTGGGCGCGAACATCGGATTCTCGGTCAGCAGGCGCGGATCCTGCACCGCTTCAACCATGGTGCGATAGGGGCCGTGGACGACGCCATTGGCATCGAGCAGCGCGGCCAGATCGGCATGATCGTACTTCGCCACTTCCGCCTCGATCAGCGCGAAGATCGCCATGCGATTCCGGAAACGGGTGCCATCGTCATTGGCAAATGTGACGCCGAGCTGCGCCTCCAGCGCGGCCAGCCCTTCGGCCAGCCCCAGCGCCTTGACCAGGCCCTGCCACTGCCGCTCGTTGATCGCCACGATCATCAGCCGGTCGCCATCGCGGGTCACGAAATCGCGGCCGATCGTGCCGAACACGGCATTGCCCAGCCGCTCGCGGTCCTGCCCGGTATAAAGCACTTCGGCCACCCGGCCGAGGTTGGCGGCGCTGCCCATGGCAATGTCGGTCAGCGGCAGGCGCACTTCGCCGCCCAGCCCGGTCTGCTCCCGCCGCCGGATCGCGGCCAGCAGGGCAAAGGCGGCATAGGCTCCGGTCAGGAGATCCCACGCCGGCAGCACGTGATTGACCGGCCGCGGATCCTCCAGCGGGCCGGTCAGCGCGGTGTAACCGACCGCGGCATTGGCGGTATAGTCCAGCGCGACCGAACCGTCCGGCCAGCCCATGATCCGCACCGTGACCAGATCGGGCCGCCCTTCGGCCAGCTTGTCATGGGCAAGGAAGCCCTTGACCGGCAGGTTGGTGATCAGGTTGCCGATCTTGCGGGTCAGTTCGACCAGCAGTTCGCGCCCTTCAGGCCGGGTCAGGTCGAGCGCGAGGCTGCGCTTGGCCCGGTTGAGGTTCTCCCAGCCGAGCGAATCGTTTTCCCGCGTCACCGGCCAGCGGCGGAAATCCTGCCCGCCACCGATCTGATCGACCCGGATCACGTCGGCACCGAACTGGCCCATGTAGAGCCCTGCGGTGGGCGAGGCGACGAACGAGGATACCTCGACGACGGAAAGGCCGGTCAGGATGTCGTACATCGCGCCTTACCAGACCGCGCCTTCGCTGGCGAATTCGCGCAGCAGGTGCTTGGCGATCTGCAGCTGCATGATCTGGCTGGTGCCTTCGTAGATCCGCAGGATGCGGGCATCGCGGAAGAACCGCTCGGCCGGATACTCGGCCAGATAGCCCGCCCCGCCATAGACCTGGACGCAGCGATCGACCACGCGGCCGCAGGTTTCCGAAGCGAACAGCTTGGCCGCAGCCGCCTTGCGGACGATGTTCTCGCCCCGGTCGGCCCGGGCGCAGGCATCCGCGATCATGCATTCGGCGGCGTAGAGCTCGGCCTCGCTGTCGGCCAGCATGGCCTGGATCAGCTGGAAGTTGGCAATCGGTTCGCCAAAGGCCTTGCGCTCGGTGGCATAGCGGATCGCGGTGTCGAGCGCGCGGCGGCCCATGCCAACGCTCATCCCCGCGACCGAGAGCCGCCCGTTGTCGAGGCTCTGCATCGCGATCGAGAAGCCGCGTCCTTCCTCGCCGCCGACCAGTGCCGATCCGGGAATGTGGACGTCTTCCATGATCACGTCGGCAATGTGCGCGCCGGTCTGGCCCATCTTCTTGTCGGGCTTGCCGATCGTGATCCCCGGCGTGGTCATATCCACGATGAAGGCCGAGACGTGGGCGTTCTTGGGCAGCGCCTCTTTCGAGGTGCGGGCCATGATCAGCCCGATCTTCGCGGAAGGGCTGTTGGTGATGTAGCGCTTGGTGCCGTTGAGCTTGTAGCCGTTGCCATCGCGCACCGCGCTGGTTTGCATCGCCGCGCTGTCCGATCCCGAACCCGGCTCGGTCAGGCCGAAGCAGGCGATCTCGCCGCTGGCAATCCGGGGCAGCCATTCAGCCTTCTGTTCCGGCGTGCCGAAATTCTTGATCGCGGAGCCGGTCATGCCGATGTTGATCGAGATGGTCGAGCGGTAGGCCGGCGAGGCATAGCTGAGCTGCTTCACCGTCTCGATATACTGGCTGATGTTCATCCCGGCGCCGCCGAACTCTTCGGGGATGGTGATCCCGAACAGGCCCATCTCGCGCATTTCGGCCAGGATATCGTCCGGGATCCGGTCCTGGGCGATCACCTCTTCCTCGGCCGGGATCAGCCGTTCGCGAACATAACGGCGCAGCTGCTCGATGAACTGATCGAAGATTTCGGGGTCCATGCCGGGGTTCATTGCGGGTTCCTCAGATCGGGTCATAGGGGAAGACGTGGGCCGAAACCTCGTCGCTGCGGGCAAAGCTGGGCTTGAAGGCCGGGATCAGTTCATCGGCAATGCTTTCCGGCGTCCAGCCTTCCAGCTTGGTCATCGAACGGATCGGGCGCGGCTTGTTGTAGAGCACGATCTCGTTCTTGCGGACCGAGAAGATCTGGTTGGTCACTTCCTGGCTGGCATCCGAAGCAAGGTAGACCACCAGCGGCGCGATCTTGTCGGCGCTCATCGTCTTGAGCCGCTCGACCCGCTGCTTCTGTTCCGGCGTTTCGGCCGGGATCGAGGCGGTCATCCGGCTCCAGGCAAACGGCGCGATGCAGTTGGACCGCACCCCGGCGCGGGCCATGTCGAGCGCGATCGACTGCGACAGGCCGACGATCCCCAGCTTGGCCGCCGAATAGTTGGCCTGGCCGATGTTGCCGATCAGGCCGGACGTGGAGGTGAAGTGGATGAAGCTGCCCGATTGCTGCTCGCGGAAATAGGGCGTCGCCGCCTTGGAAACGTTGAACGTGCCGTTGAGATGCACGTCGATCACCGCGCGCCAGTCCTCGTGGCTCATCTTGTGCCAGATCGTGTCGCGCAGGATGCCGGCATTGTTGACCACGGCATCGATCCGCCCGAACCGCTGGACCGCATCCTCGATGATCGAGGCGGCGCCGGCCGGGTCGTTCACGAAGGCCAGGTTGGCGTGGGCCTTGCCGCCCGCCGCGATGATGTCGTTGACGGTTTCCTGGGCCGGGCCTTCATCCCCGCCTTCACCGCCGCCACCGACACCGGGATCGTTGACTACCACGGCCGCACCGTGCTTCGCGCAGAGCAGGGCAATCTCGCGCCCCACGCCGCGCCCGGCGCCCGTCACTGCCACAACCTTGCCTTCAAGCATGCCCACGGCGGCGAATCCTTTCCCGTTTAACCGATCGTTTAATCACCCCTTACGGAGCGGACCGGCAAAATCAACCGCCGCTCTTGGGTGGTTCGGTAGCGGCGCCTTCGGCAGCCGTCGCCTCACCCGGCTGGACCGCTTCGGCCGGCAGGCGCTGCTGCTCGATAATCTCGGCTGCTTCGTCGAGCGCCTCGGCCTCGGCCTTAGTCACTCCGCCGGCGGTGCGGTTATCGTCTCCGCAGGCGGCCAGCAGAATCAGGACGGCAAGGATCGGGACACTGCGCATGGCCGCACCATAGCGCGGCCCGCGCAAAGGAAAAGGCGGGCCGGAGCCGTGGCCCCGCCCGCCTTCGATCCTGCCCGGTCAGGCGGATTACTTGGCCGCTTCGCCTTCCGGGGCGCTGGCCGCTTCGGCACCGGCCGCGGCCGAGGCATCGGTCACCGGGGTAGCCGCGATGTCGCCCACCGCTTCCTCAGCCGGCATTTCGACGCTGTCGGCCTGGGCTTCTTCCTTGGCGCTTTCGGACGAGCCGCATGCCGCGAGCAGCAGGGCGGCGCCGGAAGCAAGAGCGAGAGTGAGCGACTTCTTCATGCAATCAACCTTTCAGAACGTGCGGCCCGGCGGCCCGATTGCCGCGTGGGCAGGGTTCTAACCGCGCGGGAATCGGCTGCCAACCGCCAATTCCCCAAAATGTCACATTCCCGCAGCGAGTGGTTGATCGGATATAAAGATTTCTTTATATGATGTGGCAATGCGGATCGAACCCACCCTTCGCGCCCTGGCGGACCCGACGCGGCTGCGCATCATGCGCCTGCTCGCGGCGATGGAGCTGTCGGTGGGGGAATTGGCACAGGTGCTGGGACAAAGCCAGCCGCGCGTGTCACGCCATGTGCGGATCCTGTGCGATGCCGGCCTGGCCGAACGACACAAGGAAGGGGCCTGGGTGTTCCTGCGCAGCGCGATCGGCGAACACCGCGCCCCGCCGCTGGGCGCGGCGGCCGCCCGCCTGCTGGCCGTGGCCGAAGAGGGCGATGCCCAGTTCGCCGCCCGCTGCGCCGAGGATCGCCGCCATCTGGCCGCGATCCGCGCCGCGCGGGAAAGCGCGGCGGAAAGCTATTTCGCCCGCCATGCCGACGAATGGGACCGGCTGCGCAGCCTGCACTCCCCGGACGGTCCGGTCGAGGCCGCCCTGCAGGGCGCGCTGGGCGAAGGCGGGCTTGGCGCGCTGCTGGACATCGGCACCGGCACCGGCCGGATTGCCCAGTTGCTCAGCCCGCGCGCCAGCCATGTTACCGGGCTGGACAAGAGCCCGGACATGCTCCGCCTCGCCCGGACCCGGCTGCAGGACCTGCCGGCCGGGCAGGTCGACCTGGTCCAGGGCGATTTCACCGCCCTGCCTTTTGCTGCGGCCAGCTTCGATACGGTCGTGTTCCACCAGGTGCTGCACTATGCGCAGGATCCGCTGGCCGCGCTGGCCGAGGCCGCGCGGGTATGCCGGTCCGGTGGAACCATCGCTGTGGTCGATTTTGCCGCGCACGAGCGTGAGGAGCTGCGCACCGAGCATGCCCACGCCCGCCTCGGCTTTTCAGACGAAGCGATGCTGGCCCTGCTGGCCGAGGCAGGCTTTGCCGCCGCCGCACCGGTCGCCCTGCCGGGCAAGCCGCTGACCGTGAAGATCTGGACCGGCCGCCGTCTGGCCGCGCCCGCCCCCGCATCCCCCAAGAAGGCCATTTCCGCATGAACCCCAGCAGCGAAGCCCGCCGCGCCCTTGCCACTCCGCTGTTCGCGGGCCTTGAAGGCGACATTGGCGTCAGTTTCGAATTCTTCCCGCCCAAGACCGAGCGGATGGGCGAGATCCTGTGGGAATCGATCGCCACCCTGGCGCCGCTAGGGCCGCGGTTCGTCTCGGTCACCTATGGCGCGGGCGGGACCACGCGCGAGCGGACCCACGCCACGGTGGAGCGGATCGTGCGCGAAACCAGCATTCCCGCCGCCGCGCACCTGACCTGCGTCGATGCCAGCCGGGCCGAGATCGAGGAAATCGCCCGCGATTATTGGAACATCGGCGTGCGCCACATCGTTGCCCTGCGCGGCGATCCGCCGCAGGCCGGGACCAGGTTCGTCGCCCGGCCCGACGGCTATGCCAGCGCGGCCGATCTGGTCGCGGGACTGAAAGCGGTCGCTCCGTTTGAAATCTCGGTCGGGGCCTATCCCGAAACCCATCCCGAAGCCGCCAGCGCCGAGGCCGACCTCGACAACCTGAAGCGCAAGATCGATGCCGGGGCCGACCGCGCGATCACCCAGTTCTTCTTCGAACCGGACACCTTCTTCCGTTTCCGCGATGCTGCCGCGGCCGCCGGGATCGACGCGGAGATCGTGCCGGGGATCATGCCGGTCAGCAATTTCGCCGCCGTGCAGCGGATGTCCGGGATGACCGGCAGTGCCGTTCCGGCATGGCTGGCCCACCTGTTCGAAGGGCTGGACGATCTGCCCGCCGCGCGCCAGCTGGTGGCCGCCACGGTTGCCGCCGAAATGTGCCGCAGGCTCTATGCCGGCGGCGTGCGCCAGTTCCACTTCTACACTCTCAACCGCGCCGAGCTGTCCTATGCGATCTGCCACCTGCTCGGCCTGCGCCCCAAGGATGCCCAATGATGACCCCGCGTGAAACGTTCCAGGCCGAAGCGGCCAAGCGCATCCTGATCATCGACGGGGCCTTCGGCACCGAGATCCAGCGCTGGAAGCTGACCGAGGCCGACTATGCCGGGTCGCTGGGCCTGTCGAAGGACCAGAAGGGCAACAACGACATCCTGGCCCTGACCAAGCCGGAAGTGCCCGAATCGATCCACCGCGCCTATTTCGCGGCCGGGGCCGACATTGCCGAGACCAACACCTTTTCCGCCAACCGGATCAGCCAGGCCGATTACGGCGCGGAGCACCTGGTGCGGGAAATCAACCTGGCCAGCGCGCAGCTGGCCCGCCGGGTGGCGGACGAATTCGCCGCCAGGGACGGCCGCCCGCGCTTTGTCGCCGGCGCGATCGGGCCGACCAACAAGACCCTGTCGCTTTCGCCCGACGTCAACGACCCCGGTTACCGCGAGATCGACTGGGACCATCTGGTCGATGTCTATCACGAACAGGCCGCCGCGCTGGTTGAGGGCGGGGCCGATTTCATCCTGATCGAAACGGTGTTCGACACGCTCAACGCCAAGGCCGGGATCATGGCGGTCAAGCAGCTGGAGCGCGAGCTGGGCCGCGACATTCCGATCATGCTGTCGATGACGCTGACCGATCTGTCCGGCCGCAACCTTTCCGGCCACACGGTCGAGGCGTTCTGGTACGCGGTGCGCCATGCCAAGCCGCTGACCATCGGGCTGAACTGCTCGTTCGGCGCGACCCAGCTGCGCCCGCACGTCCGCGCGCTGGCCGCCATCGCCGACACGCTGATCATGGTCTATCCCAACGCCGGCCTGCCCAACGAGCTGGGCCAGTATGACGAAATGCCGGAAACCACCGCCGGCCTGGTCCGCGAATGGGCCGAACATGGCCTGATCAACGCGCTGGGCGGCTGCTGCGGATCGACCCCGGACCACATCGCCGCGATTGCCCGGGCCGCCACCGGCCTGCCCCCGCGACAGTTGCCGAGGGCCGAGCCGGTAACCCGGCTGGCCGGGCTTGAACCCTTTACCGTGGCGGCGTGAAACCGATGACTGACAGCACCACTTCCGCCCGCGCCACCGGCTCCGCTTTCGTCAACATCGGCGAGCGCACCAATGTCACCGGCTCGGCCGCCTTCAAGAAGCTGATCCTGGCCGGGGACTATGCCAGGGCGGTCGAAGTCGCGCGCCAGCAGGTTGAGAACGGCGCCCAGATCATCGACGTCAACATGGACGAAGGCCTGCTCGACGCGGTCCACGCCATGACCACGTTCCTGAAGCTGATCGCGGCCGAGCCGGACATCGCCCGGGTTCCCGTGATGATCGACAGTTCCAAGTGGGAAGTGATCGAGGCCGGCCTGAAATGCGTGTCGGGCAAGCCGATCGTCAATTCGATCTCGATGAAGGAAGGCGAGGAAGCCTTCCTCGACCAGGCCCGCAAATGCATGGACTATGGCGCGGCCGTGGTCGTCATGGCGTTCGACGAGAAGGGCCAGGCCGATACGAAGGACCGCAAGGTCGAAATCTGCGAGCGGGCTTACAAGCTGCTGACCGGGATCGGCTTTCCGCCGGAAGACATCATCTTCGATCCCAACGTCTTCGCCGTGGCGACGGGAATCGAGGAACACAACAATTACGCGGTCGATTTCATCGAGGCGGTGCGCGAGATCCGGCAGCGCTGCCCGCATGTCCATTTCAGCGGCGGGCTGTCCAACCTGTCGTTTTCGTTCCGCGGCAACGAGCCGGTACGCCGGGCGATGCACAGCGTGTTCCTCTATCACGCGATCCCGGCCGGGCTGGACATGGCAATCGTCAATGCCGGGCAGCTCGACGTCTATGACCTGATCGACCCGGCGCTGCGCGAAGCCTGCGAGGACGTGATCCTCAACCGCGACGCCCCTCGCGGGAGCGACTACGAATCTGCGACCGAGCGGCTGATCACGCTGGCCGAAAGCTTCAAGGGCACCGATGCCAAGACGGCCAAGGAAGCCGAGGAGTGGCGCGGCTGGGACGTGGTCCGGCGGCTGGAACACGCGCTGGTCAAGGGCATCGACGCCCATATCGTCGAGGATACCGAGGAAGCCCGCCAGGCGGCGAAGGAGCGGGGCGGCCGCCCGATCGAAGTGATCGAAGGCCCGCTGATGGCCGGCATGAACACGGTCGGCGACCTGTTCGGTGCAGGGAAAATGTTCCTGCCGCAGGTGGTGAAATCGGCCCGGGTGATGAAGAAGGCCGTCGCCCACCTGATCCCCTTCATCGAAGCGGAAAAGGAGGAAGGCGCCAAGGCCAAGGGCCGGATCGTGATGGCCACCGTGAAGGGCGACGTCCACGATATCGGCAAGAACATCGTCGGCGTGGTCCTGCAGTGCAACGGCTATGAAGTGATCGACCTGGGCGTCATGGTGCCGTGGTCGGTCATCCTCGACACCGCCCGCAAGGAAGAGGCCGACATCATCGGCCTGTCCGGCCTCATCACGCCCAGCCTCGACGAGATGGTCACCGTGGCCGAGGAAATGCAGCGCGCCGGTTTCACGATTCCGCTGCTGATCGGCGGGGCGACCACCAGCAAGGTCCACACCGCGCTGAAGATCGACCCGGCCTATGACGGCCCGGTGATCCACGTGCTCGACGCCAGCCGCGCGGTCGGTGTGGCCAGCCAGCTCCTGTCGGACACCCAGGCCGAACCGTTCATCGCCAGCGTGGCGGAAGAATACCAGCACGTCCGAGATGTCCGCGCGGGCAAGGAAGCCTCGGTCCTGCTCAGCCTGGACGATGCGCGGATCAACGGCTTCAAGGCCGACCTGTCGGAGAAGGCCCCGCCGCCCGAACAGCCTGGCCTGCACGTGTTCGACAGCTGGGATCTGGCCGATCTGGCCGAATGCTTCGACTGGACCCCGTTCTTCCGCGCCTGGGAACTGGCCGGGACATTCCCCGCGATCCTTGATGACGAAGTGGTCGGGGAAAGCGCCCGCTCGCTCTACAAGGATGCCCGGGCGATGCTCGACCGGATCATCAGCGAAAAATGGCTGACCGCGCGCGGGGTCGCCGGGTTCTGGCCGTGCGAGCGGCAGGGCGATGACGTGATGGTCTACCTGACCGAGGAAGAGCGCCACGTGCGCCTGCCGTTCCTGCGCCAGCAGATCCGCAAGAGCCGTGACCGGGCAAACTTCTGCCTGGCCGATTTCATCGATCCGGACGGCGACTGGATCGGCGGCTTTGCGGTGGGCATCCACGGGATCGAGCCGCATCTGGAACGCTTCCGCGCCGCGCACGATGATTACAACGACATCCTGCTGAAAGCCCTGGCCGACCGCTTCGCCGAAGCCTTTGCCGAGCGGCTCCACCAGCACGTGCGCACCACCCTGTGGGGCTATGCCCCCGGCGAACAGCTGACCAACGAGGCGCTGATCCGCGAGGAATACCGCGGAATCCGCCCGGCCCCCGGCTATCCGGCCTGCCCGGACCACTCGCTGAAGCCGATCCTGTTCGAGCTGCTGGACGCCACCGCCAACACCGGCATCACCCTGACCGAAAGCCAGGCGATGCTGCCGACGGCGGCGGTATCGGGCTTTTACTTCGCCCACCCCGAAAGCCAGTATTTCGGCGTGGCGCGGATCGGGCGCGACCAGCTGGAAGACTATGCCGCACGGCGCGAAATCGATCTGACCGTGGCCGAACGCTGGTTGCGCCCGAACCTCGATTAGGGGCTGGCATCGCCGTGACTGCCTGATAGTCTGCCCCCAGACACCGGGGGCAGACCATGCAACGCTATGATATCGGGCGAACTTTGAACCGCGCCTTCGCCGCCATGAGGGACGGGCTGGGCAGTGTCGGACTGTTCCTGCTGGCGATCACCTTGCTGAGCCAGGTGGCCCAGGGCGGCCTGACCTGGCTGATGCAGGAGCAATTGCGCCGGACCACGCAAGGCGTGCCGCTCGACGACATTTCCCCGTTTCTGTTCTCAACCCCGCTCTACTGGCTGGCGATGGCGGCGGCAGTGGTATTGTCCACCGTCGGCACAGGCGGAGCGATCTGGGGCTATGCCCGTACAATGGGCGGCAGCCGGCCCAGTCTGGACCAGTGCCTGACCCAGGGGATTGCCCGGTTCCTGCCGGTGCTGGGCCTGACGATCCTGTGGTGGCTGGGGATCATGCTGGGCTTTCTGGTGTTCATCATTCCCGCAGTGATCCTGATCGTGATCTGGTCTGCGGCGCTGCCCGCGCTGGTGGTGGAACGGGCCGGGGTGTTCGGTGCCTTCGGCCGGAGCCGCAGCCTGACCCGGGGATCGCGCGGATCGGTGTTCGTAACCCTGCTGCTGCTGCTGATCGTGCTCTATGCCCCGGCCGCGGTGCTGGGGGCCAGCCTGCTCGGCGGCGTGGAACAGTTCGCTTCCATCGCCACCGGCCAGTTGCCCTATGCCCTGATCGCCGGATCGACCATCTATGGCTGGATCGCTGCCATGGTGCTCAATGCCTTCCTCGTTTCCATCCACCACGAGCTGGTCGAAGTGAACGAAGGCGGCAGCACCGGGGAACTGACCGAGGTGTTCGGCTGAGGCCCTATTCGTCCGCGCCCCTATTCGTCGGAACTGGGCCACTTGACGATCAGGATCTCCAGATCGCCCTTGGGCTCAAAGTTCTTGCGCCGCACTTCGAACTGCGTGGGGGAAATCTTCTTCACCCCGTCCATGCAGAAGCTGACCAGGTTTTCGGGCTTGCCCTTGTCCACCACCAGCCGGAAATCCTTGATCGGCCCGCGCCAGTTGCGGCCCGAGGACAGGACGTAGCCGATCCAGGTTTCGCTATAGGGCACCGGGTAGCCGTCATTGTTCTGGCGAGCCATCGCCTTTTTGTCGAAGGCGGCCAGGAAGCTCTTGTCGATGCAATATTGCTTCAGCGCCTCGGGAAATTCCTTGCGCACGGCGGGATAGAGGGTGCCGGCAACCGATCCGCCGGTCATCGGCGCATAGCGGTGCGTGACCACCACCGACCGCCCGGCCGGAAACACCTGCTTGCGGGTTACGTGGGTCACGACGTCCCAGGTCGGGTAGGCATTGCCGTTCTCGGTGATCCGCAGCAGGCCCTCGGCCGCATAGGCCTTCACTTCGGCCGGCTTCAGCTTCTTGACGAAACCCGGCACCTCGCCGCTGCCGTCGATCCAGTCGAGCGGCCAGCCAAGCTGCTGGATCCGTTTCGTCACATCGCGTCCGTTCACTTCGGCGCGCTTCATCATCGCCAGCTTGACCGGCTTGCCATCGACCGTGGTGACGAAGTTCAGCGTGCTGAAATCGGGGATCGCGGTGTAGCCGTACTTCTCCTCGTCCGCCGCGCGTACGGCCGGCAAGGGGAAGGAAATGGTCAGTTCCAGGTCCTTGGGGGAATGGTTGGTATAGACATAGCGGACCCGCACCTCCTGATCGGAAATGTAGAGGTCTTCCGAATCCATCGACACGTGCCGGTTCGCCACCAGTTCGATCCCGCCGATGTTGACGGCGGCCTCGCTGTCATTGGCGCGGGCCGGCAGGGCCAGCGTGAGGGCGGTGAGAGCAAGGGCGATGGCGGTGCGCATGGAGCATTCCTTCCGCAAGTTCACGCTCGACACCTAACACGCCCAGCGGTTAGCCTGCTTGCATGAAAGCGTCTTTTTCCGCAGGCTTGCTGGCGCTGCTGGCTCTGGCCGCACCGGCCCTGGCCCAGCCCGCCACGGTCGCCGTCGCATTTGACCGGCAAGGTGTCCGCCCGGTCCTGGCCGAAGGGCTGGCCGATCGCGCCAGTGGCCGCGCGGTGACGGCGGCGGACCCGGTGCGGATCGCCTCGATTTCCAAGCTGGTCACCGCGCTGGGCGTGATGCGACTGGTCGATCGCGGCCAGCTCGATCTCGACCGCGATGTCTCGGACTATCTGGGTTACCGCCTGCGCCATCCGGCCTTTCCCGACCGGAAGATCACCCTGCGGCTGCTGCTGTCTCACCAGTCCGGCCTGATTGATGCGGGTGAACTTTACCTGATCCCGCTCGGCACGCCGCTGCGCCAGCGGCTGGAGGATCCGCGCGTGTGGGACCAGGATCACGCCCCCGGATCGGGCTGGTTCCACTATACCAATCTCAATTTCCCGGTGGTCGCCAGCGTGATCGAGCGGGTGACCGGCCAGCGCTTCGACGTGGCCCTGCGCGGCCTGGTGCTCCAGCCGCTGGGGCTTGATGCCTGCTTCAACTGGGGCGCGGGCTGTTCCGCCCGGGCCTACCAGCGGGCCGTGGTGCTCTACCGCTCGACCGGCGAAGTCGCGCGCGATGACCTGAAGGGCTCGCCGCCGGCCTGCCCGGTCTATGTCGAGGCCGGAAACCCCTGCCGCTTCCACCCCTATACTCTGGGCGAGAACGGCGCCTTGTGGAGCCCGCAGGGCGGCCTGCGGATTTCGATGAATGACCTCGCCCGGATCGGCCAAGTGCTGGCCCGCGGCGGCAAGGGCTTCCTCTCGCCCCGCGCCTTTGCCGAGCTGACCCGGCCGCAGTGGCGCTTTGACGGCAGCAACGGGCTGGGCGAGGACGGCACGGCCAGCGGCTTCTTCTGTGCCTATGGCCTGGCGGTCCACACCATCGGCAGCAAGGGCCAGGGCTGCCGCGACGACCTGTTCGGCGATGGCCGGATCCGGATCGGCCATTCCGGCGATGCCTATGGCCTGAAGGCCGGACTGTGGGTCGACATGAAGACCGGGCGGGGTCTGGCCTTCTTCACCAGCGCCGTGCCGTGGGACGCGCCCACGGGCCGCAGCGCCTTTACCGCCGCCGAAGAGTCCGTTGTGGACAGATCGCAACGCTGAGCGGTTTTCCTAACCGCAGGGAATCTGCCATAGCGCCCGTCTGCCCGGCGGCTACCCGTGCGGAGCCCCGGCATTTCTTATCCCTTGGACCCTGTGAACTTTGTCAGCTTCCGCGCCCGACCTGCTTGACCTGCTGCATTCGACCTTCGGGTTCTCCGCCTTCCGCGGGGTGCAGGACCGCGTGGTCGGCCGGGTCATGGCCGGGCAGTCGACTCTGGCGGTGATGCCGACCGGCGCGGGCAAGAGCCTGACCTATCAGCTGCCCGCCGTGGCCCTGCCCGGCACCTGTGTGGTCATTTCCCCGCTGATTGCGCTGATGCACGATCAGCTGCGCAGCGCCCAGGCCAACGGGATCCGTGCCGCCAGCCTGACCAGCGCCGATAGCGAGGACTACCGCGAAGCGGCGATCGACGCTTTTCGCGATGGCGGCCTCGACCTGCTCTATGTCGCGCCGGAACGGGCCAGCCAGGGCCATTTCCGCGAGCTGCTGTCCAAGGCCCCGGTCAGCCTGTTCGCCATCGACGAGGCGCATTGTGTGTCCGAATGGGGCCACGATTTCCGCCCCGATTACCGCTTGCTGCGCCCCTTGATGGACAGCTTTCCCGGCGTGCCGCGCCTGGCCCTGACCGCCACCGCCGATGCCGCGACCCGGGCCGACGTACTGACCCAGCTGGGCATTCCCGACGACGGCCTGATCGTGGCCGGGTTCGACCGGCCCAACATCCGTTACGCCATTCGTCACCGCGATAATCCGGTGCGCCAGCTTTCCACCCTGATGGCCGAACAGCCGGGGCCGGGCATCGTCTATGCGCCGACCCGCAAGAAGACCGAGGAACTGGCCGAAAAGCTGGCCGCAGCGACCGGGCGAACCGTACTGCCCTATCACGCCGGTCTTCCGCCCGAGGTCCGCGCCGCCAACCAGGCCGCCTTCGTGGCCAGCGAGGACATGGTGATGGTCGCCACGGTGGCCTTCGGGATGGGGATCGACAAGCCCGACGTGCGCTTTGTCGCCCATGCCGGCGTGCCGAAGTCGATCGAGTCCTATTACCAGGAAACCGGCCGCGCCGGCCGCGATGGCGATGCCTCGCTGGCCCTGCTGCTGTGGGCGGCGGACGACTTCGCCCGCGCCCGGATGCGGCTGGGCGAAGTGGAAGAGGCCCGCCGCGAGGGTGAGCGCAAGCGGATCGACGCGATGGCCGCGCTGGTTGAAACCGCTGGCTGCCGCCGCGCGCTGCTGCTGCGCCATTTCGGCGAGGATCCGCCGCAAAGTTGCGGCAATTGCGACAATTGCCTTGAGGCACCGGGCGTGGCTGATGCCACCGTGCTGGCGCAGAAGCTGCTGTCGGCCGTCTACCGCACCGGCCAGACCTATGGCTTCGGCCATATCGAAAAGGTGCTGTGCGGCGCGGCGGACGACCGGATCAGCCAGCGCGGCCATGACCAGCTGAGCGTGTTCGGGATCGTGACCGGCGAGGAAGCCCCCCTGCTCCGCCCGCTGGCCCGCGCGCTCCAGGCCCGGGGCAGCCTGGTGCCGACCGAGCATGGCGGCTTGGCGCTGGGCGGCGATGCCAGGGCGATCCTGACCGGCGAGGCGGAAGTGATGATCGCGCTGGCCCCCCGCCGCGAGCGGACCCGCAAGGGCCGGCGCGAACGCAGCGCCGGGGTCAACCCGCTGGGCGATCCGCTGTTCGAGGCGCTGCGCGCATTGCGCCGCGATCTGGCCGCCGAGGCCGGGGTGCCGCCCTATGTGATCTTTCACGATTCCACCTTGCGCGAAATGGCCGAAACCCGGCCCGCCAGCCTGGCCGCGCTGGGCGAGCTGGGCGGGGTCGGCAGCCGCAAACTGGAAGCCTATGGCGATGCCTTCCTGGCCGTGATCCGCCAGCATTGACGCACGATATTGCGAATACTTCGCAATAAAGTGCTTGACAGGATCGCCGCGCTGCTGTCTCGCGACGATCTCGAAACGGACTGGGAAGAACGACCGTGGCCGCATTCGAGACTTTGCTATCCCCTGTGATCCTGTTCTTCGTGCTCGGCGCCCTGGCTGCCGCGGCGCGATCCGACCTGTCGGTGCCCGAACCGCTGGCGAAAAGCCTGTCGCTCTACCTGATGGCGGCGATCGGCCTGAAAGGCGGGGTACAGGTCGCCCAGGCCGGGTTCTCGCCGCAATTGCTGCAAGTCTCGGCCGCCGGCATGGCGCTCAGCTTTGCCTTGCCGCTGCTGGCCTTTGCCCTGTTGCGCACGCTGGCGCGGCTGGACCGGCTGAATGCCGGGGCGGTCGCGGCACACTATGGCTCGGTCTCGATCGTCACCTTCGTCACCGCGTCAGATGCATTGACCCGCGCCGGCATGGCCCCCGCCGGCTACATGGTGGCGGTGATGGCGCTGATGGAAACCCCGGCGGTCATCACCGGCCTGCTGCTGGCGCGGGGCAGCGGTACCCTCAGCGGCGGGCAGCGCGGCAAGCTTCTGCGCGAAGTGCTGCTCAACGGTTCGGTCGTGCTGCTGCTTGGCTCGTTCCTGATCGGCCTGGCCATCGGCAAGGAACGGTTCGATCCGATCGCGCCGGTCTTCGTCACCGGCTTTACCGGCCTCTTGTGCCTGTTCCTGCTCGACATGGGCCTGATCGCAATGCGCCGCCTGCGGGAAAGCCGTGCGCTCAACTGGCCGATGGTGATGCTGGGGATTGCCATTCCGGTGCTGAACGGTGCGGTCGGTCTGGGCGTGGCGGCGCTGCTCGGGCTCGATCCGGGTACCGGTGCGGCGCTTGCCATGCTGGCGGCCAGCGCGTCCTATATCGCGGTGCCTGCTGCCGTGCGACTGGCCCTGCCCGATGCCGATCCGGGTATCTACCTGTCGATGTCGCTGGCGGTCAGCTTCCCCTTCAACATCCTTGTCGGGATCCCGCTGATGCTGCAGCTTGCCCCGACCGTGCTTGGCTAGGAGCCTGACAATGATCCAGACCTTCACCCGCAAGCGGATCGACATCCTGGTCGATGCCCCGCTGTGCGACTGGCTGGTGGAACATGCAGCCGCTGCCGGCATTGTCCACCATTCGGTCCTGCCGGTCGAATCGGGCCTGGGCCGGACCGGGCCATGGCGCGACGAGGGCTTCGGCACGGTGGCCAAGCGGATGTTCCTGGCCCTGACCAACGAAGACAAGGCCGCCGCCCTGCTGGAGCGGATCGCCCCTCATATCGAGCGCTACGGCCTGGTCGTCGCGCTGCAGGATGTTCAGGTGGTGCGCGGCGAACGGTTCTGAAACCGCCCGCCGCGCAGTCCCATCAGATCACGGCCGGATCTCGTCGTGCGGCAGCTGCGGGGCCGCGTCCTCGCCGTGGCGCGTGGCCCACAGCGAGTAGAACACCCCGGCCGCGATGAGAGCCGCGGTCACACCCAGGCTCAGCACCGGCGGGAACTTCTCGCCGCCCATCACGAAGTCGGCGATGAAGATCTTGGAACCGATGAAGATCAGCACGGCAGCCAGCGCATACTTCAGGTAGTAGAAGCGGTGGACCATGGCCGAGAGCGCGAAATAGAGCGCGCGCAGGCCGAGGATTGCCATGATGTTGCTGGTATAGACGATGAAGGTGTCGGTGGTGATCGCGAAGATCGCCGGCACGCTGTCCACCGCAAAGACCAGGTCGGCCAGGTTGATCACCACCAGTGCCAGGAACAGCGGGGTCGCGGCGGTAACCAGCTTGCCGGTCTTGTCATCCGGCACCTTCACGAAGAAGTGCTGGGCGTGCAGTTCCTTGGTGACCCGCATGTGGCTGGAGATCCATTTCACCACCGGGTTCTTCGACACGTCGGGATCGTGATCGCCCGCGAAGAACATCTTGACCCCGGTGAAGATCAGGAAGGCCGCGAAGATGTAGAGCACCCAGTAGGCCTGCTCGACCAGCGCCGCGCCCAGCGCGATCATGATCCCGCGCAGCACGATCACAGCCAGGATACCCCAGAGCAGCGCGCGGTACTGGTACTTCGGCGGGATCGCGAAGAAGGTGAAGATCAGGCTGATCACGAAGACATTGTCGATCGACAGCGCCTTCTCGATGAAGAAGCCGGTGTAGTACTTCATGCCCAGATCGGCGCCCTTCTCGATCCACACCCAGACCCCGAAGGCCAGCGCAATCGAGATGTAGAATGCCGAAAGCTTGAGCGATTCCGCGATACCCATTTCGCGGTCTTCCTTGTGCAGGATGCCAAGGTCGAATGCGGTCAGGGCGATGACGATGCCGATGAACGTCATCCAGAACCAGACCGGTGTGCCGAGCCAGTCGGCCATCAGGAATTCCATGTATGCGTACCCCTGTTCAATTCACGAAATAGGCCGGCGCCCCCCGAAAGGGAAGCACCGGCCAGGTTGGGTGGATGGTTCAGGCCCGCGAACGGGCCGGCCGCCGGGCCAGCCGCGCCAGGCGGTCCTTGATTGCCAGTTTCAGTTTCTTGAGGCGGGCGATCTCGAAAGTATCGGGCCAGCGCTTGGCCTGCAGGCGCCGCAGCGCCTCGTCCAGCTTCTGGTGCCGCTCAAGCAGACGGAAAACACGGTCAGACATCGTTGGATGCTCCTCTATCGCACAAGACAAGTACGATCGGATGCACCGCGCCGGGCCGCTAATGGGTAGGGAGGGGGCAAACCCGGACCCTGGCATCGGTGCATCCGATGCGGTCCGACATCACGCTGCGCCCGGCCAGGATGGGGGGTTGGCCATGGACGCCGCGCCAGAGGGGCCCGGTTCCGCACTGCTTTTATACGAGTGATTCGCTCCGATTTCAACCCCTGCTTGACTACGGCTCCGAATCAGATATTAATATGATATCAACTTAAACGGGGAGTTTCCCATGACCGTCTCGCATGAAGCCATGACCGCCAGCACCGAGCGCCGGGCCTGGTCGACCAGCGGCTATCTGATTTTCGTCGCCTTTCTGGCCCTTCTGGCTCTCACCATCTGGCGGATCGTGGCCTTTGCCGGCAGCAATCCGGCCGACGACGAGGTGTTCGGCTTCGTCGTTTCGACCGGGCTGATGACCGTCGCCCTGGTAATCCTGGCCAGCGGGTTCTACATGATCCAGCCCAACCAGGCCGCCGCGATCACCCTGTTCGGATCCTATCGCGGTACTGATCGCAACACCGGGCTGCGCTGGGTCTGGCCGTGGATGGGCAAGACCAAGATCTCGGTCCGGGCCAACAACCTGGTGTCCGAACGGATCAAGGTGAACGACCTGCGCGGCAACCCGATCGAAATGGCCGCACAGGTGGTGTGGCGCGTGGTCGATACCGCCCAGGCGCTGTACGATGTCGACGATTACAAGGCCTTCGTGGTGGTGCAGATCGAGGCGGCGGTACGGACCATCGGCTCGCGCTATCCATATGACGATTTCACCCACGCCGAAGTGACTCTGCGCGGCAACCACGACGAGGTCGGGGCCGAACTGCGCAAGGAACTGATCGCGCGGCTGACCATGGCCGGGATCACGGTCGACGAATGCGGCTTTACCCACCTCGCCTATGCTCAGGAAATCGCCGGGGCGATGCTGCGCCGCCAGCAGGCCGAAGCGGTGATCGCGGCCCGCACCAAGCTGGTCGAAGGCGCGGTGACCATGGTCGAAATGGCCCTGACCCAGCTGAGCGAGAAGGACGTCGTCCACCTCGATGACGAGCGCAAGGCGGCGATGGTTTCCAACCTGATGGTGGTGCTGTGCGGCGAGCGTGACACCCAGCCCGTCGTCAACGCCGGCAGCCTCTATTAGTCACCAGCCATGTCCGGCCCGGCCAAGAAAGCATTCCCGCTGCGGCTCGATCCGGCGCTCTACGCGGCGCTGGAGCGGGCCGCAGCCGCCGATTTCCGCTCGGTCAACGCCGAGGTCGAAGTGCTGCTGCGCGAAGCCCTCGCACGGCGCGGGATCAAGGTCGCCCCGACCGAACCGCCGCGCCGGGGCCGCCCACCCAAGGAGAGAAGCAATGCCGAATGAAGCAAACGACGGTGCCTGGTTCGCGCCCAAGCGGCTTGGCTATGGTGCCGGACTGCCGATCGCCTGGCAGGGGTGGCTGCTGCTGGGCGGACATGTCGCCGTGATCCTGGGCGGCACCTGGCTGTTTCAGCGCAGGCCGGAAGCGGTCGCGGCCTGGGTTCTCCTGACAGCGCTTCTGCCGCTGCCGATCTATGCCGCCAAGACGCGTGGCGGCTGGAAATGGCGCGGGCCCGGCGGGGCGTAAACCTTTGCCCGCGCAGCTGTCTTGCGTCGGGACGCGGGCCGCAAACCCATGGATTCTTAACCGGCAGGTGCTAGCCCGGCGGCATGAAGAAGTCCGTTCGCTTTCCGCTGATCGCCCTTGCGGTAGCCCTGGCTGCCGCGCTGCCCGCCGCATTCGCCTCGGCTCAGACCGCCGCACCCTTCGTGGTGGAGGAGACCGGGCAAGGCTTCACCCGCCTGCAGGATGCGGTCACCGCGATCGGTGACGGCAGCGGCACGATCCGCGTGGCCAATGGCCGCTATGGCGATTGCGCGGTGCAGGGCGCGGGCGCGATCCGCTATGTCGCCGCCACGCCGGGACAGGCCGTGTTCGATGGCGGAGCCTGCGAAGGCAAGGGCACGCTGGTGCTGCGCGGCCGCAAGGCCGAAGTCGAAGGGCTGGTCTTTGCCAACATCCGCGTGGCCGATTTCAACGGGGCCGGGATCCGGCTGGAAAAGGGCGACCTGGTGGTCCGCCAGGCGTGGTTCCGCGACAGCCAGCAGGGCATCCTGGCCGGTGTCGACACGGCCAGCGCGATCAGCATCGACAAGTCGACTTTCACCCGGCTCGGCACCTGCGAGGGGCCGGGCGGCTGCGCCCATTCGATCTACATCGGCGATTACGGATCGCTGTCGGTCACCCGCAGCCGGTTCGAGGCCGGGCGCGGCGGACACTATGTGAAGAGCCGTAGCCGCCAGGTGGCCGTGATCGGCTGCAGCTTTGACGATACCGCCGGGCGAGAGACCAATTACATGATCGACCTGCCGGGCGGATCGAGCGGGCGGATCGCCAACAACTGGTTCGTCCAGGGCCAGTCAAAAGAGAACTATTCGGCCTTCATCACCGTTGCCCCGGAAGGGCGGCAGTACAGCTCGGCCGGGCTGGTGGTGGAAGGCAACGACGCGCGCTTTGCCCCCGGCGTCAGCCGCAGCAGCACTTTCGTTGCCAACTGGACCGACGATCCGGTGCGGATCGGGGTCAACCGACTCGCCCCCGGCATCAAGCAGCGCGACCGGCGCTAACCGAAGGCCGGAGCGTAGCGCAGGATGCCTTGCGGCGCGGGCCCGGCCAGCACCATGGCCCGGAAATAGGACGCGTCATGGGCTGACAGTGGCGCCAGCCCGGGAACCTGGGTGAAGCCGAAGCGTTCGTAATAGGCCGGGTTGCCGACCACGGCCACGCCCCGCGCCCCATCCGCTTTCAGCCGCGCGATCCCGGTCTCGATCAGGGCCGAACCGATGCCGCTGCGCTGAACTTCGGGCGAGACCGAAACTGGGGCCATCTGGAACCAGCCACAGGCCTCCTGTTCCACCGTCACCGGGCTGAACGAGATGTGCCCGACGATCGTGCCCGCGCTGTCCACGGCAACCAGCGATTGGATCAGATCGCCCGCCGCGCGCAGGGCATCGACCAGATCCTGTTCGTCCCCTTCGCTGAACGGCATCGGCGCAAAGGCGCGGGCAACCAGATCGTGGATCGCGGCCTCGTCACCCGGCCGTTCGGGACGGATCGTCCACCCGCTCACAGGATATGCCCGGTCCGGTCGCGCTTGGTATCGAGATAGCGGGCATTGTGCGGGTTGGGCGGCAACTGGTGCGGGACCCGTTCGGTCACGGTCACGCCGGCGGCTGCCAGGGCTTCGACCTTGGCCGGGTTGTTGGTCATCAGCCGGATCGCGGGAATGCCCAGCAAGGCCAGCATTCGCGCCGCGACCGGAAAATCGCGCGCCTCGGTCGGCAGGCCCAGGCGGTTGTTGGCATCGACCGTATCGAACCCCTGGTCCTGCAATTCATAGGCGCGCAGCTTGTTGATCAGGCCGATCCCGCGCCCTTCCTGGCGCAGGTAAAGCAGCACGCCCCAGCCGCCCTTTTCACTCGCCTCGGTCGCCATGGCCCGCAGCGCGGCATCCAATTGCGGCCCGCAATCGCATTTCAGGCTGCCAAGAATGTCCCCGGTCAGGCATTCGGAATGGAGCCGCACCAGTGGTGCGCGGTCGCTGGTCTGCTTGCCGATCACCAGCGCAACGTGTTCGCGCAGGTCATCGGCGGCGCGGAAGGCGACGATCTCCGCCTCTTCCGCCGCGGCCACCGGCAGGCGGGCGCGGGCGGCGATGGTCAGGTGCGCGGTCTCCTTCCATTCGGCCAGATCGGCCGCGGACAGTGCCACGGCCTCGCCCGCCGGATCGGGATCGACCAGAAAGGCGGGCAATATCCCGGCCAGCCGCGCCAGTTCCATCGCTGCGGCCGCTGCTTCGCGCCAGTCCAGCGCCTCGGCCAGGAACGGGCCTTTCATCGGCCAGGTCAGGTCCAGCGCCGGATCGGCCAGCGCGCGGGCGGAGGTCAGATCGAACGGCTCTGCCCCGCGGATCAGCACCGGGGCCTCCGGCACGGCGGCCTCACGCTGGTTGGCCAGCTTGAGCGTCACCGCCCGCGCCGCCGAGATCAGCATGGTCCGCGCCCGCGCCTGCCCCAGACCGGTTTCCGCGGGGAGCAGCGTGAAGCGGCCATCGAGCACGATCGGCCAGCCGTGACGCAAGGCGTCGAGCGCCTGGGCGACCCGGCGGGCGGCGCTGCTCACAGGTCGAACTCCGTGATCAGCGGCACGTGATCGCTGGGCTGGTCCCAGCGGCGGGTTTCCTCGACGAAGCGATGGCTGCGGCTTTGCGCGGCGAGGTCCGGCGAGGCCCACATGTGATCGAGCCGCCGGCCGCGGTCCTTTTCCTGCCAGAAGGTGCGATAGGACCACCAGGTCCAGTTGCGCTCCGGCGCGGGGATGTGCTTGCGGCCCAGATCGGTCCAGCCATGCGCATCGCGCAGCCGCCACAGCGCCTCGATCTCGATCGGGGTATGGCTGACCACCTTGATCAGCGCCTTGTGATCGTAAACGTCGCACTCCAGCGGCGCGATGTTGAAATCGCCGACCAGCAGCGTCGGGCGGTCAAGCGTGTCAGACCAGCGGGTCATCCGCTCCAGAAAGTCCAGCTTCTGGCCGAACTTGGGATTGGCCTCGCGGTCGGGAATGTCGCCGCCGGCCGGGATGTAGACATTTTCCAGCACCAGGCCCTGTCCGGGACCGAGCAGTTCGACCCCGACATGGCGCGCTTCGCCATTGGCCTGCCAGTCATTGCGGGCCATTTCGCGCAGCGGGATCCGGCTGACCGTGGCCACCCCGTGATAGCCCTTCTGCCCGTGGACCGCGCGGTGCGTGTAGCCCAGCGCTTCGAAGGCTTCGTGCGGGAAGTGCTTTTCCTCGGTCTTGATCTCCTGCAGGCACAGCACGTCGGGCTGCTCCTGTTCCAGGAAGCGCACGACTTGGTCGATCCGCAGGCGGACCGAATTGATGTTCCAGGTGGCAATAGAGACCATGCAGCGGCTTTAGGCAGCCAGCAGCGGGGCGGCAAGGCTTGCGGTGGGAGAAGCCGCCCCGTTCGGCCTCATTGGCTCCAGCTCTTAATCCGGTCCATATAGTCTTCGCACGAACGCAGTTCCTGCAGCAGCTGGTCGGTGTTCATCCCGCCGCCCGGCTTCGAATACTGATCGATCATCCGCTGCATCTCGGCGTTGATGTCCTGGGTGGCATTGCGCCCCCGCGAGCGGGCTTCTTCGACCAGCAGGGCCTCCCACCGCTTGGCCGGATAGCGCAAGACATTGATCCCCAGCTGCGGCGCGAGCCGGGTTACGATCGAACAGGAAACCAGCCGATTGTAATAGTAATCGCTGCTGGCATTGGCCGCGCCCTGCGGCATCGCGGCAGTGATCAGGATCAGAAGCGAGGCAAGAACGCGATTCATGCTGTTTCCCTGTTGATGGCGCCAGGCGCGCTGCAAGATGGAGCGCTGCTACTCGCCACAAAATCGCGGAATTGCCAACAAAAAACCCTCGGTCCGGGGGCATTGGACCGAGGGTTCCTTTGTGCGTTCGTCACGCTTGACTGGGCGGCCCGTCAGGAGGCTCGGGCAACAGGGGGGAAACCCGCCTCAGACCGCTTCGTCGAGATCGGTTTTAGGCCGTTTTGGCTTGCTCGCCCATGAACAATCGTGACAGCCGTGTCGCAAATTGTCGCAAGTTCGGCACGGTCCGCGACGGACCGCCCACCATCATCGACGAGTGGTGGGCCGCGGATCGTTGAAGCGGAAGGTGCTGTCGGCAACGGCCAAGCCGTACTGGTGATTCGACAGGTTTACCCGGGTCAGGTTGTTCTGCGAGTCGAGCGCGGCCCAACTGGTCAGCTCCAGCCCGCCGGGGGCCGAAGGCTTGCGCACGAAGACCAGCGTTATGGTTCCGAATTCCGGGTGGGCCTTGTCGCGCACTTCGACGCTGACGATGTTCGGGCTGCTGACCGGCTGCAGCTTGCCGTACTTCATCACGTCGCGCTTGGGATCGAGCAGCGCGCCGAGCGGGGTGTTGCCGATCGGCCAGCGCTGCACCTGGCGCACCTGGTAATCGACGAAAGTCAGCGCGCGGCCATCGCCGACGATCAGGAACGGCACGCCCTTTTCATACTGGAAGCGGACCCGGCCCGGGCGCTTCAGCGTCATCACGCCGTTCAGCCGCTTTCCGGCCCGGTCGATCTGGACGAAATCAGCCTTCAGGGTGGAAATGCCGCGCAGCGCGGCGACCGCCTGGGCCAGATCGCCGGACTGGGCCTGGGCTGCGGCCGGCGCGGCGGGGCCGAACGCGTGCGGAGCGGAAACGACAAGCGCCGCCGAAACGGCGGCACCTGCGAAAAAGCGGATCGGAAGCTTCATGCTGTTCATGGGCCGGGGCTTAGCCGCGCTGCCTTGAACTCGCCATGAACCTTACTTGATCTTGGCTTCCTTGAACTCGACGTGCTTGCGCACGACCGGATCGTACTTGCGGAAGCTCATCTTCTCGGTCGTGTTGCGCGGGTTCTTCTTGGTGACATAGAAGAAGCCGGTGTCGGCGGTCGACACGAGACGGATCTTGACGGTTGCGGGCTTCGCCATGGCGCTTGTCCTGAACTTTCGATTCGATGCCCGAAGGCGCTGAAAACTGCGGAGGCGGCACAGACGCGCCGCCCCGGAAGGCCGCGCCAATGCGTCAGGATGGCGTGAAAGTCAACTGTTCCCGCGCTTTTCCTTGCCCTCATAGGGCGCGATCGGGCCCAGCACGGCAAAGCTTTCCTGCGCCGGCTCGCGCTCCAGCGGTTGCAGCTCCAGCGCCTCCGGCTCGACATGGGTATCGGGCAGCCGGTCGAGCAGGTCGCGAATCAGGGTCAGCCGGCCGCGCCGCTGGTCGTTGAAATCGACCAGAGTCCAGGGCGCCTGCTTGCTGTGGCTGGCTTTCAGCATCGCCTCGCGCGCCGCCGTATAGGCATCGTACTTCTCGCGCGCGGCCAGATCGACCGGGGACAGCTTCCAGCGCTTGAGCGGATCCTCCAGCCGCTCGGCCAGGCGCTTTTCCTGCTCGGCCTGGTCGGTGGTCAGCCAGTACTTGAACAGCAGGATCCCGTCCTTGACCAGCAGTTCCTCGAAGGCCGGAACCTGCTCGAGGAAGGCCTGGGTCTGTTCGGGCGTGCAATAGCCCATGACCTTTTCCACCCCGGCGCGGTTATACCATGACCGGTCGAACAGGACGATCTCACCCGCGGCCGGAAGGTGCGCGATGTAGCGCTGGAAATACCATTGTGTGCGCTCTGCCTCACTGGGCTTGGGCAGGGCCACCACCCGGCACTGGCGCGGGTTGAGCGGGCCGGCCACGGCCTTGATCGCTCCGCCCTTGCCGGCCGTATCGCGCCCTTCGAACAGGACCACGATCCGCGCCCCGGTCTTCGCCGCCCACCGCGCCATCGCCACCAGTTCTTCCTCCAGCGGAGCATAGAGCCTGGCGAACTTCTTCTTTTTCAGCCGTTTCATGGGCGGGAAGATGCGCCCGCGCCGCGAAGCGCGCAAGCCGGCAAAAAGCGGCGTTGCTGTCCCGATCCGGTATGGTTACAACTGCAACCATGCTGGATGCCGACTTCACCCGCCTGCCCGAACCCGGTCCCGACGTCTTTACCGCCCCGCTGAAGCGTCCTGCCCACGTCGGCGAAGACTGGCTGGAACCGGCCCAGCGCACCTATTCTTCGGCCGAAAACGCGGTGTGGGACGATCTTTTCGCCCGCCAGATCGAGGTCCTGCCCGGCCGCGCCGCCAGCGCCTTTCTGGCCGGGCTCGACAAGCTCGACCTCGGCCGGGGCGGCGTGCCGGATTTCGGCCGCCTGTCGGAGGAACTGGGTGCGCTGACCGGCTGGTCGGTGGTGCCGGTGCCGATGCTGATCCCCGACCACGTGTTCTTCTGGCACCTGGCCAACCGGCGCTTTCCGGCCGGCAATTTCATCCGCACCCGCGAGACGTTCGATTACATCCAGGAACCCGACGTGTTCCACGATGTGTTCGGCCACGTGCCGATGCTGACCGATTCGACCTATGCCGATTACATGCAGGAATACGGCCGCGCCGGGTGGAAGGCGATGCGCTACAACCGGCTGAAGGCATTGGGCGCGCTCTATTGGTACACGGTCGAATTCGGCCTGATCCAGGAGGCCGAGGGGCTGCGCGCCTATGGCGCCGGGATCCTCTCCGGCCCGACCGAGGCGGTGTTCTGCCTTGAGGCGCAAAGCCCCAACCGGATCATGCTCAACGTCGACCGGGTGATGCGGACCGACTATGTGATCGACGATCTGCAGCCGACCTATTTCGTGATCGAGAGTTTCCAGGAGCTCTACCACGACACGGTGGAGCGCGATTTCGACCGGCTCTATCGCAGCCTTGCCCCCGGCTTCACCTATGCCAACAGCGCCGTGATCGACATCGACGACGTGCTGCACCGCGGCACCCAGGAATATGCCCTGCGCGGCGGGCGGGGATCAGGGGCCATGCCGGTCTAGGGGTGAGCGCGGCGGGTCTTCGGTTTACGGCCAGAGCAGCCACACCGCCAGCGAACCGGCGACGATCCGGTACCAGGCAAACGGAGCAAAGCCCGAGCGGCTGACGAAGGCGACGAAGGCCTTGATCACCGCCAGCGCGACCACGAAGCTGACCACGAAGCCCACCGCGATCTCGGTCCAGCCGACCACGCCGGTGCCGGCCATCAGCTGTTCGTGGTTGTCCCACAGTTCCAGCGTGGTCGCCCCCAGCATGGTCGGAATGGCCAGGAAGAAGCTGAATTCGGCCGCAGTGCGGCGTTCGATCCCCATGGCCAGCGCGCCCATGATCGTCGCGCCGGAACGGCTTACGCCGGGGATCATCGAAATGCACTGGAACAGGCCGACGCCCAGCGCCTGGCGCACCGGCAGCTGCGCCACGCCGCTGGGGCCGCCGGGCTTGGCCCACTTCTCGATCGCCAGGATCGCAATCCCGCCCAGGATCAGCGCCCAGCCGACGATCATCGGGCTGCCCAGCATGATGTCGATATAGTCCTTCAGCAGAAGGCCCAGCACGGCCGAGGGCAGGAAGGCCAGCAGAATGTTGCGGATGAAGGCGATGCTCATCGGCTCCAGCCGGAGCAGGCCGGTGCCGACCGCCCAGAAGGTCCGCCAGTACTGCACCACCACGGCCAGGATCGCGCCCAGCTGGATCACCACGTTGAACGCGGCCCAGGTCTTGGCATCATAACCGAAGAGCTCGGTCGCCAGGATCAGGTGCCCGGTGGAGGATACCGGGATGAATTCGGTGACGCCTTCAACAATGCCAAGCAGGATCGCGGTGACAATCGGGTCCATCAGTTCTGTTCCTCGGCAGCGAAAGCGCGCTCGTCGAATTGCAGCGAGGCGAGGCGGGCGTAAAGCCCGCCAGCCCGGGTCAGCTGGTCATGGGTGCCGGTCTCGACAATCCGGCCGCCGTCCATCACCACGATCCGGTCGGCATTGCGGACGGTGGCGAGCCGGTGGGCGATGACCAGCGTGGTGCGATCCTGCATCAACCGGTCGAGCGCATCCTGCACCAGGCGCTCGCTTTCGGCATCGAGCGCGCTGGTCGCCTCGTCCAGCAGCAGGATCGGCGCCTTGCGCAGCACCGCGCGGGCAATCGCCACGCGCTGGCGCTGCCCGCCGGACAGCCTCGCCCCGCCTTCGCCCAGGAACGTGTCGAGCCCGTCGGGCAGATCGCGCAGGAAGCTCTCGGCATTGGCGGCGCGGGCCGCGTCCCAGATGTCCTCGTCGCTCGCGTCCCAGTTGCCATAGCGCAGGTTGTCCCGCGCATTGGCGGCGAACAGCACGGCATCCTGCGGAACCAGCGCCATGCGGCGGCGCACTTCGGCCGGATCGACCGCGGTCAGCGGCACGCCATCCAGCTTGATCGTCCCGGCCTGCGGATCGTAGAACCGCTCGGCCAGCTGGAACAGCGTCGACTTTCCTGCGCCGGAGGGGCCGACAATCGCCACGGTTTCGCCCGGTTCCACCGTCAGCGAGAAATCGCTGAGCGCGGCCACTTCCAGCCGGGTCGGATAGCGGAAGGTGACGTTCTCGAAGCTCAGCTTGCCGCGCCCCGGGCTGGGCAGGGCCAGCGGCCGCTCAGGCATGGCGATCTCGGGCTTTTCGTTGAGCAGTTCGGACAGCCGGCTGGCCGCCCCCGCGCCGCGCAGCAGATCGCCATAGACTTCGGTCAGCGCCCCGAAGGATCCGGCCACGATCACCGCCACGAACACGATCTGCACGATCGTGCCGCTGGTGATGGTCCCTTCGGCCACCCCGATCGCGCCCTGCCAGACCAGCACCACGATCGCGCCGAAGATCGCCACGATCCCCAGCATGGTCATCACCGAACGCAGCATGATCCGCCGCTTGGCCGTGGCGAAGCTCAATTCCACCGAGGTCGTAAAGCGTTCCTGTTCGCGCGCTTCCTGGTTGAAAGCCTGGACGATCTTCATCGCCCCCAGCACTTCGGCCACGGTTGCGCCGATATCGGCCACCCGGTCCTGGCTGGTGCGCGAAATGGTGCGGATCCGCCGCCCGAAGGCCAGCAGCGGAAACAGGATCCCGACGATCCCGATCAGCAACCCGGCGGTCAGCTTGGGCGCCAGCGAGAACAGGATCGCCACCCCGCCCACGCCCATGATCAGGTTGCGCAAGGCGACCGACACCGTGGTGCCGACCACCTGCTCGATCAGCGCGGTGTCCGATGTCATCCGGCTGGAAATCTCGTTCGGGCTGTTTTCCTCGAAAAAGCCGGGCGAGAGGCGCAGCAGGTTTTCCTGCACTTTCAGTCGGATGTCGGCGATCACCCGTTCCCCCAGCCAGGACACGAAATAGAACCGCACCGCCGTGCCCAGCCCCAGCACGCCGACGATCAGGAGCAAGTAGCGGAACCACCGGCCGATCGTTTCAACGTCGCCGCCCGGACCGAAGCCGCGATCGACCACCAGCCTGAAGCCCGCCGGAATCGCCAGGGTGGCCGATGCCGTGACCATCAGCGCCAGCAGCGCGAAGATCACCTGGCGGGGATATTTGGCGGTTTCGCGCCAGATCATCCGCAGCGGGCCAAGGCTGCGCGCCGGTGCGGGCTCGGTGCTCTTGCTCTCGGCGCTGGGCGCGGCGGATGCGCCCTCGGGTTCGGCTTGCATGGCCCGCGCCCTAGCACACTGGCAGCAGGGTGAAAGAGCCTATCGGCAAGCCGTTGTGCGGCGCGGCACGATATTGTGCGTTGCACAATCGCGCGAATGGGGCCACCATGGCGGGAAAGAGGGAGTTCGCAGCACGTGCTTTACACCGCATACGAATTGCAGCGTTCGTGGCTGAACGCCGCCAGCACCTGGGCTTCGGTGGGGGCCGAAATGCTCAACAATCCGGCCCTGCCGCTGGGTTACGGCCCGGGCGGCTCGATGATGGCCTCCGCGCTTGAAGTCTTCGCCCACGCCGCCGCGCCCTATGGCAAGCCGCAGTTCGATATCGAGTCGGTCGAAGTGGACGGGGCCAGCCATCCGGTGACCGAGGCGATCGTCATGCACAAGCCGTTCGGCAACCTGCTGCGCTTCACCCACACCGGCCTGCCCAAGGATGCGCCGCGCCTGCTGATCGTCGCGCCGATGAGCGGCCACTTCGCCACCCTGCTGCGTGGCACCGTGGCCCGCATGCTGGAACGCTGCGAAGTCTATGTGACCGACTGGGCCGACGCCAAGATGGTGCCGCTGTCGGCCGGCGAGTTCGATCTGGATGACTATATCGACTACCTGATCGAGTTCTTCGAGCACATCGGTGCGGGCGCCCACGCCCTGGCGGTGTGCCAGCCTTCGGTCCCGACCCTGGCCGCGACCGCGATCATGGCCGAGGCCAAGCATCCCTGCCGCCCGCTGACCCTGACCATGATGGGCGGCCCGATCGACACGCGCGAGGCGCCGACTTCGGTCAATGACCTCGCCATGCAGCGCCCGATCGAATGGTTCCGCCACACGGTGATCGCCACCGTGCCGCTGCAGTATCCGGGCGCGGGCCGCCGGGTCTATCCGGGCTTCCTGCAGCTGGCCGGCTTCATGTCGATGAATCTCGGCAACCACATGCTGAGCCACTATCACATGTTCAAGCACCTGGTGGCGGGCGACGGCGAAAGCGCCGATGCGACCAAGACCTTCTATGACGAGTACCGCGCGGTCTGCGATCTCAACGCCGCCTACTACCTCCAGACGGTGGAAGAGGTGTTCCAGAAGCACAGCCTGCCGAACGGCACTTTCGTCCACCGCGGCAAGACCGTGGACCTGGGCAAGATCAAGGACACCGCGCTGCTGGCCGTAGAGGGTGAGCGCGACGACATTTCCGGGATCGGCCAGACCAAGGCCGCGCTGCACCTGGCAACCGGCCTGTCGGAAGCCAAGAAGCAGTATCACCTGGCCCCGGAAGTCGGCCACTATGGCATTTTCAACGGCAGCAAGTGGCGCGAGAAGATCGCCCCGATCCTTGAAGCCTGGATCGCCAAGCACGACCGCCCGGCGCTGAAAGTGGTGGCCTAGGCGGCCGGTGGGGCGGGCCTGACCGGCTCGCCCTGCACTTTCAGATAGATCCGCCGCAGCACCCGCCAGGCCAGGATCATCAGCGCCAGGGCCAGCACCAGCAACACCGCCGCAACGGCCCCGGCCGCGATCGGATAGCTGTAGGCAAGGTAGAGCAGCCCGGCGCTGGCCACGTCCTCAACGGTCGATACGGCGATATTGCTGAACGGTTCCGGGCTGGTGTTGACCACGGCCCGCGCGCTGGCCTTGCCGCCGTGGGCCAGCAGGCTGGCCCCGCCGCCCAGCAGAAAAGCCACCGCCTGGGTGACCGGATCGGACGGGTCGATCACTGCCAGCGCCAGCAGCGCGCCGCCCACCGGGCGGATGAAGCTGTGCACCGTATCCCAGACCGAATCGAGCCACAGGATCTTGTCGGCAAAGAATTCCATGAAGGCGGCCAGGCCGGCCGCGCCCATCACCCAGGGATTGGCCAGCACCTGCAGCGCGGCCAGATGTTCCGGCAGCGGCAGCGCGCCCAGCCGCATGGCAAGGCCCGTAGCCAGAACGGTCAGATAAAGCCGCCAGCCCGACAGCAGGCTGATCGAGGCGGCGATGCCGAGAATCTCGGCAATGCCCAGCTGTTCGGTCATTCCGGCGCTCCCCTTCTGGCCTGACCTGATCGGGCCGGAAGGATGCGCGCGCCCGCGGCGCTTGGCAAGTCAGCCGAGGTCGGGATCCCCGGCCAGACCCGGATCGAGTTGCACCCCGCAGCTGTTGAGCAGCATCGAAACCTGGGTGTACTGCCCCACGGTATAGACCAGATCGACCCGCCCGGTATCGCCCAGCGGGGCCAGCGCGGCCCAGGTCGCATCGCCAATATGGTGGTCGCGGACAAGTTCGTCGCAGGCTCGCAGGATCGCGGCATCGAGCGGATCCCAGCCGGACGCATCCGGCCCCTGCTTGATGGCGCCGAGTTCCTCTGCCGTGATCCCGGCGCGCTGGCCGATCACCGCGTGCTGGGCCCATTCATATCCGGCCCGGCACAGATAGCCGACCCGCAGGATCGCCAGCTCACGTTGCCGTTCACTCAGGCTGTTGCGGGGGGAGAGGATGTAATTGCCCCAGGCGAGGAACGCGCCAAGCGCGTCCGGATTATGGGCCTGGGTTCGGAAGATATTGAAACCGCGCGCATATTCGGGCAGCGCGGCGAGCGCCTCCCGCGCCTCGGGAGTCAGTTCGCTGTCGGACAGCGGAGCGATCCGGGGCGCGGGAAGCCGCATCGGTCTTAGAACACCTCGAACAGGCCGGCAGCGCCCTGGCCGCCGCCGATGCACATGGTCACCACGGCATACTTGGCACCGCGGCGCTTGCCTTCGATCAGGGCGTGGCCGGTGCAGCGCGCGCCGGTCATGCCGAAGGGGTGGCCGATCGAGATCGAGCCGCCGTTGACGTTGAGCAGTTCGTCGGGAATGCCCAGCTTGTCACGGCAGTAGAGCACCTGGACGGCGAATGCCTCGTTCAGTTCCCACAGGCCGATGTCGTCCATCTTCAGGTTGAAGCGCTCGAGCAGCTTGGGGATCGCGAAGACCGGGCCGATGCCCATTTCGTCAGGCTCGGTGCCGGCCACGGCCATGCCGACATAGCGGCCCAGCGGGGTCAGGCCGCGCTTTTCCGCGACCTTGGCTTCCATCACGACGCAGGCCGAGGACCCGTCAGACAGCTGGCTGGCATTGCCGGCGGTGATGCAGTGGCCCTCGCCCATCACCGGCTTCAGGCTGGCGAGCCCTTCCAGCGTGGTATCCGGGCGGTTGCAGTCGTCACGGTCGGCGGTGACTTCCTGATAGGAGACTTCCTTGGTCTCCTTGTTCACCACGGCCATGGTGGTGGTGCAGGCGACGATCTCGTCCGCGAACTTGCCGGCAGCCTGGGCCGCGGCGGTGCGCTGCTGCGACTGGAGCGAATACTCATCCTGGTATTCGCGGCTGATGTTGTAGCGCTTGGCGACGACTTCAGCGGTGCCGATCATCGGCATGTAGATGTGCGGGTGCATTTCCAGCAGCTCGCGGTCCGGCTCGACGAACATCTTGCCGCTGCCGACCACCTTGGAAATGCTTTCCAGGCCGCCCGCGACGCAGATGTCCATGTTGTCGATCACGATCTGCTTGGCCGCGGTGGCAATGCTCATCAGGCCCGAGGAGCACTGGCGATCGATCGTCATGGCCGGCACCGAAACCGGCAGGCCGGCGCGCAGCGCGGCGAGGCGGGCAACGTTGCCGCCGGTCGAGCCCTGCTGGACGGCGGTGCCGATCAGCACGTCATCCACTTCGCCGCCCTCGATCCCGGCGCGCTCAACCGCGGCGCGGATCGAGAAGGCGCCAAGGGTGGCCCCGGTGGTGTTGTTGAAAGCGCCGCGCGCCGCCTTGGTCAGCGGGGTGCGGGCGGTGGAAACGATGACTGCGTCACGAGACATGGGAAATTCCTTGCTTGGTCAGAAAAGTGTGAGCCCCCGGGGAGGGTCCGGATCACACGAAGAACAGCGTGATCCATTCGCAGATCAGGGCGGGCTTGTCCTCACCCTCGATCTCGATGGTCACTTCGTTGGTCTGCTGCCACTGGCCGGGGCGCTTCTCGACCAGTTCGAGCAGCTTGGTGTGGCTGCGCACGCGCTTGCCGGCACGCACGGGCGAGATGAAGCGGGTCTTGTTGCCGCCATAGTTGACGCCCATCTTCACGCCATCGACGCGCGCACCTTCAGTCATCGCGCCGAGCACCGGCAGCAGCGACAGGGTGAGGAAGCCGTGGGCAATGGTCCCGCCGAACGGGGTCAGCTTGGCCTTCTCCTCGTCGATGTGGATGAACTGGTGATCGCCGGTGGCATCGGCGAACATATTGATGCGTTCCTGGGTAACGTGGAACCAGTCCGAAACGCCGATCACTTCACCGGTCTTGGCTGCGAGTTCCTGCGGGGTCATGGGCCTCTCCTTATCGCTGGAAAGGCGCTGTCATGGCCCAAGCTTGGCCGCAGTGCAACGCGGTTTGGCCTGCCGCTACGGCAAGGCGGCGCAGCCCTGGCGCGGCCCTTTGTACTACGGAGGGCGAATCACTCGGCCGGAAGCGCGGGAGCCCGCACCGCCCAGCGCGGCGGATGGTGATTGAGCCAGCGCTGCGCCGGTTTCTCCAGCGCGTAATAGAGCGCGGCAGAGGCCGCCAGGACCAGCAGCAGATAGCCCGCGAAGCTGGCCCAGGTGAGCTGGAGCGAAGCATCGACGAAAGCGATCTTCCACAGGATGAACAGGAAGAAGTGCGCCAGATAGGTCGAGTAACTGACTTCCCCCAGCCAGGTCAGCACCCGCCCGCCCAGCAGGGAAACCAGCGGCCCGCGCCCCAGCGCGAGCGCCAGCAGCAGGGCCAGGAACAGCGCCGGGACAAAGGCCGTCTCCGGCAGGCCCAGCCCCCAGCCGGCCAGCGCGATGGCGATGCCCGCCAGCACGGCCAGGGTCGCGGCATGGCGCAGGCCCGACCAGCGCTGCCACAGCTGGCACATCAGGCAGCCGAGCGTGAAGCCCGCCAGGCACCGCCACAGGCCCATGCCGGGGATGTCATCGCCAAGGCCGTCATAACCCCGCGCCGCGAACAGCAGGTGGAGCAGCGCGGCCACGCCGCCGGCCAGCAGCACCAGCGCCCAGCCTGGCATCCGGTCCCACCGCGCGGCCAGAACCAGCGCGGGGAACAGCAGGTAGGCGGCAAATTCAGTACTGATCGACCAGGCCGGATGGTTCCAGGTCAGGTCCGGGGTCAGCCCCCAGTTCTGGACCAGCAGCAGGTGCAGCGGCAGTTCGGCCAGCGGATAGCCCGCGGCATCGCGCCCCGTCAGCACCAGCAGCGCCACAAAGGCCATGAATGCGGCCAGGATGGCGGCGTGCAGCGGCCAGACCCGGGCGAACCGCCGCCACAGGAACAGCCGGGTCTCGGCCCAGCCGCCCTGCGCGATCCGCCCGGCGTAATTGTACCAGATGACAAAGCCCGACAGGATGAAGAACAGGTCGACCGCCAGATAGCCCTTGGCCATCAGGCCGATCAGCTCCGGCGGCAGGATCGCGGTCAGCGACAGGCGGATGTGGTACAGCACCACGCCCCAGGCCGCGATCCCGCGGATCCCGGTCAGTGCGTCGAGATGACGGGGCGAGGATGTGCCGCTCATGCTGCCGAGACCCTGAGCGGCGGCGGACCGGTCCGCAGCGGCTGGCGCGCTGGTGCGCCGATCCGCTTGGCATAGGACCACAGCCCGCACTGCACCGCGATCAGCATGAACATCACCGGCTGGAAGGCGATGCCGATGAACAGCGCGCCCAAGAGGTAGATCAGCTGTGCCATCTGCAGGGCATTGGCCAGCGGGGCGATCCAGGCGAGATGTTCGGCCTTTTCCTTGCCCCAGCGGCGGCGCAGGCGCTCCATCTGCCACAGGCCGAGGAAATGGATCCAGGCCCACAGCAGGAAGCCGGGATAGCCCTGTTCGCCCAGCATTTCGAAATAGGCCGAGTGATAGGCGCGGGCCTTTTCCTCGTGCACCTGCACATCCAGCTTGGCGTTGTTGTCCGGCCCCAGTTCCTTGACCGTTTCAACCTGCAGGTTGTTGCCGCGATAGGCATCGAACCCGCCGCCGAAGGGGTGGTCCTTCACATAGTCGAGCGTCCACATCCACACCGCCACGCGAGTGCTGGCCGACTGGTCGGACTTGTGATTCTCGATCGTGTTGATCCGTTCCATGTAGCTGTCCGGCAGGAACGGCACCGCCGCCACCGCCACCGCCCCGGCCACCCCGAGATAAAGGAACCGCCGCTTGACCGAACGCAGCGCCAGGACGCCGAGCAGGCCGATGCAGAGCAGGCCGGTGCGGGTCTGCGTGCCGACCGGAATCAGCAAGGCGGCAAAGGTCAGCGCGGCGGCGAACAGCAGCACCAGCCGCCGCTGCGGGAACAGCGTGGTATAGCGCGCCACCCACCAGATCAGCGGAATGATCGCGATCGCCATGGTGGACAGGGTCGATCCTTCATAGATCCCGGCGTTCTCGGCCACGAACGTGCGCAGCAGGCCATAGCCCCCGCCGCCCGCCGCGGTCTTGATCCCGCCGGTGATCAGGATCCCGCCGATGGTCAGCACGATCACCGTGACCACCGCTTCGAAGCGCAGGCGGGTGCGCAGGGTCAGCGGCAGGAAGATCGCGAACAGCAGCGCCTTCCACACCCACGACCATTTCTCGGCCGCTTCGGTCTGGAATTCGGCCATCATGGTGGTGAGGCCGCAATAGACCAGCAGCAGCACGATCAGGCCCTGGCGCAGGGTGAAGCGGGTGTCGCGCTTGTCATCCAGCGCGATCCAGCCGCCGAAGGCCAGCACGAAGGCAATCAGCGAGATCGGCAGCGAGGCCAGCAGCGACCAGCTGATCTTCTGCGGGGTGAGGATGTCGATATAGATGAAGGCCAGCACCCAGACGAAGGGCTTGCGCAGGCCAAGGGCCAGGAACGCCAGGGTGAAGCCGGTGATCGCCAGGTCAAGCACGCAGCCGCAACTCCGGCTTGGGCCGCCTGGCCGGTGGCTCGTCCGGCTCTTCGCCCTGTTGCGGCGGCGCCGGATCGGCATCCAGATCCTGCCGCGCCAGCAGCTTCAGGCCGGCCAGCACCAGCAGGCCGTGCGACAGGGCAAGGGCAAAGTAATCGACCATCGTGGCAGCGGCTTAGCAGCGCGGAGTTGACGGCGCGTTAAGCCTTGTTGCCCTAGAAGATCGGGCCATGACCCGGATCCTCCACGTCCTCGATCACTCGCTGCCGCTGCACAGCGGCTATACCTTTCGCACCCGCGCGATCCTGAAAAGCCAGCAGGCCGCCGGGCTGGAAGTGCGCGGGATCACCGGGCTGCGCCACACCGGCGAGGGGCCGGACGCGGAGGAAGCAGACGGCATCCTGTTCCACCGGACGCGGGGATCGGCGACCGGCCCGGCGGGCCTGCGCGAATGGCGCGAGATCAACCTGCTGGCCGATGCGATCGTCGCCCTGGCGCAAGACTGGCGGCCCGACGTGCTCCACGCCCATTCCCCGGCGCTGTGCGGCAAGGCCGCGCTGATCGCGGGCAAGCGGCTGGGCCTGCCGGTGGTCTATGAAATCCGCGCCTTCTGGGAAGATGCCGCCGTGTCCAACGGCACCGGCAGCGAAGGCAATCTGAAATACCGCCTGACCCGCGCACTGGAAAGCCACGTGGTTGCCGGCACCGACGCGGTGGTGACGATCTGCCAGGGGCTGAAGGACGATCTGGTGGCGCGCGGGGTTGCGCCGGGCAAGATCACACTCAGCCCCAATGGGGTAGACCTGTCGCTGTTCGGCGAACCGGCGCCGCGCGACGAGGCCCTGGCGGAGCGGCTCGGGCTGGGCGACGGCCCGGTGGTGGGCTTCATCGGCAGCTTCTATGACTATGAAGGACTGGACGATCTGATCGCCGCCATGCCGGACCTGACCGCGCGGTTGCCGGGAGCGAAACTGCTGCTGGTCGGTGGCGGGCCGATGGAAGAGGCGCTCAAGGCCCAGGCCGAAGCCTCTGCCGCGCGGGATGCGATCCGCTTTGTCGGGCGGGTCCCGCACAGCGAAGTGGAGCGCTATTACGCGCTGGTCGATGTCATGGCCTATCCCCGCAAGAAGAGCCGCCTGACCGATCTGGTCACCCCGCTCAAGCCGCTGGAGGCCATGGCCCAGCGCCAGCTGGTCGCCGCATCGGACGTGGGCGGCCACCGCGAGCTGATCGAGGACGGCGTCACCGGCACGCTGTTCCCGCCCGACGATCCCGCTGCCTGCGCGCATGCGCTGGCCGGCCTGCTTGGCGCGCCGGAACTGTGGGAGGCGCGGCGCAGCGCCGGCCTCGCCCACGTTGCGGAAAAACACAACTGGGCCCGCAACGTGCATCGTTATCACGATGTTTACCAAACCCTGTTAGCCCGAACTGTCGATTGCCCGGTGTCCGCCGCTGCCTGATGGCGGCGCAGCGCCGGGAGGGATAGTGAAAGGGATTGGCAGGCGTGGCCAAACAGAAGCGTAAACCGGCAAGCAAGCCGATCACATCGCACCAGCTGTTTCCGGCGGTCGTGGCGCTGTGGTTCGGGGCCCTGTTCGGCCTCGGCAGCCTGGCCGTGCGCCCCTCGCTGCTGGAATCGGTGGTCATGGCCAGCCGGATCGATCTGGTCATTCCCGCCGCCGCCCCGCCGCTGGGCGTGACTGCGCGGATCCTGGTTGCGCTGGTGCTGGCCGCAATCGGCAGCACGATCGGGCTGATCATTGCCCGCCGCCTGACCCGGCCCAAGCCCGAAGTGCGCGAGCGCAAGCGGACCAAGCTGGCCGACCGCGAAGAGGCCGCGCCGCGCTATACCAACCACCCGGCCTTTAACGAGGCCGAAGACGACGAGCCGGCTGGCGGCATCCTTGCCCAGCGCCGCCGAGCCCTGACCATCGAACACGACGAGGAGGACTTCGTGCCCCACGAAATGGCCCCGCTGCCTGGCGGCGCTCCGCAGATTCTGGATATCTCCAAGGTCGGCTTCGATGCTCCGCCGCCGCATGCCGCGCTCGATCTGGGGGCCTATCAGGCCGAGCCGGTGCGCCAGGAATTCCAGCCGCAGCCCGTGGCGGAAGCGCCCCCGCCAGCCGAACAGCCGGCCATGGTGGCCCCTGCCCCGGCTGAAGCGCCGCGCCAGATCTTCGGCCAGCCGGTCGACGGCGACCATATCGACCAGACCTTCGTCCAGGCCGCCGGGTTCAAGACGACCGTGTTCGACACCGAAACGCCCGAACCGCTGTTCCCGCCGCGCTTTGCCCAGAGCGAGCCTGCGCCGGAAGTGGCTGCCGCGCCCATGGCCGTGCCGCCGCGCTTCGGCGCCCCCGAAGCCGACCCGGGCGTGCCGCAGTTCACCGTGCCCCCGGCCCCGGCAGTCGAAGCCTTTGCCGTGCCGCCAATGGCCCCGGCTGCGTTCGCCGTCCCCGAGCCGGTGGTGGAACCCGCCCCTGCTCCAGTGGCGATGCCCGAACCGGTTTCGCCCCCGGCCGTTCCGGTTGCCATGACGCCGATCGCCGCGCCGCCGGAACCGCTGCCCAGCCCGGCCGGGCTCGGCATGACCGATCTGGCCAGCCGCCTCGCCGAATCGATGGCCCGCCGCCGCGCGGCCCGCGCCGCCGCTGCGGGCGGGGTCCCGGCACCGGTTGCAGCCGAACCGGCTCCGGTGGCAGAGGTCGCCCCGGTCCAGGCCGCAGCGCCGGTCATCCCGGAACCTGCGCCAGTCGCGGCGCCCGTGCCGCAAGCCTTCGCTGCTCCGTTTGCTGCTCCGTTTGCAGCGCCGGTCGAGCCGGAAGCGCCGATCCCTGCCCCCTTCGCGCCGTTTGCAGCGGCCAGCGCAGCCGAACCGGCACAGCCGGCGCCGGCCGCGCCCGCGCCGGTCGCCATTCCGGCGGCGATGCGCCCGCTCGACCTTGGCGGGTTCGAGGAAGAGGCCGAGCCGCTGAGCAGCCTGCTGCCGCCGCGCCATATTGCCATGCCCGCCGCTCCGCTGGCGACCGCCCCGGTGGCCGCACCGGAACCGGCTCCCTTTGCCATGCCCCAGGCCATCGCGCCCGAGCCTGAGCCGCAGCCCGAGCCGGAGCCGGCCGAGGATACGGCCGGCGAAGAGCCTGTGGCCGAGGACAAGTTCGGCTCGCTGCTGGGCGTGCCGATCCAGCCGGCCGGGCCGCGCGCCGGGCTGGTCCGGATCGAGGAACCCGAAGCCGACAGCGCCGAGATCGAACCGGTGGTGATCTTCCCCGGCCAGATGGCCCGCCCGCAGGCAGAAGAGGCCGCTCCGTTCCGCCGCTTCGATGCCCCGGCCAATGCCGAACAGGGCCAGCCGATCGCCGCCGACAATGCCGCGCCGGCCGTCGACCGCGAGGAAGCCGAGCGCGCCCTGCGCATGGCGCTTGCCAACCTGCAGCGGATGAGCGGCGCGGCGTAAGAACCCGCACCGGAACCCCATCCCGATCACTACATAGCTATGGGGCAGGACGCAGCCGCGTTCCTGCCCCTTTTCGCAGTTGCAAAAGACTGTTCCTGTCGCCATGGGAGAGGTCTGCGCAATTTTCGCTGCCTCTCGCGGCGGGGAATCTTGCGCTTAATTGCCGGAATTCTGCGACTTGCGCGGCCCGCGTGCACGAATCGCCGATTTCCGGCCGGTTTGACAGGATGGGACTATCGATGGGTTTTCCGGCGCCTCAGGGCCTTTATGATCCGCGTAACGAACACGACGCCTGCGGCGTGGGCTTTGTCGCCCACATCAAGGGCGCCAAAAGCCATGCGATCGTAACCCAGGCCCTGGAGATTCTGAAAAACATCGACCATCGCGGGGCGGTCGGTGCGGATCCGCTGCTGGGCGACGGCGCCGGCATCCTGATCCAGATCCCCGACGCGCTCTATCGCCGCTGGGCCGATGCCGAAGGGCTGAAGCTGCCCCAGCCGGGCGACTATGCCGTGGCCATGTGCTTCCTGCCGCAGGACGAGGCGAGCCGCGAATTCATTGTCGGCATCTTTGAAAAGTTCATCGCCAAGGAAGGCCAGCGTCTGATCGGCTGGCGCGACGTGCCGGTGACGATCGACGGGCTGGGCGAAACGGTGAAGGCCGAAATGCCGGTGATCCGTCAGTGCTTTGTCGCCCGCGGCGACAATTGCGAGGATCAGGACGCGTTCGAGCGCAAGATCCTGGCGATCCGCAAGCAGACCCAGAACCCGCTGGCGGCGCTGGCCGAAAAGCACGGCCTGCCCGGCCTGACCGAGCTGTACATGCCCAGCTTCTCCAGCCGCACCGTGGTCTACAAGGGGCTGCTGCTGGCCACCCAGGTCGGCAGCTTCTATGACGACCTGCGCGATCCGGACTGCGTTTCGGCGCTCGGCCTGGTTCACCAGCGCTTTTCCACCAACACCTTCCCCAGCTGGAAGCTGGCGCACCCCTACCGGTTCATCGCCCACAACGGCGAGATCAACACCGTGCGCGGCAACGTCAACTGGATGAACGCGCGCCGCCGCACGATGGAAAGCGAGCTGCTGGGCGCGGACCTCGACAAGATGTGGCCGCTGATCCCGCACGGGCAGTCGGACACGGCCTGCCTCGACAACGCGCTCGAACTGCTGCTCGCCGGCGGCTACAGCCTGGCCCACGCGGTGATGATGCTGATCCCCGAAGCCTGGGCCGGCAACCCGCTGATGGATGCCAAGCGCCGCGCCTTCTACGAATACCACGCCGCGCTGATGGAACCGTGGGACGGCCCGGCCGCCGTGGCTTTCACCGATGGCCGCCAGATCGGCGCGACGCTGGACCGCAACGGCCTGCGTCCGGCCCGCTTCCTGGTCACCGATGACGACATCGTGGTCATGGCGTCCGAAAGCGGCGTCCTGCCGATCAAGGAAGACAACATCGTCCGCAAGTGGCGCCTGCAGCCCGGCAAGATGCTGCTGATCGACTTTGCCGAAGGCCGGATCATCGAGGATGAGGAAATCAAGGCCAGCCTGGCCGATGCCGAACCCTATGAATCCTGGCTGGAAGCCGCACAGTACAAGCTCAAGGATCTGGACCTGATCGAGCCGGAACTGGCCCAGCTGCCGGTCGAAACCACCAGCCTGCTCGATCGCCAGCAGGCCTTCGGCTACACGCAGGAAGACATTTCGAAGTTCCTGGAGCCGATGGGCCGCGATGGCGACGATCCGATCGGGTCGATGGGCACCGACACGCCGATCGCGGTGCTGTCCAACAAGAGCCGCCTGCTCTACGACTATTTCAAGCAGAACTTCGCCCAGGTCACCAACCCGCCGATCGACCCGATCCGCGAGGAACTGGTGATGAGCCTGGTTTCGATGATCGGCCCGCGCCCCAACCTGCTGGGCATGGAAGCCGGCACCCACAAGCGGCTCGAAGTCGATCAGCCGATCCTGACCAATGACGAAGTGGCCAAGATCCGCTCGGTCGAGGCGGCGCTGGACGGCGCTTTCCGGACCGAGACGATCGACATCACCTGGGATGCCAGGACCGGGGCCGATGGCCTGGAAATGGCGATCAAGGAAATGTGCTGGGCCGCGACCGAAGCGGTGCTGCAGGACAAGAACATCCTGATCCTGTCCGACCGCGCCCAGGGGCCGGACCGGATCGCCATGCCGGCGCTGCTGGCCACGGCCGCCGTGCACCATCACCTGGTCCGCCAGGGCCTGCGGATGCAGACCGGGCTGGTCGTCGAAACCGGCGAAGCGCGCGAAGTGCACCACTTCTGCGTGCTGGCGGGTTACGGCGCGGAAGCGATCAACCCCTACGTCGCCTTCGAGACGCTGGAAGAGATCCGCGTGAAGAAGGAGCTGCCGCTCGACGCCAAGACGGTGAAGAAGAACTACATCAAGGCGGTCGGCAAGGGCATCCTCAAGGTCATGTCCAAGATGGGCATCTCGACCTACCAATCCTATTGCGGGGCGCAGATCTTCGACGCGGTCGGGCTGTCTTCGGCCTTCATCGACAAGTACTTCACCGGCACGGCGACCACGATCGAGGGGATCGGCCTGGCCCAGGTGGCCGAGGAAGCGGTGCGCCGCCACCAGGCCGCCTATGGCGACAACCCGATCTACAAGAACATGCTGGACGTGGGCGGGATCTATGGCCTGCGCCTGCGCGGCGAGGAACACGCCTGGACGGCCGAGAACATCGCCGCCCTGCAGCACGCGGTGCGCGGCAATGTGCCGGACAAGTACAAGGCCTTTGCCCAGTCGATCAACGACCAGTCGAGCCGGATGCTGACCATCCGCGGGCTGATGCAGTTCAAGCCGGCCGACAAGCCGCTCGACATCAGCGAGGTCGAACCGGCTAGCGAGATCGTCAAGCGCTTTGCCACCGGGGCGATGAGCTATGGCTCGATCAGCTGGGAAGCCCACACCACCCTGGCGCTGGCGATGAACCGGATCGGCGGCAAGTCGAACACCGGCGAAGGCGGCGAGGATCCCAAGCGCTTCCAGCCGATGGACAATGGCGATTCGATGCGCAGTGCGATCAAGCAGGTCGCCAGCGGACGGTTCGGCGTGACCACCGAATACCTGGTCAATGCCGACGACGTGCAGATCAAGATGGCCCAGGGCGCCAAGCCCGGCGAAGGCGGCCAGCTGCCCGGCGGCAAGGTCAGCGAGTACATCGGCTTCCTGCGCTACA
>ERZ761602.435-NODE-435-length-91831-cov-6.659355_pt1 | contig 91831 bp, 68 predicted proteins | sample MGYA00512165_ERZ761602 | MGnify/ENA primary metagenome ERZ761602 (study PRJEB28899, sample SAMN02445085) | bioreactor sludge metagenome | biome: EBPR sludge; isolation source: Thorneside wastewater treatment plant | place: Australia: Brisbane, Thorneside Wastewater...
GGCTTGGGTGGGGCTTCGGCGGCGGCCGGCGCGGGGGCGATGGCCGGGGTGGACGGCGGGGCGGCGGCGCCGGCGGGCAGCCCGGCCGGGGGCTGGGCAGTGGCCAGAGCCGCGGCCGGAGCGAGCACCGGCGTCCAGGCATCGGCCGAGGCCATCCGGAGATTGTTGAGCAGCCGCTGGATGTACCAGAGCAGGCCGACCAGCACCAGGATCGACAGGACGACCAGGCCGATCTTGAAGTACAGGTCCATCTGCGTCTCCTGCTGCAGTTCAGCCGCCTGAGCCTCGTAGTACGTCCGGTCAAAGGCCAGCGACTCAACGGCGATCACGTCGCCGCGGGTGGTGTCGATGCCGGCGGCGGCAGCGATGGCGGTCTCCAGGCTTTGCAGTTGCACGGTGTCGGTAATGCCATCCACCATCACCGAGAGCGAGATGCGTTCCACCTGGCCGGGCGCCACGACCTCGTGCGCCTCCACCTGGGTCATTTCATAGTTGGTGGTGTTCTCCTGGCGCCAGTAATAGGTGCCTTCGGTGCCGGAGATCGACGTCGTGTTGGTCAGCGGCGGCAGATTGCTCAGCGCGCCCGGGATGCCGGAAGCGGCCAGCGCATCGCCGTTGTAGGTCTCGGTCAGGGTCTGCGAACTGCGGATGGTGCTGGTGTCCGGATCCACCGACTGGGTCAGCACGTCGCGCTGGTTCCAGTTCATGGCGACGCTGACTTTGACCACCGACTTGTTGGGGCCTAGTACGGTATCCAGCAGCGCGCGCACCTTGTGCTCGATCGCCGCGGACTGGGCCGCCTCGGCTGCGCGATGGGAGTCGCTCTGGACGGCGCTGTCGGCCTCGACGCCCTCCAGACCGGCGGCGGTCAGGAGGTTGCCGTCCACGTCCAGCACCACCACGTTCTCGGGTTTCAGCCCTTCCACGCTGGCGGCCACCAGATGGGTGATGGCGCGCACCTGGCCGGCGTCCAGTTCTTGCCCCACCCGCATCTGCAGGGTGATGGAGGCCGTGGTGGGCACCTGCTCGCTAGCCAGCAGAGCTTTCTCCGGCTGGACGATATGGACGCGCACCCCCCCGACGGAGGTCAGGCTGCCGATCGTGCGCTCGAGTTCCCCCTCCAGGGCGCGCTGATAGTTGACGCGCTGGGTGAACTCGGTCATGCCCAGCGTGGTGCCGCTGAAGAGTTCGTAGCCGACGGTGCCGTTCTGCGGGAGCCCCTGGCGCGCCATGCTCAAGCGGACCTCGTAGACCTGGGCCGTTCTCACCAGGATGGTGCCGCCGTCGCGGAGCTGGTAAGGGATATCCTCGGCGGCCAGTTTCTCCACGATCTGGCCGGCGTCGGCCTCACTCAGGCCGCTGAAAGCGACGGCGTAGGTCGGGGTATTGGCCCACAGGACGAAGGCGGCGATGGCCAGCACGCCCACCGCTACCAGGGCGATGAGCACGCCGCGCTGCAGCCGGTTCTGGCGGCTCCAGATTGAGAGGAATTGGGTGCGGAGTGTAGTAAGCATAGGCATTGCACAAGGGGCAGACGGTCACGGGGCTGGCGCCTGCCAGCGGCTAGACCTGCATGCGCATGACTTCGTGATAGGCCTCGACCAGTTTGTCGCGCATCGCCATGGCGACGCGGAAATTGATGTCGGTCTGCTCTGACGCGATCATCACCTGGTGCAGGTCGACGTTCTCGCCCGCCGCCAGTTTCTGGATCAGGGCATCGCTCGAGTTCTGGGTCTGGCTGAGTGTGTCGAGCGCCTGCGTAAAGGTATTGCCGACTTGCTGCGCCGCCTGGAGGGTGGCGGGGCGGGCAGCCGTGGTTGCGGCCTTGCCGACGACAGTGGCTTGCAGTGGATTGATGCTCATGGGATTTGCCCGGTTACGGCGGATCAGCCGCGCCCGATCTCGAGCGCCCGCAGCGCCATGCGTTTCGCCGCCTCGACGACGGCCAGCCCGGCCTCATAAGAGCGTGTCGCCGAGAGCAGGTTGGTCATTTCGGTCACGATGTTCACGTTCGGGTAGGTCACGTAGCCTTCGGCATCGGCGTCCGGATGGGTAGGGTCATAGACGCGCTGGCCGGGCTGATCGTCGGTGATGATCTGATTGACCTGCACACCCTGAATCGGCAGCAGGTCTTTGGCCTCCGGGTTGCGGCGGGCCAGGACCAGGGCCGGCAGCATAGAGTGGTCGCGCCCCTGGGTGCTGAAGACCACCTCCTGGCGCTGGTACGGCCCGCCGTCGGCAGTGCGGGTTGTCTCCGCGTTGGCGATGTTGTTCGAGATGACGTCCATGCGGATCCGCTGAGCGGTGAGAGCCGAGGCGCCGATCCGTAAGCTGTCCCAGAAACTCATGGCTGACCTCCTCGCGCCCGCTTACCGGCCACTCTCGTCCAGGCTGGTGAGGGCGTCCACCAGTGGACTGTGGCTGCCGTCTGCCTGGAAGAGCGCCTGCGTTTCCCAGGCGCCGTCATGGCCGCCGCCGGCAGCATTGGCGACTACCCAATAGGAATAGGCAAAGTTGTACGGTTCGCGGTTGGCCATGTAGCGGTAGGCGTCCGTCACCAGTTTGACACGCCGGGGTTCATCCTCCGGCCCGGCGGTGAACGTCCCGCCCTCGGTGCCGATCATGGGGAGCTGGCGTCCGAGTTGGCGCTGGACCACATCCGCGTAGACCTTGAAGCGCGCGAACCCCTCCACGTCTTCGACCGGGCGGTCGCCCTGATAGTTGTGGATTGACAGCCAGGCACGGTCGAGCAGGCCGGCTTCACCGCGGGCTTTGAGGCCGGCCAAGGCCTGATCCAGATACTCGGTGTCCTTGAATTCGCCGCCGGGGCTCAGGGCGCCGAAGCCGGGCAAGCCGCCGTTCTCCGTGACCACCTTGGCGGCCGGGATCCACAGGTCCAAATAGCGGTCCACGTTCGGCGCCTGGCCGGCGTTCTCGACCGAGTGATTAGGCTCGTTGTAGAGCTGGAAGTAGGCGACGCCCAGATCGCGATAGTGCCGCACCAGCGCGCCCAGATCGCCGTCGATCGGCCGCAGGCCATCGGTGTACACGCGCATCACCGGCTCGATGCCGTTGGCCTTGAGTTGGCTCACCAGGTGATCATTGGCACCGATCTGGGTGCCGTCATTCAGGAAGGTCACCCACTTGATGTGCATCGCCTTGAGCGCGCCGACGTAGCGGTCCACCGCTTCGGGCGATTGGGAGACGGTCGGGATCCAGTGCATGCCGCGGCCGTTGTCGGCGGGCGGCCGGGGGTAGTCGACCAGGTTCAGCGCCTGTGCTGCGGTCGCCGCCGACGGGGCTGCGGCAGCGGCCACTGCCGGTGCCGTTGTGGCCGGGCTGGCCGCGTAGGCTTGCTGGGCCGCGGCGGCTCCGGTGGCTGGGGTGGGGTAGACCCAGACGGGGGTGCCGGTTGAACTGGTTGCCGCCGAAGCGGTTTTGGCGCCCGCCGTCTGAGCCGCAGTCTGGCCGGGGTAAATCCAGGTTGGCTGGGCTGTGGCCGCGGTGCGGGTGGTGGCTGTGCCGCTAGGGGAGGTCGCACTGGGATCGCTGGCTTCCAGGCGATCCAGGATCTTCAGGAGCATCTGCGCCAGCACTGCCTCAAACGAGTTGCTGGACCAGGCATTGGACGCGGCGTCCAGGCGCGCGGCGCCGCTGGACGTGCTGTTGAACACGCCAGAGCTGTTTAGCAGAGCGACGAGATCGGAGCGGAGATCGGAAGTTTCCACGGCTTCCCGGCAACTGGAACGGCAGCCTTAGGCGCCAAGTGCGCCGAAGTTATGCTAACAGTTGCGCTGGGAAGGGTCAGTAAAGCGATGGTGAAGCGGGGATTAATTCTCAGTAAAAGGGCCGGCGCTACTTGCGGCACATTTCGAACAGGCTGCGGACGATGGCGATGACTTTGCCGGTCACAGCGTCCAGCACGATGATGCGCTCGGCGTCCTCGCTGTCGCGTTCCCAGCGGATCCGGCGGCCGTCGTCCGGGGCCGTGTCGCGGTCCCGCGCATCCGGCGGTTGGGTGAGGGGTTTGGTGGTCATGGCGCGCTCGGTGGGGCCGTTGCCGTTAGTAAGCCGCCGTCGCCACCGGCTGGCCGACGGGCAGAGCGATCGGAACGGGTTGGAGCTGACGTTTCTCCACGGTGGCCCAGGCTTCGCGCAGGCTGCGCAGGGTCTTCAGGGCCTCGGCGTAATCACCGGAGCGGATGCAGTCCAGCGTCCACTGGTATAGGCGAAACAGCCCCAGCGCGACATCGGCGTAATCGAAGTCGAGGGCATCCCGCAGGGCGGTCACGGCCTGGACGGCGCGCGAGAAGTTCTGTTGCTCACAGGCCTGGATGGCGACGTCGTAGGCCATCACGACCAGGTGCAACGGGCTGGCGCCGAGGAGTTCCTGTTGCCGATACTCTTGCATACGATACGCGTTGTACATTCCTGGATACTCTCCACTCTGTGCAGCGTGTTATGCCTTGGTATCGGTCAGCCAAGCCACCAATACAGCGGGAACGCCTAAAGAGCGCCTGAAAACAGGGGCTCAGGCCAGCAATTCGACGAGTTCGCCCTCGTCCAACTGTTTGAATTCCTCGGGCGGAATCGTGCGAATCACGCGCCGTGAGGCGGTATCGACCATAAACACCGTCACATCGTTGGTGTCTGGGTCGATCTTGAAGTGCAGGCGCACGTTGCGCGCGGCGTCCGGGCTGGCCGCCGGTTTCGGGGCCGGCGTCTTGGTCTCGGCGCCGGGTTTGGTCTCGACGTGCATCCCGGCCGCTTCGGCATGCCGTTCCGGGGCGGCGTGTTCCGTCCCGGTTAACGGAAGCAGGCGGCTCGTCTCGGCCGCCTCGGTCGTGGTTAAGCGGGTCACTGCTGCGGGTGGGCGGATTTGGTCTGTCATGGAAGGTTCCTCCGTGAACCTGTCCGTGGTCGCCGGTCAGCCCAACTGGCTGATCGCTCCATAGATGGTGGACCACTGTTGCTGCTGGTAACTCATTTCAATCAAGACCGCCTGCATCTCTCCGAACTGGCGTTGCAGCAAGTCTTCCTTGTCGGCCAGCCGGACGTTCATGTCAGCGATCGCGGCATTCGTCTCGGTCAGCTGCACTTCGAAGTTGGCCACCGACCGGTCGAGGTAGCCGGTGGTGACGCCGGTGTAGCCGCCCAGGAGCTCGTCCAGGCGGCTGGCGATGGCGTCCAGCAGAGGCGCGGCGTTGTCGAGATTTGACGACAAGGCCGCCTCTAATTTGGCGCTGTCGATCACAGTCGCCTGGAGGTTGTCATCCAGGGCCAGGCCGATGTCGCGCAGGTTGCGCAGGGCGCCGCTGTTGGCGACATCGGACATGAAGTTGAAATAGAGCTTGTCGCGCAGCCCGCCGAACACGGTGTCGTTGGCCAGGATGCCGCGCGAGTAGGTCGGCTTGTCGCCGTCGGTCAGTGACACGACCCCCGTTTTGGCCTGCAGGTAGCCGGTGGCCAGGTTGAACTGCGAGACGAACTTGTCAACGGCTGCGCGGGCCGGGGAGGTATCGGCGCTGACGGTCAGCGTGGCCGCTTTGCCGACGGCGTCGGCCGCCAGATTGACGGTGACACCGTCGATTACGTCGGTCAGGCTGCTGTTCTGGCTGCGCGTCACGGGCACACCGTCTACGTAGAAGAGCGCGTCGGTGGCCGTTTGCTGGTTGGCGGCGGCGAAAGCGCCGCCGGCGTCCAGCACACCCAGCGAGCGCAGGACCGTGCCGCTCGTGTCGGCGGCGGTCAACGCCGCGGCCGTGCCCGAGTGTTGGGCGGCGATGACCAGGCGCCGATCCACAACGCTGGCCTTTACTTCCTGGCCGCTGGCATAGGTTTGGCTGTTGATGGCGGCCGCCAGGCTGTTCAGATTGTCCGAGGCGCCGACGGTGATCGTCGCCCCGTTCAGCGTGAACGACCCGGTGAGGTTGAGAGCCTGGCCAGCGGCGGTCTGCTGATTAGTCCAGGTGCGGTGTTCGCGCGCAAGCGTGCTGACGGAGATCTGGTAGGTGGCGGCAGCGGCTGTGCTGGCGGTGGAGGCGGTCAGCACGGTGGTGCCGGCGGTTTGGCTGGCGACGGAGGCCTTGCGGCCGATCGTGATCGCAGTGGCGGCATCGGCCCGCAGGCTCTTGGCCGCTGACTGCAGATCCTTGAGCTTCAGGTTGAGGTCCGAGTAGGCGTTGCGCTGGAGCTTGACCTCGTCGCGGCTGGTCTGCAGCCGCTCGAGCGGCTGGCGCTCGATCAGCATCAGGTTGCTGATGAGATTGGTGAAGTAGGTGTCGAGCCCGTTAATCGTGGTCGCCATCTCAACCTCGCTCACTCTCCCGGAGAAGGGCTAAGCGGGGGGCGCATCCTGCGCCCCCCGGCTTAGTGTTCTCGTCCGTGAGAGTTGCCTGTGCTCAGAGCTTACTCAGTCAGCGGTCACCGCTTACCGGAACAGCTGGAGCAGGAACTGCGGCGCCGAGTTGGCCTGGGCCAGGGAGGCGGTGGCCGTCTGCTGCAGGATCAGCAGCTTGCTCGCCTCGACTTGCTCTTCGGCCATGTTGGCGTTCATGATCCGGTTGTAGGCCGCTTCGGTGTTGGCGTGCTGGACCGACAGCGACTCTTCCTTGAAGGTCAACCGGGCCGTGGTGGCGCCCACCTGCGAGATCGCCTGCTTGACGATCGTCAGGGCGGAGTCGATGCTCACGGCCGCCGAGGGCGCGCCGGAACCGGTGCCGCCGCTGTAGACCAGGTCGTCGACATCATCCAGGCCCAGGCCGGTTTGCCCAGCCGCGCTGCCCGTGGACATGAAGCCCTGGTTGGCGTTGATGCCGCCGGCGACGGCCTTGAAGCCGAAGGTCATGCTCGAGCCCGAGACGCCGATGTCGGCGCCGACCAGGAAGGCCAGGTCGCGGGACGAGCCGGAGCCGCCAGCGCCGACCAGCAGGTATTCGTTGTTCCAGCGCGAGCTCTTGGCGATGTCGTCGATCTCGGACGCGTACTCTTTCAGCTGCGACTGGATGGCCTGGCGCTCGCTCGCACCGATGGTGCTGCCGGACGCTTCCAGGGCCTTGTTCTGCATCTTGACCAAGATGTCCTGGATCTTCTTCAGGCCGCCCTCCATGGTGGAGAGCAGGTTCTTGGAGTCGCCGATCGCCGACAGCGTGGTCTTGAGGGCCTGGCGGCGGATGTCGAACGTGGTGGCGATGCTCATGCCAGCCGGGTCGTCCGCGGCCGACATCAGGCGCTTGCCGGTCGACAGGCGGGCCTGGTGCGTGGCCAGCTGCGAGTTGATGTTCTGCAGGGAGTACAGGGAGTTGAGGGCGGCGATGTTGCCCGCAACACGGGTGACGTCTACGTTAGCCATGGTCGTAACCTCCATGTTACTGATTGGCTGGGTGGGGGATCCATCCCCCGATCAATTGGAAACGGGTCGGGCTTTCGGGTCGGGAGCGGCAGCCAGAAGCCCAAACGCTGGCGACCGCTGTTCAGCGCGCGCGAGAACCTTCGATAACACACCTCCCGCCGGTGAGCGCCCATAGGCGCCGTTGTTACTCTGGTTATCGAGAGGTGGGGGCCGAACTTTGGGGCTGGGGCGTAAAAGATGCGTTGATTGGGGGCAGTGGCTCAGGCCTGGGTCAGGGCAACGCGAAAGCCCAGCGCCGGGGAGACATAATTGACGATCAGCCCTTCGCGGGAGGCACAACGGGCGAGTTTGCGGCTGTAGTACCAGGCGCCTCCGCGCGCCACGCGCGGTCCATCCGCCGAGATTGCCTCGCGGCCGTCGTCGGCAACGTAGGGATAAGGCCGGAGCAAGGAGCTGGTCCACTCCCAGACATTGCCGGACATGTCCGAGACGCCGCAAGGGCTGTCGCCGCCCGGTGCGTAATGCTTCACCGGGGTCGTGCCGCGCTTGCCGCTTTCCAGGGTGTTGCAGCGCCAGGGGTCGAACTCCCGGCCCCAGGGGTAGATGCGGTCGTCGGTGTCACGCGCGGCCCGTTCCCATTCGGCCTCGGTCGGCAGCCGATACGGGTGGCCGGTGGCTTTGCTCAGCCACTGGCAATAGGCGCTGGCGTCCTGCCAGGAAACCTGGACGACAGGATGATCCAGCAGGCCCTCCGGTGGTTCAAAGCCGATCCAGTTGCGCGGCGTGCGGTGGCCGGTCTCCCACACGAACAGGCGGTATTGGAGATTGGTCACAGGGTGGGCGCCGATCCCGTACGCCGCCAGGTGGACGGTGTGCTGCGGTTGTTCGGTCAGGAACAGGTCCTTGTCGTACCACTCCTTGGCCCAATCCTCGCGCGTCAGCAGATGCCGGACCTGGGCATCGCTGGTGCCCATGATGAAGTCACCGGCTGGCAGAGAGACGATGTCCGCCAGGGGAGGCAGGTCGGTCTGCGGCGCAGTCACGGACGACGAGGACGGTCTGTCAGGCTTGACCATGGGTCACACTCGGGCCGGCAGCCCAGGCGCGAGCTGGCCGAGGGGAGCCGGCAGCCACGCCCGGGCGGCGATACTCTCATAAGTTGCAATCAGTTTATCGACGTTGGCGTCGATGGCCTGGCTGATGCCGAACAGGTACGGTTCGCGCGCGGCCTCCTGGCGGTAATCGTCCAGATGGTCGACCATGTCCAGAAGCACGCGTTCCCAGGCGGCGGGTGTGTTTTTGACGAGCCAGCCGTACGAACGCAAATCGGCATAGGCCGGGCCGTCGCTGGCGATCCACGGAGTCTTCATCACCAGGTACTCGAGGACCTTGATCCAGCTGCGCCGTTCGTCGTAGGGGCCGTGGAGGGGCGCCAGGCCGATATCGAACTTGGCCAGCTGACGCGGCCACTCGGTGTAGGGCACCCAGGGATGCAGGATCTTCTGGCCCTCCGGCAAGGGCAACTGTTCAAAGACACGCCGGTCACTGCCGTGGATCAGCACCCGCACCTGCGGCCGCGCCCGGCACACCCGCTTGAGCGCCGCCAGGATGCCGCTGCCCGTGAAGCTCTGCAGGTGGGAGACGCTGCCGCCCCAGCCGATCCAGATGCCGTCGTGCGACTCGCGCGGGGCGACCCGGTAGTTATCCAGGTCGATGTAGTTGGGCAGGTAGTGGACGTCGGTAAAAGCGCGCCAATCGTCGGCCAGACGCTTGGACGGCACGGTGGCGCCATGGCCGAGCTTGAGCCCCCACTTGAACTGCTCGAGCGGGAGCGGGTCGACCGTGGTGGTGCTGCCATCCGGCTTGCGCACCTGGCCCTTGAACCAGAAGGCATGGCTGCCGTTTGTGGGCGGCATCAAATCATAAGCGTCATCGAAATCCGCCACGACGATCTTGTCGCGCGCTTTCCAATGCAGGATCGCGGCCAAGACGGCGTTGAACAGGTTGCGCTGGACGACGATGACGTCCGCCTCCTGGCAGATCGCTTGGGTGGCCGGCGTCTGCCGGGCGAAATCCTCGATCCCGACCATCTGGGCCGAGTGGTGGCGCGTGCGGTTGAGGGCGCGTGTCGGCACGGCACAGCGCCACTCGCTGCAGTTCCACTCTTTCTTGGAGTCCGCGTAGACGTAGACGACCTTCATCAGCGCACCGTCTCGGCGGCCAGCGGCAGGGACCAGGCCGGCGCGTCTGGGCGGGGCGCCTGGTGGACGGCCTGGATGAGGTTGTGCCAGAGCGCGGCCAACTGCGTCATTTCGCGGCTGTGGGCGCGCTGGCGGCCCTCGGTGCCCAGGCGGGCGCGCAGGCCCGGCTCGGTCACCAGGCGCCGCAAGGCAGCGTACCAATCGTCACGGGTTTCGGCCAGCAAACCGCCGGCATTCCAGGCCAGCGCCGCCGGCAGCGCGGACGCCACCCACGGCAGCTTGCGGACGCCGGCCTCCATCAGGCGCTGATCGCTGCGGGCCCGGTTGAAGGGCGTGTCCCGCAGCGGCGCCAAGAGGATGTCGACCTGGGCGAGCACGTACGGACGTTCATCGGCGTGGAGCAGGGGGATGAACTGCCGCCGGCTTTCGGGCAGCGTGTCGAAGAGGCGGTGAGCCTCCACATCGCCGATAATGACCAGGCGGGTCTCGGGATGCTCGCGCAGCAGGTGCAGCAGCGGCCGCCGGATTTCGGCCAGGTCTTCGGCCTCGCCCGGCGCGCCCAACCAGCCGAGGTTGAGCGTCGAGCGTGCTGGCGCTGGCGTCTCCCACAAGGTTTCGCCGCGATCCCAGCCGGGCGGCACCACCCGCGCCGAGAACCCCGCCGCTTCGATCCACTCCGCCATGGCATGACTAGGCACACACACCTGGTCGGCGAGCTGCAGCGCGGCGTGGTAAGCCTCGAGGCGCGCGGCCGTGTTCAGGCCGAGGCGCGTGTAATCGGCGTGACGGCTGGTCAGCGCCGCGATTTCCTGCTCCAGCCAGACCAGCACCCGGGCGCCCGCCTGGGCGGCGCGCCGGAGCGGCTCGATCTGTGCGGGAGCCAGGTGAGGGTGATGCGTGATGATCACGTCGTTGGCTTCGGCCTGTTCGACGGTGAGCGACGAAGTGAGGCTCAACTGATAGCCCAGGGCGCGCAGCGCGTCGACCGGAAAGCGGGCGCTCTGCGGGTCGGCGCTGTGCCAGAGCAGCCTGACCGGCTGCGGCGGCCCGTCCAGCGTCTCCGCCGAGGCGGTCCCATCGGCGGGCAGAGGCGCGGTCTCACGCAATTGAGCGAGCGCGGCGGCGATATCGGGGCGGCCGGTGGCCTGCGCCTGCCGGATATTGAGCTCCAACAACGCCGGCACAAGCGCGTCCAGATCATCCAGCCGGTCGGCCACGGCCTCGGCCGGGCTGGGGCTGTTGACAACGGCCTGCAGGATATCGGCGGCTTTCTCTAGTTCGGCTTCCCCCACAGTCCCAGCCGGCCCAGCCAGCCGGCGCTCCAGGCGGCGCAAAGCCGCAGAGTCGGCCGGCGCCGCTTCCGGGACGCCGCTCTTGAGCCGGGTTCGCTCCAACCGTGCCAGACTGAGCCGCCCAGCGGCCTCGACACTGTCCGGGTCCAGCCGCAGCGCTTGCGCGTACAGGCTCTCGGCCGTGGCAGCGTCACCAGCGGCGAGATAACAATCGCCCAGCAGAAGCGGGGCCTCGGCGTCCGTGGGGTCGGCGCGCAGCGCCTGGGCGAAAGCGTCCAGGGCCTGGCTCAACTGATCGCGCCCCAGATGAGCGCGGCCCATCTGCTTCAGCGTACCCGCGTCGAGTGTGTTTAGTGCGGACATAGAATCCCGGTAGTGTTACTGGTCTATGCGCAGACTCTAACATCCGGCTGGAAGCCAAGTCAGTAAAGGGCCAATAAAAGGGCCATGAACACACAATAAAGGTCCAGTAAAGAGCAGGTGGGCGTCTCCAAAAAAACAGGCGGCCCGGGCCATCCGAGCCGCCTGTTCAAGCGTCAGCCGATACGCGGGTCAGGCCAGGACCGGTTGGGCCGCTTCTTCGAGATGTTGGGCGACGACGCCGGCCAGCAGTTCCAGGCCTTCGGCCAGCTCCAACTCGCCCTCGGCCTGGGCCGCGCGCCCATTGGCCCGGATCAAGGCCAGGAGTTCTGGGGTGAGCCGATCGGCGTAGCGTTCCAGGGCGGCGAGGACGTCGTCGGCGCCCAGGAGCAGGGCCAGCGTTGCGCCGGGATCGGCAGCCGAGTCCGGCGCCGCCGCCAGCCACTGCGCGATGTGCTCGGCCAGGGCCGACAGCGCCGCGGCCGTTTCGAGTTCACCGTCTTGGCGCGCGGCCTCCGCCCGGCGCTGCAACACGTCCACCAGAGCTTGATCCAGCCGCTCAGCGTACTGCTCCAGAGCGGCGGCCAGGTCAGGCGCGTAGATGAGCAGCTCCAGGGTCTCTTCAGCCCGGGCCTGCGCTTCCGCCGACGCTGCCGGTCCGCTCCGCTCCACGATGGACTGGATGTGGGCGGCCAGAAGGTCCAGGCCGTCACCCAGTTCCACTTTGCCATCCGCCCGGGCGGTGTCGGCGTTGAGGCGGACCAGGGCCAGCAGATCGGCATCCAGCAAGTGCTCGTGCTCGAACAGCGCCGCCGGCAGGTCAGGGTGCGCCAGCAGCATTCTCAGCGTGTGCACGGCCCGCTCGGGGATCGGCGCGGAGGCCGCCGGCAGGCGCGCGGCCACCTGTTCGACGAGCGCCGTGAGACCCTCCGCCAGCGCCGTGTCACCATCCTGGCGAGCCGCTTGCGCATTGGCCTGGACCAGGTCGAGTACGGCCGCGTCTAGCCGGTCGGCGTAGCGATCCAGGGCCTCCAGAATGTCGTCGGCCGCCAACACGAGGGACAGTGTCTCAGCCGCGCGGTCGCTGGCGGCCGGCGCCGCCGTCTCCACCGGCAGATAGGCCGCGACCTGGGCCTGGCGGCTGGTCACTTCGGGTGCGGTCGGGAAGACGGCGTGCAATTGACGCCATTCCAGCGCGGCCCGCTCTGGCTGCCCGGCCGCGAGCCAGGCATCCACCAGGTGGGTCCGCACCTCCCAGGCCGTGGGCGCCGTCGCCAGGACGCGCGCGTACAGATCGGCGGCCTGAGCGTGCGCGCCGCGGGCCTCGTGCAGTTGCGCCAGGGCCACCAGGGCCTCGGGCAGGTCCGGCGCACTCGTCAGCGCCTTGCGCAACGCGCTTTCGGCGGCTTTGAGATTGCGCTGTTTCAGCGCCGTGGTGGCGCGCGCCAGCTGGCGGCGGGCTTGCTGGCGGGCGCGCACATAGGCCTCGCCGAAGAAGAGCGCCTCGTCGCTGGCCAGGGACGGCCACTTGGCCAGGAGGCTTTGGCGATTGGCCTGAGTGTGCGCGTTAAGGTTGTGGCGGCCGTCGGGCGATTTGCTGGCGCTTTCGTGATGGACCAGGACGGCCGCTGGCTGATACAGCACGCGATAGCCGCGGGCCCGGGCCTGCCAGCACAGGTCGACGTCCTCGTAGACGCCTTTCCCGAAACGTGCGTCCCAGCCGCCCAGCTCGTTCCACACGGTCCGCCGGACGAGCAGGCAGGCTCCGGTGACGGCGTTGACGTCGCGCGGCGTGTTGGCGGCGGGCGTGTCGGCGGGCCAGCCCAGGAACGGGTGGTACGGCACGCCGGCGTCATCCCGCGCGACACCGGCGTGCTGCAGCGTGCCGGCCAGCGGACCGGGCAGATCGACGGGGTAGAGCAGCTTGGCGCCGACGATGGCGACGTCGTCTTCGGTCGGGAGCAGCGCCTCCAGCCAGCCGGGCGTCAGCGCCTCTGTATCAGAGTTGAGGAACAGGACGAAGGGTGCCTGGCCGAGCGCGGCCCCCAGCCGGCAGGCGCCGACAAAGCCCTGGTTCTCGGGCGTGCGGGCGAGCGTGAGCTGCGGCCGGCCGCGCCACTCCGCGAACAGGGCCCGGATCTCGGTGCCGGGTGAGCAGTCATCGACCAGGATCAGGTGGGCGTCGGGCGCTGTGCGCAACACGGAATCGACGCAGCGGCGCAACAGTTCGGCCTGGCCGTACACGGGCACGACGATGTCGACGCGGCTGGTCCGCGCCGGCGCAACTGACGGGACCGGCGCCGTTGACTGGGCTGGGGTCACGGACTGGGCGCGGGCGACCAACTGGACAGGCGCGACCTTGGCCCGGGAGGTCCCCAGATAGCGTTCGAGCGCCTCGGCTTTGCGGGCGGCCAGGGCCGGCACGGCCCGGCGGTGTTCCCAGATGGCCTGGAGCTCGTCGACGAAGCTGGCCTGCGCGGCCCGTTGCTGCAACGCCGTCATGGCGGCGGCGGCGCGCTGACCGATGACCGCGCGCAGCGCCGGCTCACGAAACAGGCGCGTCATCCAGGCGGCGGCCTCGTCGACGTCCGGGTCTGCCCAGACCGCGTCAGCGCCGAGATTCTCTTTCTGATAGGCCGGGATGGTGCCGTCGACGGGGATCAAGCGCTGCCCCACCAGGCAGGCGTTGGTGTGATCCATGAAGGTCAGGTTGCCGGACCAGGCGGTGGCGATGACGGGCTTGCCCAGGGCCATGGCCTCCATCAGGCCGAGGCCGAGCCCTTCGGCGCGGTGCAGGGAGACATACACGTCGGCGCTGGCGTACAGGCCGAGCACGTCGCGGTAGCTCAGATTCTCGGCCACCAGATGGACGCGCGGATGGCCGCCGCTCATCTGCCGGACCAGTTTCTGCACCTGGGTCCGGAGTTCCGGGTCCGCCTGAACGTTGTTGGCCTTGATCACCAGGTGGGCGCGCGTCTCCCGGGACAGGGCCTGACGGAAAGCGTCGATGACGGCCTTGATGTTCTTGCGCTTGACGTCGCTGTAAGGCTCGAAGCTGGCGACGTAGACGACGGCGTCCGCGGGCAGGCCCCAGCGGGCGCGATCCGGCCGGATCGCGGCCGGCAGATCCAGCGGCGGCGCCGCCGAGACCGTGAACACATTGGATAGGCTGAAATCGGTGACGTGGCGGATGAACTCAGACTCGGCCACGATGACGTCGAAGCACTCAAGCGCGGCGCGCCAGGCCGGCGGGATCACGGTCAGCTCCCACATGATCAGGGCGACGTTGAGGCGGCCGGGACGCAGGGCGGCGCGGGTCGCGCGCAGCACCCAAGGCATGGCCGGGCTCGGCAGGACAAACAGGTTGATGTCGTGCGGCAGAGCCTCCACCGAGGCAACCGCAAACGGATCGAAGCGCCGGTCGTGCCCGCCGCGCTCCATGCCCGGGTCGAGGTCCAGCACCGCGATCGGGTAGCCGCGGCCGAGCAGGGTGCTGGCGACATTGCGGGCCAGCACGCCGAGGCCGAGGTTGCCGCTCACGTGCCCGATGATGTTGAAACCAGGGCGCGGCGCGCCGTCCGGCGCCGGGCGGGTAGGCGCAGCGACGGGCACAGCGGTTACTTCTGGCGCGGCCACGGCGCCGGGCTGATACACGAGCGGCGCGACCGCCGGCGGCACGGTCACCAGGACTGGCTTGATGTGCTGGCGCTGCGCCACGGCGGGCTGCAGCGTCGCGGCCAGGTCGGGCGGCATGAACTGAAGCAGTTGCTCACACTCCGCCCAACGCGCCTGGCGCCCCAGGAGCGCAATCAGATTCTGCCAGGCCGGCTGGCAGGCGGGGTCCTGCTGGCGCGCGGCCTGGAAGCAGTTCAGGGCGTAGGCGATGTCCACCAACGTCTCATCGACCCAGGGCACGTGCAGGGCCAGGGCCAGGTTGCCATGCGCCACCCAGGCCAGCGCGCGCCCGGCGGCATCGTCGGACGGCAGCGCGTACAGGCGCTGGATGGGCAGCAGGCCGCGATAACGCTGATAAAGCATCTGCTGTTCATTCTGCGAGGTGCTGTCCTGGAAGGTGAGGCCGTTCGGGTTCTGGTAAAACAGGCTCAGGACCTCTGGCACCAGCACGGCCTGCAGGCCGGCGGCCGTGAAGCGCAGTTGGAATTCGTAGTCTCCGGCGGACCGGAAGGTGGGATCGAACAGGCCAATCTTGTCGAAGACTGTGCGCCGCCAGACCGGGTGCGGGCCCAGCAGGCAGTAGTGCAAGGACAGCGCTGGATGGTAGGGCGGGTACTCGACGATCCGGTCGACCGGGGTCTGGCCGTAGACGGCGTTGGGCACACCCGTCCAGGCGCAGTGGGCATAAGCCAGGTCGGCTGCGGGGTGCGCGTCCAGTGCGGCGACCAGTTTCTCCAGGGCATCCGGCCGGTGGGCGTCGTCGGTGTTGGCGTTGGTGACGTAGCGGCCGCGCGCCAGGAGCAGGCCGCGATTCCAGGCGGCGTAAAGCGACTCGCGCTCGGCGGTGCGCACGTAGCGGATGTTGGGGTAGCGCGCCTGAAACTCGCGCACGACGGCGCGCTCGTTCTGCGGCGAGGCGCTGTCGACGACGATGATCTCCAACTCGTCCGCGATCGTCTGCGCTTCCAGGTCCTCCAGGCAGGCGCGCAGCAAGGCTTCGGATTTGTACGTCGAGACGATGGCCGAGATGACCGGCGTAGCGGAGGCCGCTGTGGCCGCGCCGGCGGCCAGGGCCTCTCTGACGCCGGCCAGCAGGGTCTGGGCGTTGGCGTCAGCCGGGTCACGTTCCAGGGCCTGCCGCAGGACTGGTTCCGCCTCGCGGAAGCGCTTCTGGTAGACCAGGACCATGCCGAGCAGAGTGCGTGGCAGGGCAGCCTCCGGCGCGGCCTGGGCGGCGGCGCTGAAGGCGGCCTCGGCGGCCGCGATCTCGCCCAGCTGCAGGGCGACATTGCCCTGCAGGACAAGCAAGCCGGCGTCGGCGGGCGCACGTTCCAGGGCCTGCCCGAGGACGGCCTGCGCCTCCGCCCAACGCCCCTCAGCCACCAGCTGAGCCGCGGCCTGGTGCAGGTCTGACGCGGCAGCCGGGGCCAGGTGTTGCTCGAGATAAGTCGCCAGATTCGTCATGGCGCCCGCCAAGGCCTGGTCGCCGTCCTGGTCAGCCTGCTGCGCGGCGGCGCGCACGTGCGCCAGCAGAGCGGCGTCCAGCAGGTCTGTGTGCTGCTGCAGCGCCGCCAGAATGTCGTCGGATTCCAGCAGCCTCCGCAGTGTCTCGGCCGCGCGCGGAGCCGGCGGGGCCTCTCCGGGCGCCGCCCGATACTGGCGCTCGGAGCAGTAGAGGTCCCAGACCTCGTCGAAAGCCTGGCGCCGCTGCGGCAGCTGGGCCGTCGTCAGGCGCTGGCGCAAGCCTTGGTCGGCGAAGAAGGTGTGCTCGACCGTCAGCGTTTTGGGCGTGACCAGGCCGAACTCGAAGTCCGGGATCACGGCGCGCACGGCCTCGGCCGCCCGGCTCAGGGCGCGCAGATAGGGCAGGAAGCACAGCCGCAGGATCGGCTCGGTCAGCGGATAATCCACGCCGCGGACCGGCACCACCAGCCCGGGATTGACGTAGGTCAGACTGTGAAAGTGGTAGAAGATCAACGGCTCGCCGGCGACGCGCACGTTGCCGGTCGAGTCCAGGTCGAACGCGTACTGCTCATGGTTCCAGGGCGCGACGGCCGCGCCGACCTGCTGCAGGACGTGCACGTTCGGAAAACGCGTTGGCCAATCATCCAGATAGGCCTGATCACCGAACTTGCCGGCCTCCAAGCGCTGGAAGCACCATTCCAGGCAGCGGGCGCGCCACCACGTCAGCGCCTCCAGCCCGGCGGCATCGTTGCGGAAGCTGACCAGGCCGACGTTATAGCGGCCGTTCTGCAGATTGTGCGCCAGCCGCGCCGGGAAGCGATGCTCGTGGATCAGGATCGAGTTCGCGCCGAACTCCTGGAAAATAGCTTCGGGCGAAGCGTAGAAATACAGGTCGGCGTCCAGGTAAGTCAGGACATCGATCTCACCATGCGCCTCCAGCAGGCGCAGGATGGCGGTCGGCGTGAAGGTCCAGTAATACTCCACCAGCGAGCGGTCGCGCTTGGTGGCCAGCAGCGCGGTGTCCCGGCCTTCCAGCGCGTGGGCGGGCACCGGGACGACGCCCGGGAGCTGCAGACGCTCCAGGACCAGCCGGCTGACCTCGTCCATGCAGATCGCAAAGAGCTGAAACTCCCCGGCCGCGTGACGATTGAGCGACTCGATCAGGGCCACCGCCCGGGTAAGGTAGTTGCGATCGAAATAGGTGACGTAGTAACGCGGCATGCCTGGCTCCTCAGTGCGCGGCCGGCTTGGCGGCCGGCTCCCAGTAGTGGGCCGAGTGGCGACGGTAGTAGTCCACGGTGCGGCGCAAGCCCTCGGCCAGCGGGATCACCGGCTCCCAGCCCAGTTCGGCGCGGGCTTTGCGGAAGTCGCTGTAGTAATCGCCAATATCGATGGTCTTCAGATCGCCGGGGAAGGGCACCAGCTCATAGCGGCCGCCGCCGTTGAGCTGCGTCAGCAGTTCGGCGGTGGCGCGCAGGCTGAGGGCGTCGGCGGCGCCCAGGTTGAAGACCTGGCCGGCGGCGGCATCGTGCGTGGCCGCGCACAACAGGGCCTGGACGACGTCGTCGACGTAGTTGAAATCGCGGACCTGCTGGCCGTCGCCGTACACCAGGATGGGCTGCCCCTCCAGCAGGCGCCGGATCCAGATGCCGAGGAAGGTCTGGCGGGCGTCCTTGACGCGCATGCGCGGGCCGTACGTGTTGGTGAGCCTCAGGACGACGCTGCGCAGGCCGTAGGCGTTGGTGTAGACGCGGTGATACCACTCGCCGGCCAGCTTGTTGATGCCGTTCACGTCCACGGGGGCCAGCGGATGCTGCTCGTCCACCGGCAGGTACTGCGGCCGGCCGTAGATCTGGCGGGTGCTGGCGAAGACGATGCGGATCTCGGGGTTGTGATGGCGGCAGGCTTCCAGGATGAAGAGCTGCGCCCGCGCGTTGATCTCCAGGTCGGGGTGCGGATTGCGCATCGAGTCCAGGTGGCTGGTCTGCCCGGCCAGGTTGAAGAGATAATGCTGGCCCTGGACGAGATACTGCATGGCGTGCTCGTCGCGGACATCGGCGATGTTCAGCCGCACCTGCTGGCGGACAGGCTCCAGGTTCCAGAGGTTGCCGCCATACTCCGGGATCAGGCTGTCCAGGACGGTGACGTGGGCGCCCAGGGCCACCAGCCGCACGGCCAGGTTGGAGCCGATGAAGCCGGCGCCGCCAGTAATCAGGACGCGGCGGCCGGCAAAAGCACCGGAGAAGCCGTCAGCGCCGGCGGAAGACGTAGGTGACGTCATACTCGTCTTTCTGGGCGGCCGCCTGGTATTGCAGCGTTTGGGTCAGCACCAGGCCCTGCGCCGTGAACGTATCGACGAACTCGGCCTCGTTGAAGCGCAGTTCCACGGTGGCGACGCCGTAGGCCAGCTTGCGATAGTGCTGGGTGGGCCGGCGGCGGCAGATGGGCGTGCGGTGGGCGACCACGTAGCGGCGGGCGATGCGGGCCGTCTCGGCCACGTGCTCGGCGGCGTTCGGCACGTGCAGCAGAATCCCGCCGGAGACGGCGACGTCGAAGTGGCGGTCCTCAAAGGGCAGCCGGGCGCCATCGGCCACGACGAAGCGGGCCTGCGGATAGTGCTGGCGCGCCAGCGCGATCAGCGCCGGCGAGTAGTCGACGCCGGTGTAACCGAGCCGGACGTTGAGCAGGTACTCTAGGACTTCGGAGTAGTAACCGCTGGCGCAGCCCAGCTCCACCACACGGCTGCCCGGCGTGATGTAAGGCGCCAGGCCCTCGGCCAGGACGCGGTAGGGCACGGGGACCTGGCCGCGATACATCTGCGCCAGCTCGGCCTGCACCAGACGCCGCTGGCGGGCCGGGATCAGGTCGCTCTGCCAGCCGTGGGTCAGCTCGGGCGAAATATCGGTGGGCGCGATCGGTTCGTAATTTTGCGAGACTCCGGCCGGCGCGGGTTCGGCTGGCGCCCGGCTGGCCTCACTTGCGCGCAGGTGCCGCTCCAGGAACTCGGCCGTGTAGGCCAGGCGCTGGGCGTAGGTGTGCTCGCGCAGGGTGCGTGCCTGGCCGGCCTGGGCGATGGCGCGCGCCTCGTCCGGATGGGCCAGGTAATACTTCACCAGCGCCAGCGCCTCCTCCGGCGAGCGGTAGGCCACGATCTCGCGCCCGATGTCGAACAGGTCCGCCAGGTTGTCTTTGTGGTCGGTGATCAGCAGTGCGCCGCAGCCGGTCGCCTCAAACAGGCGCATGTTGTTGGCGAAATTCTCGGCCACCTCGCCGTGCCGGTTGAAAGTGATGAGCGACTGGTTGAGCAGCGTGAACATCTCCAGGCCCCAGGCCTGGCCGTGGTGGCGGCTGCGGATGGGCGAGCCGGCGGCCACCGCCTCCAGCCCGTAGCCCCAGAACTCGATCGGCGTCTGCTGCGCCAGCGTCTCCAGCAGGGCGGTTCCGGCCACCCAGGTGTGCGCGCCGGCCAGGCCGCCCACAAACGTCAGCGGGTAGGGCCGGTCGGTGTTGGGTAGTTCGGCCAGAAGGCGTGGTTCAAAGGCCAGTGGCTGGTAATAGGTGGTCAGACCCTGGGCCCGGAAGCGCTGCACGTAGTGCGGAAACGACGACACCAGCACGTCGAAACGCGCCAGCGGGGCCTGCGGCGGCAGCTTGGACGCGATCTGGCCGACGAGCAGCCGCGTATGCGGGCGCAGGGCCTCCACGAGCGCCTCGGTCACCATGTGCAGATCGTGCAAGTAGACCACGTCTGGCTGCAGGCGCCGGATTTGCTCGAGGGCGATCTCGAGGCCGCTGACGTTGACGCCGTTCTCGCGCGCCCAGGCGGATTGGAGCGGAGCGCAGTTGACGATGAGGTCGGCGGTGTCCCAGCCGGCCAGGCCGAGGCCCTGCGAATAGAAGTCGCTGTCGCCAAAGCGCCCGCTCTGCAGTGAGCGCAGCTGGTCGGCGTAAGGGGCCTGGCTCAACTCCGGGCGCGTTGCGTAGTGCGCCTTGATGAAGTCTGGGTAGTAGGTGTTCACAAAGACGCAGCGGTAGGACGCCGCCGGCGGGCTGGAGCGAGGGGCCGGAGTCGGGACAACCGGCTGGGCGGCCTTGCCGTTGGCAGCCGGCGCGGGCACGGCCGGCACCGCGCGCAGGGCGGGGCTGGTGCGGGTCAGCGTGACCGTCGGCGGGACGCGGTCCTGCAGCGTGTGTTTTAACTGGTCGGCCGCCAGGCTGCCGCGGAACATGAAGAGCATAGACACCGGCCCTTCACTGATGACGGCGGTGTTGACCAGGCGGACCTGTTCGCTCATGGCCGGGATGCCGGGCGCGTACTCGCGCCGCTGGGCGTCATGCAAGATCATGACGCCATCCGGGTTGAGCAGCTGCCAGCCCTCGGCCAAACAGTCGGCGCGGGCGCGTCCATCGACGAAGACGACGTCGAAAGTGCCGCCCAGCGAACGCGGGAAGTCAATGTAGTTGCCGAACGAGCTGCGATCCCCATCGTCGACGCCGTCGCGGAAGGGCCCATTGTTGGGGACCAGGTGGACGGTGACCTCAGTCAGGCCAAAGCGCACGATCTGCCCGGAGACTTGGCCGGCCCACTCGGCGTTGTGCTCGATGGCCGTCCACTGGCTGCCGGCCGGGAGCTGCGCGGCGAAGTACACGGTGCTGTGGCCGCTGCCCCATTCCAGGACCTTGAGCGGGCGGCTGAACTGGCGCAGGCAGGTCTCCAGCGCCAGGATCTCCCATTCATTCATGAAAGGCAGCGGAGGTTGGAGCGGACGCAGGGACATGGGCGGCACCTGGGTGAACCGAGCCACGGCGGGCTGGGACTAATTGGCGGACAGCGAAGTCGTGATCCAGCTGGCCTGGGCGTTGACGGTCATGTGGGTGGCCAGACGCTGGCCCTGTTCGCCCAGCGTCTGGCGCAGGGCCGCATCTTCGATCAGCGTGCGCAGCGTCACCGGCCAGGCCTGCGGGGCCTCGATCAACAGGCCGCCGGCGTTCCAGGCCTGGTGCGCGGGCAGGGGACTGGTGAGCCACGGGATGCCGCGCGCGCCGGCCTCCAGCAGACGCCGCGCCGACTTGGAACGGTTGTATTCAGTGTCGCGCAGTGGCACCAGCAGGAGGTCGAAGTGGGCCAGCAGATAGGGGTAATCCTCGGGCAGCACCGGCGGCAAATACAGGCGCTGTTTCTCCGCCGCCTTCTCAAAGAGCGCGTACACGGCCGGCGCACCGGCGATGACGAGTTGGGCGTGCGGGAACTCGCTCAAGAGGTCGAGGAGTTCGGTGCGGATGGCGCGCATATCCTCCACTTCGGCCGCGCCGCCGATCCAGCCGAGGTTGAGCGTGGAGTGCGGCACCGCCTTCTTCCAGAGCGGGTTGCCGGGGTCCCACGTGTCCGGCACGGTCGTGATGTGGCGCGCGTAGGGCGCATAGCGTTCGGCCAGGACCGCCGTGCTTGTGGTCACCAGGTCGGCTTCAGCCAGCGCGGCCTCCAACTGCCGCAGGGCGGCAGCGTTGCCCGGCCCGAGCGTGGCATAGTCCGGGTGCTCCGGCGGCAGGCGATGGTAGTCGTCGTCCAGGTCCACCACGACGCGTTTGCCGGCCCGCCGTGCCTGGGCCAGCGAGTCGCTCAGCTCCGGGGCGGCGTGCGGGCGTGCCAGCGTGATCACGTCGAAAGCCTGCCAGTCGGCCGGCTCCGGGTGGGCGATCACCTTGACGCGATGGCCGCGGCTGGCCAGCCAGCGCGCGGCCGCCCACGGGCGCAGAGTCTCCCAGGGGCCTTCGGCGCCGAAGAAGCCGACGCTGACCGGGTCCGGGCGAGCCGGCTTCACCGCGGCCGGGCGCTTGAGGCCCTTCAGGGCCGCTAACTTCTGGGCGTGTTCGGGCCGGGCGATGCGCGGCTGCGGGACGGGGGCGGTGCGCTCCAGGCCGGTGCGCGCTTCGGCGTGGTCTGGCTCCTGCTGCAGCACCTGGCGATAGAGGTGGGCGGCCGAGGCCTTGTCGTCACCCTGTTCGTAGCAGGCGGCCAGCATCATCAGGGCATCGCGGTCTTCCGGGTGCGCCTTCACGATGGCGGCGGCCATGGGGACGCCTTCGTCGAAGCGGCCCTGTTGCAGGCAGAGCGTGGCCAGGTTTTTCCAGGCGGGCACGTGATCGGCATCGCAGGCCAGGGCCTGGCGATACTCAGCTTCGGCCGCGTCCGGGCGCCCGGCCAGGGCCATGGCCAGGCCGAGGTTGTTGTGGGCCTCCGGCGCGTTGGGCAGCAGCGCGGCCACGCGCAGGAAGTGGCTGACGGCCTCGGTGGGACGGTTCAGCTGCAGGAGGCAAGTGCCCAAGCCGGTGAGGGCGCCCGGATGATCGGCTTGCAGCGTGAGAGCTTCGGTCAGAGTGGCGTAAGTGTCTTGCCACCGGCTGCTGCGCGCCAGGCCGTCGGCCTGGGCGAGCAGTGCATCGAATGCGGAAGTTGTCATGCGAACCGTCCGGCCTCGTGAATGTAGGGGCCGGCGGGTGGACCGGCCGACCTCAGGCTCACTGTATGCCGGGCGGCTGGCGAGCGTCAGTAAATGGTCGCTAAATCATGCATTAACGGGGGCTAAAGAGGCGCGGCGGGGGCTAAACTTCCGGCGCCGTTGGCCGAGGGCAGACTCCCTTCGGCGCCGGAAGTCGGTCAACAGATCCGGGGCAGCATTTCTCCCATGAGCACGTCGACGACGCGCGTGCTGCCGATGGCGGTCTTCATTAATACGCGGCCTCTGGGCTCGGCGCGGACCGTGCCGATGGCCACGGCGTCCTCGCCGTAGCGGGTCTGGCGCATCGCGGCCAGGACGGCGGCGGCGTCGGCGGGGGCAACGACGACGACGAGCTTGCCTTCATTGGCGATGTAGAGCGGGTCGAAGCCCAGCATCTCGCTGGCGGCGGCCACGGGCGCGCGGACTGGGATGGCGCGCTCCTCGAGCACGATGCCGACCTGAGCCTGCTGCGCGATCTCGTTGAGCGTGGTGGCCAGGCCGCCCCGGGTGGGGTCGCGCAGGACGTGGACGTTGGGGCTGGCCGCCAGGATGGCCGCGATCAGGTGGTTGAGCGGGGCCACGTCGCTCTGCACGTCGGCATCAAAGCCGAGCTCGCCGCGCGCGGCCAGCACCGCGATGCCGTGATCGCCCAGCGCGCCGGACACGATGACGGTGTCGCCGGGCCGCGCCTGCGCGCCGCCGATCTGGACGCCGTCCGGCACCAGGCCCACCCCGGCGGTGGTGACGTACAGGCCGTCGGCTTTGCCGCGCTGGACCACCTTGGTATCGCCGGCCACGATCTGCACGCCGGCCTCCTCGGCGGCGGCGCGCATCGACGCAATCACGCGTTCGAGCACGTCCAGTTCCAGGCCTTCTTCCAGGATGAAACCGGCGGTGAGGTAGAGCGGGCGCGCGCCCAGCATGGCGACGTCGTTGACGGTGCCGCAGACGGCCAGGCGGCCGATGTCGCCGCCGGGGAAGAACAGCGGCCAGACCACGTGCGAGTCCGTGCTGATGGCCAGCCGCGCCGACGGGCCGGCCGCCACCAGGCCGGCGTCGTCGCCGGCGGCCAGCGCCGGGTTGGTGAAGGCCGGCAGGAAGCGCTTGGCAATCAGGTCGTGGGAGAGCTTGCCGCCGCTGCCGTGGCCCATCACGATCCGGTCGCGCTGGGTGATGGGCGCCGGGCAGACCGGGCCCTGCAGGGTTATCGGGGTCTCAGCGGTCATACGCGTTTACGCCTCCGACTGCGCCAGTTCACGGGCCAGGCGCCCGTAGCGATAGTAGGCGGCGCAGGCGCCCTCCGACGACACCATGGTCGCGCCGAGCGGATGTTCCGGCGTGCAGGCCTGGCCAAAGGCCGGGCACTCATCCGGCTTGCGGCGCCCCTGCAGCACCAAGCCGCTGATGCACAGCGGCGACTCCTTGGTGTTGATCGCGCCGACGTCGAAGCGCTGCTCGGCGTCGAAGTCCGCGAACTCCGCGCGCAGCCGCCAGCCGCTGTCCGGGATCACGCCGATGCCGCGCCATTTGCGGTCGCACGGCTCGAAGACCTGCTGGATCAGGTCCTGGGCGGGCCGGTTGCCGGCCTCGGTGACCACGCGCGCGTAGCCGTTCTCGACTTCGTGGCGGCCGGCCTCCAGTTGCCTGACCGTCATCGCGACACCCTTGAGCAGGTCGACGGGTTCGAAGCCCGTGACCACGATCGGGACCTTGTACTCCGCGGCGATGGGCGGATATTCCCAATAGCCCATCACGGCGCAGACGTGGCCGGCGGCCAGGAAACCCTGCACCTGGTTGTAGGGCGAGCCGAGGATGGCGCGCATGGCCGGGGGCACGCGCACGTGCGAGACCAGCACGGAGAAGTTGCGCAGGCCAAGCTGGCGCGCCTGCCAGACGCTCATGGCGTTGGCGGGCGCGGTCGTCTCAAAGCCGATGGCGAAGAAGACCACGTGCTTGTCCGGGTTCTTCTGGGCGATCTTGACGGCGTCGAGCGGCGAGTAGACCACGCGGACGTCGCCGCCGCCGGCGCGCGTCCGGAACAGGTCTTCGTCCGAGCCGGGCACGCGCAGCATGTCGCCGAAAGACGTGAAGATCACGTCCGGACGGGCCGCGATGGCGATGGCCTTGTCGATCAGTTCCAGCGGCGTGACGCACACCGGACAGCCCGGCCCGTGGATCAACTCGATCTCGGCCGGCAGGAGCTCGTCCAGGCCATGGCGCATGATCGAATGGGTCTGCCCGCCGCAGATCTCCATGATCGCCCAGCGCCGGGTGGTGAGACGCCGGATCTCGTCGATCTGCTTGCGCACGAGCTCGGCGTCCCGGAATTCATCCAGGTATTTCATAGTCGTCCTCGCAAGGGCTGGGGCGGCGGCTCAACCGGGGCTGGCGGCGCCGCCGGCGCGTTCGGCCTCGGTCATCAGGTCGATCTCCTCTTGGTAGGCGCCGATCTGGCGCAGGAGCGCCAGCGTTTCCAGCGCCTCCGCTTCGTCGAGGAGATTGAGCGCAAAGCCGACGTGGACGACGGTGTAATCGCCGACCTTGGCCTCGGGCACGTAGCTGAGGCAGACTTCCTGGACCACGCCGCCAAAATCGACCTTGCCCATGGGCAGGCCGTTGGCGTCATGCAGGCTGACGATCTTGCCGGGGATACCCAGACACATGTGGACCTCCGTGAACCGAAACGCGTTAGCGGGCCGGCGCCAGGCGCTGCGCGGCGCTGGCGCTCTGTCCGAGCGCCAGGCCGCCGTCGTTGGCGGGCACCTGCTGGTGAGTCAAGACTTCAAAGCCGGCGGCGCGCAGCCGCGGCCCGGTGCGCGCGGCCAGCGTCTGATTCTGCCAGACGCCGCCGCTCAGCGCCACCACGTTCAGGCCGGTGCGAGCGCGCAGCTGGCGGCAGGCCTCGACCGCGGCCTCGGCCAGACCGTTGTGGAAGCGCGCGGCGATCACGCCGGCGGGCTGGCCGGCGCGCAAATCGGCGACCAGGGCCCGGAACAGCGGCGCCGGATCAAGCTCGTCGCCGGTGAGGGCGAGTTCGTACGCGCCGGTTTCGTGCGGGTTCACCAGCGCCTCGAACTCGATGGCGGCCTGGGCTTCGTAAGTGACGGTCTGGCGCACGCCGGCGAGGGCGGCCGCGGCGTCGAAGAGCCGGCCCAGGCTGGACGTGAGCGGGGCGTTGAAACCGGTGTGCAGCTGGTGCCGCAGCGCCTTGAGAGCCGGCGCGTGGTGTTGCGCGTGGCGCACCGGCGCCAGGTCGTCAGCCCATTCCAGACCGGCCTGGGCCAGCCAGGCCAGCGCCACGCGCCAGGGCTCGCGCACGGCCCGGTCGCCGCCGGGCAGCGGCACGTACTTCAGGTGCAGCGCCCGTTCGTAGCCGGCGTAATCGGCGATCAGGAACTCGCCGCCCCAGATGGCGCCGTCCTCGCCGTAGCCGGTCCCGTCGAAGGCCAGGCCGAGGACCGGCCGGCCGGGCGCCCAGGCGTTGTCGGCCAGGCAGGCCGCGATGTGGGCATGGTGATGCTGGACGCCGATGGCCGGCAGCCCCTCGCGCTCGGCGCGCTCCAGGGCGTAGCGCGTGGCCAGGTAGTTGGGGTGCAGGTCATAGACCACGGCCTGCGGCGTCACGCGGAACAGGCGCTCGAAGTGCGCGCAGCCGGCCTCGAAGGCGCGCAGCGTCTCATAGTTCTCCAGATCGCCGATGTGGTGGCTCAGAAACGCATAGCGGTCGCGCGCCAGGCAGAAGGTGTTCTTCAGCTCGGCGCCGGCCGCCAGCAGCGGCGGCGCGTCAAAAGGCAGAGACAGCGGGGCCGGGGCGTAGCCGCGCGAGCGGCGCAAGTGGATGATGGCCGGCGGTTCCACAGTGGCCACGCGCACGACCGAGTCGTCGCAGCGGGTGTGGATCGGCCGGTCGTGCAGCAGGAAGGCGTCGGCCAGATCGCGCAAGCGTTCGCGCGCCTCGGCGTTGTCCGTGACGATCGGCTCCTCGCTCAGGTTGCCGCTGGTCATCACCAGGGCGGCCGGGAAGCCGGGCGCCGGCTCGAGCAGGAGATGATGCAGGGGCGTGTACGGCAGCATCACACCGAGCGTCGCCTGGCCGGGGGCCACGGCCGGGGCGATAGCGGTCACCGGGCGGCGGGCCAGGAGCACGATCGGGCGCTCCCGCGACTCGAGCAGGGCGCGCTCGGCCGGGCTCAGCCGGCAGAAACGCTCGGCCGTCGCCGCGTCCGGCACCATCAGCGCGAACGGCTTCTCGACGCGGCGTTTGCGTTGGCGCAATTCGGCGACGGCGGCGGCGCTGGTGGCGTCGCAGGCCAGGTGAAAGCCGCCCAGGCCTTTGAGGGCCAGGATCCGGCCCTCGGCCAGCCAGCGGCGCGCCAGCGCGATCGGGTCGGCCAGTTCGGCCGGGACGGACAGACCGCCGGGGCCGGCCTCCAGCCAGACGCGCGGTCCGCAAACCGGGCAGGCCACCGGCTGCGCGTGGAAGCGCCGGTCGAGCGGATCGTGATATTCGTGTTCGCAGTCCGGGCAGAGCGCGAAGCCGGCCATCGTCGTCTGCGGCCGGTCGTAGGGGATGTCCTGGATGATGGTGAAGCGCGGGCCGCAGTGCGTGCAGTTGATGAAGGGGTAGCGGTAACGCCGGTCGCCTGGATCGAACAGCTCGCGCAGGCAATCCGGGCAGACGCTGACGTCCGGCGCAATGGGCTGGAAGGCGCCGGCCACCGGCTGCGAAGCCTGGATCTCAAAGCGGGCGAAGCCGCCGGCGGGACGTTCGGCCACGGCCACGGCCTCGATGCGGGCCAGGGGCGGGGCCTGCTCGCGCAGCGCGCGGGCGAAGTCGGCCAGCGCTTCAGCCGAGCCGTCGGCCTCGATCTCCACCCCCGCGGAGGTGTTGCGCACCCAGCCGGTCAGGGCCAGGCGCGCCGCCAGGCCGTAAACGAAGGGCCGGAAGCCCACCCCTTGGACTACGCCGGTCACCCGGATGCTGGCGCCGCGCCGCTCCACCGTCATCGTCCTCGCGCGTCAGCCCTGCGCCTCGGCGTCGGTCTCGACGTCGATGGCTTCCAGGTAGAACTCCTCGCCGGCCGCGAACCGGACGCGGCCGCCCTGGCATTGCGGACAGAGCACGTCATGGTCATGCCCGGCCAGCGTGAAGTGGTGGCCGCAGGTCTCGCAGACCATCTCGGCCGGGACGTAGCGGAAATGCAGGCGCGCGCCCTCGGCCGGCGTCCCCTTGCTGATCTCGTCCCAATAGAACTGGACAGACTCGTCTGAGATGTGGGACTCGTGGCCGAGGACGACGTGCAGGCTGGTGATGCGGCGCGCCCCGGCTTGCTGGGCGTGTTGCAGGGCGACTTCCAAGATGCGTTGGGTGTCAGCAAGTTCGTGCATGAATTGACCGTCAGGGTTTAGGTGTTAGCCTATAACATAACGGTCGGGGGCGCGTTCACTCAGTAATGAATGTCACGGGCTGGGCTGACAAATAGCCAATACTGATACTTATTGTCTTGATATTAACGACACCGCTCCCGCCGGAATTTGTCACCGGCGGGAGCGGCTTTGTAAACCGGGTCAGGTGGGCTTCAGGCGCGGGCGGCCAGCAGCTGGACGCGGGTGTCGTGCAGCCGGTCCATGGCCACCTTGGCGATGCGATGCATCACGGCGGCGTCCAGCTTGGGATCGAGCTGGCACAAGTTGCGCAGCTGCGGGCCGTCCACCTTGATCAGGCGCGTGCCGGCCGTGATCAAGGCCGTGGTGGTGTAGATGTAAGGCTCCACCAGAGCCGAGATGCCGAAGAGGTCGCCGGCGTTGATGTCGTTGACGTAGAACTCCTTGCGCAGGTCCTGTTCGTGTTTGTCGATGGCCACGTACCAGATCTCGACGCCGCCCTCCACCAGCACGTACAGCGCCACAGCCGGCTGGTCGACCTCGAAGACGGTGTCGCCGGCCTGGTAGTAGACCTCCTCCGAGATCATGGCGATGTCGCCGATCTCGTTGTCGTCGAACGGGGCGAAGAACGGGTAGCGGCGGAGCAATTCAGGCGACACCATGGGATAGATCCTCCGGTCAGGGTGAGGTCAGGACTTCAATCACCCGCTGGGCCGCGACGGGCACCGCCGCCGCGACGGCCGGGGTGAGGGCTTCCGAAAATTCGTAGAGCTGCTCGGCCTGGACGCCGATCACGGTGACGCGCGTCGGCAGGTGGGCGCCCATCTGCCGGCCCAAGCGCAGAGCGTTCTGGAGCGAGGTGTCATGGGCCGAGGCGGCGTTGTGGGCTGAGAAATCCGGCAGCTCTTCCAGTTCAAAGCGCAAGACCGTGCCGGGCGGCTGTTCCATGGTCACGGCGTCGATGACGACAGCGCGATCGTAGCCGACCATGCGCTCCATCAGGCTCAGCCCGCCCAGGGCCGCGCAATCCACCTCGACCGTGTCGGCCAGCGCCGCGCCGTCGGCGGCCAGCCAGGTGCGCACCGCCTCGGCCACCTGCCAGCCGAGACCGTCATCGCCCAGGATCGGGTTGCCCAGGCCGATGACGAGGGTGACGGGCGGGCGGCCGCTGGTGGGTTGGGGGTGCGTGCGCTCGGCGGCCATCATTTCTCAAAGTGCCAGCGCTCACCCAGCGTGCCGAAATCGTCCTGGCTGAGGTAGAAAATCGGCTGGCGCTCAACCGGCGCCGGGCCGGCGTGCACGGCGACCACGTCCATGACAAAGGGCGCGAACTCGGTGGAGATGTAGGTTAGCTCGCGGAAGACGACCAGCTCACAGGCCCAGTCGGCGCCGTCCACCAGCCGGGTGTGCTGGAGTTTTTCGGCCGGGCGCAGCGTCAGCCCGAGCTGAGCGGCCTTGTTGACCGTGCGGCCGCTCAAGTGGCCGGCGCGCGCCACCCACTCGCGCTGGCTCCACGGCATCAGGTGCAGGGCCGCCTCCTTGTGTTTCTTGAGCAGCGTCAGGCTGTGGTTGCCCACGCCCATGCAGAGCAGGAACCGGAATGGGTTCTTGCTGATCACGGTCCAGTAGCCCATGGGCAGGGGGTTGTCCCCGACTGTGACCAGGGCCAGGTGTTGCGGGAAGAAGCCGGCCGCAAAGGGCGCGGTGGGGGAGGTGCCGGGCAACATGAGAGCAGCGGGCAGGGCTGGGCGGAGGCCGGCCGGCGCGCTCACGCCGCTCGGCCGGCCTCCATCGGCAGTTAGTCTTTGTCCTCGTACTTGAACGAGACTTTCACTTTGGCGCGATAGGCGCGCACCTTGCCGTCCTCGATCTGCAAATCCAGCTGGACGACCTCGGCGATGCGCAGATCGCGCAGGCTCTTGGCGGCCCGCTCGACAGCGGCGGCCGCCGCCTTCTCCCACGACTCCGGGCTGGTGCCCACTAGCTCGATCACCTTATAGACGCTTTCGGACATGGGATGCCTCCCTGGGCCGGAGAGAGTAGAGGGATTTCCGGCCCCGCTCACCTTCAGTCTAGCAGTGCTGCTTGAGCACGTCCACCACGCCGCCCTGGGCGTCACGGATGGTGACCTGGAGCGGCATCTGGCCCGGCAGCGAGTGCGTGGCGCAGCCCAGGCACGGGTCGTACGGGCGGAAGGCCATTTCCACGCGGTTGAGGATGCCCTCGCTCACCACCACGCCCTTCTTGATGAAGGCCTCGGCCGCCTTCTTGATCGACATGCTCATCGGCGCATAGTTGTTGGTGGTGCCGACAATCAGATTAACTTTGGTCAGGATCCCGCGCTCGTCGGTCCAGTAGTGGTGGGTGAGCGTGCCGCGCGGGGCCTCGACGATGCCCACGCCTTCGGTCGGTTTCTCCGTGGGCACGCTGTGGACGTGCGGCGACGTGATCTCGGGATCGGTGGCCAGTTCCACGATGCGCTCGGCCGCGTAGAGCAGCTCCACCAGGCGCGCCCAGTGCGTGGCCAGGCGCTGATGGACGGGCTTGCCGCCCAGCGTGGCGAAGAAGCGCTCGTACTCCTCCTGGGCGCGCGGCGTGGCCATGCCGTCGGCCGCGTTCAGGCGCGAGAGCGGCGTGGCGCAGTACACGCCCGATTCCTTGCCGTCGACGAAACCTTTCCAGCCGACCTGCTTGAGGTACGGGAACTTGAGATAGGTCCACGGCTCCACGTGCTCGGCGATCCAGTCGTTGTATTCGGACGGCGCATACTTGCCCAGGCGCTTCCCGTCCGGATCCACCACGCTCACCTGGCCGTCGTAGAAGTTGACCTTGTTGTTCGCGTCCACCATGCCGATGTAGTGGGTGCGGTGGGTGTAGATATCGCCCACCACCAGATCCAGGTAGGCCGAGTTCTTGAGCACCAGGTCGCCGAACAGCTGCAGGCTGAACAGCGCGAACTCGATGCCCCAGCGGCCCATCTGCTCGATCTCGGCGCGCTGCGCCTCGGTGATGCCCTGGGTCAGGCCGCCCGGGATAGACGTGCACGGATGCACCTTGCGTCCGCCGATCATCTCGACGATGTGGTGGCCATACTTACGCGCCTGGATGACCTTGCCGCCGATCTCCAGACCGACCTTGTGGATCACGCCCAGGATGTTGCGCTCGGCCACCGGCGCGTCCGGGCCCATGACGAAGTCCGGGCCGCCCAGCGCGTAGAAGTGGGTGGTGTGGTCGGTGAAGTAGAAACCGCTGTAGAGCAGCTCGCGCAGTTTCTTGGCGGCCGGCGGCGGGGTGACCTTGTAGACGGCGTCGGCGGCCTTGGCCGCGGCCATGTGGTGGGCCTCCGGGCACACGCCGCAGATGCGGTTGGTGAGGAGCGGCATCTCCTCCACCGGCCGGCCGACACAGAAACGCTCAAAGCCGCGCAGCTCCGGCACTTGGAAGTAGGTGTTAGCGACGTTGCCCTCGTCGTCCAGGAAGATTTCGATCTTGCCGTGGCCTTCCAGCCGGGTGATGGGGTCAATCGAGATGCGTTGCATGGTGGTTGTCCTCTCGCGGCGGCCGGCTGGCCGCGCTTACGCCGCCCACGCCGGCTTGCCGGCCCGCAGCAGGGATTTGGCCAGGTTGAAGCGGTAGAACTGGCCGGCCGGGTCCGGGATGCCGTCCAGGATGCGCTCGATCTCGGCCGGGTCCTTGGAGTCGATCACGGACGCGAAAGCCGTGATCAGGCGCGCGCCGTAATCCACCACGCCCTCGGCCGGCCCGTAACAGCCGATGCACTGCGCGCTGACCTTGGGGCAGAGCGCGCCGCAGCCGCTGCGCGTGGCCGGCCCGTTGCACGGGATGCCCTGCTCCAGCAGGCACAGGTCCGGGTCGATGCGCTCCACGTCCTGGATGCGCACGAACTGCTTGATGGTTTTGACGTTGCGCTGACGCGGGCATTCGTCGCAGCAGGTGGAGGCGCCGGCGCCGATGGTGGCGCCCTTGGGCGGCAGCTCCGCCTGGCCATGCAGGGCCTTGATCACCAGTTCCACCACCGCCGCGATCTGGTGGCTCTCCGGCGGGCAGCCGGGCATGTAGTAATCCACAGCCACCACCTGGTCCAGCGTGCGGACCACGTTCTGGAAGACCGGGATGCGGATGGAGCCCTCCGGCACGGCGTACTCGAAGGCCGGCCGGACGCCCTGCGGGTTGTCGGTGGAGATGGTGCTGAAGGCGGTGTCGATCACATCCTGCGGCCGGCTCAGGTTGGCCAGGCCGGGCACGCAGCCCTCTGTGGCGCACGAGCCGAACGAGACCAGGATCTTGGATTTGCGCCGCAGCAGGTGGGCCAGGTGCTCGTTCTCGGCCGTGCGGATGCCGCCGTTGAACAGGCACAGCGTGATGGCGCCGTCCTCCAGGGCCTCCACGTCTTTGTACTTGGCGTCCATGGCCACCGGCCAGAAAACCACGTCGAAGTTGGCGTCCACGTCCAGGATCTTTTCGCCGATATTGAGCACGGCGATCTCGCAGCCGCCGCACGACGACGCCCAGTACATGGCGAACTTGGGTTTGCCGCTCATGCCGTCACCTCCGTCTCCGCCGGCTGGCTGTGGCCGTTCGCGTCCGACTGCGGCCAGTGCAGCGGCCCCAGGCCGCGGATCTCGTCCACAAACTGTGTGATCTCGTGGGTCAGCTTGGCGCCCTCGGCGGCGCTGGCCCAGACCAGCTTGACGCGCTGCGGCTCGATGCCCAGGCCGGCCAGCGTCTTGCGCAGGAGCAGGTGGCGGCGCAGGGCCTTGTAGTTCTGCTCGATGTAGTGGCACTCGCCCGGGTGGCAGCCGGTGATCAGCACGGCGTCGGCGCCGCCGGCCAGGGCCTTGATGACGAAGGTCGGGTCCAGCCGGCCGGAGCACATCAGCCGGATCAGGCGCACGTTGGGCGGGTACTTCATGCGGGCCGTGCCGGCCAGGTCCGCGGCGCGGTAGCTGCACCAGTTGCAGGTGAAGCCGATGATGACGGGCTCAAAGTGATCGCTCATGGTCGCGTTCCTCTCAGGCCGCCACGGCCGCGGATTGCCGGGCGACGTTCAGCATCAGCAGGCCGTCGATCTGGGACAGGATTTGCTCGTTGCTGAAGCCGGTGCCGCTGATGGCGCCGGCCGGGCAGGCGGCCACGCAGGTGCCGCAGCCCTGGCACAGCGCCGGGTTGATCTCGGACACCATCCGGTCCTCGTGGAACAGGATGGCGTTGAACGGGCACAGGTTGTTGCAGATGCGGCAGCCTGAGCACTGTTCCTGGTTGACGCTGGCCTTGATCGGCTCCAGTTCGATCTCGCGCCGCTGGATCATGCCCAGCACGCGGGCGGCGGCCGCGGCGCCCTGGGCCACCGTGTTGGGGATGTCCTTGGGGCCGGTGACACAGCCGGCGGCGAAGATGCCTTCGGTCATCGTGGCGACCGGGTCCAGCTTGACGTGCTTCTCGATCATCCAGCCGTCGGCGCTGCAGGACAGGCCGAAGAGGTGGGCCGTCTGCTTGGCGTCGCGGCGCGGCTCCAGGGCGGCCGAGAGGATGACCATGTCCACCGGGATGCGGCGCTGCTTGCCGGCCAGCGTGTCCTCCACCTGGATGATCAGCTTGCCGGCCTCGCCGGGCAGCCGCGCGGCGTCGGTCACTTCGGCCACGCGCCCGCGCACGAACAGAGTGCCCTCCTCCAGCACGCGCTGGTAGAACTCGTCGTAGGCCTTGGCGGTCGTGCGCATGTCGATGTAGAAGTTGTAGACCTGCGCGCCGGTGCGCTCCTTCACCAGGTGGGCGAACTTCACGCTCTGCATGCAGCAGATGGCCGAGCAGTAGTTGTTGTAGTTGCGGTCGCGGCTGCCCACGCAGTGGATGACGGCGACCGATTGGGGCTTGGTCTTGCCATCGCGCAGCACGATGTCGCCATTGGTGGGGCCGGCGGCGTTGGTCAGCCGCTCGAACTCCAGGCTGGTGAAGACGTTGGCCAGGCGCCCGTAGCCGTACTGCGGGATGCGCCGGGCGTCAAAGAGATCGTAGCCGGTGGCCAGGATGATGTTGCCGACCTCGACCGTGAGCAGTTCGTCCTTCTGGGTGAAGTCGATGGCGTTGGTGGGGCAGAGCTTCTCGCAGGCGCGGCAGGTGCCCTTCTGGAAGAACGTGCAGTTGGGGACGTCGATGACCGGATACTTGGGCACGGCCTGCGGGAAAGGCGTGTAGACGGCCTTGCGGTAGCCCAACCCGGCTTCGTAGACCTCGTCCACGATCTTCTTCGGGCACTTCTCCTGGCAGATGCCGCAGCCCGTGCACAGCTCGGTGTTGACGTAGCGGGCCTTCTTTTTGATCGTGGCCACGAAATTGCCGACGTAGCCCTTGACGTCGACGACCTCGCTCCAGGTGAGCAGCGTGATGTTGGGGTGGCCGCCGGCCTCCACCATGCGCGGCGTCAGGATGCAGGCCGCGCAGTCCAGGGTCGGGAAGGTCTTGTCGAACTGGGCCATGTGCCCGCCGATGGACGGCTCGCGCTCCACCAGGTAGACCGGGAAGCCGGCGTTGGCGATCTCCAGCGCCGCCTGGATGCCGGCGATGCCGCCGCCCACCACCAGGGTGGCCGGATGGATGGGCACGCGCAGCGGCTCGAGCGGCGTGTTGCGGACGACGCGCTCGACGCCGCCGGAGACCACGGCCTTGGCCTTGTCGGTGGCGGCGTGGCGGTCGGTGTGCACCCACGAGACCTGCTCGCGGATGGAGACCAACTCGCACAGGTACGGGTTGAGCCCGGCGCGCTTGCAGGCGCCGCGGAAGGTGCCCTCGTGCAGGTGCGGCGAGCAGGCCGCCACCACCACCCGCGTCAGACCCAGGTCCTTGATGTCTTTCTCGATCAGCTCCTGGCCCAGGCTCGAACACATGAACTTGTAGTCGCGCGAGACGACCACGCCGCTGTCCTCCAGGCGCTGGCCGGCCCAGTCACGGACCTCGGCCACGTCTACGGTCGCGGCGATATTGGTGCCGCAGTGGCAGACGTAGACGCCGATCTTCTCGGCGGGCTCTTCGCCAGGCAGGTGCAAGGGGATGGGTTGGCTGCTCATGCGCTATTCCTCCTGGCCCAACTGACCAGACCGCGGCATGCGCGGCATCGGCAGGCCCTCCGGCTGGCCGCGCCGCGGGCGGGGCGGGGCAGCCACGGCTTCCTCGGCTACGGGCACGTCCACGCCCAGTTTGTCCTTCAGGAGCGCGCTGGCGCTGATGAACTCCCGGCCGAAGCCCAGCTGCACCGGGTCGATCCCAAAGGCCAGGCCGATCAGCTGGGTGAAGAAGATCACGGGGACGTGATAGCTGGTCTTGAAGAACTTGTTCATCTCCACCTGGTAGGCGTCCAGGTTGAGCTGGCACATCGGGCAGAGCGTCACCAGCAGGTCGGCCCGATACTGGTCGGCGCCCTGGATCAGCCGCCGGATGAGCTCATACGAGGTCGCCTCGCTGATCTGGGTCATATGCCCGCCGCAGCAGTGCGTCTTGAGCGGGAAGTCGATGACCGTCGCCCCCAGCGCCTGCATGAGCTGCTCCATTTGCATGGGGTACTCGGCGTTCTGGAAGCGATGGTCGTAATCCGGGCGCGGGACCTGGCAGCCGTAATAGGCGGCCACGCGCCAGCCCTTGAGCGGCCGCGTGACCTTGGCCTTGATCTGGGCCAGGCCGATATCGTTGATCAGGATGTCCAGCAGATGCCGGACCTTGACCGCGCCAGGCTGGTAGTGCAGGCCGCCGGCCGCCAGCGCGGTGTTCACGCGCTCGGCCAGGTCGCCGCTCTGGCGCATGTAGTAATCGGTTTTGGCCAGGTTGAGGTAGCACGCGCTGCAGCCGGCCACCAGCGTGGGCGCGGCCGGCGCCCCGTGGCTGGGCTGAGCGGCCAAAGCCAGGTTGCGCCCGACCAGGGCATAGGACGGCAGCAAATGCGTGGCCGCATACTCGGTGGCGCCGCAGCAGTTCCAGTCTTTGACCTCGTCCAGCTGCAGGTCGAGGCTGCTCTGCAGGGCCAGGGTGGAGTCCAGGTAGGCCCGCGCGCTGCTCTCCATGGAGCAGCCGGGATAGAAGCTGTATTTGGACATCAGGCGGCCTCCTCCAGAGTCTTGGCGCGCTCCAAGATGGCGTTGAGTTGGGCCAGCCCATCGATCTTCTTGGGCTCACGCCAATCTAGCTGGCGCTTGGTAAGCATGCCCCAGCCGAGGGAGGCCATGCCGGCCAGTTTGCTCGGGTGGAACTTGAGGTTGTGGCGGGTGGCCAGCCCAAACTCAAAACTGCGTCCGTAGCGCTCCACCTGATCGGTGAAGGTCTCAGACAGGCCCGCCGCCGGGTTCTTGTTCTCCTCATAGAGCTTGGCGCGGATGGCGAAGTTCTTGAGGGCGTACATGATGTCCGTGATGTGAACTTCCTGCGGGCAGCGCACCGTGCAGAAGTAACAGGACACGCAGTACCAGGGCGTGTTGCTGCGCAGGACCTCATTCCGCATGTCGGCCCGGATCATGGCGAAGAGGGCGCGCGGCGTGTGGTCCATGTCCCCGCCGGACGGGCAGGAGCCGCCGCACGTCCCGCACTGGATGCACATCTCCAGGCGGGATTCGCCCGGGGTCGCGGCGATCACCTCCTCCAGAAAATTCTTGGGGCGCTCAGCGGCTTGTGTGGTCAAAGGTCACCTCCCGTGGGCATGGGCGCGAAGCCGAGCACAGGCGAAAAAACAGACGACCTCACACCCCAAAACAAGGCGGAGGTCGTCTGTGCGGAAGCGCTGCGGGCGGCCAGACAGGCTGGGGGAATGTTCCACTGATCCGGCCCGATCCGGTTGTCGGCGCAGCCTGTGACGATATGCATCAAGTTGCCTAACAATCGCTAGGTGGTTTGGCCCATTATCGCGGTGCCGTTGCCAACTTCGAGAGTGCCAATAGTCATCGAGAATCACTGCTTTCGATCACTTCGCAATTCCGCCACAATGGACCGGCTTAAGAGTCTATCTCCCACCCTGCGCGACCTTCTACAGATCGGCGGGTTGTCCAACCATTCAGAAGTCATATGTCTCTCATGCAATTCAGGTTATTTTTGTCACTCTCATCTGTTTTGTCGGTGTCCTATAAATTTGGTCTGAGCTTTGCGTCACAATCGAAAGCAGCGGGAGGTGAGCATGTCTGGCTTGGACCGGGACACGCGTGACTTGATTTTGGCCACGCTGAAGAAGTACGCGGATCGCAAGCTCACCCCCGAATTCCTTCTCCACCTCGACCACGCCGACCAGTTTCCGCACGACGTCCTGCGCGAACTCAACGACCCCGGCCAGATCGGCCTGCACCTCGTCTTCATCCCGGAGGCGCAGGGCGGAATGGGCGGCAGCGCCTATGACATTTACCGCGTCTCCGAACTGATGGCGGCCATCGATCTGGGCATCGCCACCGGCGTGTTGGCGACCTTCCTGGGCACCGATCCGATCACGGTCGGCGGCACGCCGGACCAGAAGCAGCACTGGATGGGCCGCATCGCCGAGGAAGCCCTGTTGGTGGCCTACGGCGCCACCGAGCCGCAAGCCGGCAGCGACCTGGCGATGCTGTCGACCAAGGCCGTGCCCGTCCACGAGGACGGCCGGGTCACAGGCTACCGGATTACGGGCCGCAAGCAGTGGATCAGCAACGGCGGCGTGGCCGACGTCTACACGGTGTTGGCCAACGCGCCCGGCGGCCCCTCCTGGTTCATCGTCGAAAAAGACGCGCCCGGCTTTTCGCGCGGCAAGCCCGAGGACAAGCACGGCATCCGCGCCAGCAACACGGCCGCGCTCTTTCTGGAGGACGTGTACGTGCCGGCTGACCGGCTGGTGGGCGGCGTGGAAGGGCAGGGCCTGGCCCAGGCCCAGGCCGTGTTCGGGTACACGCGCCTGATGGTGGGCGCCTTTGGCCTGGGGGCCGGCTGGGAGGCGATGCGCCGCGCCATCCGCTATTCTCAGGAGCGCATTCAAGCCGGCGCGCCCCTCAGCCAGAAGCAGGGTTACACGCACAAGCTGATTGTGCCCAACGTCGCCCGGCTGGAGGCCGCGCGCGCCTACATCGAATGGGTGGCCGAGCAGCTGGACGCCGCCGAGGGCCACGGCCTGGCCACCGAGGGCGCGGTCGCCAAGTACACGGCCACCGAGGCCGGCAACCGCGCGGCCGAGGACGCCATTCAGGCTTTGGGCGGCTACGGTTACACGCGCGAGTACCTGGTGGAGAAGATCAAGCGCGACGTGCGCATCACGTGCATCTACGAAGGCACGTCCGAGATCATGGAGTGGACGATCGCGCGCGACCGCTGGCAGCTGCACCTCAAGACGCGCGGCGCCTACTACCTGGATTGGGCCGCCCGCCTGGACGCCCACCACGCCGCCCACCCAGACGACGGCGCGCGCGCGGCAGCCCTGGGCCTGCGCGCTTTGGCGGCGCTGCTGGAGCGCTGCCGCCTGGATAAGCTCACGCGCAATCAGCACGTCCTCTTCCGGTTGGGCGAACTCATCGCCTGGACGGAGACGGCCGCCGTCTTCGCCGAGCGCGTCTCCCAGAAGCCGACCGAAGCGCTCGCGCTGGGCGTGCCGGCCCGCCAGGCCCTGGCCCGTGTCTACGCCCGGCAGGCCGCGCTTAAGGTGGCCGCCGACGGCCTGGGGCTGGCGATCGGCGCCGGGCAGACGGATCCGGACCTGGGCCGAGCCCTGGGCCTGCCGGCCATCTACATGATCCAGGCCGGCCAGATCGCCGATATGGACCTGGCGGCGGGCGAGCTCAACAAGGCTTTCGGAAGCTGACGCCTGGCGAAAGATGAGTGCCAAAAGCCCGAGCGGCAACGGTCGTCCCTCTTTTACTGTCTGATGCGGAGCTGCACCATGGACTCCTCCAACCGCGCCGTCGCCATCGTCGCCCTGGGAGCCATGCTCCCGGATGCGCCGGATGTCCCAACGTTCTGGCACAACCTTGTCGCCGGACGGTACAGCATCCGTGAGGTGCCGCCCGCCCGCTGGCGCTGGCAGGACTACTATGACCCCGACCCGGCGGCCCCGGACAAGACCTACAGCAAGATCGGCGGCTGGGTAGAAGGCTTCGAGTTTGATTGGAAGCGGTTCAAGATCCCGCCCCGGGTGGCGGCGGCCATGGATGTCGGCCAGCAGTGGGCGGTGACCATCGCGGCCCAAGTCCTGGCCGATTACGGCTACCCGGCGCGGCCGCTCGACACTGAGCGCACGGCGGTGGTGTTAGGCACGGCCATGGGCGGCGAGCTGCACTACGTCACTCACCTGCGCATCGCCTTCCCGGAGTATGCGCGTGCGCTGGAGGCCGTCGACGATTTCCGCCAGCTGCCGGAGGCGCTCCGCGCCGCGATCCTGGCGCAGTGGCGCGATCTGGTCGGCCAGGCCGTCCCGCCGATCACTGAAGACTCCATGCCCGGCGAGCTGCCCAACATCGTCGCCGGCCGGGTGGCCAACGTCTTCAACCTGCGCGGCCCCAGCTTCATCACCGACGCCGCCTGCGCCTCGGCGCTGGCCGCCGTCGATGCCGCGGTGGAGATGCTGGTCAATCACGAAGTGGACGCCGTGCTCACCGGCGGGGTGGACCGCAACATGGGCGTGTCCAGCTTCGTCAAGTTCTGCAAGATCGGGGCCTTGAGCGCCACCGGGACGCGCCCCTTCGGCGACGGCGCCGACGGCTTTGTCATGGGGGAGGGCGCGGCGGCGTTCCTGCTCAAACGCCTGGCGGACGCCGAGCGCGACGGCGACCGCATCTACGCGGTCGTGCGCGGCGTGGGCGGCTCCAGCGACGGCAAGGGCAAGGGCATCACGGCCCCCAACCCGGCCGGCCAACTGCTGTCCACGCGCCGGGCCTGGGAGAACGCCGGCCTGGATCCGGCCACGGCCACGCTGGTGGAGGCCCACGGCACCAGCACACGGGTCGGCGATGTGGTCGAAGTGGAGAGCCTGACCAATGTCTTCGGCGCGGCCGGTCCGCAGCGGATCGGCCTGGGTTCGGTCAAGAGCAACCTCGGCCATCTCAAGGCCGGCGCGGGTGCGGCTGGCCTGCTCAAGTCGACGCTGGCGCTGCACCACCGCCTGCGGCCGCCCACGCTGAACGCGCGCCAGCCCAACCCCAACATCGACTTCGCGCGCACGCCGTTTCGCCTGCTGCACGAGGCGGAGGAGTGGACTCGGTCCAACGGCACACCGCGCCGCTGCGGCGTCAGCGCCTACGGCTTCGGCGGCACGAACTTCCACGTCGTGCTGGAGGAGCACGTGCCGGGCGCGTTGACGCCGCGGCCGAAGAGCGTGGCGGTGAGCGCGTGGGGCTCGGAGGAGCGGGCGAGCGCGGGAGCACCAGGACAAGGCGCTCAGGCCTCCCCAGCAGCGACCGCCCCGGCCATCCAGAGACAGGCTGTCAATATGAACACTGTTTCCGCCGCTTCCGTGAGCTCGTCGTCGGTCGCACCTCTGCGCGGCCTCCTGGCCCTGGGCGCGGCCGACCCCGCCGCCCTCCAGGCGAAGATCGCGGAGACGCTGGCGCGCGTGCAGTCCGGCTGGACGCCGCCGCGCGTCCTCCCAGCCGCGGCCGACCTGAGCGCGCCCGAGCGCCTGGTGATCGACTTCGGGGAGGCCGCCGAACTGCGCGACCGGCTGACCAAGGCGCAGAAAATGGCCGCCACGCCCGGCCCGGCGGCCTGGAAACCACTCCAGGCGCAGGGCATCTTCCGCGGCAGCGGCGCGCCGCCCGGACGGATCGCCTTCCTCTACCCGGGCCAGGGCAGCCAATACCTCGAGATGGGCCGTGACCTGGCCGCGGCCTCCGCGACGGTGGCCCGCGTCTTCGCCGAGGGCGATCAGGTGATGACGCCCATCCTGGGCCGGCCGCTGACCCACTATCTCTTCCCGGGCACCAGCGATCCGGCCGCGCTCAAGTCGGCCGAGAAGGAACTGCAGCAGACGGCCATCACCCAGCCGGCCATGCTCACCCTGGATACAGCCTTGCACCAGCTGCTGGCCGATTACGGCTTCCGCCCGGACATGGTGATGGGCCATTCGCTGGGAGAGTACGCGGCCCTGATCGCGGCCGGCGTGATGCCGTTCGCGGATGCGCTGGAGGCGGCGGCGGCGCGCGGCGCGGAGATGACGCGCGTCAGCATGGGCGACAACGGCTGGATGGCGGCCGTCATGGCGCCGTACGACGTCATCGCGCGCACGCTGGCCGAGATCCCGGGCTATGTGGTGGCCGCCAACATCAACAGCTACAGCCAGTGCGTCATCGGCGGCGAGAGCGCGGCGGTGGCGCGGGCCATCGAAGTCTTCATCCAGCGCGGCTACCAGGCCGTGCGCCTGCCGGTCAGCCACGCCTTCCACACCCGCATCGTGGCGCCGGCCAGCGGGCCGCTGCGCCAGGTCCTGGACCGCCTGCGCATCGCGCCGCCGCAGCTGCCGCTGGTGGCCAACGTCACCGGCGAGTTCTACGCCACCAGCGTGGACGGCATCAAAGACCTGCTCGAGCAGCAGATTGCGTCCCCGGTGCAGTGGATCAAAGGCGTGGAGACGCTCTACGCCGCGGGCGTGCGCGTCTTCGTGGAGGTCGGCCCCAAGAAGGCGCTCAAAGGCCTGGTGGACGACATCCTGGCCCAGAAACCCGAGGTCTGGTCGCTCTTCACAAACCATCCCAAGACCGGCGAGCTGGCCAGCTTCAACCAGGCGCTGTGCGGGTTGTATGCGGCCGGCTACGGCGCGGCGATCCGCGGCGAATCAACCGGGGTCGCTGTGCTGGTGACCCGTCCGCCGGCCGGCAAGAGCAGCCTGGCTTCTGAAGCTAACGAGGAGACGACTATGGCCGCCAGCACCAATGGGAACCTGCCCGTGGACGTTCTGAGCCAGGCGATCGCCCAGGCCTTGCAGCAAGTCGGGCGGTCCTCGCCAAGCCCGGCGCCCGCCGCCGCCCTGGATCGCAATGCGCCACCGGCCGGCTCCATCGTGATCACCGGCACCGGCCTGGGGCTGCCCGGCGCGGAGAAACCGGTGATGGACCCGGACAACGCCCTGCGCATCCTGCGCGGCGAGCAGTTTGTGGACCTGATCCCGGAGCGGTTCCGCCAGCGCATCCTGGCCAAACGCATTACGCGCGTGGTGAAGAGCGAGGACGGCAGCGGCCGCTTCGAGGTCATCAACGACACGAGCGACGTGATCCGGCTGGCCGGCCGGCCCGGACCGTTCAACCTGGCCGAAGAGTACGGCGTGCCGGAGAAGCTGGTGGAGGCCCTGGACCTGACGACGCAGCTGGCGATGGCGGCCGGCCTGGACGCCCTGCGCGAGGCCGGCCTCCCGCTGGTGCTCACCTACAAGCGGACGACCACCGGCAAGCTGCTGCCGGACCGCTGGCTGCTGCCGGAGCCGCTGCGCGACGAGACCGGCGTCATCTTCGCCAGCGCCTTCCCGGGCGGCGACCGCTTCGCCGAGGAGTTCTCGCGCTACTACCAGTGGCAGTCCCGCCAGAGCCAGCTGGAGGCGCTGGAGGACCTGCGCCGCTACACCGATGACGCGGCGACGCTGCGCGAGCTCGACCGCCGCAGCGTGGATTTGCGCGAACAGCTGGCGCGGGAGCCGTATGAGTTTGATCGGCGCTTCCTGTTCCGCGTCCTGTCGATGGGCCACAGCCAGTTCGCCGAATACATCGGCGCGCGCGGCCCCAACACGCAGGTCAACGCCGCCTGCGCCAGCACCGCCCAGGCCATCGCCCTGGCCGAAGACTGGATCCGGGCCGGGCGCTGCCGGCGCGTCATCGTCATCGGCGCCGACGCCGTGACCAGCGACAACCTGATGGAGTGGGTGGGCGCCGGCTTCCTGGCCACGGGCGCCGCCGCCACCGACGACCGCGTGGAAGAAGCCGCCCTGCCGTTCGACCGGCGCCGGCACGGCACATTGATGGGCATGGGGGCGTGCGCGCTGGTGGTGGAGAGCGAGGACGCGGCGCGTGAGCGCGGCCTGCGCGGCTTGGTGGAACTGCTCAGCAGCGAGACCAGCAACAGCGCCTTCCACGGCACGCGCCTGGACGTAAGTCACATCGCCCAGGTGATGAACAACCTGGTGACCAGCGCCGAGCGGCGCTTCGGCCTGCACCGCCATGCCATCGCCCCGCACCTGGTCTTCATGTCCCACGAGACCTTCACCCCCGCGCGTGGCGGCAGCGCCGCGGCCGAGGTGGTAGCCCTGCGCGAGACCTTCGGCGAATCGGCCAGCGACGTGGTCATCGCCAACACCAAGGGTTTCACCGGCCACCCGATGGGCGTGGGCATCGAGGACGTCATCGCCGTCAAGATCCTGGAATACGGCCTGGTGCCGCCGGTGCCCAACTTCCGCGAGGTCGATCCTGATCTGGGGCGCCTGAACCTCAGCCGGGGCGGCCGCTACCCGGTGCAGTACGCGCTCCATCTGGCGGCTGGCTTCGGATCACAAATCAGCCTGACCCTCACGCGCCGCATCGCCGGCGCTCCGCAGCGCGTGGACAACCCGGCCCGCTACCGGCGCTGGCTGGCCGAAGTCAGCGGCTACGACCAGGCCGAGACCGAAGTGGTCAAGCGCGTGCTCCGGGTGCGGGCCGATCTGCCGCCCAACCGCCCGCCGGCGCCGTCGTCCTGGCAGTACGGCACCGGGCCGATGGTGCGCGTGCCGGCCTCGGCCGAAAGTATCGGGACGGCGTACGTCCCGGCGCGATTGAGCCTGCCTGCCGTGGAGGAGAAACCGCTGGCCGTCAACTGGCCGGTGGCCCCGGTGTTAGCGCCAGCCCCGGAGCCGGTGGCCATCCGCCCAAGCAGCCCGGCGGTGGAGGCCAGACCACGGCCTACGGAAGCGCCGGCCTCGGCCAAGACTGAGCCGCCGTCGGCCGCGCCGGCGCCGTCGCCGGACGCGGTGTCCGAACAGGTGCTGGCGATCGTGGCCGAGAAGACGGGCTATCCACGCGACATGCTGGAGCTGGACCTGGACATGGAGGCCGATCTCGGGATCGACACGGTTAAGCAGGCCGAGACGTTCTTGGCGATCCGCGAGACGTACGGCATCCCGCGCCGCGACGATCTGAAGCTGCGCGACTACCCGACGCTGCGCCACGCCATCCAGTTCGTGTACGAGAACCGGCCCGAACTCAGGCCGGCCGCGCCGGAAGCGCCGGCCCCGGCCAAGGCAGAGCCGCCGTCGGCCGCGCCGGCGCCGTCGCCGGACGCGGTGTCCGAACAGGTGCTGGCGATCGTGGCCGAGAAGACGGGCTATCCACGCGACATGCTGGAGCTGGACCTGGACATGGAGGCCGATCTCGGGATCGACACGGTTAAGCAGGCCGAGACGTTCTTGGCGATCCGCGAGACGTACGGCATCCCGCGCCGCGACGATCTGAAGCTGCGCGACTACCCGACGCTGCGCCACGCCATCCAGTTCGTGTACGAGAACCGGCCCGAACTCAGGCCGGCCGCGCCGGAGACGCCCGGCCCAAAAGCTGAAGCGGCCGCGCCGGCCGCGTCTCCGGCGCCGGAGCAGACCGCGCCCAGCCGCGCCGCCGCCTGGCGCCTGGAAGACGCCGATCAGTTCCCGCGCCGGGTGCCTGTCCCGGTGCTGCGGCCGCCGCTGGACCTGTGCAAGCCGACCGGTGTGACGCTGAACGCCGGTGGGCGCGTGCTTGTGATGTTGGACGAAGGCGGCGTTGGCCGCGCCCTGATCACGCGCCTGGAAGCTCTCGGCGTGCATGTTCTGACGCTCGGGCAGGCCCCGACGGCTGAGGCCCTGGACAGCCAACTGGCGGCCTGGCTGACCGAAGGCCCGCTGCAGGGCGTGTACTGGCTGCCGGCCCTGGACGTGGAGCCGGACCTGGAAACGCTGAACCTGGCTGCCTGGCGTGAGCTCAACCGCGTTCGCGTGAAAAACCTGTATCGCGCCATGCGCCGCCTGTACGAGGCCATCAGTCAGCCAGGCACATTCCTGGTCACGGCCACGCGTCTGGGCGGCCTGCACGGCTACACCGCCGAGGGCGCCACGGCCCCGCTGGGCGGCGCCGTCGTCGGCTTCACCAAGGCCTACAAGCGCGAACGGCCGGCGGTGACGGTGAAGGCCGTGGACTTCGCGCCTGGGCAGAGTGCGCTGGAGGTGGCCGAGGCCCTGTTGGCCGAAACCCTGGCTGATCCGGGCGCCGTGGAGATCGGGCGCTGGGATGATGGGCGCTTCGCCGTCTCACTCGAGGAGCAGCCGGCCCGCGATGGCGCGGCCGGGCTGGCCCTGGGGCCGGAGACGGTGTTCGTCGTCACCGGCGCCGCGGGCGGCATCACCAGCGCCATCGTCAGCGACCTGGCGGCGGCCAGCGGCGGCATCTTTCACCTGCTCGACCTCGTGCCCGCGCCGGACCCGGCCGACGCATTGATCGCGCTCTTCCGGACCGATCGCGAAGCCCTGAAGCAGAAACTGATCCAGGACGCCAAGGCGGCCGGGGAGCGGCCCACGCCGGCCATGATCGACAAACGCGTCCTCGCGGTGGAGCGCTCCGAGGCAGCCCTGCGGGCCGGGGAGTCCGTGCAGGCCGCGGGCGGCACGGCCGTCTATCACAGCGTCAACCTGCTGGAGGGCGCGGCCGTAGACGGGGTCATCGCCGACATCCGCCGGCGCCATGGCCGCATCGACGTGCTCGTCCACGCCGCCGGCCTGGAGATCAGCCGCGCGCTGCCGGACAAAGACCCGGCCCAGTTCGACCTGGTCTTCGACGTCAAGGCCGATGGCTTCTTCAATCTGCTGCGCGCCGCGCAGGGGCTGCCGCTGGGCGCGACTGTGGCCTTCAGTTCGGTGGCCGGGCGCTTCGGCAACGGCGGCCAGACGGATTACAGTGCGGCCAACGATCTGCTGTGCAAGCTCACCAGCAGCCTGCGCCGCTGGCGCCCGGACACGAAAGGCCTGGTGATCGACTGGACGGCCTGGGGCGGCATCGGCATGGCCACGCGCGGCTCCATCCCCAAGATCATGGAAGCGGCCGGCATCGACTTGCTGCCGCCCGCAGCTGGCGTCCCCACGGTGCGGCGCGAGCTGACCGCCGGCGGGTTCCGCGGCGAGATCGTCGTCGGCGGGCGGCTGGGCCTGATGGTTGCCGAGTGGGATGAGACGGGCGGCCTGGACCTGGACAAAGCCGCGGCCTGGCAGGCGCGGCAGCCGCGCCCGCTGGTCATGCTCGGCCGCGTCATGGGCGCGCGCCTGTACGGCGGCCTGGCGGTGGAGACACCGCTGGATCCGCAGACGCAGCCCTTCCTGTACGACCATGTCCTCGACGACACGCCGCTGCTGCCCGGCGTGATGGGGACGGAGGCGTTTGCGGAGTTGGCCGGCCTGTGGGCGCCCGGCTATCGGGTGGCGGCCGTGCGCGCCGTCCAGTTCCACCGGCCCTTCAAGTTCTTCCGCCGCCAGCCGCAGACCCTGCACCTGGAGGCGACGCTCAAGCCGGCCGGCCCCGGCGCCCTCATCGCCGACGTCCGTCTGCGCTCTGTCCTGGCGCCGGCCAAACCCGGCTTGCCCGTCCAGGTCCGCGAGCACTTCACGGGCCGCGTGGCCCTCACACGCTCCGCTCCACAGGCCGCTGAGCCGGCGGCTATCGCACTTCCGTCACCCGGAGGCGCCTGGATCGACCGGGACGCGATCTACCGCGTCTACTTCCACGGGCCGGCCTACCAGGTGTTGGAGCGCGCCTGGGTCGAGGGCGACCGCGCCGTGGGCGTGTTCGCGAGCGGCCTGCCGGCCAACGCCGTCCCGGCCGAGGCCGCCGCGCTCGTGGCGCCGCGTCTGATCGAGTTGTGCTTCCAGACGGCCGGCCTGTGGGAGATCAAGACGCGCGGTGTCATGGCGCTGCCGACGGCCTATCGCTCGGTGACGGTATACCGCGAGCCGGATGAGCCAGACTCCGCGCGCCTGTATGCGGTGGTGGAGGCGGCCGGCGAACCGACGGAGTTCACGGCCCGCGTGATCGATGAGACCGGGGCCGTGTACGTGCGGCTGGAGGGTTACCGCACCGTGACTCTGCCCGTCCGCGTGACTTTGGAGTGACGGCTGGCGCGGCCACGGCGAAGACACCATGATCTACTGGTTGGTCCAATCAGACGCGGACCTGCCGGCCGGCACCGACTGGCTGACCCCGGCCGAGGCAAGCCGCTTGGCCACGCTGCGCTTCCCCAAGCGCCGGCATGACTGGCTGCTCGGCCGGTGGACGGCCAAGCGGTTGCTGCAGGACGTGATTGCGCAGACCGAGCTGATCCACGCGCCGCTGAGCGAGTTGGAGATCGCCACCTGTCCGGACGGCGCGCCGCTGGCGCGTTGGACGCCGCCGGCCGGTCCGCGCCGCCAGTTCACCCTCAGCTTGAGCCATTCCGGCGACAGCGCTTTCGGCGCCCTGATATTGGGTCAGGCCGCTGCGCTGGGCGCGGATCTGGAACGCATCGCGCCGCGCCCGGAGGCCTTCTCCGCCGCTTATTTCACGGACGCCGAGCTGGCCCAGGTGGACTGCGCGCCGGCGCGTCTGCATGATCAGCTGATCACGGGCCTGTGGAGCGCCAAGGAGGCGGCCCTCAAAGCCGTGCGCCTGGGCCTGACCGTGGACACGCGCGCCGTGGAATGCCGGCTGGCGCCGCCCTCCACGGCGCTGGCGAGCTGGGCCACCTTCAGCGTGCGTTGGGACGCCCAGCGGGTGCCGCGGCCGTTGCCGGCGCTGCAGGGCTGGTGGCGTCTGGCCGGCGACTTCGTGGTGACCGTGGCGGCGCCGGCGGCCGCGAGCGTAGGAGTGACGCTATGACGAAGACGATGGACGCCTACCGCCAGGACTTGGAGCGGCGCCAGAGCGCGGCGCAGGGTGCCGCCCGCGAGGCCGAGGCCCAGCACGCCAAGGGCCGGCTGACGGCGCGCGAGCGCCTGGCCGGGCTGTTTGACCCCGGCTCGTTCACCGAGATGGATACGCTGGTCCTGCCGCGCTATGACGCTTATCCGGGCGGCAAGGTCTCCCGGGCCGGCGACGGCGTGGTCACCGGCTGGGGGCAGGTGGACGGCCGCCACGTCATGGCGGCCGCGCAGGATGCCGCCGTGATGGGCGGGTCGTTGGGCGAGATGCACGCCCGCAAGATCGTCAAAGCCATGCAGATGGCGCTGCAATATGGCTGCCCGTTTGTGGCCCTCAATGACTCGGGCGGGGCGCGCATCCAGGAGGGCGTGGACAGCCTGGGCGGCTACGCCAGCATCTTCGACGCCAACTGTGAGGCCTCCGGCGTCATCCCGCAGATTTCGGTGATCATGGGGCCGTGCGCGGGCGGGGCCGTCTACTCGCCGGCCCTCACCGACTTCGTCTTCATGACCGAGCAGAGCTACATGTTCATCACCGGCCCGGACGTCGTCAAGGCCGTGATGCAGGAGGAAGTCAGCCAGGAGGCCCTGGGCGGCGGGCGCGTGCACAGCGTGGAGAGCGGCGTCAGCCACTTTCTCGCCCGGGATGACCAGGAATGCCTGGGCCTCGTCCGCGAGCTGCTCGGTTATCTGCCGTCCAATAACCAGGAGGACCCGCCCTATCTGCGCCCGCGCGACGACGCCGCCCGGCGCTGCCCGGAGCTCGAGCAGCTGGTGCCGACCGACCCGCACAAGCCCTATGACGTGCGCCAGGTGATCGCCAGCCTGGTGGACGACGGCCGCTTTCTGGAGGTGCACGCGCTGTGGGCCCAGAACATGGTGGTGGGCTTCGCGCGCCTGAACGGCTGGGTGGTGGGGCTGGTGGCCAATCAGCCGATGGTGCTGGCCGGCTGTCTGGACATCAAGGCCTCCATCAAGGCCGCGCACTTCATCCGCCTGTGCGATGCCTACAACGTGCCGATCCTGACGCTCCAGGATGTGCCCGGCTTCCTGCCGGGCAAGGACCAGGAGTACGGCGGCATCATCCGCAACGGCGCGCGCATGATCTACGCCTACAGCGAAGCCACGGTGCCCAAGCTCATGGTGATCCTGCGCAAGAGCTACGGCGGCGCGTACTGCGTGATGAGCAGCAAGGGTCTGCGCGGCGACCTGCTCTACGCCTGGCCCAACGCCGAGATCGCGGTGATGGGGGCCGAAGGCGCCGTGAACATCCTGTTCCGCGGCGACCTGAAGGCGGCGCCGGATCCCGCGGCGCGCCGGCGCGAGCTGGTGGACGACTACGAGGCGCGCTTCAACAACCCGTATGTGGCGGCGGCGCGCGGCCTGATCGACGACGTCATCCAGCCGCGCGACACGCGCCAGGTGCTGATCCGCGCCCTGGAGTTGACGCTGTCCAAGCGCGAACGCCACACGTCCAAGAAGCACGGCATCTCGCCCATGTAGGCTGCGCCGCTCCGCCAGCGGTGCCGGGCCAAGCCCATGTTTACCAAGATCCTGGTCGCCAATCGCGGTGAAATCGCCGCCCGCATCATCCGCACCTGCCGTGATCTGGAGATCCAGACCGTGGCCCTGTACGAGCCGGCGGACCGCGGCTCGCTGCATGTGCGCCTGGCCGACGAGGCCGTCCCGGTCGGCCCGGGCGCTTTCAGCCAGCCGGAGACCCTCGTCCAGGTCGCGCGCGCGGCTGGAGCGCAGGCCGTGCATCCCGGCTACGGCTTCCTGGCGGAACAGGCCGATTTCATCACCGCCTGCCAGGCCGCCGGCCTGACCTTCATCGGGCCGCCCGCCGCTGTGGTGCGGATGCTGCGTGACAAGATCACGGCCCTGAAGGCGGCCCGCGCCTACGGCTTTCCCACCACGACGCATTCGGCGCGCGCCTTCGACGGCGATGAGCGCGCCGCCCTGCGCGCCGAGGCCGACCGGCTCGGCTACCCCGTGGTCGTCAAATCATTGATCGGCGGGCGCGGCCGCGGCGAGCGCCTGGTGCGTTCGGCCAACCGGCTGGACGAGGCCGTGCAACGGGCCGAGACCGAGGCCCTGACCGTCTACGGCGACCGCCGCCTGTATGTGGAAAAGGCCATCCTGCCGGCCCACCAGATCGGCGTGCAGGTGCTGGGCGACCGGCACGGCCACCTGATCCACCTGGGCGAGCGCGAAGGCTCGCTGATCTACGGCAATCAGAAGATTGTAGAGGAGGCGCCGGCGCCGTGCCTGACGCCGGAGGGACGGGACCGCCTGTGTCAGACGGCCGTGGCCCTGGCGCGATTGTTCGACTATCAGAACGTCGGCACGGTGGAGTTCCTGGTGGACGAGGCCGGCGCGTTCTACTTCACCGAGATCAAGGCGCGTATCCAGATCGAGCACCCGGCGACGGAAATGGTCGCCCGGATGGACCTGGTGCGCGAGCAGATTCGCCTGGCGGCCGGCGAAGCGCTCGGCCTGACACAGGCCGATGTCCACCTGCACGGGCATGCCATCCTGTGCCGGATCAACGCCGAGGACCCCGCGCAGCGCTTTTTGCCCACGCCCGGCCGGCTGCGCCGGGTGCGCCTGCCCGGCGGGCCGGAAGTGCGCGTGGACACCTTCGCCTACAGCGGCTGTGAGGTCCCGGCCGAGTACGACCCGATCGTGGCCAAGGTCGCCGTCTGGCATTCCACGCGCGCCGCCTGCGTGCTCCGCCTGCGGCGCGCGCTGGAGGACTTCACCCTGATCGGCACACCCACCAATCTGCCGCTGCATCAGCGCCTGGTGGCCGATCCGGAGTTTGAGCAGGGCACCTACACCACCGAACTGCTCGGGCGCTCCAGGCTGGCGGAGGCGCCCCCGCCGGCCGACCATCTGCGCGACCTGGCGGTTGCGGCCGCCGTAGCGTTCGTGCGGCGCTATCAGCGCCTGAGCCCGGAGACGCCGGAGCGGCTGCGCTCCGGCTGGCACCAGGCCAGCCGGACTCTGCCGCGCTGAGCCGGAGGCCGACCATGCCCAAGATCGCGGTGACCATTGCCGGCCAGAGCTTCACAGTGGACTTTGAAACGGGGACCCTGACGGGCGGCGCCTTCACCGCCAGCGTGAACGGCGAGACGGTGGCCGTCCTCGTGCCGGACGCCGAACGGCCGGTGGATGAGCTTGAGTGGCTGGTGGTGAACGGCCGGCCCTACGAGCTGGCCTTCGACCCCGACCTGCGCTGGATCAAAGCCTACAGCGGCATCCACCCGCTCGAGGTGCGCGACCTCCAGGCGGCCGTGGCGCGCCCGGTGAGTGGAGACGGACGCGTGAAGGCGCCGATCCCGGGCGTCATCACGCGCCTCCTGGTGGCGCCGGGCGAAACCGTGGCGCCGGGCCAGCCGCTGGTGATTCTGGAAGCCATGAAGATGGAGAACGAGATCCGCGCGCCGCGGGCCGGAACCGTGGCCACGCTGCATGCGGCGGCCGGCCAGCGCGTGACGCTCGGCCAGGTGCTGGCCGAGATCACGTAGCCCGGCAGCGCTCCCGCTGCTGGTAGGCGGGCTGGTCGCCCATCGGCGGGCGTTCCCGTTCCGCGATCTCTTCGACGTCCAGGAAGTAGCCGGCGGCCTCGTGCCGGATCAGCTTCATCGTCTTGTTGACGTCCGCCACGAAAGCGCGCTCGTAGTGGCGCTCCAGCTTGCGCATCACGGCCTGGATGATGGCGAACGACATCTTGCTCAGCGCTTCCAGCGATTGGTTGTGGTGGATGCGCTCCAGCAGGTCGACCTGGGCGATAGCGCTCAGGCCGTGCTGCTCGAACATCTCGATCAGCAGCCCGATCTCCACCCCATAGCCCGAGAAGAACGGACAGCGCTCCAGCGCCGCGCGCCGGCCGGCGTACTCGCCGGAGAGCGGCTGCACCACGCCGGACAGTTCCGGATAGAACAGGTTGAGCAACGGCCGGGCCGTCAGCTCGGTCACACGGCCGCCGCCGCCGGCCTGGATCTTCTCGCCCACCTTCAGCGGCCGCCGGTAGAACCCCTTCACGAACTGGACGCCCGGATTGAGCAGCAGCGGCCCGACGATGCCGTAGACGAAGCGCGGGTGGATGTTGACGATGTCGGTGTCGATCCAGGCGATGATGTCGCCGCGCGTCACCAGCAGGCTCTTCCAGAGCGCCTCGCCCTTGCCCCGGCGCGCCCCCAGCTCGGGCAGCAGCTCCTGGTGGATGTGGACCGGGATCCCCAGCCGCCGCGCGATCGCGCGGGTGTCGTCGCTGGAGTTGGAGTCGATCAGCACGATCTCGTCCAGCAGCGGCACCTTGTCCATCAGCGCGCGTTTGACCGTGCTGATGACCTTGCCGACGGTCTCGGCTTCGTTCAAGGCCGGCAGCACCAGGCTGACGGTCACGCCCTGGTCGCGCTTCAGGTCCAGCAGTTGCTGCAAGTCGGCGAATTCGTCGGCGTTGAAGGTGTTCTCGGCGAACCACTTGTCGACCAGGATCGAAATGGCGCCGGCGCCGGCGGTCTCGTCGAGCGCGGCCTCCGGGAGCGCGCGGTGTGTCTTGACCACCATGACCGCGGCCGTGGCCTCCTTCAACACCACATCGGCCATCGGTCCGAGCGAGGCGGCCGTGTGGGCCGGGCGGGCGGAAGCGCCCATGATGACCAGGTCGACATGGCGGGCCTCGTCGATGATCGTGTGGGCCGTGTCCGGCGTGGTGGCCGAGCGTTTCTGCACCTCCGGCAGGCGCGCCAGCACGCGCTCCAGCCCCTTGAAGGGCGCGTCCGTGCCGGTGTCGCCGGTCAACTGGATGTGCAGGGCCGTCAGCTGCTGGGGGTGCAGGCTCAGTCCCAGCCGCAGCGCCAGTTCGGCGTGCGGGCCGCCGCGCATGGGCACCAGCACCCGCGCCGCCGCGCTGGGGAAACTCCGTCCGGCCAGCGGCCCGCGTACCAGCGCCACGTCGCAGGGCGGGTGCAGCAGCACCTCCGCCGGCGTCGCCCCCAGCGCCTCGATCTGGCCGGCCCAGTCCAGGATCAGCAGGTCGTGCTCCTCCGCCTGGATGAATTTCTTCAGCTCCACCCACGGCTGATGGGAGACCAGGATTTTGCCGTGGGCGCGGACTTCTTTGGGCGCCGCCAGCTGGCGCACGCGGCGGCGCACGGCCGGCGCCTTTTGCGCGCCGGCGCTGAGCGGCTCGCCCGGCGCCAAGGCCACCACGCCCACCAGCCAGACCTCCGGCGCCAGAGCCAGCGCCATCTGCAGACCGGCGCTGGCCTCACAGCCCGAGACCACCGGCACCAACACGCGCTGCAGTGAGGGGAAGAAAGGTCGCTTGGCCATCTTAAGTCGTGACCTCCTGGAGCAGAGGCGCCAGATGCCGCCTGTAGATGTGCTCCCAGCTGTATTCGCCGCGGGCGCGCGCGGCGAGTTGATAAGCGCTGTCGGCGGCCAGGCGCTGCCGGACGGCGGCGGCCACCGCATCCGGGTCGGCGTCTGGCGCGAAGTAGCTGGCCTGGTCACCGCCCAGGGCGCGCAGCGGCGCGATGTCGGCACAGAAGACCGGCAGCCGGTTCAGGGCGGCCTCCAGCACGGGCAGGCCAAACCCCTCCTCGCGGCTGGGCAGGAAGAGCGCGTCGGCCAGCCGGTAGAAGTCGGCGATGACTTCGTCGGCCAGGAAGCTGTCCTGCAGATCGGCCAGGAAGTGCGCGGCCCCGGTCAGGCCCAGCTCGCCGCGCAGGGCGTGCAGGTGCCCAAGGTAATCGGCGTTCTTGGGGTTGTGCGGCCCGAGCGGACCCGTCACCACCAGGGCCGCGCCGGGTTCGGTCCGCCGCAAGGCCGCCAACACCCGCAACGCCAGTTCGATGTTCTTGCGCGGCGTGATCCGCACGGGCAGCAGCAGGATCGGCGCCGCCTCCAGCAGGCGCATCTGGGCGACGAGCGCCTGGGTCAGCGGCTCGAACTTGAGCAGCCGCTTGATGTCCAGGCCATTCGGGATGACGCGCACGGCCTCCGGCGGCAGCCGCATCAGCTCGGCCAGCTCGCGCCGGCGCAGTTCGGACACCACCACTTGCACGGCGCCGGGCCAGGCGGTGCGCAGCAGATCCCACGGATAGCCCGCGTGCAACTCGGGCTGATAGCGCGGGGTCGTCCAAGCCAGGTCGTGATGCCACAGGATCAGGCGCGGCCCGGCGCGCAGGTCGTGCAGGGCCGCGGTCAGCGCCAGGTTCTTGTTCAGCGAGCAGACGTTGTGGGCGATCAGCACGTCCACGTCGGCGAGCAGGGTCTGCAGCGCCGGCACCAGCTGGGCGCGCAGGCTCTCGAAGGCGGCGGGCACGCGGCCGGCGTCCAGCTCCGCTTTGACCGCCAGCACCTCCGGATGGCGCGAGTCCGCCAGCGGTAGTGCGCTGAAGGTGATGCGCGGGTCGGTGGCCTGGCCGCGGGCCGCGATGACGTGTACCTGGTGGCCGGCCTCGGCCAGGGTGCGCGCCTGGTGGGCCAGGACGCTTTCGACGCCGCCGACAACGGGCGGGGCGGAATGGTGCAGCAGGGCGAGCCTCATCGTAACCGGCCTCCGTTAAAGCCTGTTCAAGCGTCAGTCGGCGTACCCGAAGCAGTCGCCGAGCAGGGCTTGCAGGCGGCGCTCCAGCACCGCGAACGAATAGTAGCGCCGGGCCAGCTGGTAGTTCTGCTCGGCCCAGGCCGCGGCCAAGGCCTGATCTTCCAGCAGGCGCCGCGTCTGGCGCAGCACGGCCTCGCCGATGAAGCCGTCGAACCAGATGGTCCGGAAGCCCTTGGGCTTGATATCGACCTCGTAGATCGAGTAGTTGTTGACGACGATCGGGCGCCGGTAGTACAAGGCCTCTAGGAAGGCGTTGCCGAAGCCCTCAATAGCGGACGGGTAGGTCACCAGATCGGCGTGCGGGTAGACGTCGCCGAGCGTATAGATTTTGCGGCCGTCGGCCGTGCGCCCGCGCTGGTCGCCGACGATGTCGGCCTCGAAGCGCACGTCCACGTTCAGCAGATGCGCGAACTCGCGCACGCGCTGTTCGTACTCGCTGCCCTCGTCGCCGGAAGCGTGCGAGATGATCAGGCGCGCTTTGAGGCCCAGCCGGCGCGTCAACTCGATGGCGTGCTCGATGCCCTTGCGCTGGATGACGCGCGTCGGCTGCAGGAAGAAGCGCTCATCGGCGGCCAGCCCCAGGTCGGTCCGGACCGAGGCGCTGTAGGCATCCGGCGGCGGGGGCGGGTTCTCGAAGTCCATGACATTCGGGACGACGCGCGACGTCAGGCCGTGGCGCGAGGCCAGCTGCTGCGCCTGGACCGAGTTGATCACGACGTGGCGGATGGACGGCAGATTGGGCGGGAAGGCGGCGGCCAGGTAATCCTGGACGCAGTTGACCATGAAGCGCTGGCGCTCCCAGTGGAAGTCGTGGTGGTGGGCGATGGTCGGGTAGCCGGTCTCGGCGATGAATTCCGTCAGCGCCAGCCCGAGCGGCAGGTTGAGCGGGATGGTGACGGCGTTCTCGATAATCAAGAGTTCCAGCGCGAAGTCGCGCGCGAAGGCGTACAGGTGCTCTTTGAAATAGTCCTTGAGTTCCTGGACCTGGCGCGTGATGTGGGGTGGGCGGGCGTAGATAGAGAAGAAGTCCTTGTACAGGCCGGCCAGTTCCGGATGAGCGTGGCGGGCCGCCTCGGCCGTGCTCCAATTGCCGGCGTAGGCGACTGTATTGATGGCGTCGATGGCGGGATGGCGGTAGAAGGCCTCCGGCACGACGCGGCTGCACTGCGGCGCTCGGTCGCACTGGCCGGCGAAGTAGTAACAGGTGTGGCCGAGCCGTTCCAGGACAGCCGCCCACTTGGCCGTCTCCAGCGAGACTCCGTCCGTGCTGGCGAAGCGGGTGGAGATGAATCCGATGCGGCGGGAAGTGGAAGCAGCCATAGGGTTCTAGATGGTGGGCGGGCGGCCGGCCGCGCCCACGGGTGGAGGCGGCCAGGGCGGCCCGCCTCGGGTGGGATGAATGCCAGCCGGGGCTACCCGGCTTTGGGACGGTCCAGGCGCACCGGCGCCGCTGCCCCCACGACCACACCTTCGGCCCGCAGCGCCTCCAACGCCTGCTGGCGCAAGGCCGTCATCACGCCCCACTGTTTGCCCGGCGCGGTCTTGGCCTGCAGGCGCACCTGGACGGCCCAATCCTTGAAGGCTACCCAGCCCAGCGCCTGGGGCGCCTCTAGCAAGTCAGCCTTGAGCGCGGCGTCGCCGGCCACCTGCTCGGCGGCCGCGCGCAAGGCCCGCATCACGGCGGCCATGTCGGCCTCGTAGCCGACATCCAGATCGACCACGGCGCGCGCCCACTCGGCGGTGAGGTTGGAGACGGTGCGGACGTCGCCGTTGGGCACGATGTGCTGGCGCCCCTCCAGGTCGCGCAGATATGTGACGCGCAGAGTGATGCGCTCCACCTCGCCGCTGACCTCGCCCACTCTGATCACATCGCCGACCGCGAACTGGTCCTCGATCAGGATCAGCAGCCCGCCAATCATGTCCTTGATCAACGTCTGGGCCCCGAGCGAGAGCGCCAGGCTGGCGACGCCCAGGCTGGCCAGCAGCGGCAGGATGTCGATCGCCAGCGCGTGCAGGACCATCAGGCCGGCCACGCCGAACACGAGCACGTAGGCGGCGCTGCGGCTGACCCCGACCAGGGTGCGCAGGCGGGCGGCCCGCTCCGGGCTGCGCGCCGGGGGCTGGGCCAGGCGCTGTTCGAGCAGGCGGGCGGCCCGCCGCAGCAGCCAACCGGCTACCAGACTCAGGGCCACGATCAGCGTGATGCGCAGCGCGGTCGCGGCGGCCGGGGTCGTGAGCAGGGTGTTCCAGTCCAAGCGGGCCTCCGTTGCGGTCAGTGGTCCGGCCGCACGGCCTCAGTCGCCTCCCAGGCCACGACCATCGGTGCGGCGTTGTCCGGGATGAGGTCATAGGCCTGGTCAAGCGGGTGCGCCTGCGCCCGGCACAGCAGCGTGGCCAGTGCCAGGCCGTGGGCCACCACCAATACGTCCGCGCCGCGGTGGCGGTCCGCCAGGTCATCGGCGGCCGCCGCAACCCGCCGGGCCAGCTCGGCCACGGACTCGCCGCCGGGCGCCCGGCTGTGCACGGGATCGCGTTCGCGCGCCGCCACTTCGTCCGGGTGTTGTTGCGCGATCTCGTCGGCGCGGCGGCCCTCCCAGGCGCCCAGGCTGATCTCGCGCAGGCGCGGCTCGGCCAGGACGCGCAGGTTCAGGCGCGCACCGATCACCTCGGCCGTCTGCCAGGCCCGGCTGAGGTCGCTGCTGTACAGGGCCGTGAAGGAGCGTCCGGCCAGTTGGTCGGCGAGCGCGCGCGCCTGTGACCAGCCGGCGGCGTTGAGCCCGGGCGCCGCCGGCGACTGGCCCTGCCAGCGGCCCTCCCGGTTCCAGTCGGTCTGGCCGTGTCGGATCAACCAGAGCCGCGTCATCCGGCCGGCTCCAACGCCAGCCAGGCCACTTGATACGGCGCCAGCTGCAACTCGGGGCCAGCCGCGGGCCGGGCCGTGTCCATGAGCAGATCTGCCGTGACACGCTGGCGCAGGGCTTCCGGCACCCGCGCAGTGACCGGCGCCGCGCTGACGTTGTGCAGGCAGAGCACGGCCGCGCCGCCGGCCGGGGCCGCGCGCAGCAGCGCGAAGACGGCGGCGCCGCAGTCTACGACCTCCTGACGCCCGTGCGGATGAAAAGCCGGCGTGGCGGCGCGGACCTGCAGGAGTTGTCGGCAGCGCCCGAAGACGCGCGCGCGCCGCGAGCCCGGTTCATCCAACTCGCGTTCCAGGTCGGCCCGGCTCAGCTTCTGGCGGTTGATGGTGCGGTTGCGCCCCGTCTCGCGTACGCCGTCCGGCCAGCCGCGCGAGCCGAACAAGCTGTGGAAATAGAGGCCGGGCACTCCCACCAGCGCCAGCATGATGGCCTGCGCGGCCAGGAAGCGGTCCACCTGAAGCGCCAGCGGCTCGGCGCCGGCCGGGTCCGAGAGCGCATCGAAGTAATTGATGTTCAGCTCGTACGGGCTCTGGGTCCCGTCCGGGTTGTGCTTGTAAGAGACCAGGCCGCCGTGGGCCTGAACCTGGTCCACCAACGCCTGCACGGCCTCGGCTGGCAGCAGGCCGCGGGCCGGGTTCAAGCCGATGCCGTCATGCGACGCCAGGAAGTTGAAGAACGTCACCTGGTCGGATGGCAGCGCCAGGCTGGCGGCCCAGGCCGAAAGAACCCGCGCGTCGCCGGTGCGGAAAGTGTGCAGGGTGAGCGGCGGCAGCGCGAAGTTGTAGACCAATTGCGCCTCGTTCGTGCCGTCACCGAAATAGGCCAGGTTGTCCACGTGCGGCACGTTGGTTTCGGTAATCAGGCGGACGTGCGGGGCGACCTGGTCCAGGACCGTGCGCCAGAGCTGCACCACGCGGTGGGTCTGCGGCTGGTGCAGGCACGGCGTGCCGATGGTCTTCCACAGGAAGGCGATGGCGTCCAGCCGGATGAAGTCGGCGCCGCGCGCGGCGTAGAACAGCAGCAAGTCCACCATCTCCAGCAGCACATCCGGGTTGGCGTAGTTCAGGTCGATCTGATCGGCGCTGAAGGTTGTCCAGACCGCCTTGGAATCGGTCGCTGTCTCGACCGGCGTCAGCAGCGGCAGGGCGCGCGGGCGCACCACCTGCGAGAGGTCCGGTGTGCCCGGCACTACGATGAAGTAATCGCGGTAGCGCGCGTCATCGTGCAGAAAGGCTTGAAACCAGGCGCTGTGCGCCGAGATATGGTTGACCACGGCGTCGAACATCAACCGGAACTCGCCAGCCGGCCCGCGCAGCGCGGCGACGTCAGCCCAGGTCCCTAACGCCGGATCGATGGCGCGATAATCCACCACCGAGAAACCGTCATCGGATGTCCACGGATAGAACGGCAGCACGTGTACGCCGCTGACCACACCGGCCAGGTGGCGGTGGCAGAAATCCGCCAGCCCGCGCAGCGGGGCCTGGCCGGGCGCCTGGACCTGATCGCCATACGTGATCAACAGCGCGTCGCGCTGGGAGAGGCCCGTCGTCGGCGGCGGCGGGATCTGGCCGCGATAGCGCTCCAGGAGCCTGGCCAAGCGCGGCCAGACCTGGGCGGCGACCGCCGGGCCGTAGAGAAAACGCAGATGTTCCTGGAGCAAGCTGGTCGTCATGCGTCTGCCTCCGCGCTGGCTGGGCCGGGCGCCGGAACAAAAAGGAGACTGTTTTGACAGTCTCCACCCTCTCCCGACCGAGGATCGGGAGGTCTAACTTCAGCAGCCGCGTTCGTGTGTGTGTAAGGGTCTTATACCAGAAAACGGCCAGCTTCACAACTAGAACCGGCACCGCCGCTCACGGCACCCAGTCGCCGCGATTGTTGAGCTCATTGCGCTCGCTGATCTGGCCGTGGCCAACGGCGCCGGTTGCAGCGGTATCTACGTACACATAGAGGCTTCGCGCAGACTCGGGCAGCCAGGCGGCCTCGGCCAGCGCCGCCGCTGCGCCGGTCAGCGTAACCTGGCCGCCCGGCGCCAGGGCCGCCGCGACGTGCCAGGCCGTGCCCCGGCAGGCGAGCTCCGGGCAGGCGGTTTCCCAGTTGACTGCCGGCGGCGGCGCCTGGTCAAGGTCGGCCCAGGCATCGACGCGGAACCCGGCCGGCGTCGCCGCGTCGCCGATGTTCGTGATCGTGATCTGGAGCGACGCCGGCTGGCCATTGTGGCTCGGGCAATACTCGAAGGCGACGGCCAGGTCCGGGGCGCCGGCGGCGCTGACCCCGGCCGCGGCGGGCGCGCGGGCCTGGAGCGGCAGATAGAGTGCGTAGACGGTCATCGGCGGCGCGGGTGTCGGCAGCACGTACAGCCCGGGCGTCGACGGGAAGCAGACGCGGGCCGGCGGCGTAACTGGGCTGCCGGCGCCGGCCAGCAGACTGTACGGTCCGCCGGCTGCGGGCGCGCCGCTCATCTGGCCGAGGGAGCCTTGCAGGCGATAGACGCCGCCGTGAGCCTGGACGCCGGGCAGCGGCGCAAAGTGCCGGAGCAGGCGCGGGCTGGCCAGCGCCGTCAGGGCCAACGCCGCGCTCGCCAGAGCTAGGACAGGCCGTGGCCGCATGGCGGGGTCACAGATAGAACGAGGCCGCGTCGCCGTCGCGGCCGTCGACAAAGTCGATCCGGCGGGGCAGTTGGCGATAGTCGCAGCCGCCCAGGTAATCGGCCAGGCTCATCAGAGCCTCGGCCTCCACGGGGACACGGTCCCGGCCGTCCAGGTCGGTGAAGAGCGCGAAGCGCCGCACTGGCAGCCGCGCCAGGCGCCCGACCATGGCCGTGATGTAACCGCGCACGCCGTGCCGGATGGCGTAGGCAGCGCGCAGATGCAGCAGGGTTTCCTCCAACGGCAGATGGAGCAGGCCGTGGCGCTGCGCCACGCACCGGGCGGCCAGGATGGCGCGGATCTCGGCCGGCTGCGGCGGCGGCAGGACGCGCGGCCAGGGCACCGAGCCGGCCGGCTCTTCTTCAAACAAGCGTGGCATAGGTGTGTGGCCGGCGCCGAGAACTTGCCCCCTGCCTGGCGGCGCCGGAAACTGGGCACACTATAGACTGTGCGACCCGGCCTCAAAAAGAACGGAACAGTTGAGGTAAGTTTGAAATCGACCCTGAGGGCTTCAGAAATCCTCGCGTTCGAAGCGCCAAACCGCCACGCCCACGAACACCACCGTCCACAGCGCGGTGGCGATGGCCGGCAGCCAATCCGTCACCGGCTGGCCCTGTGCCAAGGTCAGGGCCATGGCTGGCTGCGCCTCGCTCATGGTCATCGTCAACGCCCAGGGCATGACCGCCATCAGCCACGGCGCCAGGCCCAGGAACAGCTGGTAGCCAAAGATCAACAGCAGCGGCAGGCCGATGACGGCACCGCGCGAGTTGACGAGCGTGCCCAGCATCAGCGTCAGCGCCAGGTAAAAGAGCAGAGTCAAGTACACCAGCGCCATCCCGCCCAGGAAGCCGCCCACCGGGTAGGCCGTGCCCGTGGCGAAGTAAAGGAGGCCATAGGCCACCGCGCCTTGCGCCAGCACCATCGTCACCAATATCCCAAGCGCATTGGCGGCGAGCTTGGAGAGCAGGAAGGCGCTGCGCGAGACCGGCTTGGAGAGCACCCATGCCGCCGTGCCCGTCTGCCGCTCCAGGATGACGGCTTCCTGCCCCAGAATCACCACGCCGACGGCGATGGCCAGGCCGGAGAAAGTGAAGTAGATCATCAGGCCGGTTTGATCCAGCGGCGGTTGGTCCGGCAGGCCCTCCACCGCGCTGACTTCGCCGGTCCGGCGCTGCGCCTCGGCGGCCTCAGCCTGGGGCGCGACGATGATCACGAGGGCCAGCATGCCGTTGACGAGCGCCAGCCAGATAAGGGTCTGCCACAGCCACTGGCCGGTCCGCCACCAGCGCCGGTTTTCTTTGCGAGTCAGATTGCCGAAGCCCTGCAGCCAGCCTCGCTCCGGCACAGCCTGCAGGCTGCTATTGCTTGCCATGGTCGCCTCCCTCAACGATCTTCAGGAACGCCTCTTCCAGGTCGTACTTCTGGCGCGCGAACTCGGCCACCGATACGGCTGGATCAGAGAGCACCAGCCGCAGCAGGTCGTGCTCGGCGGCGGCCTCGTCGGTGACGCCGACGTGCCAGGCCGTGGCGCCGTTCACGCGGTCCACTTTGAGCGTCGACACCCACGGCTGGGCGGCGACCAGGCCGCGCACCGGCTCGGCGTCACCCTTGAGTTTCACCTGGTAGATCAGGCCGCCGGAGCCGGCCAAGAGCTGCTCGATCGGGGCCTGCGCCACCAGTTCCCCCTGGTTGAGGATCGCCACCGTGTCGCTGACGCGCTGCACATCGTCCAGGATGTGGGTGGAGTAAAAGATGGTCGTGTACTTGCGCAGGCGTTCCATGACCTCGAGGACGTCGCGGCGCCCCTGCGGGTCCAGGCTGGCGGCCGGCTCATCCAAGATGATCAGATCCGGGTAGTTGATCTGCGCCTGAGCGATGCCCAGCCGCTGGCGCTCACCGCCGGAGAAGCCCTTCAGCGGTCGGTCGGCCTTATCGGCCAGGCCGACCAGGTCCAGCGTCTCGGCGATCCGCGCTTCGATCTGCGCCGCCGGCCCGCTGAAGAAGAAGCCGGCCGTGAAGCGCAAGGTCTCGCGCGCGGTCATGTGTTCGTAATAGCGCGGGTCCTGCGCCAGGTACCCGACGCGCTGGCGGATGCGGACGCTGTCGCGCCCGATTGCGTGACCAAAGACGCGGCCCTCGCCGCTGGTGGGCCGCGCCAGACCGAGCAGCAACTTGATGGTCGTGGTCTTGCCGGCGCCGTTCGGCCCCAGGAATCCGAAGATGGAGTTCTTCGGGACCTTGAGGTTGAGGCCTTTGAGCGCCTGAACCCCTTTGTAGGTTTTGGTCAGATTGTGGGTTTCAATGACGAGTGCCGTGGACGAGTCCATCGCTTGCCTGCCTGGCGCGCCACTGAGGGAGGTGGTCGGCCTCATGGACGCTACGTTAGCAGAAGCGGCCGCGCCCGGCGTCGGCCAAAGGAGGGATTGGCGCCGGGCCAATGGGCCGGGGGAAAACGAAAACTCCGGTCAGTGGGTCTGCCCGGAGCGGTGGTGGTCTGGACCGGAGCGGCGGCGCGTTAAGGCAGATCCGCCGCTTCTACCCCGTTCATTTGAACCGGCTGGAGCGACACTGCTTGAGCGCCACCTGGGCCGGACAATCCCTGTCCCTGGCTTGCCTGTGGACGGGGCTCCAGGCTGCTCGTGAGCGCGGGCGGCGGAGCGGGCGCATCCAACGGGCCGGAGAAGGCGTACCAGGTGGCGGCGCCGATCAGGCTCAGGGCGAGGAGTAGTTTCAGGGCTTCGCGTTTCAGGTTCAGGGTACGCATGCACGCTCATCCTAAGCAGGCCGCGGCGCGGCCCGCGTAACTTGAGAGCCAGTCTAGTCACCTGTCCGGCTTGCGTCGTCAGGCTTTGGATGGAAACCCATCAATGGGGCGGCTTATGGTACCACCACTTCGCCGGAACTGGCGATCATCTGTGCTGATCTGGGCCGAGGCCGAGCAGCCTGCTCGTTATTGCAGGATGTGTGCCGCTGGCGCCTGACCGTTGCCGGCGCGCCTGCCCGAAGCGGGAAATCCGTTCTGTTGGGCGGCTCTACTCTGAAGACGTTTCCGCTCGGGTTTTGGTTGCCTGAGGGCCAGCGGGGATTCAGAGGGGTTTGCGATGTGTCCCAGCGGGCCCGGCCGTACCTCAGAGTTCAGCCAGGAAGCGCCGGATCACGCCGACATACTCGTCCAGGCGGGCGATGGAAGCCACATGCCCGGTGCCGTGGAAGGTGTGGACGCGGGCCTGGGGGTGGAGGGCCTTGAGCGTGGCCCGCGCCGGCGCCTCAGCCACTGGGTCGTCGTCACCTTCCAGGATCAGGATCCGGCCGGGCCAGCGCTCCAGATCGCTGGGCGTGAACGCCGACGTGCGGTCGAAATCGACGGCCAGGCGGTAGCGCGCCAACAGGTCGGCCTTGCTGAGCCGCTGGATCATCTCCTCGGAGTACGCGTCCCAGAAGGCGATGTGCTCGGGCGCGGCCCGCAGCGACTTGCGGGTGGCGGCGCGCAATAGGGCGCGCAGCAGGCCCATGGGCAGCAGACCGAATACGGTCAACGCCCACTGGTTCTGGGCGGCCCGCTCCGGCTTGGGGCCGCCGGTATGGGAGAGCACCAGCCGGTCGACGCGCTCCGGGTAAGCCCGCACGAAGCGCTGAGCCACCATGCCGCCGTAGGAGCCGCCCAGCACATGTGCCCGGCCGGCACCTTCGGCGTCCAAGATGGCCGCCAGCCCGGCCGTCATCGCCCCCAGGTCGATCAGGCCAAACGGATAACTCGGCACGATCACGCGGTACTCGCCTTCAAAGGCCAGACTGTGCTGGAACGACATCTCAGCCAGGCCCAGCAGGCCGGGCAGGATCAGCAACGTCGAAGCGCCGCTGCCTGAGGCCAGATACTCCCAGCGCGTCCCGGCCACGGTCAGCGTGCGGGCCGGGTGGGTGGCGCGGAACCGCAACAGTTCGGCCCGGGCCGGCGCCGGGACCTGGCGGTAAAGCCGATCGAGAGCGGGTGTAGACAACATGGACGGCCTCCGGGTGGCGCACTCAGCCGCGCGGTTGCGGGGTGGCCTCGGCCGCCGCACGCCGCCCCCAGCGGCGGTGCGTACCGAGCACCACGAGCGTGCAGACGACGATGCCGAAGAGCGCGAAGGGCACCACCGACCAGCCGGAGGCGCCGCCCTCGTAGACGCTCCAGGCCGATTTCATCAGGCCGATGGCCACGATGACGCCGACGCCCCAGGCGATGGACCGGTACCAAAAGGCCGCACACAAGCCGCCCAGGCTGAGCGGGACCAGCGCGGTGAGGAGCAGTTTGCCGGTCGTCCAGGGCGCGGCCAGGAAGGCCTGCTCGCGCGCCAGGAAATCGATGACCCAGGTGGGCGGCGCGGCCGGCTTGGGGAACCAGAACATGCTGCTGGCCAGGGCGACGAACGTCAGGACCAGGCCCGGCCAGCTGCGCCGAAAGGCGAAGTAGCACAGCGGCAGTATGAAGAGGGGCCGGATCAGCCAGCTGAGCGGGTTATGATGCCGCTCCCAGGCCCAGGCTAGAAAGGTGTTCAGCAGTTCAGGGAAATCCATGGCGGCCTCGCTTGGTGAGTGTCGGTTGCTGACATTGAACGACAGACACGCCCGGCGCGGGTATCACAAAGGCGTACAAGAAGTGATCGCCGCGATGGCTGTACAATCAGGCGGGGGTGGGCTATGCACGAACATGCTTCTTTCGGCGAATGGGTCCGGCGCCGGCGCAAGACGTTGGATTTAACCCAGCAGGCGCTGGCCGACCGGATCGGCTGCTCCAAAGTGACGGTTGTCAAAATCGAGAGCGACCAGCGGCGGCCGTCGCGCCAGGTGGCGGCTTTGCTGGCCGACGCTCTGCAGATCCCGCCGGCCGAGCAGGCGGCCTTCATCCGCGCGGCGCGCGGCGAGCAGGCGGCTTTCCGGCTGTCGGCGCCGACGGCCGCGCCGGCGGCCGCTCCTTGGCCGGAGCCGCCGACTCCGCTGCTCGGGCGCCAGGCGGAGTTGGCCGAGATTGAGCGTCTGCTGACGGACCCGGCCTGCCGGCTGCTGACGCTGGTGGGTCCGGGCGGCATCGGCAAAACGCGGCTGGCCCTCGAGACGGCCCGGCGAATGAGCGCGCGGCCGACCGGCGCGGGCTGGACGCCGGCCGAGGTTCGCTTTGTGGCATTGGCGCCGGTCCGCGCTGGCTCGGCGTTGGCGCCGGCGGTGGCCGAGGCCCTGGCTTTCACTTTTCACGGCCGCGCGCCAGTGGAGCAGCAGTTGCTGGACACCCTGCGCGGCCGGTCCTTGCTGCTGGTGTTGGACAATTTCGAGCACCTGGTGGGCCAGGCCGCGTTCCTGGCCGAGATCGTGACCTGGGCGCCGGGCGTAAAGCTGCTGCTGACCTCGCGCGAACGGCTGCGCCTGCGCGCCGAATGGGTGCTGGAGGTGCAAGGCCTGCCGGTGGCGGCCGAGGAGCCGGGCGAGGCGCTGAGCGAAGCCGCATTGGCCCTGTTCGAGCAGGCCGCTCAGCGCGGGCAGCCCGGTTTCCGGCTGGCAGCTGGCGAGCGCGCGGCGGTCCGCCGGCTCTGCCGTCTGGTCGAGGGACTGCCGCTGGCGATCGAGCTGGCGGCGGCCTGGGCCGGCCTGCTGTCGTGCGCCGAGATCGCGGCTGAAGTGGAGCGCAGCCTGGGTTTCCTGGACGCCGCCCCGCGCGACCTGCCGGAGCGGCAGCGCGGGCTGCGGGCCGTGTTTGCGCACTCGTGGGGTTTGTTGTCCTCGGCTGAGCAAAACGCGCTGCAGCGGTTGGCGGTCTTCCGCGGCCCGTTCCGGCGCGAGGCGGCCGAAGCCGTAGCCGCGGCCACGCCGGCCGTGCTCGCGGCCCTGCGGGATAAATCGCTGCTGCGCCGCGCGGCCGGCGAGCGCTTTGACCTGCACGAGCTGGTGCGGCAGTTCGCGGCCGAACGCCTGGAGGCGGCGCCGGACCAGCGCCAGGCCGCCCTGGCGCGGCTGGCCGACTACTATGCCGCGCAGCTGGCCGCTTGGGAGTTGGACCTGCAAGGCCCCGCGCAGTTGGCGGCCCTGGCCGCGCTGGCGCTTGAATTCGAGACGGTGCTGAGCGTCTGGGAGTATTGGCTCCAGGCTGGGGCCGCCGGCGACCTGGCGCGCGGCTTCTATTGCCTCTGGTTTTTCTGCGAGGTGCGCGGGCGGCACGCCGAGGGGGAAGTGCTCTTCGGCCAGGCCGTGGCGGCCCTGCGCGGCGCTGACCCCGGCGCGGAGGCGGCATTGGGTCGAGCCTTGGCTTATCAGGCCTGGTTCGCGCTGTATCAAGGGCGGCCGGATCAGGCGCGCCACCTCTTGGAAGAAAGCTTGAGCCGGCTACGCTCGGGGGCCGACCCGCACGCGCTGGCCGAGGCGTTGTTCACGGCCGGCTCCGAGAGCCTGTTGCGCGGACGCTACGCGGAGGCGGTCGGACGCTTACAGGAAAGCCTGGCCCTGGGCCGGGCGGAGGGCCGCCCGGGCCTGATCGCGTTGGCCCTGGCGGGTTTGGGGACGCTGCACCTGGTGCAGGGGCAGGCGCCGGCGGCCTACACCGTGCTGACGGAGGCGGTGACCCAGGCGCGCGCCGCGGGCGCGCCCTCGCAGTTGGCGGCCTGTCTGGGCGGGGCGGGGACGGCGGCCGGCTATCTCGGTCAGGCGGAGGAAGCGCGCCTGTGGATTGAGGAGAGCCTGGAACTGTATCGGGGGCTGCACCACCAACTGCGCGTGGCCAAAGCGCAGAGCCAGTTGGGGTTGTTGGCCTTGGCGCAGAGCGACGGGGAGCGGGCGGAGGCGCTGCTGCGCGAGAGCGAGGCCGTTCATCGCGAAGTGGGCGAGCGGTCCGGGTTGGCGGTGGCGCTCAACCAGTTGGGGCGGGCCCTGACCCTGCAAGGGCGCGCGGCCGAGGCCTGGCGCGCCCACGTCGAGGCCGCGCAACTGGCGGCCGCGGTGCATTCAGCCCACCCCTGGCTGGAGGCGCTGGTCAGCCTGGCCGAGGCGGTGGCACCGGCCGACGAGGCCACCCGCGCGCTGGTGGCGCGCCTGTGCGCTCATCCGGCCTGCCAGGGCGAGGTGAGGGCGCGGGCCGAAGCGCTGGCGGCGCGGCTGGGCGCGAGCGAAGGGCCGGATGACGGCGCGGCGCTGGAAACGCTGGCGGCCGCCTGGCTGCGCCGTCCGGCCCCGGCGTGACCTCAGCCCTCCGGCGGGAGCAGTTCGGTGCGGGCCCAGATGGCCAGGGCCGTGCACGCGCCCAGGACGATGATGACCTGACCGAGCGCCTCCTGCATGGCCGGCAGCGCGGCCAGGTGGAGCACGATCAGGGCACCCGCCAGCACTGGCGCGGGCAGCAGCAGGATCAAGCGTCTCAGCCACAAGGGAACACTCATCGCGGCCATCCGTGAACGCCGGCGGTTCAATCTATCTGGTAGGGCACTTCGGTGATGACGATGCCGCGCCGGAACATGAGCGCCAGGCGCAGCCAGACCGCCGTCTGGGCGTGCAGCAGGCTGTGCCACCAGACGCGGGACACGAACGTGGGCACGACGATCGTGATCTTCTGGGTGGGCGTGCACTGCGCGGCGACGCCGCCGATGTAGTCCAGCAACGGCTCCAGCATCAGCCGGTAAGGCGAGTCCACGATGACCAGCCGGACGCCGTCCCCCCACGTCTCCCACTTCTGGCGGAGGCGTTCGGACTCGATCGGATCGATGGAAACGTGCACGGCGGTGAGGTCGGCCGAGAGTGAGCGGGCGTAGTTGAGGGCCGTCACCGTGCCGCGGTGCACGCCAGCCACGGGCACAATCACGCGGTGGCGCGCAATCCGCGTCGGCGCGCCGAAGTTCTCGAGCGAGAGCGCCTTGGCGAGCCGGCGGTAATGGCGGTGCACGCCGTAAAACGCCGCCACCAGGCTCGGGATCAGCACCAGGATGATCCAGGCGCCGTCTTCGAACTTGGTGATGGCGAAGACCAGCATCACCACCGCCGTGCAGACGGCGCCGAAGCCGTTGATGGCCAGCTTCAGCTTCCAGTTCCGGTCGTGGTGCAGGACCGAACCCGGCTCCTTGATCTCCTCGCCCGGCTTGAGATGGCCGGACTTCCACCAGCGCCGCGCCATGCCGGCCTGCGAGAGCGTGAAGGACAGGAACACGCCGATGGCGTACAACGGGATCAGGCCTGTGACGCTGGCGTTGAAGACAAAGATCAGGAGCGAGGCGATGGCGGCCAGCAGCATGATGCCGCGCGAGAACACCAGCCGGCTGCCGCGGTAGGTGAGCTGCTTGGGCAGGAAGCCGTCGCCGGCGTGCAGAGCGGCCAGGCGCGGGAAATCGGCGTAGGCGGTGTTGGCGGCCATGATCAGGATCAGCGTCGTCGCCCCGATCACGCCCAGGTAGAGCGGGCCGCGCCCGTCCAGGGCGGTGCGCGCCAACTGCGAGATCACGGTCTCCTCCTCCGACGGGATGGCGCCGATCTGATGCGCCAGGAACGTGATCGCCAGAAAGAGCGAGCCCAGGATGGCGCTCATCCACACCAGCGTGATGCCGGCGTTGCGGCTGCGCGGCTCCTTGAAGGCCGTGATGCCGTTGGAGATGGCCTCCACGCCGGTGAGCGCGGTGGTGCCGCTGGCGAAGGCGTGCAGGATCAGGAAGAGCGACACCGGTTGGAGGGTCTCGACGATCATGTGCGGCGGGTCGGTCACCGGCGGCAAGACCCCGGTCAGGGCGCGGAACAATCCGACGCCGACGGTCAGCACCATCATGACGACGAAGAAGTACGTGGGGATGGCGAAGGTGACGCCGGACTCCTTCACCCCGCGCAGGTTGATGAACATGACGAACAGCACCAGGCCGACGGCGATGGGCGCGCGCCACGCGAAGAGCTCGGGAAAGGCGGACACGATCTGGGCCACGCCGGACGAGATCGAGACCGCGACGGTCAGGATGTAGTCCAGCAGCAGCGCGCCGCCGGCGGTCTGGGCCGGCAGTTCGCCCAGGTTGTCACGGGCCACGATGTAGGCGCCACCGCCGCCGGGGTAGGCGTGGATGGTCTGCTCGTAGGAGATGGTGACGATGGCCAGCAGGATGACGATGGCGAGCGCGATCGGCAGCGAATAGCCGAAGGCCAGGGTGCCGGCGCCGGCCAGGATGATCAGGATCTCTTGGGTGGCGTAGGCCGTGGACGAGAGCGCGTCCGAGGCGAAGACGGCCAGGCCCACGGTCTTGCCGATGGTCTGGTGCGGCGCGTCGGCGGTGTGCAGCGGCCGGCCGATGAGCAGCGACATCCATGAGCGGGCCGGTGCGCCGTTCTTGTTCGGCTGGCGAATAACGTTGGATTGTTCAGTCGGAGGTGTAATCATGAGTGACTCTGAGCATTAACGGTCTCAGGGTCACTCTAGCAACGCGGGGTAAAACGGCCACAAAGAAGCCGCGCCAAGTGCATAAAGGACAAATAAAGACGGCGCGCCGCCACCTCATGAGTCAGTCATAAAGCGATAGCCGACGCCCGGCTCAGTAAGCAGATAATTCGGCTGCCCCGGATCCTCCTCTAGTTTTTTGCGCAGTTGGCGCATATAGACCCGCAGATACTCCACTTGGTCCGCCTGCGGGGCCCCCCAAACGTGTGACAAGATGCTTTGATGGGTGAGCACCCGGCCGGCGTTGGCGGCCAGGTAGGCCAGCAGGCGGAATTCCGTGGCGGTGAGCCGCACCTCCGCGCCGCCGCGCCGGACGGTGTGCGCGGCCAGGTCGATCTGCAACGGCCCGGCCGTGATCAGCGTGCTCTTGGGGCTCTGCGACTGCGCCGAGTGGCGCAGCGCCACGCGGATGCGCGCCAGCAGTTCTTCGATGCCGAACGGTTTGGTCAGGTAATCGTCGGCGCCGCGGTCGAGCGCCGCGACCTTGTCAGTCTCGTTCTCGCGGGCGGAGAGCACCAGGATGGGCACCTGGCTCCACTCGCGCAGCCGCGCGCAGACCTCCAGGCCGCTGATATCCGGCAGGCCGAGGTCCAGGATGACGACGTCCGGCGGCTGGGCGGCGGCCAGCGCCAGCCCCTCCTCGCCGCGGCTGGCCGTGCTGACGCGAAACTTCTTCTCGCCCAGGATAGTGCGCAGCGCGCGCAGGATCTGCGGCTCGTCGTCGATGACCAGGATATGCAGCGGCGCGCTCATGCCTCCGCCTCCGGGGGCAGCTGCGGCGGCGGGTGGCCTTCCCACGCCAGCGGCAACGTGAAAGTGAGCGCGAAGCCGTCCGGCTGGTTTTCGGCCCAGATGCGGCCGCCGTGCGCCTCGACGATGCCTTTGCAGATGGACAGGCCCAGGCCGGTGCCGGTGACACGGTCGGCGGCCCACACGCGGTAGAACTTGTCGAAGATGTGCCCGAGGTGCTCCAGCGGCACCGGGGGACCCTGATTGCGAACCTGGACGCGCAGCGTCTGGTCGCCGGTTTGTTCGGCGCTCACGCGGATGGTGCTGCCGGCCGGCGCGTATTTGAGCGAGTTGCTGATCAGGTTGGTGAAGACCTGGTCCAGCAGGACGTGGTCCACCGGCACGAGCGGCAGATCGTCTGGGACCGCCACGACGATGTGGTGGTTTTCGGCCGCGCGCCGGAGCCGGGTGAGCGGGCCTTGGACGATGTCGGCCAGGATGTTCCACTGGCGCTGCGGGCGGAGGGCGCCGGCCTCGATACGCGACATATCCAGCAAATTGCCGACCAGGCGGTTGAGGTGGACCACCTCTTCTTCGACCATGGCCAGGAGCTCGGCGCGGGCGCTGGCGGCCCAATCTACGGTGCCGGTGCGCAGGCTGGAGACGGCGGCCTGGATGGAGGCCAGCGGCGTGCGCAGCTCGTGCGACACCGACGACAGCAGGGCCGTCTTCAGCCGGTCGCTTTCCTCCAGGACCTTGGAGCGCACCTCGGCCTGCTCGAGCGAGGCGTGTTCCAGGGCCAGCGCGGCCTGGCTCGTGAACGTGTACAGCAGGCGCTGCTCGCCGGCTTCCAGCGGCTGGCGCAATCGCCAGACGCGGACTTCCCCCAGATCGTTGCGCGCGGTCAGGAGCGGCACCACCCAGTGCGGCGGGGTCACCGGCGCGGAGGCCTCGTCCGGGCGCCGGACGGTCTGCTCGGGGTTGTCGGTCTCCGAGCGCAGGCCTACCTCCACGGCGTCGGCACCCAGCACCGTTTGCAGGCGGGCCGCCACCAGGGCCGCGATGGCCTCGCGCTGGCGCAGCCGGGCCAGCGCCGTGCTCAGCTCGTACAACTGCACAGCCTCCTGCTCACGCGCCTCCGCCGCGGCCTGGCTGGCGCGCGCCCGGCCCACGATCTGGCTGACGAAGATGGCCACCCCGAGGAACACGATCAGCGTGAGCAGGTCCTGCAGCTGATGGACGAGCAGCGAGTAATAGGGCGTGATGAAGAAGAAGTTGAAGGCCAAGAAGGCGGCGGCTGAGGCCACCACGCCGGCACTGAGGCCCCACAGGGCCGCGCTTAATGCCACGGGCAGAAAATACAAGACGGCCACCGTCGGGGCATTCAGCTGCTGGCGCAGCAACGCCAAGGCGGCGGTCATGGCCGCGCAGATGCCCAGGCTGAGCAGCCAACGGACGGGGCGTTGCGGGGAGGTCAGCCAGGCGGCGCGCATGATGAGAGTGTCTGTCCGGCTGTGAGTATAGCCCAACCGCCTCAGGCGGGTGGCTCCTCCCACACGGAACGGTAGGCGCCGATTGAGTCGAAGTAGGCCACCAGCCGCTGGTAGAAGGGGTGGCCGGCGACGGTGGCGCTGTCGCCGACGACGATCAGCTTGCGGCGGGCGCGCGTCAGGGCCACGTTCATGCGCCGCACGTCGCCGAGGAAGCCGATCTCGCCGTCGCGGTTGGAGCGTACCAGCGACACCAGCACCGCCTCCTGTTCGCGGCCTTGAAAGCCGTCCACGGTATCGACCTCGACGCCCGCTGGGCCCAGTTGCTCGCGCAGCCAGCGCGCCTGGGCGGCGTAAGGCGTGATGATGGCGAGGGCGTCCCCGGCGAGGCCGGCAGCGCGCAGGGCGTGCACGCGGCGCAGCACTACCTCGGCCTCGGCCGGGTTGTAGCGGCTGTCGCCGTCCGGTTCGACGGCCTCATCGTAGCCGGCGCCGGCCGTGTCCACGAACTCCACCGGCGTCTCGGTGAGCGGCCCGGCCGCCACGCCGGGCAGATCGCACAGGCGCTGCGCGCTCACGGACGGGGCCGCGCTCAAATCGTCTGCATAGAACTCGCGGGCCGAGAACCCCATGATGGCGGCGTGCATGCGGTATTGGACGCGCAGCCGGCGGGCGGCGCCAGGCCCCAGCTGCGCTATGAGCCGTTCCATCAGGCTGACGTTGAAACCGGCGGCGGCGGCCTCCGGCGAGATCACGGTCGGCGGCAGCTGGCAGTGATCGCCGGCCAGGACCAGCCGGCGCGCGTACAGCAGCGGCGCCCAGGCGCCGGGCTCAGTGCTCTGGCTGGCCTCGTCCAACACGCACCACTCAAAGCGCCGCCGGCCCAGCAGCTGCCGGTCCAGGCCGGTGGTGGTGGCGCACACAATCCGGGCGCCCTCCAGCAGGCGCTCCACCAGTTGGTCCTCGATCTGGCGCGCCTCGGCCAGCAATTGCCGGGCCTCCTGGCGCAGGGCCTGCCGCGCGCCGGGTTCGGGCCGGGCGCGGGTGTGCTTGCCGGCCTGGGCCCGCAGCGCGCGGGCCTCACGGGTCAGCCGTTGCGCCAGCCGCATTTCCGGGTGATTCTCCACCAGCAGGTCCAGGGTGTGGTCGCGCAGCGCGGGCAGGACCCGGGCCGGATGGCCGAGCCGCAGGGCGTTTTCGCCGGCGGCGAGCAGCCGCTCGAGCAGATTGTCCACGGCCAGGTTGCTGGGGGCGCAGGCCAGCACCGTCTGGCCGCGCTCAGTCAGCTGTTGGATCAGCTCCACTAACGTCGTGGTCTTGCCGGTGCCGGGCGGGCCGTGCAGGATGGCGACGTCTTCAGCGGAGAGCGCGAAGCGCACGGCCTCGAGCTGGGAGTCATTCAACGCGCTGGAACGCGGCTGGAATTCGGGCGGCGGGCCGAACTGCGGCGGCTGGTGGCCCAGCAGGACCGCGCGCAGCCGGCCCAGGTCGCCGCCGGCGGCGGTGCGGGCCGCCTCCAGCGCCTGGCGCTGGCGCTGGCGGGCGACTTCGTCGCTGGCGTGGTCCAGCCGGAAGGTGGGGCGCTCGGCTTCCGGCTCCGGCCAGTGTGGGAACGCCACCTGGATGGCGTCGCGGTTCAGGCCGCTGACCACGCCGCGCCAGCCCGCGTCCGCCTCGATGGCGCCGGCGCGCTCCTCGGAGAGCAGCACGGGCGTGCCGATGCGCAGGCGCGTCCACGGCAGCGGCTGGCGCTGGTCGCGCTTGCCGAAGGTCAACAGGAGCCGCCCGCCCAGGCCGGCGGCCTCATCCCGGAGCACCAGGCCGATCAGGCTGCCGCCGCGCGCTTCGGCCTCGGCTGGCGAATGGCGCTGCAGGTCGCGCAGCGCTTGCTGCTTCTCGGCTTCGGCCTCCAGCTCCATCAATTGAAGCAGGCGCCGGAAGTGTTCGTCAGAGGCCAGGGACGTGGACATGCGGGATTGGGTGGAAACAGCCGCCGGACGGAGGCCCGGCGACTATAGCAAGCTCCCGCCAGCCCGGCAAGGGCCGCGTCGCTTCAAGTCCCTTGGCCGTTGGTGGCCGAATTCCGGCCTTCGATCCCGACGCGGCTGGTGCGCGCACCGCCGGGCCCTCTGAGCGGCGCAGTCGAGGGAGCCCGTCGTTCCTGGCTCCCTCTGGTGTCAGCGAGCAGGTCAGTCGAGGGGCCGGCCCGCCTGTTTCAGTCAGCGCTCGCCGCCTCCACGCCCATCATCTGGATCGCGCGCGTGGCGCCGAACGCCAACACGGTCACCGTCATCAACACGCCGGCGCCGGCCATCACCGTGGTCACGCCCAGCCCGCTCAGCGCGCCGGCCAGGGCCGTGGATACCGGCGTCAGACCCAGCAGCGCCACGGAGAGCAGGCTCATCACCCGGCCCAGCAGGGCGGCCGGCGTGCGGCGTTGAAACCAAGCCTGGAAGACGACCATGACATAGCCGCCGGCCGTGCCGCTGGCCAGGGCCAGGGCGGCCGCCACGGGCAGCGTTGTGGCAAACGCCAGGGCGGTCACCGTCAGGCCTTGCGCCGCGTACACGCTGATCAGGGTCAGGCCGAAGCGCTCCGGCGCGGGGCGGGGCAGCACTCCGGCCAGGAGCATGCCCACCAGCATCCCGGCGGCCGAGGCCGACATCAGAAGTCCGAAAGCGGCAGCGCCCTCGCCGAAGCGCGCGTCGGCCAACAGCGGCAGGCCGATCGACACCGGGCCCATCGTCAGGAAGTTGGCGGCGGCGCCGACCAGGCAGACCGTGCGCAGGGTGGCGTCCCGCCCGACGAAGCGCAAGCCGGTCAGGATCGCGGCCAAGACGGGCTCGCGGCTCGGCGCCTCCGGTGCCGGCGAGTCCAGGCGGATCAGGGCCAGGGCCGCCAGGGAGACGAGGAAGGTGAGCGCATCCGCGGCGAAGGCCAGGGCCAGGCCGGTCAGCGACGGCCCGCCGGTGCTGCCAGCGGCGCCGGTTGAGATGAGCACGCCCGCCAACGCCGGGCCCACGATCATGCTGAGCGTGGCCGTGCCCATGACCAGGGCGTTGCCAGCCTGCAATTGGTCGGCCGGCAGCAGGCGCGGGATGATGGCACTGTTGGCGGGATAGAAGAAGGCGCCGACGACGCCGAAGGCCAGCGCGTAGAGGTACACCATCCACAACTGGATTGCGCCCGTCCAGACCAGGCCGGCCAGAGCCGCGATCAGGATCAGGCGGAGCAGGTTGGAGGCCAGCATGATCGTGCGCGGCGAGAACCGATCGGTGAGAGCGCCGCCGATCAGCATGAAGAGCGTGCGCGGGAGGCTCTGCAGGGCGGCCACGGCGCCCATGGCCACGGCATCACCGGTCAGCTGCAGCACCAGCCAGGGCATGGCGATCATCGAGAAGTGGTCGCCCAGGACCGAGATGCTTTCGCCCAGCCACAACAGGCCGAAGTTGCGGTGCCGAAGCAGGCCGGCCAGGCCCGGTGGGTGCGCGGCGGCTTTCGGCGCCGGGTGGAGCGCGACAGGCTGTTCCATGGAGACCTCCGCGGCGCCGGTGGTTGGTGGCAAGGCAGTGACCGGGCGCCTGACTGGACCCAGCCTAGCCGCGCCCGGCGTCCCACTCATCGGCCGGCCGGTGGATTGTGAGGCGCGCTAAAGCGGCCGGACGGCGTCCGGCGGGCCGCGACAAATGACGTAGCGCCGGCCCGTCCGGCGGCCGAGGCTGGTTTCACGTCCACCTTATGCTGCCTTCACTGCCGTTTTATGGGCGGGCGCGCTGACGGTTCTATCCTGAGAGGAGACCCACTTACGAGAACTGAGCCAGGGTGGACGCGGCGAGGCGGGGCTCAGCCGATGCGGCAGGAGGGAACCCTATGCAGAGGCAGACTCAGTTGGCGGTCGTGCACTGGCGTTACTCGTTGCGCTCCCAGCTCTTATTGATGTTCCTCGGTCTGGCCCTAGTCCCGCTGGCGGGGGTGGGGGGCCTGGCCTACTGGCAGAGCGAAGCCGCCCTGCGGGAGCGCACGATGACGCAGATGGGCCTGGTGGCGGAGCTGGAGGCCGCCAACGTCAACGCCTGGCTGTCGGCGCGCCTGGACAACATGCAGGTGGTGGCCGGCACCGCCCGCGTCCGCACGATGGATGTGGCCAAAGCCGGCGACGCCATCCAGCAGTACTTCGACCAATGGGGTCTCTACCAGTCGATGTTCCTGGCCGGCCCGGACGGCCAGACTCTGTTTGTGGCGGACGGTGGGGCCCCGGTCAACCTGGCGGACCGCGACTACTTCCAGCGGGCCATGCGCGGCGAGACGATCATCTCCGAGCCGTTGATTTCGCTGTTCTCCCATGACCTGGTGGTGGCGGTGGCCGCGCCGGTGACGGTGGACGGCCAGGTGGTCGGCGTCGTCGGCGGCACCTTGCTCACGGAGAAGCTCAGTGCGCTGCTGGTGAGCGCGCAGTTCGGCGCGACGGGCGAGGCCTATCTGATTAACGCCGAGCGTTACTTCATCTCACCCTCGCGCTTCACGGAGGCGCTCAAAGCGGAAGGCCTGATCACTGAGCGCGCCGAGATGGAGCTGCGCGTGGATACGCCGGCGGCCCGGGCCGCCCTGGCCGGCCAGACCGGGGTGGCGACCTATCCGGATTACCGCCGCGTGCTGGTCATGGGCGCGTACGCGCCAGTCCCGTTGACGGGCTGGGGACTGCTGGTGGAACAGGACGCGGCGGAGGCCCTGGCGGCCATCGCCACTTTGCGCAACCTCACGCTGGGCGCGGCTGGGCTCGCGACTCTGGCCGTGGCCGTGCTCGCCACGCTGTTCGCGCGCCGCATCGCCGGGCCGCTGGGGACCATGTTGGGCGCGCTGCAAAACCTGGCGCGCGGCGACCTGAACCGCGGCCTGGCGGAGGCGGTGCGGACACGCATCACGGGGCGGCGCGACGAAATCGGCGCCGTGGGCCGGGCCTTGCGGGCGGCCGAGCAGTACTTCATGGCCATGGCCGATGCCGCGGGCCGTATCGCCGACGGTGACCTGACTGTCACGGTGGCGCCGCAGGGCGAAACCGACGAACTGGGCCAGGCCTTTGCGCGCATGGTGACCGGTCTGCGCCGGACCGTGGGCCAGGTGGCCGAGACGGCCACAGCGGTGGATGGGGCCTCGAGCCAGTTGTCCGCTGCGGCGGGTCAGGCCGGCCAAGCAACCGCGCAGATCGCGGCGACCATGCAGCAGGTGGCTCAGGGCACCCAGCAGCAGGCGGCCGGGATCACGCTGACGGTGTCCGCGGTCGGTGAACTCCGCCATGCCAGTGAAGGCGTGGCGGCGGGTGCTCAACAGCAGGCGGCCGCCATCGCCGAGGCGGTCAGTGTCACCAGCGGGATCGTGGCGGCCGTCCAGCAGGTGGCCGGCAGCGCCGGGGCCGTGAGCCGCGATTCAGGGACGGCGGCGGCCGCCGCCCGCTCCGGCGCCGAGCGCGTCACCGATACTGTCCAGGGGATGCGCACGCTGCGCGAGAAGGTGCACGCCTCGGCCGCCAAGGTGCGCGTTATGAGCCAGCGCTCGGAGCAGATCGGCGCCATCGTCGAGACCATCGACGAGATCGCGGCGCAGACCAACCTGCTGGCGCTCAACGCCGCCATCGAGGCGGCCCGGGCCGGCGAGCACGGCAAGGGCTTCGCGGTGGTGGCCGACGAAGTCCGCAAGCTGGCGGAGCGCGCCTCCAGCGCCACCAAGGAGATCGGCGGGCTGGTGCGCGGCATTCAAGTAATCGCCGGGGAGGCCGCGCAGGCCATGGACGAGGGCGCGCAGGAGGCCGAACAGGGCGTGGGCCGCGCCGACGCGGCCGGCCAGGCGTTGGCGGATATCCTGACGACGGCCGAGGCCGTGAGCGCCCAGGCGGCCATGGCGCTGCAGGTGACCGAGACGATGGCGGCGGCCTCCACCGACCTGACGCGCGCCATGCAGCGCGTCAGCGCCGTGGTGGACGCCAACGCGCGCGCGACGCGGAATATGGCGGCCGGGTCGGACGAAGCGGTCGAGTCGATCGAGAACATCGCCAGCATCAGCGAAGAGAATTCCGCCGCCGTGGAAGAGGTGAGCGCCTCGGCCGAGGAGATGGCGGCCCAGGTGGAGCAAGTGGGCGGCAGCGCCCAGGCGCTGGCCGATCTGGCGCGCTCGTTGACCGAACTGGTGGGGCGCTTCCAGCTGCCCGCGCCGGCGGCGGCCGCCGAACCAGTCCGGTCTGCGCCGGCGGCGCCGCCGCGCCCGAGCGAACGCCAGTTCATGTTGAACTGAAGGCTGGCTTTCCGGAGTGAAACGACAGCGGGTTGGCCAACGCCAACCCGCTTTTGCGTGCCTTCGGTTGCCGGCGTGCGCGGCAGCGGCGCTAGGTTGGGCCGCCCTGGCTGGCCAGGAACTGCGCTGTTGCGGCGGCGGTGGGCAGCGACGGCTGCGCGCCCAGTTTCGTCACCGACAGCGCCGCGACCGCGTTGGCGTAGCGCATGGCCCCCGGCAGCGCTTCGCCGCGCGCCAGCGCGCAGGCCAGGCCGCCGTTGAAGGCATCGCCGGCGGCGGTGGTGTCCACGGCCTGGACGGTGAAGCCGGGCGCGTGCCAGCGGGCCTGCGCGTCGAGGCTCAGCGCCCCAGCCTTGCCCAGAGTCACCACCACGCCGCGCGCCCCGCGGGCCAGCAACTGACGGGCGCCGGCCTCGGCCTCCGCCGCGGAGGCAACGGCGCCGCCGGTCAGCCGGCTCAACTCGGTTTCGTTGGGCGTCAGCCACACATCCGCGATCAGGTCGTCTGGCAGCGCCGCCGCCGGCGCCGGGTTGAGGATCGCCCGGACCCCATGCCGCCGCGCCAGGCGCAGCGCCGCCGCGACCGTGTCCAACGGGATCTCCAACTGCACCAGCAGGGCGCTGGCGCCGGCGAAGACGGCCTCGGCCAGCTCCACGTGTTCGGGCCGCAGCGCGCCGTTGGCGCCAGGCGCCACGCCGATCAGGTTCTCGCCGGCCGCGTCCACCATGATCAGGGCGACGCCGGAGGGCAGGGCCGCGTCGCGCGTGATGAAAGCGCAGTCGATGTGCTCGGCCCGGTAGTTGGCCAGAGCCTGGTCGCCGAGCCAATCCTGGCCCAGGCGGGCCACAAAGGCGACCTCCGCGCCCAGGCGGGCAGCGGCTACGGCCTGGTTGGCGCCCTTGCCGCCGGCGGCGGTGGAGAAGCGCCCGCCCAGGACGGTCTCGCCGGCCTGGGGCAGCCGGTCGCTCTGCAGGATCATGTCCGTGTTAGCGCTGCCGACGACGACGACGCGTCCCATAGTGTCTGCCTTTCCTGTGCCCGCCGCGCCTCCGCGACGGGTGGGATGACCAGAGTGATGTAATCAGTGTGTCACGGGCGGCACTGCGCCAGGAGCCAGGCCGCGACCTCGGCGTCGCCGTAAGCGGCATCCCAGGCGCCGTGGCCGACCCCGGCCAATTCCGTGTAGCGCACAGGCGCCCCGGCGTTCTGCAAGGCCCTGACGGCGCGCCGCGCCTCTTCCACCGGCATGATCGGGTCCGCGTCGCCGTGAAACACCCAGAGCGGCAAGCCCTTCAAGCGCTCGGCCAGGGCCGTGAAGGGATCGCGCTCCGGGGCCGGAACCACCGGGTCCAGGTCCGGCGCCGGCCGGTCATCCAGGGTGGCGGTCGGTGTGACGCGGCTGCAGATGATGAGGGCGGCCGCGAAGCGCGCGGGATCGCGGTAGGCCAAGTACCAGGCGCCGACGCCCCCGCGCGACAGCCCGGTCAGGTAGACGCGGGCCTCGTCAAGCGCGAACTCGCGCTGCGTCGCCGCCAGGGTCCGCAGGGCCAGCGCGGCGTCGGCGCCATTCCAGCGGTGGCCGGGCCGCACCTGCGGAAAGACCACCAGCGCCGGCCAGCGCGCGGCCTGGGCGCGCAAGGCCGGGCCAAGCCCCACCTCGGTGGGCCGCCGGCCGTCCCAGCCGGCTTCGCCGCCGCCGTGCAGGAAGAGCACCACCGGCCAACGCCGGTCCGGCGTGTAGCCCTCCGGGACGTAGACCTGGTAGGCCCGCGTCACGCCGTTGTCGTCGAGCGTCCGATCAAGAAAACCGGCAGTCACCGAGTTCATCAAACAGGCTCCGCCCCGGTGACCGCCACGGCCTCATAACGGGTGTGGCTGCCGGAAAAATTCGAAAGACCGATCTGGCCCGTGAGGTAGGGCTGGTTGTGATCGACGCAGCGCAGCAGGGCCTGGCCGTCTATCGCAACGCTCAGGGATGGGCCGGCGGTTGCCACCTGCAGGCGGTAACGCTGGCCGATCTGCCAGGCCAGCGGCGCGGTCGCCAGGATGGCGTAGCCGCCGGCGTTCTTGTACACCGCCAGCCGGCCGCCCGGCGCCAGGCCCACGGCGTACGAGCGGCGCGCGCCCTGCACACGCACGTTCACGTTGTGATGCTCGCCGGCCAGCGGCACCAGGTCCACGGTCAGGGCCAGGTCGCGCCAGTGGATGTCGCCGGTATACGTCTCGTTGAGGCCGGGGCCGCTGCCGTGATAGGCGCCGTCTTCCAGGCGCCAATAGCCGCGCAGATAAGTCCAGCCGCTGATGGCGCCGAACTCGGCGCGCTCGCGCGAGAAGTCGCTGGCGAAATCGGCCGGGCCGGACCAATCCAGGCTGTCCAGCAGCAGCGGGCCGCTCCAGGCCTCGCCCGTGGTGCGCAGGACCAGGCCGACGTCGGCCAGCAGCGCGTTTTCCAGGCGGGGCAGCGGGTAGCGCAGAGTCTGCCATTGGCCGGGCGTCAACCCGGGGCCGGGCGCCTGGTGTTCGCCGCCGTGCTCGTCGCGCACGAACAGCGCGGCGCTGATCCCGTCTGGCGCGCTAGACGGTATGCAGACGCGGGCGGTCACCGTCTGGCCGGGATAGAGCTTCGGCGAGAAGCTGGCGCCATAGTAGTTGGCGCTTAGCTCGCCGGGCCGATACAGCGTGCGGACGAAGACGCGCGCCTCGCCTTTCTTCTTGAGGTCGCGCACGGTGACGCGCAGCGCACCGCGGCCGGTGGGCGCCGGCCCGGCCGCCTGCTGCACGCCCACGATCTCGGCCGAGCGCGCCTCGGCCTGAAAGCCGTGCGTGGCGCCGGGATAATCGAAGTGATAGCGCGGCCACCGCTCCGGCGCGGAGGCTCCCGCCACCTCGGCGCCCAGCCGCGTGAAGAGGTCGGCGCAGGCCGGCAGATCCCAGAGATTCTGGCTGCCGATCAGGCTGGCGGCCACCACCCCGTCCTGCAGGGGCGCACGCCAGCGCTCAGCCAGGCCGTCCAAGCCGACGGCCACGCCCAGGATGGCGCCAACGTTGCCGGCGTTGCAGTCCGTGTCCCAGCCGGCGTTGGTGGCAATCTGGACGCCGCGCGTGAAGTCGCCGCCGCTGTACAGCAAGGCCAGGGCCACCACGCCCGCGTTGGGGATGATGTGGACGGCGCCGCCGTAGCGGTCATACCCGAACTCGCGCAGCAGCAGTTGATAAGCGGCGCGCCAGTCCGCGGGGGTGTGCCGGTGGAAGCTTCGCACGGCGCGCACGACGCGCGCATACTCGCTGCCGGGCGGGATCAGGGTCAGGCCGGCCTCGATCAGCGCGGCCGGGTCGGGCGTGTCGAAGGCCCGGCTCACCAGGCCGGCGATGAAGCGCCCGCCCAGGACGGCCTCGCCATCGTGGGTGACCCGGCTGGCACGCTCGGCCAGGTCGGCGGCCAGGCCCGGATTGTTGGGCGCCACCAAGCCCCAGATGTCGCTGAAGATCTGGCCGCCGATCTGTTCGGCCAGGGTCGGGCCGTTCAGACGGCTGGAGCCGGAGGCCGGCGCCGGGATCCCGCCGGCCAGGTTGGCGTAGGCGGTGTGCTCGGTGGAGACGCCGTAGCCGCCCCACCAGAAGGTGCCGCGCTGATCGGCCACATAGTTGAGCAACGTCTCGCCGATCTGCGCGGCCGTCACCGCCGGGCCATAGTCCTCCAGCGCCCGAATCAGCACCAGCGGCACGGCCGTGTCGTCGTCGGGCTTAAAGACCTTGCCGGGCGGCAGCGGCAGGAAGTCCGTGACCGCGCCCAGGTTGGCCGCGATCTCGGCCGCGGTCCAGCCCTCCACCGGCGCGCCCAATCGCACGCCGATGCACTTGCCCAGCCAGCCGGCATAGACGCGGTCGCGATAGTCGGGGGGCAGGGTGCTCATGGGGTTGACTCCGTCAGGGCTTGCGCCAGCTCACTCAAGCGGACGCCGGCGGTGAAGGGCAGGCATAAGCCGCGGCAGGTGTCCAGTTGCGCGCGCCAGCCCGCGCTGACCGCGGCGCTCCCCTGCCAGGCCCCGCACAACGCGCCGACCAGGGCCGGCAGCGAGTCGGCGGATTTGGCGATGGCGTTGGCGGCCAGCACGGCGGTGTTCAAGTCGCCGCCGCAGCGCGCGGCCAGGGCGAAGGCGGCCGGCACGGTCTCCGGCGCGGCGTTGCCGTACGAGTAGACGGTGTTGATCAGGCGCGTGGTCAGCGCCAGCACCAGGTCGGGCACGCCCTCCGTCTCACGCAGGCAAGCCTGGGCTGTGTCATCGCCGTGGGCGATCCAGCTTCTGGCCGGGAACTCGGCGCGGCCGCGCGCCAGCGCCTCTTCCAGGGCGCCGCCGCCGGCCAGCCCGGCCAGGGCCGCCGCCATCGCCCGGGCGGCGGAGACGCCGTCTTCGGCGTTGGTCACTTGGGCCTCCAGCTCCGCCAGGCGGGCGGCGTGCTCTGCGTCGCCGGCCGCGGACAGGCCGAGCGCGACCGCGCGGCCGGCGGCCGAGTCGTCGTAGTGCTGAGGATTGTCGTTGCCGGTGGCCGGCGGCTCCAGGCCGCGCGCCAGGTTGTCCAGGGCCGCGCGCTCGGAGAAGCCGGTGAGGACGGTGTCGCGGTGCGGCAGCACGCGCTCGCGCCAGGCTTGGGCGAAGTGCGCGCTGGTCGGCGCCGGCCCGGCCCGCAGCACCGTCTGCGCCGCGAAAACCGCGTACTCAGTGTCGTCGGTGGGGAAGGGTTCGAGGGTGGCGGACGCGATCCGGTGCGTGAACGGCAGCGTCAGCCGGATGAGGCGCTGGCGGGCCAGGTCGCGGTTGGTGCGCCACAGGAACTCGCGGCGTTTCTCCGGGAACTGGAAGGTGCGGTGGAAGAGCGCCGGAAAGCCGAGGGCATCGCCGTAGGCCAGGCCGAGCAGGGCACCGTAGGTGCGGTCAAAGCGCGAGAGGGGCATCATTTACTCCGGCGGACGCAGGAACTGACCGAGGTAGCGCAGACCTTCGACGAAGGCGGGCGTCCACACATCCCAGCCGTGGCCGCCATCCAGGACGCGAAACTCGGTTGAGATATTCGAGACGCGCGCGAGGCGGTTGAAGACCAGGTGCGCCTCCAGGTCGAGATCGTGCTGCGCCTCGGCCGGGTCCGGGTGCTTGTACTCGTCGTCGCCGACGGCGATGAAGATCCGCGCTGTCAGCCCGGCGGCCGCGAAAGACTCCAGCAGGGCCGGGTAATTCTGGCGCTGGTAGACCTCGTCCACAAACAGCTCATCGCCGCGGCCGAAGGCCCCGAACTCGCGCGCGCTGGAGTCAGCCGGCGGCAGCGGCGTGTACACGGCCGGGCTGAGCACCAGCGCGCCCGCGAAAAGCTCCGGGTGCGCCAGGGCGTAGCGCAGCGCGCCGTAGCCGCCCATCGAGTAGCCGCCGATGAAGCGGCCGTCGCGGTCGGCGTGCACGCGGTAGGCGGCCTCCACGTGCGGCAGCAGCTCGGTCAGGAACGCTGTCTCCACGCGCGCGCCCGGCTGGTCGGTCCCGCTGTGTTCGGAATCGACGTAGTAACTGGCGCGCTGGCTGGTGGGCGCGTCCGGCAGAATGGCCACCAGCGCCGGGACGTCGCCGGCCGCGATCAGGGCGTCCAGCTCCGGTTTGACGCGCGCCCAACTGGCCAGGTTGTCGCCGCGCCCGTGCAGCAGGTACAGCACCGGGTAACGCCAGCCCGACTCGGCGTAGCCGGCCGGCAGGTACACGGCATAGCGCTGTTCGCGGCCCAGCACCGCCGAGGTAAAGCTGTGCTCCTCCAGTGTGCCCTCCGTGACCGGCATGGCGATGGGCAGGCCGGTCTCAGTGGCTGAGACCGGCCTGGCCGCCGGCGCGGCGCAAGCCGTCGATAGCAGACACGTGATCAGCAGAACGAAGATCGGGCGCATGCCTCATTCCTCGGCCACCTGCCACACGGCATCCAGCACTGTCCCGTCCACCCAGGTCACCGCCGCCACGGTTTTGGCGCCCAGGCGCGGGGCTTGCGGCGGCCCGCCGCAGATGGCGTCGACCTCGGCCTTGATCTCGGCCAGGCCGCGCACCGGCAGCCGTGAGCCGCGCAGGGCCTCGATCAGATCGGGCCGGCGCGGGTTGATGGCGATCCCGCGCTCGGTCACCACCACGTCGATCAGTTCGCCCGGCCCGCACAGCGTCGTCACCCGGTCGCGGATCACGGGGACGCGGTCGCGGAAGGACGGCACCGTCAGGATCGTGCAGCCGGCGAAGAGCGCGTCTTGCCAGCCGCCGATGCCGTGCAGCAGCCAGCCGTCCGAGTGCGTGACGACGTTGGCGTTGAAGTCCAGGTCTACTTCGGTGGCGCCCAGCACAGTGAAATCCAGCAGCGAAGCGAAATTGCCCTTGCCGTGATAGTTGTAGCTCGTGAATGGGCTGGTGGCCAGGTGCCGGTCAGGGTGATCGCGCAGCGAACGCACGCCGTCCAGGTCGAAGGCCTGGCCGTCCAGCAGGTAATCCGCCAGGCCGGCCTCCAGCAGTTCCACCAGAATGCGCGTGCTGCCGCCGCGGATGAAGCGCGCTGTAATGTTCCCGGCCCGCATCATCTCGGCCAGATACGCCGTGAAGGCCAGGCTGGTGCCGCCGGCGCCGGCCTGGAACGAGCAGCCGGGGCGCAGCAGGCCGGCGTCGCGCACGAAGCGCGCGGCCAGCTCGGCGATCAGCAGGCGGTCCGGCGAGCGCGTGAGCTGCGTGGTGCCGGACACGATCCGGGCCGGGTCGCCCACCTGATCCGCCACCACCACCTGGTCCACCAGGTTGCCGGGGATGTGCCAGGGCACGCACGGGAACGGCACCAGCGTGTCGGTGACGGCGATAACGTGCTCGGCGTACTGGGCGTCGGCCAGCGCGAACCCGAGCGGCCCGCAGGCGGCCGGGCCGAGGACGCCCGAGCAGTTGCCAAAAGCGTCGGCGGCCGGCGCGGCGATGATGGCGATATCGACGCGCACGTCGCCGTCCTGGATGGCCCGGTAGCGCCCGCCGTGCGAGCGCAGCACACCCAGGCCGGGCATCTGGCCCCTCGAAGCGTAGCGGCCCAGCGGCCCGTTCAGGCTGCCCTCGATGTGATGGATGACGCCGCTCTCCACATAGGCGAGCAGCGGTTCGTGGCAGCTGAAGGTGGCCGAGGGCTGCCAGACCAGGCCGCGCACACCCAGCTCAGCCGCAGCCGCGAAGACCTGGACCATCAGCCGGTCGCCGTCGCGGAAATGGTGGTGCGAGCCGAGGGTCATGCCGTCGCGCAGGCCGGCGCGGCGCAGGGCCTCCACCAGCGACGGCGCGCGCTTGTCGCCGTCGGCGGGAAACTCGGCGCAGGAGCGCACCGGCGGCGCGGCCTTGCGGCCCTGCGGCCGGAAGCCGGCGACTCCCTGGTAAGGCGTGGCTGGGCGGCCGTTGACCTCGGCCGGCACGCGCCGGCCAGCGGCGTTCTCGATAAGCGCGGTCATGATGCCGCCTCCGCCAGGCGCAGCACACGCCGCGCCCGTTCCGCCACCGGCGCGTCCACCATCTTGCCGTCGACGGCGGCCACGCCCCGGCCCAGGGCCAGCGCCTCGTCCAGCGCCGCCACGATCCGGCGCGCCCGCTCAACCTCGTCGGGCGTGGGCTGGAAGCCGTGATGGGCGGCGCCCACCTGGCGTGGATGCAGGCAGGCCACGCCGTCGAAACCGAAGGCGCGCGCCTCGGCCGCGAAGCGCCGCATCCCGTCCAGGTCGTCCACGTCGGCGTAGACCGAGGCCAGCGGCTGGATGCCGGCCGCCCGGGCGGCGTTGACCACCTGGCTGCGCGCCCACAGGCTCTCGCGCCCCTCGGGCGTGCGCGCCGCGCCGACGTCGGCGGTGTAATCCTCCAGGCCGATGGCCAGCGCGGCCACGCGCTCCGAGGCCGAGGCGATGGCCAGGGCATTGAAGACGCCGCGCGCGCTTTCGAGGATCGGGATCAGGTGGGCGGGGCTGAGCGCGTCCACGACCTGGGCCGCCGCGCGCACTTCATCCGCGGTTTCGACCTTGGGCAGGACGAAGGCATGGACGCCGTGGGCGGCCAGTGCGCGCACGTCCTCCAGCCCGGCCGGCCCGGCGTTGACGCGCACCAGCACCTCCGCGCCGTAGAAGTCGACGGCGCGCAGGGCGTTGCGCACCAGCAGCCGCGCGGCGTCCTTCTCGTCCGGGGCGACCGAGTCTTCCAGATCCAGGATGACGGCGTCCGGCCCGTGCAGGCCGGCGTTGACAAAGAACTTGGGCGTATTGCCGGGCAGGTATAAGCGCGAGCGGCGCAGCCGATGGCGCGGCGTGGGCGAGCGGTGGATGGTCTGCTCGGGCAGGGCCTCGGCCGACAGCTCCGGCCGCAGGCGCTTCACGGCGGCTTCGACGCGGGCCATGATCACATAGGGCAGGGCGCCGGCATCTTCGACGGCTATGCTCAGATCGTCCGCGCCCAGGCGCCGCAACGTCTCCCCCACCACGGTCCGGATCGAATCGCCGTAGAGCGCGGCCACGCGGCTCTCGACGTGCAGTGTCGGTTGGCCGCCGGCCGGCCGCACCTCCACCCAGCAATCTGAGCGCGTCTCCGGCCCGCGCTGGCCGGCCATGGCCGAAGTCATGGCAGCGCCTCAGCCAAGGCCCGGTCCACCAGCTGCTCGGCCACAGCCGTGATCTCCAGGCCGGCGACCACGCCGATACACTTGCCGGCTGAGACGGCGGCGCGGCGCGCCCACTCGTCCGGGATGGCGTCCCGGCCGCCGTAAGCGCCGGCCAGGCTCCCCACGATTGCGCCGATGGTGTCGGCGTCGCGGCCCAGGCTGACCCCGGCCGGCACCGCCCGCCGGAATTCGCCGCGCGCGGCCAGGAAAGCGCCGAACGCCAGCGGCACCGCTTCGGTCACCAGGTCCGCCCACGGCCACCACGGCACCACCAGCTCGTCGCTGAGCCGCGCTAGAGCCGCGTCCAAGCCGGTTTCTGTCAGAGGATCATCCGGTAAGGCGCGCACCGTGTCGGCCGCGCGTTGCAGGGCGCGGGCCGTCCAGGTATCGGCGGGCACGGCGGCCAAGGCGGCGGCCAGCATCGCGTCCGGCGTCGCGCCGGTCAGGGCGACGGCGATGGCGGCGGCCACGGCTTGCGCGGCGCAGACGCCGTCGCGGCCATTGGAGACCGCGCCCAGCGTGGCCGCCAGGCGCGCGGCCAGCGCCGGATCGCCGGCCGCCATGATCCCGGCCGGGCTGATGGCCATGGCTACGCCGTCGCTCCACATCTGGTGGTTGAAGGCGCCTGAGGCAGGCGCACTCAGGCCGGCGGTCAGGTTGCGCGTGGAGCACACGTCGCTGAAGCCGCCCGGCCGGTAGGCGCGGCCGGGCGCCAGGAGCTGGTCACGCCACTCCGCCTCCACCTGGGCCAGCGTGATCGCGCGGCCGTGGGCGATCAGCAGCTGCGCGTTGAAGAGCGTGAAGTCGGTGTCGTCGGTGCCGGCCGCCTCGTCGTTGAGGAAGCCGGTGAGGCGGCCGTGCGCGGCCCGGATCTCGGCGGCGCTGCGGCCCTCCACGGGCGCGCCCATGGCATCGCCGATGGCGACGCCGAGCAAGGCGCCCTGCGCGCGGCGCAGCAGATCAGCGCGGACTAAGGTTGGCATTTGGGGTTGATCCATTCTACGGCGCCGCCGATGCCGCCTGGCTCCTCGCCGCCCAGGGTCAGCACACGCTCGCCCAAGACGACGGCGGCCAGCCAGGCGCGGGGGCGGCTCAACGGCGGCGGCTGGCAGACGCGGCCTGTCGTTGCAGTGACGCGCTCCACTAATCCGAGGAAGCCGGCCCGGTTGTAGCCGCCGATGATCAACAAATCGTCGTCCAGGGCCACGACGGCCGCCCAGGTGCGCGGCGTGATCGGCCAATCCACGGCCGTCCATTGCGCGCGGTCCGGGTCGTAGCGCTCCACGGCGGCGCTGAACTCGCCATCGGGCGTGTAGCCGCCGACGGCGAATAACTGACCTTGCACAGTCACCAGCGCCAGGCCGCGGCGCGGCGCGTTCAAGCGCGCCAACGTGGACCAGCGGCCGGCGTCCAGGTCGTAGGCCTCCACCGTGTCGCGATATCCGTCCAGGTCGGCGTCGCTCTGGCCGTCGAAGCCGCCGGCGGCCACGATCTGGCGTCCCCACAGCGCCACGCCCGGTTCGCGGCGCGGCGTGGGCAGGTGGGTGACCACGCGCCAGCCGCCAGCGGCGGCGTCCAGGGTTTCGACTGCGGAGACCAGGCCGGCGGTGGCGCTCCAGCCGCCCACGGCCCACACGCGGCTGTCGGCGGCCACCAGCGCGTGCTGGCTGCGGGCCACCGTCAGGGGCGGGCCGGCGGTCCAGCGGCCGTCCTGCAGGATTTCGACCGTGTCGAGCTGGGTGGCCGTGCCGCTCCAGCCGCCGGCGGCCACCACGCGCCCGTCCAGCGCGGCCGCGCCCAACGCGCGGCGCGGCGCGATCTCGGCGGCCGGGGCCGGCCCGGCGCAGGCGCAGGCCAACGCCAGCAGGCCGAGACCCAGCCGGGCGCCCGCCGGCCTCATCCCTTCAGGCCGACGCTGGCGATGCCGCCGATCAGGTACTTCTGCGCGAAGAAGTACAGGACGGCCGGCGGGATCACGCCCAGCAGCGAGCCGGCCATGATCAGGTTCCACTGGATGTTGTAGCGGCCCTTGAGCATGTTCAGGCCGAGCTGGACGGTGTAAGCGTCGTAGTCGCTGATGTAGATCAGCGGGTCCAGGAACTCGTTCCAGTTCCACAGGAACGTCAGGACCGCGGTCACCATCATCGGCGGCACGCACAGCGGCAGGATGATCTTGGAGAAGACGTCCCAGGTGGAGGCGCCGTCGATGCGCGCGGCCTCGTCCAGGTCGCGCGGGATCGTCATGATGTACTGGCGCATCAGGAAGATGAAGAAGGCATTGCCGAAGAACGACGGCACGATCAGCGGCAGGTAAGAGCCCACCCAGCCCAGCGTCTGGAAGACCACGAAGCGCGGCAGGAGCATGATCTGGCCCGGGATCATGAGCGTGGCCAGCAGCAGCAGGAAGAGCGTGTTGCGGCCGGGGAAGCGCAGGCGCGCGAAGGCGAAGGCCACCAGCGTGCACGAAAACAGGTTGCCGACGATGTTCATGACCGCGATGAACAGCGAGTTCAGGGCGAAGCGCGCCAGTGGAATCTGCGTCAGCACGTCGCTGAAGTTCTGCCAGCGGACGGGGTCCGGCCAGTAGACCGGCGGCCAGGCGAAGATCTGGCTGCGCTCCTTGAAAGCCGTCAGCGCCATCCAGCCGATCGGGACGCCAATCATGAGCAGGGCCAGCGCCGTCAGTGTGAGGAAGACCAGGACGGTGGTGAAGCGGCGCGACCAGGACAGCGGCAGGAAACGCGGGGGAAACGGGGCCATGTTAGCTGCCTTTCCCTTCCGACTCGTAGTAGACCCACAGCGGCGAACTGCGGAAGACCAGGGCCGTGAAGCCCATGATGATCAGGGCCATGATCCAGGCCAGGGCGGAGGCGTAGCCCATGTCGAAATCTTCAAAGGCCGCCCGGAACATGAAGAACATGTAGAAGAGCGTGGCGCGGGCCGGGCCGCCGCCGGTGATGACGTAGACGGCGGTGAAGACCTGGAAGGCGTCGATCAGCTCCATCACCAACTGGAAGAAGATGGTGGGTGAGAGCATGGGCAGGGTGACGTGGCGCAGCTTGGCCAGCGGGCCGGCCCCGTCGATCTCGGCCGCCTCGTATAAATGCGGCGGGATGTTCTGCAGGCCGGCCAGGTAGATGATGGCGCCGCCGCCCACGCGCCACAGGCTCATCAGCGCCACGCTGGGCAGGGCCCAGTCCGGGCTCCAGAACCAATTGGGGCCCTGGATGCCGACCATGGCCAGCAGGGTGTTGGCGACGCCATACTCGGGGTTGAGCAGCCACATCCACATCAGCGCCACCGACACGCCGGAGAGCACCACCGGCAGATAGAAGAGCGTGCGGAAGATGCGCATGCCCGGCACCGGATGGTTGAGCAGCAAAGACAGGCCCAGCCCGGCCGCCAGGTTGAGCGGCAGCGACAGCGCCACATAGGTGAACGTGACGCGCATGGACTGCCAGAAGTCCGGGTCCTTGGTGAAGATGCGGACGTAGTTGTCCAGCCCCACCCAGCGCGGCGGGACCGTGATCTGCCAGTCCGTGAAGCTCAGGACGAGCGAGGCCAGGAACGGGCCGGCGGTGAAGATCAGGAAGCCGATCAGCCACGGGCTGATGCCCAGGTAGCCTTCGATGGCTTCGCGGGTGGCCGGGCGGAGGTGAATGCGGCGGAGCACGGTCGTTGTTTCCGTGAGGGCGGACCGGCCTGGCGGGTCTGGGCAGGCACCCGCCAGGCCGGACTGCCGAGAAGAGTAGACGCCGTCCGCTGTAGTCTAGCTCAGACCGAGCGCCTTGCGTTCCGTGTCGACGACTTCCTGGGCCTGCGGGACGACCTTGTCCAGCTCGGCCTTGATCTGGTCGCGCGCCACGTCGCCCAGGTAGATGCGGTCATACAGGTCCTGGTTCAGGCGGATGACCTTGGGGTAGTACGGGAAGCGCCCGGCGAACTCCTGGACCTGCGGGGTCTTGAGGATCTCGAAGAAGAACTTGACCCGCGGGTCGTCCTTGGCCGGGTGGTCGGCCCACAGCGCCGGGATGTTGGCCGTGTAGCCTTTGTTCTGATCCTGCATGAACTTCTGGCCGTCCATGCCCGTCATCCACTTCAGCCACTCCCAGGCCGCGTCCTTCTTGGCGCTGGCCTTGGGGATGCCCAGCTGCAGGGTCCAGCCGTTGGTGACGACCTCCTGGCCGTCGACCTTGGGGTTGTGCACCAGGCCGAACTTGACGCCGGAATCGTCGACGCGCCCGAACTGGCCGTTGTTGAGGCCCGCGAAGCCCAGCCGCCCGGTCATGAACAGGTCGATCGGGCCGGTGCCTTCGGTGCGCAGGGCCTCGAACTCCGAGAAGGTGGGCACGGCGCCGGAGTGGGCCAGGTCCCACATGAACTCGAAGGCGGCCAGAGCATTGGGGCCGTTCATGAAGCCGTCCACGGTCTTGCCGTCGTCGGAGAAGGGCCGGGCGCCGAAGGCGAAGAACTCGCCGCGCCAGACGCGCGTGGGCATGGCGGCGCCGAAGATCTTCTTGGACTTGTCCGTGATCTTGACGGCATCCTCCAGGAACTGCTGCATGGTGTAGCCCCACTCGGGCATAGCCAGGCCGGCCTGCTCGAACAGGGTCTGGTTGTAGAAGTACATCGTCGCGCCGACGCCGATCGGCAGGCCGATGATCTGGTCGCCGAAACGGCAGCGGGTGTCGAAATGCACCTTCGAGTACATGTTGATGTCGAGGCTGTCGCGCGCAATGTACGGGCGCAGGTCCTCGGCTTGCGGGAACCAGCCGTCGTTCCAGAAGGTGGTGACATCCGGCACGCCGGAGCCGGTGCCCAGCACGGTCGTCATCTTCTCAGAGAAGCCGTCGTCCGGCAGGAAGGTGGCGTTGACCTTGACGCGCTGGCCGATTTCGGTGGCCTGGAAGGCGTCCAGCCAGGCGCGCTGGGTGGGCT
>ERZ761602.436-NODE-436-length-91827-cov-6.712679_pt1 | contig 91827 bp, 86 predicted proteins | sample MGYA00512165_ERZ761602 | MGnify/ENA primary metagenome ERZ761602 (study PRJEB28899, sample SAMN02445085) | bioreactor sludge metagenome | biome: EBPR sludge; isolation source: Thorneside wastewater treatment plant | place: Australia: Brisbane, Thorneside Wastewater...
GCGCAGGATCGCGCGCTGCTGATCGTCCGGAATCGCCACGCCGCCCAGCCGTTCGGCCAGGGCCGGGTCATAGGCGACGACCTTGGTGCCGCTGGGCGCTTCGCCGGCGCGGATGATCTCGCTCGGCTCGCCGCCGCAGATCTCGACGATCAGTTCGGTGAGCAGGGCCAGCCCCGCATCGAGGAAAGCCGGATCGACCCCGCGCTCGAACCGCTGGCGCGCATCGGACGTAAGGTTGAGCTTGCGGCCGGTATCGCCGATCCGGGTCGGATCGAAATAGGCCACTTCGAGCAGGACGTCGGTGGTCGTCTCGCTGCAGCCGGAATGCTCGCCGCCCATGATCCCGGCGATGTCGTGGACGCCCTTGTCATCCGCGATCACGGTCATTGCAGAGGTGAGCGTGTATTCCTTGCCGTTGAGCGCCAGCACGGTTTCACCGTCCCGGGCGCGGCGGGCGAAGATCGCGCCCGAAAGCTGGGCCAGGTCATAGGCGTGGGCCGGGCGGCCATAGGCCAGCATGACGTAGTTGGTAATGTCGACCAGCGCCGAGATCGGCCGCTGGCCCGCGCTTGTCAGGCGGTCCTGCAGCCACTTGGGGCTGGCACCGTTCTTCACACCGCGGATCACCCGGCCATAGAACGCCGGGCAGCCTTCCGGATCGTCGGTGCGGATCGGCATGGGGCAGGGGAAGAAGCCCGGCACCTGCTGCACCGCGACCGGCCGCAGCGTGCCGAGCCCGGCCGCGGCCAGATCGCGGGCGATGCCGTAGACACCCATGCAGTCCGGCCGGTTGGGGGTGATGGCGACGTCGATCACCGGATCGGCGCCGTGATACTCGGCAAAGGGCGTGCCGACCGGCGCGTCGGCGGGCAGTTCGATGATCCCGTCGTGATCATCGCCCAGCGCCAGTTCGGCGACCGAGCACATCATGCCGTTCGATTCGACCCCGCGGATCGCGCTTTTCTTCAGCTCGAACCCGCCGTTGGGCACCACTGCGCCGGGCAGGCCGAGCACGCCGATCATCCCGGCGCGGGCATTGGGCGCGCCGCAGACCACTTGCAGCGGATCGCCGGTCCCGGCATCGACGGTCAGGACCTGCAGCTTGTCGGCATTGGGATGGCGCTCGGCGGTCAGCACCTTGGCAATGGTGAAGCCGGTCAACTGGTCGGCCGGGTTTTCGATCCCTTCCACTTCCAGCCCGATGGCGTTGAGCTTCGCAGCGATCTCCTCGACCGTCGCTTCGGTATCGAGGTGGTCCTTCAGCCAGGTCAGCGAGAACTTCATGCGCGTGCTCCCACACCGGCGGAAAGGGTCGGGACGTCAAGCGGCGAGAAGCCGTAGTGCGCCAGCCAGCGCACGTCGCCATCGAAGAAGGCGCGCAGATCGTCCATCCCGTATTTCAGCATGGCCAGCCGGTCGACCCCGACGCCGAAGGCAAAGCCCTGCCACTCGTCCGGATCAAGGCCGCCAGCGGCAATCACCTTGCGGTTGACCATGCCGCTCCCAAGCAGCTCCATCCAGCCATGGCCGGGGTCGTCCCCGCTGCCGCCCAGTACGCGTCGGCTCTTTCCATCCGGGCCGCTGACCAGCGCGAAGCCGACGTCCACTTCGACCGACGGTTCGGTGAAGGGGAAGTAGCTGGGGCGCAGCCGCAGGACGATGTCCTCGCGCTCGAAATAGGCCTTGAGGAAGGTTTCCAGCGTCCACTTGAGGTGGCCCAGGGTGATGCCCTTGTCGATCACCAGCCCTTCGACCTGGTGGAACATCGGGGTGTGGGTGGCATCGCTGTCCGAGCGGTAGACCCGGCCCGGGGCGATGATCCGGATCGGCGCGCCCTGCTGCAACATAGCGCGGATCTGCACCGGGCTGGTGTGGGTGCGCAGCAGCATGTCCCGGCCCTGACCGTCCTTGTCGGGGAAATAGAACGTGTCGTGCATCGCCCGGGCCGGGTGGCTTTCAGGAATGTTGAGCGCGGTGAAATTGTGCCAGTCGTCCTCGATCTCCGGACCGGTGGCGACGGCAAAGCCCATGTCGGCGAAAATCTCGGCCAGTTCATCCATGACCTGGCTGACCGGGTGGATCGTGCCGCGCGGCGCTTCGGGCGCGGGCAGGGAAAGGTCGATCGTCTCGCTGGCGAGCTGGGCTTCCAGCGCGGCGCTTTCGAGTGCGGCCCTGCGAGCGCCCAGCGCATCGGTGACAGCTTCGCGCAGGGCGTGGATCTGCGGCCCGGCGACCTGGCGTTCGTCCGGCGACATCGCGCCCAGCGTCTTCAGCAGGCCCGAGATCGAGCCCTGCTTGCCGAGAAATTCGACCCGCAAGCCTTCAAGCGCGCCCAAATCCTGCGCGGCGGCAATACGCGCCAGCGCCTCTTCACGGGTTGCGGCATGGTCCACTTGTCGAAATTCCACCTGTTGATCCGAAACGAACCCGGCCTTTAGCCAAGGCTTGGCTGGAGTCAAAAGGGCAATGTGCCGGAGGGTTCAGGCCGGGGCCGGGGTCGGCTTGTCCAGGGTCTGCACCGGCGCGCCGTGGGCCTTCAGCCGTTCGTGCAGGAACCGTTCCAGCACCGGGTGCGGCCGACTGGAATATTCACGCGGGGACACGCCCATGAATTCCCGGAAGTCGCGGACGAACTGGGCCTGATCGTGATAGTTGGGGTCCATCGCCCCGATCCACTTGAGCGTGGGATCCAGCATGAACTGCGCCAGGCTGCGCATGAAGCGCTGGCGGCGCAGCAGCAGCTTGGGCGAAAAGCCGAAATGGCGGTGGCACAGCCGCTCCACCGTCCGCTGGCTGGCCGCTACCCGGCCGACCAGATCGGCCACCGTCACCACCTCGGGATCGACCAGCGCGGCATGGATTGCCAGGATGCGCCTTTCTTCGGGCAGGGGATAGGCGCGGAAATCGCGGAAGAAGGTGATGATCCGCTCAAGCTCGGCAGCTTCGTCCGGTTCCGGTCCGAACAGGCTGTTGGCGAGAGGACGGAACGGGGCGCAGAGCGGATCGGCGTGGCCATCGCAAAGCTTGTCGGCAAAGTCGGCGGCAGGCAGCCGGACATATCGCGCCCAGCCCAGCGGCAGAAAGCCGAAACCCCACATCCGCGTCTTCGGCATGGCAAAGTGGATCGGGTGCGAAGTCGGTCCGGCGGCCTGGAACAGCAGGCAGTCATGGCGCTGGCCGTCATCCATCCAGGCGCTGGGCCCCCTGGGATTGAAGAAGCGCATCCCCGCCCATTCCGGATGCAGGCAATCGTGCAGCAGTTCGTCTTCGCCGGGGTCCAGTTCGGTCACATAGAACGTGGTGAAGCAGCCGCGCAGATCTTCTGGCGGCGGATAGAACCGCACCGTTACGGCATTGGCTTGCGACACCGAACGAACCCTTCTCCCTGAAGGGTCAGACTGCCCCAAGCAGCGGGGCAGCGCAAGGCATTGCGGTCAGGGCTGGGCGGTCAGGGCTGATGCAGGGCCTGGACTGCCACCCCGGTCGCCACCGCGCGGGCCCGCGCGGCAGAACGCAGCACCGGGTGATCTTGCGCGGCATACTGGCTGGGCCGCATGGTCATGAAGCGCTGGAAGTCGCGCACGAAATGGGCCTGATCGACATAGTGCCAATCCAGCGTGCTGATCCATTTGAGCGAGGGATCAAGCATGAACTGGGCAAGGCTGCGCAGGAACCGCTGGCGCCGCAGCAGCAGCTTGGGCGAAAAGCCGAAGGCGCGCAGCGACAACCGTTCAAGCGAGCGAGCGGAAATGCCGAGCCGGTCGGCAAGATCGGCAACCGAACTGACCGTCTCGTCCAGCAGCGCGGCGTGGGCCTGGCGGATGCGGGCCTCATCCTCATGCGGCGGGCGGCGCGCCAGCAGATCGAGCAGGAACGCGTCGATCCGCGCGGCTTCGGCGGCGGGATCGGCCGGACCGGCAAAGACCTGTTCGAGCAGCGGGGCGAAATCGGCAAAGGGCGTGTCCGCCGCGCATGGCAGGGTCTGATCGGCCAGGCGATCGGCGGGGGTGTCGAACAGCCGCAGCCAGCCGAGCGGCAGGATCCCGATGCCCCAGGATCGCATCGGCCCGGTCACCGAAAAGTGCGTGGCGAGGCCGGTCGGGCCGGTGCCGATGATTCGCGGCAAGGGCGCAAGATCGCCGCTACCGATCCGCGCCTGCCAAGTTGCCCGGTCCGAAAGGCGCACATTGGCCCATTCGGGGTGCAGCCAGTCGCTGACCGTTTCCCCCGGCTGCAGCGCGAAGTCGGTCATGTAATAGGTTGAAATATAAGGTGTGAGCTCGGCCGAAGGCATGAAGAACCGGGTGCCGACAGCATCGCTCAGTCCCTGTCTGGTCATGCCAGAGCCACTTGCTTGATCATGATCGGTAATTGCCCCGGCCAGAAGGAATGCTCTGGCTGAGGTAAAGTTGCCTTAACAATTGGCGGTTTGGCAAGTCCCGGCGCGGTGCAGGCAAACGAAAAGCGCGGGAAACGGACCTGCCGTTTCCCGCGCCTTCGTTGTCTTGCGCTGCTGCGCGGCTCAGGCCGGCAGGGCAGCCTTGGCCTTGGCGATCACGGCTGCGAAGACGCCGCCTTCGTTCATCGCCAGATCGGCCATCGCCTTGCGGTCCAGCTCAATGCCGGCCAGCTTGGCGCCGTGGATGAACTGCGAATAGGACAGGCCTTCGGCGCGGACAGCGGCGTTGATGCGCTGGATCCACAGGGCGCGGAAGGTCCGCTTCTTAACCTTGCGGTCGCGATAGGCATACTGGCCGGCCTTTTCGACCGCCTGACGCGCAACGCGAATGGTGTTCTTGCGGCGACCGCGATAGCCCTTGGCCTGGTCCAGAATCCGCTTGTGCTTGGCTCGGGTGGTTACACCACGCTTGATACGGCTCATCTTTCAGTACTCCTCAGTTGAGCCCGTAGGGCGCCCACTTCTTGATCGTCTTGGCATCGGCGTCGGAAATGACGTCGGTGCCGCGATTCTGGCGGATGTACTTGCCGTTGTGGCTGATCAGGCGGTGGCGCTTGCCGGCGACGCCGTGCTTCACCTTGCCGGTGGCGGTGATCTTGAAGCGCTTCTTCACACCGCTCTTGGTCTTGAGCTTGGGCATTTTCGTCTCCTTTTCAGGGACACGTCCGGTCAGCCGTGGCAGCCCTTGATGGCCAGGCCGATCGTTAGAATCACCCCGGTGGGTGAATCATCCGTGTCGGTTGAAGCGCGCGCCCCTATAGCGGAATGGCCGCAAAGGCAAGCGATTCACGCCTCGCGCAGGCCGGTAAACTGGGCTTGGCCGGTTTCGGCCAGCCAGCGGCGAAAATCGCCGTGGGCGATCGGCTGCGATTCCGGCGGCAGCGGCCGGTTGAACAGATAGGCCTGGGCCATGCCGCCCCCGGCCAGCGCCAGTTCCGCCCGGACATAGAGCGACGCGTCCGGCGCGGCGGGGTCATAGTCTTCATAGGCATCCATCTGCGCCAGGTCCGCCGCGGAAAACCCGGCGCGAGCGCGGTAGGTCTTGCCGTGGACCGGGCCATCGCCCGGCAGTAGCGCCGGAAACCAGCCGGCGGGATCGGGAACGGCATGAAGGCTGCCCTTGGCCATGGCCGGGCCTTCCGGTTCCAGCAGGGCGTGGATGGCCTGGGCCACCGGGTTGTCGCTGCCATCCAGCAGGGTGCCGTAAAAGAAGAAGCGCATGGCTGCAGCTTGGCCGCGCGAGGCTGTGTGGCCAAGCCCTTTCCTACGAAGGGCTTGCCAGCGCGGCTCATCGCGGGGATGAGGGCGGCCCATTTCGCCGGACGCCCTGCCATGACCCAAGACCTGATCCTGACCCTGTCCTGCCGCGACCGCCCGGGGATTACCGCCCGGGTCACCGGCTATCTGTTCGCCTGCGGGGGCAACATTCTGGAAGCTCAGCAATTCAACGATCAGGAGGACGGGCAGTTCTTCATGCGGGTGGAATTCGCCTGTCCGGCCGCCAGCTTGGCGGGCGTACGGTCCGGCTTTGCCGCCATCGCCGGGGAATATGCGATGCGCTGGAACCTGAGGGTGAAGGATGCGCCGCGCAAGGTGCTGTTGCTGGTGTCGAAGTTCGACCACTGCCTGGCCGACCTGCTCTATCGCCGCCAGATCGGCGAGCTGGCGATGGACGTGGTGGGCATTGTCGGCAACCACCCGCGCGAGGCGATTTCTACAGCAATGCCCGCTGATGTGCCCTATCACCACCTGCCGGTGACGCCGGCCACCAAGCCGCAGCAGGAAGCCCAGATCCGCGCGCTGGTGGAGGAAGCCGGGGCCGAACTGGTGGTGCTGGCGCGGTACATGCAGATCCTGTCTGACGAGATGTCGGCCTGGCTGGAGGGGCGCTGCATCAATATCCACCATTCCTTCCTGCCGGGGTTCAAGGGAGCCAAGCCCTATCACCAGGCCCATGCCCGCGGAGTGAAGATGATCGGTGCGACCGCGCATTACGTTACCGCCGATCTCGATGAAGGGCCGATCATCCATCAGGATGTCGAGGCGATCAGCCATGCCGACCGGCCGGATGATCTGGTCCGCAAGGGCCGCGACATCGAGCGGCGCGTGCTGGCCGAGGCGGTGCGGCTGCATCTGGACGACCGGGTGCTGCTGAACGGTGCGCGGACGGTTGTGTTCCGCAGCTGACCGGGCGAGGCTGCGCGCCATGAGCGAATCGTCCAGCCTTGCCGGAAAGTTCCTGCTGGCCATGCCGGGAATGGGCGATCCCCGGTTCGATCATGCGGCGATTGCCATGTTCATCCACGATGCCGGCGGCGCACTGGGCATCGGCCTGGGCCGCGAACGCGACGACCTGGGCCTGCACGAAATGCTGGAGGACCTGGAAATCGATCCCGGCTCCGCGCCCGATCTGCCGGTGCTGGATGGCGGGCCGGTGGAGCAGCAGCGCGGCTTTGTGCTGCATACGCCCGATTGGCACGCGCCCGGCACCATCGTCGCGCCGGGGCTGTGCGCCTTGTCGGGCTCGCTGGAAGTGCTGCGGGCAATTGCCGCCGGACGGGGACCAAGCCGCTTTCTGGTCGCGCTGGGCTATGCCGGCTGGGGGGCGGGCCAGCTTGACGATGAACTGCGCCGTCACGGCTGGGGCGCGGTCGATGGCAAGGACACGATCCTGTGGGACGTTCCCGCCGAAGAGCGCTGGCGCGCCTGCTGGCAATCGGCTGGGATCGATCCGGCGCTGCTGGCCAGCCAGACCGGGCGGGCCTGAACCCGCCCGGCCCTTGGACCTATTCGAACACCGGGCCGGTGCTGCCTTCGCCCCTGGCCTTGCTGGGATTGTTGACCGCCCAGATGCCGAAGGCGGCGATGAACAGATAGCAGACCGCCGGGACGATCAGCGCAAAGCGCAGGTCATGGCTGAAATCCGCGACCAGCCCGAAAGCGACCGGGATGATCGCCCCGCCGACAATCGCGGTGCACATGATGCCGGACCCTTGCGGGGTCTGTTCGCCCAGCCCTTCGGTGCCGAGGCTGAAGATGGTCGGGAACATCAGCGAATTGCACAGGCCCACCGCAACCAGCGCCCAGCCGGAGAGGGCCCCGGCGCTGACGGCGGACAGCACGATCAGCCCGATCGCGCCGGCGGCAAAGGCGGTCAGCACCCGGCCCGGCTTGAACAGCCGCAGGATGAAGCCGCCGGCCAGCCGCCCGAGCAGCGCGCCCAGCCAGTAATAGGCCACCAGCTTGCCGGCCGCTTCCAGCCCCAGCCCCATGGTCCGCTGGTCACCGAGGTAGGCGATCAGGTTGGAGCCGATCGCCACTTCCGCGCCGACATAGGTGAAGATGCCGAGCGCGCCGAGCTGGACCCGGCGGTTGGATTTCAGCAGATCGAGCGTGCCGGCCACCTGGGCCTTCTCGGCCTTGGCGTGGTCCAGGCTGCGGCGGAACGCCCAGAACACGGCGGCGATGCCCAGCATGACCACGGCCAGCCAGAAATAGGCGTTGCCGATCGAGGCGCCTTGTTCGACCTGATAGGCCTTGATCGCTTCGGGCGTGGCACCGGCGGCATCGAAATGGGTCTCCCCGCCCAGCAGCACCGTGGCCCCGCCATAGACCATCAGGAACACGCCGATGGAATTGAACGCCTGGGCAAAGGTCAGCCGGCTGTGCGCGGTTTCAGGCGGACCGAGCGTGGTGATGATCGGGTTCATCGCCACCTGCAGCACGGTGATCCCGGCGCCGATGAAGAACAGCGCGGCCAGGAACCCGCCGTAGGAAGCCGAAGCCGAAGCCGGCACGAACAGCAGCGCCGCTGCTGCGACCATCATGAAGCCGAGCACGAAAGTGCGGATATAGCCCAGCCTGGACATCACGATCCCGGCGGGAATCGAAACCAGCGCATAGGCGATGAAGAAGGCCATCTGCACCAGATTGGCCTCGGCATGGCTGAGCTGGAACATCGGCTTGAACTTGCCGACCAGCAGGTCGTTGATGTTGGTCACCCCGCCCAGGATGAAGAACACTGCGAAGGCCAGCAGCAGGACAATCGTGGTGCCGCCGTCGGTCTTGCCGCCGCCGCCTGCCTGTGCCGATCCGGTAATTGGTGCCGCCATCTCACTCTCCCCATGGCTGAATGCGGGGCAGTCATGGCGATGGCACGCGCGAAGTCCAGTGACATACGTATGAATATCCCCAGACCTTGGAAACGTTCCCATCATCGCGGTACTGGCCGCACCGCGATCAGCCTGTTAGGTCCTGCCCGGCAACTGGGGAGATGATGCGATGGCGGGGCTGTGGTTTGACGAACTGGTGGTGGGGCAGCGTTTCGAACACGCGATCCGCCGCACCGTGACCGAGACGGACAACCTGCTGTTCACCACCCTGAGCCACAATCCCGCCCAGCTGCACCTTGATGCCGAATACATGAAGGACAGCGATTACGGCCGGGTGCTGGTCAATTCCTGCTTCACGCTCAGCCTGATGGTCGGCGTCAGTGTGGGGGACACCACACTGGGCACGGCCGTGGCCAACCTGGGCTGGGACGAGGTGCGGTTCCCCAAGCCGGTGTTCATCGGCGATACGCTGAACATCGTCACCGAAGTGCTGGAACTGCGCGAATCGAAATCTCGACCCGATGCGGGGATCGTCACTTTCCGGCACGAGGCCTGGAACCAGCATGGCGAGCTGGTCGCAAGCTGCAAACGCTCTGGCCTGCAACGGAAAAAGCCGGCCTGAAATCCAGCTTGTCCGGGCCAAGGAATTGCTATGCTCGCAATTGCAGCAAAGGCAGTCTAGGACCTTCCCTTATGACTGCCCGTTTGACCCACCTTCAGCGGCTTGAGGCCGAGGCGATCCATATCATGCGCGAAGTCGTGGCCGAGGCGGAACGCCCGGTCATGCTCTATTCGGTGGGCAAGGACAGCGCGGTGATGCTGCACCTGGCGCGCAAGGCGTTCTATCCCAGCCCGCCGCCGTTTCCGCTGCTGCACGTCGATACCACCTGGAAGTTCCAGGCGATGTATGAACTGCGCGACCGGATGGCGGCGGAATCTGGCATGGAGCTGCTGGTCTATCAGAACCCGGAAGCGACTGAACAAGGCATCAACCCGTTTGATCACGGCCCCCTGCACACCGACATGTGGAAGACCGAAGGGCTCAAGCAGGCGCTCGACAAATGGGGTTTCGATGCCGCGTTCGGCGGGGCCCGCCGCGACGAGGAAAAGAGCCGCGCGAAGGAGCGGATCTTCAGCTTCCGCACCGCCAGCCACGGCTGGGATCCCAAGAACCAGCGTCCGGAGCTGTGGAACCTCTACAACGCCAAGAAGCACAAGGGCGAAAGCATCCGCGTCTTCCCGATCAGCAACTGGACCGAGCTGGACATCTGGCAGTACATCCAGGTCAACGATGTGCCGATCGTCCCGCTCTATTTTGCCGCGCCGCGCCCGACCTATGAGTGGGACGGGCAGCTGTTCATGGCCGATGACATTCCCCGGCTGGAAAAGGTGCTGGGCAAGCGGCCCGAGATTGTCGAGCGTTCGGTGCGGTTCCGCACCTTGGGCTGCTTCCCGCTGACCGGCGCGGTGGAAAGCACCGCCAGCACGCTGTCCGAAGTGATCCAGGAAACGCTGCTGACCACCACCAGCGAGCGGCAGGGCCGGGTGATCGACAAGGATGCGGGCGGAGCCGGGATGGAAGTCAAGAAGCAGCAGGGGTACTTCTGAGATGAGCGACCCCGTCTACGTCACCGATGCCCTGATTGCCGAGGACATCGACGCCTATCTCGCCACCCACCAGCACAAGGACATGCTGCGCTTCATCACCTGCGGCAGCGTCGATGACGGCAAGTCCACGCTGATCGGGCGGCTGCTTTATGACAGCAAGATGATCTTCGAGGATCAGCTGGCCGCGCTGGAGACGGATAGCAAGAAGGTCGGCACCCAGGGGCAGGAGATCGACTTTGCCTTGCTGGTCGATGGTCTGGCCGCGGAGCGCGAACAGGGCATCACGATCGACGTTGCCTACCGCTTCTTCAATACCGAGAAGCGCAAGTTTATCGTCGCCGATTGTCCGGGCCACGAACAATATACCCGCAACATGGTGACCGGGGCCAGCACGGCGGACCTGGCGGTGATCCTGATCGACGCGCGCAATGGCGTACTGGTCCAGACCCGGCGGCATTCCTACCTGTGCCACCTGATCGGCATCCGCCACCTGGTCCTGGCGGTCAACAAGATGGACCTGGTCGATTACGATCAGGCCACTTTCGATGCGATCGTGGCCGATTATGCCGCCTTTGCGCAGAGCATCGGGATCGAAAGCTTCACCGCGCTGCCGATTTCCGGCTTCAAGGGCGACAACATCACCGCGCTGTCGGCCAATACCCCATGGTTCACCGGGCCGACGCTGGTCGAACATCTGGAAACGGTGGAAGTCGATACGGCCGCCGATCAGGCCTTGCCGCTGCGCTTGCCGGTGCAATGGGTCAACCGGCCCAACCTCGATTTCCGGGGTTTTTCCGGGCTGATCGCCAGCGGCACCGTGCGCCCCGGCGATGCGGTGCGGGTGCTGCCATCGGGCAAGACCAGCACGGTCGAGCGGATTGTGACGCTGGACGGCGATCTCGAAATGGCCGTTGCCGGCCAGTCGGTCACCCTGACCCTGGCGGACGAGATCGACTGCTCGCGCGGCGATGTTATCGCTGCCGCCGATGCTCCGCCGCAGGCGGCCGACCAGTTCGAAGCCACCGTTGTGTGGATGGACGATGATCCGCTCCACGTCGGGCGCGGCTACTGGCTGAAGCTGGGGGCGCAGACCGTCTCGGTCACGTTGCAGCAGCCCAAGTACACGGTCAATGTCAACACGCTGGACCGTCTGGCGGCCAAGACGCTGGATCTCAACGCGATCGGCGTGACCGAACTGGCGACCGACCGGCCGCTGGTGTTCGAACCCTATGCCCAGAACCGCAGCCTTGGCGGGTTCATCCTGATCGACAAGCTGACCAACCGCACGGTTGCGGCAGGCATGCTCAACTTCTCGCTGCGCCGCGCCCAGAACGTCCATTGGCAGGCGCTCGACATCAGCCGCGAGGCTCATGCCAGCCTCAAGCACCAGCAGCCCGCCGTGCTGTGGTTCACCGGCCTGTCGGGATCGGGCAAGTCGACCATCGCCAACCTGGTCGAGAAAAAGCTCCATGCGCTGGGCAAGCACACCTTCCTGCTCGATGGCGACAATGTCCGCCATGGGCTCAACAAGGACCTGGGCTTTACCGAGGCCGACCGGATCGAGAATATCCGCCGGGTGGGCGAAGTGGCCAAGCTGATGGCCGATGCCGGGCTGATCGTGCTGACCGCTTTCATCAGCCCGTTCACTGCCGAGCGCGACATGGTCCGGGCGATGCTGCCCGAGGGCGAATTCATCGAGGTGTTTGTCGATACCCCGCTGGAAGTGGCCGAATCGCGCGACGTGAAAGGTCTCTACAAGAAGGCCCGCAGCGGTGAGCTGAAGAACTTCACCGGGATCGACAGCCCCTATGAACCGCCGCTCTATCCCGAACTGCGGGTCGATACGACCAGCGAAAGCCCGGAAGACGCCGCCGAACGGATCGTGGCCCACCTGCTGGCGCGGGGGGCGGCATGACCGACGCCGAGCTCGCTGCCTTCCTCGCCCAGGAAGCCGGGCGCATGCTGCTGATCCTGCAGCATTCCGGCCAGTATGCCGGCAAGGAGCTGGGGCAGGAGGGCGACCGGATCGCCAACGATTTCCTGATGGGCATGATCCGGATGCGGCGCGGCAGCGATGCCGTGCTGTGCGAGGAAGAGAAGGACAGCGCCGCGCGCCTGTCCGCCAGCCGGACCTGGATCATCGATCCGCTGGATGGCACCCGCGAATTCAGCGAAGGGCGTAGCGACTGGGCGGTGCATGTGGCGCTGGCGGTCGATGGCGAGCCGACAGTCGGCGCGGTGGCGCTGCCGGGGCTGGGGCTGCTGCTGCGCTCCGACCTGCCGATCTGGGTCACCCCGCCGCCGGCCAAGCTGCGCATGGTGGTCAGCCGCAGCCGCCCGGCGGCCGAGGCGATGGCAGTGGCCGGGGCGCTTGATGCCGAAGTGATCCCGATGGGCAGCGCCGGGGCCAAGGCCATGGCCGTGGTGCGGGGCGAGGCGGACATCTACCTCCATTCCGGCGGGCAATATGAGTGGGACAGCTGCGCCCCCGTTGCCGTGGCGCTGGCCCATGGCCTCCACGCCAGCCGGATCGACGGCAGCCCGCTGGTCTACAACCAGGCCGATACCTACATGCCGGACCTGCTGATCTGCCGGAAGGAACACGCCGCGCTGGTGCTGGACCAATTGGCCGGCACCTGAGCGGTCATTTCGCCGGCCAGTACCGGTCCTTGATCAGCCGCTTATAGAGCTTGCCGTTGTCTAACCGGGGCAGGGCAGGATCGAAATCGACCGAGCGCGGGCATTTGACCGGGCTGAGGTGCTCGCGGCAGAATGCCATCAGCTCGGCAGCGAAATCCGCAGTGGCATCGGCCGGATCGAGCGGCTGGACGACGGCCTTCACTTCCTCGCCAAAATCCGGATTGGGCACGCCGATCACGGCTGCATCGGCCACACGCGGATGGGTGATCAGCAGGTTTTCCACTTCCTGGGGGTAGATGTTCACCCCGCCGGAAATGATCATGTGGCTCTTGCGGTCGGTCAGGAACAGGTAGCCGTCCTGATCGACATAGCCGATGTCACCCAGCGCCGACCAGGTCGGGTGCAGCGGATTGCGGCTGTCGCGGGTCTTGTCGGGATCGCCCAGGTACTGGAAGTCCCAGCCACCCTCGAAATAGACGATGCCCTGTTCGCCAGCCGGAAGTTCGTTTCCGGCATCGTTGCAGATGTGCAGCGTGCCCCAGGTTGCCTTGCCGACCGAGCCGGGCTTCCTCAGCCATTCCTCTGAGGTGATCCCGGTCGATCCGTTGCCTTCGGAGCCGCCGTAATACTCGTAAAGGATCGGCCCGAGCCATTCGATCATCGCATGCTTGACCGGGACCGGGCACGGCGCGGCGGCGTGGATCACGTGGCGCAGCGAGGACAGGTCACGGGCCTTGCGCACCTCCTCGGGCAGCTTGAGCAGGCGCACGAACATGGTCGGCACCATCTGGGTCATGGTCACGCGGTAGCGTTCGACCGCGGCCAGCCACTCCTCCGGATCGAACTTCGGCATGACCACCACGGTCGCGCCGAGGCGGTGGGCGGCGGTGGTATAGGCCAGCGGGGCGGTGTGATAGAGCGGGGCAGGGGAGAGGTAGGTGTCCTGTGGTCCCAGGCCATAGCGACCCTCGATCTGCGCGGCGAGCTGGTGAAGATCGGTCACGGCCCCCTGCGGCAGGGGCAGGCGGATCCCCTTGGGTCGGCCGGTGGTGCCGCTGGAATAGACCATGTGAAAGCCGGGCGCCTCGTCGGCGATGGGACCGGAAGGCTGGGCATCCAGCGCCGCGCGCCATTCCTCCAGCGTCATGATCGTCACCCCGGCCGGGCGCGACAGTGCGGCAAGGCCGGCGATCTCGGGCGAGACCACCACCAGCCGCGCGCCCGAGTTCTCGACGATATAGTCCGCCTCGGCTCCGGTCAGCGCCGTTGCGATCGGGGTGACGTAAAGCCCGGCGCGCTGTCCGGCCCAGTAGACCTCGAACACTTCCGGGCAATTGGGCAGCCAATAGGCAATGGTCTGCCCGGTCGCGATCCCCAGCGAACGGATCAGCCGCGCCCCGCGGTTGGCGCGGTCTTCCAGCTGGGCATAGCTCAGCCCCGGCGAACCGTCGGTCATGATCACCGCCGGCCGGTCCGGCGCGGCCAGGGCGTGCAGGCGCGGGTGGGTCATCAGCGCAGCGTGAACTTCTTGGCCTTGTCCGCCATCAGTGCTTCGCGATTGACCTGCGGCACGCCGACCGGGTTGCCGATCTGCGGGTATTTCAGGGCATTGGCCAGAGCGACCGAGCGCGGCATGTCGAGGCTGGTCCAGATCGCCTTGACGCTGCCCTGGATCGCCGCCGGCGGCTTGGCCGCGATTTGCAGTGCGAGTTCGTGGGCGCGGTTCCACAGCTTGTCCAGCGGAACGACTTCGCTGACCAGGCCGATCGACTTGGCATATTCGGCAGTCATCCGCTCGTCATTGCCGAGGAGGACCATCCGCAGCACGTCCTGCAGCGGCATCTTGTAAGTCATGCCGATCGGCTCCAGCGCGCTGGTCATACCGTAGGTGACGTGCGGATCGAAAAAGGTCGCATCGTCCGAAGCGACGATGATGTCCGCCTCGTTCAGCCAGTAGAACGCGCCGCCGGCCGCCATGCCGTGCACGGCCGCGATCATCGGCTTCCAGCAATGCTGCGATTTGGGACCCAGCAGGTCGCCCGGATCGAAGCAGTGCCAGATGTTGTCGAGATCGACTGCCGGGCGCTGGTCGCCGCCGGCCACCGCGCCTTTCACGTCCACTCCGGTGCAAAAGGCCCGGCCGGGCGCGGCGCGCAGCACGCAGACGTGGATGTCGTCATTCCACTTGACCTCGTGCCAGACGGCCTCGAACTCTTCCATCATCTGCCGGTTGAAGCTGTTCATGGCTTCGGGACGGTTGATGGTAATGGTGGCGACATGGTCGGCCACATCGAACAGGATGGTTTCGTAGCTCACGCTTGACTCTCTCCGGGGCCTTGGGTCAAAGGCAATGGTGGTTGACCTAGTTATATAACTGAGAGGATCGATGGCAAGCGCAATCCCCCCCGCGCTGCGCGCAGAGGTAGAGCAGGACACCGGCTGTGTCATTGCTGCCGAACAGGCGCGTGGCGGCGGCGGTGCCTCGCGGCAAGGCGCGGAAGTGACGCTGCGCGCGCCCGACGGAGCGGAACGGCATTGCTACCTCGCCTGGGATGGCCGGGCCGGCGATCCCTCGCGCTTGCCCTATTTCGAGCGTGAGACGGCAATCCTGCGCGCCCTGTCCGGACCTTTCGCGCAATCGGGCGTGCGGATCGCGCCGCTGGTCGGGGCCTATCCGTCGCACCTGGCGCTGCTCAGCGCGTTCGTGCCGGGCAATGACCGCTTCCCCCAGGCCGAGGACAAGGACGCGCTGGCAACCGACTTCATCGGGCAGCTGGCCGCACTCCACCGGCTCGATGCGCGCGATCCGGCCTTTGCCGCGCTGGGCGACGGGAATGAGCCGTCGGCGCGCCGGATCCGCGAGAACGTGGCGCAGTGGCAGCGCATGAACCTGGCGGCCGGAGCCGATCCGGTGCTGCAGGTGGCGCTGGCCTGGCTGGCCCGCAACGTTCCCGAAGATCGCGGGCCGGCGGTGGTGCTGCATGGCGATGCCGGACCGGGCAACTTCCTCTACCGGGGAAGCGAGGTGGCGGCACTGATCGACTGGGAGCTGACCCATCTGGGCGATCCGATGGAGGACCTGGCGCAAATCTGGGTGCGCAGCCTGATCCAGCCCTTCGTGCCGATGGCCCGGGTCTTCGCCGCCTATGAAGCGGCCAGCGGCCGCCCGGTGGAACTGGACCGGGTCAAGTATCACCGGCTTTACTTCCAGCTCAGCTTCACCGCCCCCAGCACCGCGCTCGCCAGCGCCGAGGGATCGAGCGTGGGGGCGACCGGCACCGGACTGATGTTCGGCACGATGCACAAGCGGGTGATTGTCCGTTCGGTGGCGGAACTGGCCGGGATCGCGGTGACCGATCCCGAGATTCCGGAGATAAAGCCGGACTGGACCGACCGCTATTTCGCCACCGCGCTCAGGGATCTGAAGGACGATATCGTCCCGGCGGCCGGCAACCAGCGGGCATCGGCCAAGGCCAAGGAACTGGCCCGGCTGGTCAAGTTCTGGCGTCGCCGCGCCAGCCACGGGGGGCAGTTCGATGCGGCCGAACTGGCCGAGATCCGCGCCCTGATGCCCACCGCGCCGGACAGCCTTGGCGCGGCCCGCGCCGCCCTGGCCGAAGCGATTGCCGCCGATGCGGTCGATTTCGCCGCTGCCGTCCAGCTTTGCCACAACCGCGTCACGCGCGAGACTTTCGTCATGGCCGAGGCGATGGGCGCACTGGCCACCACCTGGTACGAGGATATCGCCTGAATGGACTTCGACCTTTCCGACGAACAGAAGATGCTGGCCGAACAGGCCCGAGGGCTGCTGGCTGAGCGCACACCCTATGATCACTTGCGCAAGCTGATCGATGGCGGTGCCGAATGGGATGAGGCGCTGTGGCGCGAGCTGGGCGCCATGGGCTTTCTGGGCGCAAACATTCCCGAAGCGCACGGCGGCCTGGGCATGACCGAGCTGGACCTGGGCGTGATTTCGCAGGAACTGGGCCGGGCCAATGCGGCAGTGCCGTTCTTCTCCTCGATCGTGCTGGCCGCCGATGCGATCCGCCTGGCTGGTAGCGCGGCGCAGCAGGCCGAGTGGCTGCCGAAGCTGGCAAGCGGCGAAGTGGTGGCCTGCTTTGCCAGCGCCGAAGGGCCGGGTCCGGTGCTGGGTCCGGGCACGGTTCTGGCGCAGGGCAAGCTGACCGGCACCAAGCAGCCGGTCGCCGATGCCGGTATTGCCAGCCTCGCTGTGGTCCAGGTCGGCGAAGGTCTGGCACTGGTGCGGCTCGATCAGCCGGGCGTGACGCGCACCAGGCTGGACAGTTTCGACCAGCTGCGTGCCCATTACCGGATCGACTTTGCCGGAGCCGAGGCCGAGGCCATGCCGGGCCAAGGCGTGCTGCCCACCCTGCTCGACCGGGCTGCGGTGCAGGCCGCTTTCGAGGCGGTCGGCGGATCCGAGGCCTGCCAGCAAATGGGGCTGGGCTATGTGAAGGACCGGCAGATGTTCGGCCGTCCGCTCGCCAGCTATCAGGCGATCAAGCACAAGCTGGCCGATGTGGCCGTGGCAATCGAACTGGCCAAGTCCAACGCCTATTTCGGCGGCTGGGCGGCGGAAGCCTCCCCCGCCGACCTGCCCGCCGCAGCTGCCGCCGCGCGGCTGACCGCGATCAAGGCCTTCGAACTGGCCGCGCGCGAGAACCTGCAGGTTCACGGCGGGATCGGCTATACTTTCGAGGCCAATTGCCACTTCTATTACCGGCGCGAGCGGATGCTGGCGGTGATCGTCGGCAACCGCGGATACTGGGCGAACCGCCTGCTGAATGCCCAGCCGGGCGCGCAAGGAAAGGCTGCCTGAGATGGACTTCAACGACACCCCCGCCGAAGCTGCCTTCCGCGCCGAAGCGCAAAGCTGGCTCGCCGCCCATGCCCCGGCGCATGAAATGCCGGTCGGCATCAAGCTGGAGGATACCGATGAAGCCGCGCGCGGCCGCGCCTGGATGCGCGAACTGTACAATGGCGGCTGGTCCGGCCTGACCTTTCCCAAGGCGCTGGGCGGGCGCGGGCTTTCCGGCATCGAGGCGGTGATCTTTGCCGAGGAAGAGGGCAAGTACCATCTGCCCAAGGGACCGTTCACTTCGATCGGTACGGGCATGGCCCTGCCGGTGATTGCCAAGCACGGCACCGACGAACAGCGCGCCCGCTTCATCGAGCCGACACTGAAAGGCGACCTCACCTGGTGCCAGCTGTTCTCCGAACCGGCTGCCGGGTCGGACCTTGCCGCGCTGCGGACCAAGGCGGTGCGGGCCGATGACGGATCGGGCGACTGGATCATCAACGGGCAGAAGGTCTGGTCCAGTTGGGCCCACCTGACCGACTGGGGCATCCTGGTGGTCCGCACCGATCCGACCGTGCCCAAGCACAAGGGGCTGACCTTCTTCGTGGTCGACATGAAGACCCCGGGGATCGAGACGCGGCCGATCCGCCAGATTTCCGGCATGAAGGAATTCAACGAAACCTTCCTGACCGATGTGCGCATTCCCGATGCCAACCGGCTGGGCGCCGTGGGCGAAGGCTGGGCCTGCTGCATGACCGTGCTGATGGGCGAGCGGCTGGGTTCCGGCGCACACCGCAGCGGGGTGGAGCCGCTCCTCGACCTCGCCGCACGAACCCCGGCCGGCGATGGGTCGACCATGCTGGATGACAAGGCGCTGCGCCTGGCCCTGGCCGATGCCCTGGCCGAGGAGCAGGGCGAGCGGTTCTTCCAGGCGCGGCTGCGGACCATGGTATCCAAGGGCGAGAACCCCGGTGCACTGGCCGGCATGATCAAGCTGGCCTATGCCGGGCGGCAGCAGAGAGTGCTGGGTCTGGGCATGGAACTGCGCGGGCTGGATGCGATCGCCGCCGATCCGGCCGACAGCTTCACGCCGGATCTGCAGTACGACTACATCTATTCCACCGTGATGCGCATTGCCGGCGGGGCGGACGAGGTGCTGCGCAACCAGATTGCCGAACGCGTGCTGGGGATGCCGGGCGAAGTGCGGATGGACAAGGATATCCCGTTCGAGCAATTGAAATAGGCCAACAGGGGACTTTTTCGATGACCGATCCTTTCGCGCCGCTGGCGCTGCCGCGCGGTGCGGCCATGAAGAACCGTTTCATGCTCGCCCCGCTGACCAACATGCAGAGCCATGCCGACGGCAGCCTGTCGGACGAGGAGATCCACTGGCTGACCAAGCGTGCCGAAGGCGGGTTCGGCCTGACCATGACGGCGGCGGCCCATGTCCAGCGGGAAGGGCAGGGTTTTCCCGGCCAGCTCGGCATCTGGTCGGACGATCACCTGCCGGGTCTGACGCGGATGGCCGATGGAATTCGCGCTCATGGGTCGCTGTCCTCGGTCCAGCTCCACCACGCCGGGTGCCGCACGCCGGGTGAACTGATCGGCGGCACGCCGGTCTGCCCGTGGGATGACAAGGACACCGGTGCGCGGGCCCTGACCACCGGCGAAGTCGAGCAACTGATCGAGGACTTCATCACCGCCGGCCTGCGCGCCGAACGCGCCGGGTTCGACGGGGTCGAGATCCACGGCGCGCACGGCTACATCATCGGCCAGTTCCTCGATGCCGAAAACAACCACCGCACCGACGGCTATGGCGGCAGCTTCGCCAACCGCCGGAAAGTGATCGACGCGATTATCGACGGCCTGCGCGCCCGCGCCCGGCCCGATTTCCAGATCGGAGTGCGGATCAGCCCGGAACGCTTCGGGATCCGCACCGCCGAAGCGCTGGAGCTGGCCGGATCGCTGATGACCTCGGGCCGGATCGATTACCTCGACATGTCGCTGTGGGACTGTTTCAAGACCCCCGAGGACCCGGCCTTTGCCGGCAAGGCGCTGATCGACTGGTTTGCCGACCTGCCGCGCGGCAATACTCCGCTGGGCGTGGCCGGCAAGCTGATGAGCGCGGCCGATGTGCGCCGCGCGCTGGATGCGGGTGTGGACTTTGTCCTGCTGGGCCGGGCCGCGATCCTGCATCACGACTTTCCGCAGCGGATGCAGGCTGATGCGGACTTCGTCTCGATCGCCCGCCCGGTCAGCCGCGATCATCTCAGGGCCGAGGGCCTGTCGGAGAAGTTCGTCGATTACATGGCGAGCTGGAAAGGCTTCGTCGCCGAATAGGCAGGCGTTGACCGGACGGCCTGGGCGCGCTCCGTTCGCTCAGGCTACTTTCTGCGCCCGCTTGGCATCGGCCGCGTGCTGCAACAGCGGCTTCAGGTCCTTTTTCAGGATCTTGCCGTTGGGATTGAGCGGCAACTGATCGAGCACTTCCAGTGTGCGCGGTACCTTGTTGTCGGCCAGATGCTCCCGGCAGAAGGCAATGATCTCGTCCGCGCTCGCGCTCGTTTCCGGGCGCAGCGATACCGCGGCGGCAATATCCTCGCCCAGCACCGGATGGTCGACACCGACCACGGCCGCCTGTTGCACGGCCGGATGCTGGTGCAGCACGGTTTCGATCTCCAGCGGAGTGATGTTGTAGCCGCCGCGGATGATCAGTTCCTTGGACCGGCCGGCCATGATCAGATCGCCATCGTCATCGACAAAGCCCAGGTCGCCGGTCTTGGTCCAGCCGCCGATGAAACTGGCCGCGGTTGCTTCCGGATCGTTCCAGTAGCGCCGCGGGTGCTTCTGATAGCCGTAGATCTCGCCGATCACGTTCGGCTGGGTGATCACGTTGCCGGCTTCGTCGCGGATCTGCATGTGCGGGGGCAGCTTGCCGACGCAGCCGGGCTTGAGGATCTGTTCCTTGCTGGTCGTGCCGATCCCGATCCCGCCTTCCGACATGCCGTAGGAATTGCGCATCCGCACATGCGGCCACAGCTGCATGGCCCGTACGACCGAATCGTGCGGCAGCGGCGCGGTGCCGGTCATCAGGTACTTGACTCCCGCGAAGTCATAATTCGCCACGTCCGGGTGATCGAGGATCAGCCGCAGCATCGAGGGGACGAGGTAAACCAGGTCCGGCTGCTTTTCCTTGACCAGTTCGAGGAAGCCCTTGGGATCGAACTTCGGCTGGGTGATCGCGGTCGCCCCGCCGCGGGCGGGCAGCATGACGATGCCCAGGTTCCCGCCCGATCCGGTCAGCGGCAGGGCGTTCAGCGTGGAACGGGATCGGTCCATGTTGGTGCCGGTCACGCCCTTCATCAGGTCGGGGTGGGATACCACCACGCCCTTGATCTTGCCGGTCGTGCCGCTGGTTCCGAGGATCTCGGCATCGGCATCGGGATCGAGGCTGGCCTGGTCGGGCAGGGCAGCCAGGTTGCGCGGCATGGCATCGACCGTCCAGCAACCGTCAAGCTTCAGATCGGCCACCACGTCCGGCACATCGGTAATACACCAGCGCGGGGTGGTCAGTTCGGCAAAGTCGGCGATTTCCTTGGCACTCAGCCTTGTGTTGATCGGGCAGGCGATGCCGCCGGCGCGGAACACCGCGAAGACCGCGATGGCCATTTCCACCGCATGGGCATTGCTGATCGGCAGGAATACCCGGTCGCCCGGCTGAAGGCCGGCCGCGGCCAGCCCGCCGCCGATCTCGTCGGCTTCGCGGTCCCATTCGGCATAGGTGATCTGCCGGGTGATTCCGTCGTGGGCAATCTCGTCGCGCTGGTGCGTTGCCCGCACTTTCAGCGCGTCGCTGATCCGCCTCACCTCGGTCATCCTGAAATCCCTTGCTCCGTCTTCTGGCTTCTATTACCTAGTTATACAACTGGGATCAAGGAGTGAATACCGTGGCCGATGCAAAGACCGATATCAAGCAAAGCGAAGAGTGGCAGAAAGCCACCGCTTACGAGATTCTCGACGAGGATATCGAGCGTCAGCGCAAGCTGATCGGGCATTGGGAGCCGATGAAGACCGCCGAGTATGTCCAGACGGCCAGCGAGGATTCGATTCGCAACTGGGCCTATGGCTGCGGCGATGACAATCCGCTGTTCACCGATCCGAACTATGCCAGGAAGACCCGCTGGGGTGGCGTGATCGCGCCTGGCATGTTCGTCGGCCAGATCAACGCGCCGATGCTGGGCGATCCGACCCCGCCCGAAGTGAAGGCCCTGAAGAAAAGCCTGTTCAAGGGTATCCACGTGTTCGTGTCGGGCTCCGGCTGGAACTTCTACCGCCCGGTTCGTCCGGGGGACAAGATCTACTCCTATGGCGGCGACCTGACCTGCGAGGTCAAGCAGAGCGAATTCGCAGGGCGCTCGGTGATCATCACCAGCCGCCGGGTCAAAGTGAACCAACGCGCCGAAGTGGTCGCGACCTATGACATCCTGCGCGTGCTGACCGAGCGCAAGACGGCGGTGAAGAAAGGCAAGAACCTGTCGATCCAGCCCGCCACCTACAGTGACGAGGAATGGGCCGAGATCGAGGCCGCCTATGCCGCCGAACAGGTCCAGGGCGCGGCCAAGCGCTATTTCGAGGACGTCGAGAAGGGCGATTCGCTGGGCCTGCAGATCAAGGGGCCGCTGACCGTGACCGACGTGATCTGCTTCCACGCCGGCGGCTATGGCTTCACTCCCTATGCCCCCACCGCCAACCGCCGCGCGCACAAGAACCGCCAGCGCATCCCCGCGTTCTACGTCAAGAACGAGCACGGCATCCCCGATGTCGCCCAGCGGCTGCACTGGGATCCGGTCTGGGCCCAGGCGATCGGCAACCCGATGGCCTATGACTATGGGGTGATGCGCGAGAACTACCTGTGGCAGTACCTCAACGACTGGGCCGGCGACGATGGCATCATCACCCACGTCCATGACGAGATCCGCAAGTTCAACTTCATGGGCGACGTTCAGCGCGTCACCGGCGAAGTGCTGGGCAAGCGGACCGAAAACGGGCAGAACCTGGTCGACGTGGCGGTGAAGTTCGTCAACCAGCGCGGCGAGGAAACGGTCCGCTCGACCGCGACCATCGCACTGCCGACCAAGGACAAGCCGCTGCCGATGTATCCCGAAGTGCCGGCCGACATGGCCGAAACCGCGGTGCGGATGATGGCGCGGCACTGGGAACTGGGCGGGGATTGAGCATCACGATGGCCGAAGAAGTCCTGATCGAGAACGACGGCGGGGTCCGCATCATCACGCTCAACCGGCCCGACCGGCTGAACGCGCTGACCCCGTCGATCATGGAACCGCTGGCCGATGCCTGCGCCGATGCGGCCCGCGATGGCTCGGTCGGCTGCGTGGTGGTGACCGGCGCTGGTCGCGGCTTCTGTGCCGGGGGCGATCTCAAGGAAGGGGCCAGCGCCAAGGCCATGGTCCCCCCCAGCGCCGAGGCCGGGAGCCGGACCGAGCAGGGCTTTACCCGGCTGCGCGGTTTCATGGAAACCGCCCGGCTGCTGCATGAGATGCCCAAGCCCGCGATCGCCATGGTCAATGGACCGGTGGCGGGGGCCGGGATCGGCATTGCCGGGGCCTGCGACCTGCGCTTTGCCGGGCGTTCGGCCACCTTCCTGACCGCCTTCGACAAGATCGGCGCGGGCGGCGATTTCGGCAGCACCTGGTTCTGGACCAAGATCGTCGGCACGGGTGTGGCGCGCGAACTGTTCCTGCTCGGCGAAAAGCTGAGCGCCGAGGAGGCCTTCGCCAAGGGGCTCTATACGCGGCTTTACGATGACGAGGCCCTGCGCGCCGAAACCCTGAAGGCCGCGCACCGCCTGGCCGACGGGCCGCGCATGGGCTTCCGCTACATGAAGCAGAACCTCAACAACGCCGAGGATTGGGCCTTCGAAGCCGCGCTCGATGCCGAGGCGCTCAACATGGGCCTGTCGACCCAGGCCACGGCCCTGATCTGGCGCGAGGCGAACAAGCCCAAGGGCGATTAGCGCGGCGGACGCGGCACGCTGGCGGAGAGGTGCCCCGGCGCGACGAAGATCGTCTGAAAGCCCCGGGCATAGACACCCTGTTCATCGGCAAAGACATTGCGGGCCGTGCCATGGCCGTTCCCCGCCATGTGCGTTTCGGCATCGAGCAGGAACCAGTCCCCCACCGGCATGCGCAGAAACTGGATGGTGATGTCGAGATTGGCATAGGACCATTCCCCGGCATCGGTGGCATTGCCGAAACCGTTGCCGAAATCGGCAAACAGGCAGGCCTTGACGAAGTTGGACGGGGCGCGCCCGCCGATGATCTCGCCCTCCATGGCCAGCCAGGATACCCCGCGCCCGGGAATGCCGGGGCCGCCGATCACCCGCCGCAGGGTGATCGCGCCGCCCATCCGCGCCCCGCGCGGGCCATCCTGCACCGGCACTTCGGCCGGGGCGGGGTAATCGTGCGGCACGGCGAAGACCGGCGTTTCCAGCCGCCGGACCCTGAGGACATGGGCCTGGGCCACCGGCTTGCCATCGGCCAGCAGGGTGATGCGATGCAGCTTGGTCTGCCGTCCGTCGCGCAGCACTTCGCTGGCATGGCCCAGCGGCTGGTGCGGGACCTTGCCGAAGATATCGACCTGGAACCGGGCAATCTCGAAATCGGCATCCAGCGCGGCGTCTTCGGCGCAGCTGGCCAGCAGCGCGCTGACCGGTCCGCCGGCGATCGCCTTGCCGTCCCATGGGCTCCTGGCCAGCGGCGTCGGCACGAACACGTCGCCCTCCACCTCGTAATAGCGGGGCGGGAAAGGGTGTTCGGCGGCAGCGTTCACAGGAGCATCCTCGGCAATCGACATATTTGACCTAGTAATATAAGTAAGGCATAGCCACAGCGCGGAATCAACCACCGCAGCGGGAGAGTTTTGTCAATGGACCTGAGCTACGGCGAAGCGGCAGAGGCGTTCCGCAAGGACGTGCGCGGCTTCCTGGACAGCCACTGGCAGCCGGGCGAGCGCCGGGGTGCGGAACTGAAGGAATTCGTGCGCACCTTCCGCCGCGCCGCGATCGACCGAGGCTATCTCTACCGCGCGGTGCCCAAGCGCTATGGCGGGAGCGAGCAGCCGGTCGACGTGATCCGCGCCCAGGTGATCCGCGAGGAATTCGGACGGGCCCGCGCGCCGATGGAAGTGGGCGGCAACGGCGTCAACATGACCGTGCCGACCCTGCTGGAACAGGGCACGGAGGAACAGAAAGAGCTGTTCATCCGCAAGACCATCGAAGGTGATTACATCTGGGGCCAGGGCTATTCCGAACCCGGATCGGGCAGCGATCTCGCCTCGGTCCGGACCAGGGCGGAGCTTTCGCCCGACGGCACCAAGTGGATCATCAACGGCCAGAAGATCTGGACCAGCCAGGGCATGCAATCGACCCACATGTTCATGCTGGTGCGGACCGAGCCGGACGCGCCCAAGCATGACGGGATCACCTATCTGCTGCTCGACCTGGACCAGCCCGGCATCACCCGCCGCCCGATCCGGCAGATGACCGGGGAACAGGGCGCACACACCTTCTGCGAATTCTTCTTCGACAATGCCGAAACCCCGGTCAGCTGGCAGGTGGGGGAGCGCGGCAAGGGCTGGTACGTTTCGCGCACCACCCTGAAGCACGAACGCGCCAGCATCGGTAGCGCCGACGGGCTGGGCAGCCAGTTTCGCAAGCTGGTGGACCTGGCGAAGGAAGTGGGCCGGATCCACGATCCGCTGGTGCGCGACAAGCTGGCCGAGATCGAGGGCCGGGTGCTGTCGCACCGCTATACCAGCTTCCGCCTGTTCTCCTGCGCGGCGGCGGGTGAAGACGCCGGTTCGGTGCAGCTGATGATGAAACTGCTGCTGACCGAGATCGGCCACGAAATGGCGCTTCTGGCCCAGGACCTGATCGCGGATCACGGCCTGGTCGAACCCGAAGGCGCCGGGGGGCGCGGCCCGCGCGGGGTCCGTGGCCCCAACAAGTGGCTCGATCAGATCATGGGCAGCCTGGGCAATTCGATTGCCGGCGGGGCCAGCAACATCCAGCGCAACATCATCGCCGAACGCGGCCTTGGCCTGCCGCGCGACGGCGCGGCTTGAGTGGGGAGGGGACGATGCGTTTTCACCTCACAGCCGAACAGGTCGCGATCCAGGACGCGGTGCGCGGGACCCTTGCCGAATGCTGGGGCATGGAGCGGCTGCACCGCTTTGCCGATGGCGACACCGATTTCGATGCTGACAGCTGGCAGGCGCTGATGGCGCTGGGGATCGGCGCGCTGGCCCTGCCGGAAGCCGATGGCGGGGCCGGGCTGGGCCTGCTCGACGCCGCGCTGGTCTGCGAAGTGGCGGGCGCGGCGGCCGCGCCGGGGCCGCTGATCGGCCAGATCATTGGTGCGATTGCCGTGGCGAACTGCGCCAATGCCGCGACCCGCGAACTGCTTCCGGCGATTGCCAGCGGCGAGGCCGTGGTCACGCTCGCGCTGGAAGGCGATCTGGTCCAGTCGGCCCGGGCGGCGCAGTACTTTCTGGCCGATGATGGTGCGGGCGGACTGCACCTGATCGAGGCCGGGGACGGGGTGACAATCGAGCCGCTGGCCGCCACCGACCGCAGCCGTCCGGTCTCGCGCGTGGCCTTCGGGACGGTGGAAGCCCATCCGCTCTATCCGGCTGGCGATCCGATGGTGCAGCGGCTGAAGGACGCGGCACTGGTCCTGATCGCGGCAGACAGCCTGGGCGGTGCGCAGCATTGCACCGACCTGTCGGTCGACTATGCCAAGACCCGCGAACAGTTCGGCCAGCCGATCGGCAAGTTCCAGGGGCTGAAGCACCAGCTGGCGCAGATGGCGCTGGAAGTGGAGCCGGCCCGCGCACTGGTGTGGTACGCGGCCTATGCCTGGGATGCCGGCCTGGCGGATGCGCCCCGCGCTGCCGCCATGGCCAAGGCGCATCTGGGCGAAGTCTATACCCGCACCACCCGCGCGGCCATCGCCGCGCATGGCGGGATCGGCTATACGTGGGAATATGGCCTCAATTACTGGTTCCGCCGCTCGATCCACAACCGGGCCTGGCTCGGCAGCCCGGCGCAGCACCGCGCTCGCGCCGCCGTTCTGGCCGGATGGTAGCGGCATCAAGGGAGTGACAGGATGAAACCGGGAAGCAGAATCAAGAGCGCGGCCTGTGCCAGCGAAGCGGTGGTGATCAAGTACACCGGCGGCACGATCGAATGCGGCGGCCTGCCGATGGCGGAAGATGCCGCGGGCGATGGCACGCCGGCGGCCGGCTTCGATGGCGGCACGGTGATGGGCAAGCGCTATGTCGATGCCGATGGCACGGTGGAACTGCTGTGCGTCAAGCCGGGCAAGGGCAGCTTCGCCCTGAACGGCGTGGCCTTGCTGCTCAAGGAAGCCAAGCCGCTTCCCGCTTCGGACTGACCGGCTTCCATGAACATTGCCCTTCTGCTGGAAATGGCCGCCCAGGCCGCGCCCGACCGGACCGCGCTGGTCTGTGACGGCAAGCGCTGGACCTATGGCGAGCTGGACAAGGCCGCGCGCGGGGCCTGCGAACTGATCCGCGCCAGCGGTGCCAGCCACGTGGCCCTGCTGGACGAATCGAGCGAAGCGGCGGTGATCGCGCTGTTCGGTGCGGCCCTTGCCGGGGTCCCCTACTGCCCGCTCAACTATCGCCTGGCCGATGCGGATCTGGCCGCGCTGCTCAGCCGGATCGCTCCGGCGCTGGTGATCGGCGATGTCGAGCGGGTCCGGAAGCTGGCGGGCGATGACGGGCACACCGCCTATCCGCGCAGCGAGTTCACGCTTGCCGCGCTGGAAGCCGTGGCGGACGAATTTGCCGAGCATGATCCGGGCCTCGGCGTGGCGATCCAGTTGTTCACCAGCGGGACCACGGCCGCGCCCAAGGCCGCGATCCTGGCCCATTCCAACCTGGTCTCCTACATCCTTGGCACGGTCGAGTTCGGCGCGGCGGAGGAAGACGAGGCGACGCTGGTTTCGGTACCGCCCTATCACATCGCCGGGATCGCCGCCCTGGCGTCGTCGATCTATGCCCAGCGGCGGATCGTGCTGCTGCCGGCCTTCGCGCCCGAAGACTGGCTGAAGCTGGTCGATGCCGAAAAGGTCTCCAACGCCTTCGTCGTGCCGACCATGCTGGGGCGGATCATCCACGCGCTGGAAAAGGGCGTGAAGGCCGATATCGCCTCGCTGCGGGCGATTGCCTATGGCGGGGGCAAGATGCCGCTGGAACTGATCCGCCAGGCGCTGGACTTGTTTCCCGACACGGCCTTTACCAATGCCTATGGCCTGACCGAGACCAGTTCGACCATTGCCCTGCTCGGCCCGGACGAGCACCGCGCGGCGCACCGGTCCGACGATCCCAAGGTCCAGGCCCGGCTCGCCTCGGTCGGCATTCCGCTGCCGACGATCGAACTGGAAATCCGCGATGAGGACGGCCGCGTCCTGCCGCCGGGGCAGACCGGCGAAATCTATGTGCGCGGCGATCAGGTATCCGGCCAGTACAAGGAAAAGAGCGCGCTCGATGCCGAGGGCTGGTTCCCGACCCGGGATGCCGGCTATCTTGACGAGGATGGCTACCTGTTCCTGGCCGGCCGCGCCGACGACGTGATCGTGCGCGGGGGGGAGAACATCTCTCCGGGCGAGATCGAGGACCTGCTGCTGACCCACCCGGCCATTGCCGATGTTGCCGCCGTTGCCGTCCCCAGCCTTGAATGGGGTGAGGCAGTGGGGATCGCGGTGGTGGTGCGCGGCGGGATGGACCAGCCTGCCGAGGACGAGCTGAAGGCCATGGTCCGCGCCCGGCTGCGCTCCAGCCGGGTGCCGGAAGTGGTGCGCTATTTCCCGACCCTGCCCTATAACGAGATGGGCAAGCTGCTGCGCCGCGAAGTGAAGGCCTTGCTGGCATCATGAGCGGCACGGGCGATCCGCTGGAACTGGTTCCCGGTGTCCGGCGGCTGCGCCCAGACGACCACTTCATGATCCTGACCGAGACCGACGCCTCGCCGATGCATGTCGGCGCGCTGATCCTGCTCGATGTGCCGCAAGGCGAACGGGCCGGGCTGACCGCGCGGTTCCGCCGCCAGCTGGAGCAGCGCCTGCCCGCCACACCGCTGCTGGTCCGCCTGATCGACGCGCCGGAGGACCATGACAGTCCGGTCTGGGCGGAGGTGGCCGCAGCCGATCTGGACAGGCATGTGGTGGAAGAGCGCGGGGGCGATCTGTTCACCGAAGTGGCGCGGCTCAATCTCCACCGGCTCGACCTGACGCGCCCGCCGTTCATGGCCCATGTCTTTCCGGATGCCGGGGCGGTCTATTTCAAGATGCACCATGCCGTGGCCGACGGAATCGGCTTTCAGGAAGTCTTGCAGCGCTTGAGTGACGCCGGTGTACCGGTTGAGCCACGCTTGTGTGATGCCCGAGTACCTGCGGTCGGGGAGTGGCGTACCCTCTCGGAAGCGCGGTTTTCCGCCGAATCCGCCGCCCGCGATGCCCAATCCGCTGCCCGCAAGGAAGCCCTCGCGGCGCTCGAATCCTACAAGGGCCTGCGCGCCGAAACCCCGGTCCTCAAAATGACCGGCCCGACCTCGGCCAGTCGCAGCTATGCCACGATCAGCCTGCCGCTCGAACCGTTCAAGGCGTCTGCCAAGGCGCTGGGGGCGACGCTCAACGACCTGTTCCTGGCCTGCGCGAGCTGGGCGCTGCGGGACTATCTGCTTGAAATAGATGACCTTCCCGAAGCGCCGCTGGTGGTCAACTCGGCCCGCTCCTACCGCCGGGCCGAACATGGCGCTTTCGGCAACCGGATCGTCGCCCAGCACCCGCACCTCGCCACCCACCTCGCCGATCCGGTCGAGCGATTGCGCGCGATCCAGGCCAGCATGGCCACCGAAATGCACCGTACTGCCCTTGACGAGGCGCTGCTTGACGCGCTGGAAAAGCCTTATGGCGCCCGCGATCGCAAAGCCTTGTTCGCAAACAGAACTTCTGGCGGCGGCCGGGTCCTTCCGGGCAATCTGACGCTGTCCAATGTGCCTGGACCGGCTGGTGAGCGGGCCTGGTGCGGCTATCGCCAGGTTCACAACTATCCGGTGCCGATCATCGGTTCCGGCCGCTTCCTCAACATCACCTCGCGGCGCAGCGGTGCCAATCTCGACATGGGGGTGATTGCCGACCCGGAAAAGATCGCCGATGTTGGCCGGGTCGCCGCGCTGTTCCGGTTGGCGGCGCGGGCCTATGCGGAATTGGCGTTATGTTTGAACGACTTGAACTTCCCCTGATGTGCGCCCCGATGAGCTTCGCTTCATCTCCTGCTCTGGCAAGAGCCTGCGTCGATGCCGGTGTCGTGGCCGGCTGGCAGGGAGGAGCGGCCACCAGCGAAGCAGAATTAACCGACTATCTGGCAGTGCTGGAAGCCCCCGGCCGGGCCCCGCCCATCGTCAATCTGTCGGCGCGGATGGCCAGCGATCCGGCCTGGCAGGATCGCCTGACCCTGCTTGAGAAAGCCCGCGTCCCACTGGTCCTGTCCAGCATCGGCGATCCGACCCCGATGGTCGAGCGGGTTCACGGCTGGGGCGGCCGGGTGATCCAGGATGTGACCACTTTGCGCCATGCCGAAAAGGCCCTGGCCGCCGGGGTTGATGGCCTCATGCTGACCTGCGCCGGGGCGGGTGGCCACACCGGCCTGCTGACCCCCTTTGCATTCGTGCCGGCAGTCAGGAGAATGTGGGACGGCCTGCTGATTGTTGCGGGCGGGATCGCCGATGCAAGGGGAATGCGCGGCGCACTGGCGCTTGGTGCGGATCTGGCCTGCATGGGCACCCGCTTCATCGCGACGCCGGAAAGCGGGGTGCGACAGGCACACCGTGACTTGATCGTTTCGGCCGGAATGGACCGGATTGTGCCGTCTGCGGCCATGAACGGGGTAGTGGCCAACTGGATCGCGGATTCGCTGGAGGCGGTCGGTCTGAATCCGGCCAGTCTGCCGGACCACAGGATTCCCATGCCGGAAGGTGTGCAAGCCTGGCGCGACATTTTCAGCGCCGGGCAGAGCGTCGGCCTGATCGACGAGGAAGGACCGGTCGCCGACCTGGTTGCGGGCTTCTCGGTCGCGTGGGAACAGCTTGGAGGGTATCCGGGCTGGCGTGAGCGACTGGCAGGGATCGAGGCGGACTGGGTTTAGCTTCCCGCGGTCAGCACGATCCGCCCGGCACTCTGCCCTGCTGCCGCATCGGACATGGCGGCGCGAAACTGTTCGAGTGGATAGGCTTTGGCAATCGCCGGTTTCAGTACGCCGGCCGCCGCCAATCGGAAGATTTCCCCCCGGTTCGCTTCGGCCCGCTCCGGTTCAAGTTCGCCGAACTGACGGATGTCGACGCCGACCAGACTGGCCCCTTTCAGCAGCGGCAGGTTGGTGCGCAAGGCGGCGATCCCGCCGGGAAAACCGATCACAAGGTGCCGTCCGCCCCAGCCCAGGCAGCGGAAGGCCGGATCGGTCGCGTCCCCGCCGACGGGATCGAACACGACATCGACCGGCCTGCCCCCATTCGCGGTCTTGATCTGGTCACGCCAGTCCTCCGCCCGGGCATCGACCGCTGCATCGGCTCCGCCGGCAAGCGCCAGCGCCCGCTTGGACTCGCTTGATGCAGAAGCGATCACCCGCGCGCCAAGGTGCCTGCCAACCTGCACAGCCGCATATCCGGTCGCACCGCCTGCGCCCAGCACCAGCAGCGTTTCGCCTGCCCGCAACTGGCCGCGATCGACCAAGGCATGCCAAGCCGTCGCATAACTGACCGGAAAAACAGCGGCTTCGATCAGGTCCATCCCGTCCGGCAGGGCGCGCACCATCCGCTGTGGCAGCACGGCTTCTTCGGCGAACAGTCCGCCCCAGCCGCTGACCGAAACACGCTGGCCGATGCGCAGTCCGTCGGCTCCTTCACCGAGTTCGGTAACAATGCCAGCGGCCTCGCTCCCGGGTACGAACGGCAGGGGTGGTTTAACCTGATAGCGCCCCTCCGCGGTCAGCACATCGACATAGCTGATCCCGGCAGCCTTGATAGCCACCCTGACCTGGCCAGCGCTCAGCGGCGCGGCAGGCAGATCCCGCAATTCGTATGCGTCAGGTGGACCAAAGACATCAGCGATTACCGCACGGGGCATCAACCCTTTCCTCCAAACTGCGCCGCGACCCGCTCGGCGAAGTCCGGGCCAACGCCGGCCGAGGCAAAAACTTCGTGCGCAAGGCCGGCCCGAAGCGGCAGGTCGGCCTGCTCGGCGTAGAGCCGCTTGTAGGCAAAAACGCTATGGCGGCTCTGCGCGGCGATAGCTGCGGCAAGTTCAGCCACCTTCGCATCCAGCGCCGCATCAGGCACGCAATGGTTGGCTAGGCCGATCCGCGCCGCTTCCGCGCCTGATACCGGCAGGCCGGTAAAGCTCATCTCGCGGGCCTTCCACTGTCCGACCCGGCGCGGCAGGCGCTGGCTCATGCCCCAGGCGGGGACCAGTGCGAATTTGCCGTGGGTATCGGCAAAGCTGGTACTTTCCGCCGCGACAATGATGTCCCCGGCCAGGGCCAGTTCCAGGCCGCCGGTAAAGCATCCGCCCTGGACCGCTACGATCACCGGTTGTCGCAACTGCGCCAGACGGGTGACGATCCCGGCCTGATAGTTGGGTCGAGGCGCCTTCGCGCCGCGTTCCTTCAGATCGTTGCCGGCACAAAACACTGACCCGGCCGCACGCAGGATCACCACGGCAACTTCTTCGCCCTCGGCTTCGATCGCTGTCAGATGCGCGTCCAGCTCCCCCCAAAGCGCCAGATTGAGCGCATTGCGCTTGTCCGGGCGGTTGAGGGTGAGCGTCGCAATCGCGCCATCCCGCTCTAACCGCACCATGGCTCCGCTCATCGCTGTCCTCCATCGACCCTCAGCAAGGCCCCGGTTGTATAGGAACTGGCCGGGCTGGCCAGCATCAAGGCGGCGGTGACGATTTCCTCAGGATGGCCGGGGCGGCCCAAGGCAACCGGTTGCCTTTCGCGCTTGGCGGGATCCCAGGCCTCGGCAATATCGGTCAGGAACGGGCCGGGGCTGATCGTGTTGACCCGGACCTTGGGCGCGTATTCGCGGCTCAGCGAGACAGTCATCGCATTGAGCGCTGCCTTGGCCGCGCCATAGGGAACCACGTTCGGCAAGGCCATCAGGGCCCCGGTGGAGCTGATGTTGATGATGCATCCGCCGGAGCCCTGGCTCATCCGGTAACCGACCTGGCTGGCGAGGCGGAAAGGGCCCTTGAAGTTGAGGTTGAGCACCGAATCGAACAGGCTTTCCGGCATTTCATGACTGGGGCAGGGCGGGCTCATCCCCGCGTTGTTTATCAGCACGTCTATTCGGCCGAATTCGCGGTACGCGGCTTCCACCAGCGCATCGCAATCGGCCCAGCGGCCGGCGTGCATCGCGAAGGGCAGCGCGCGGCGGCCCAGTGCGCGGCACACTTCGGCCACGGCTTCGCAGTTCTCCAACTTGCGGCTGGCGATGATGACGTCCGCGCCGCGCTCGGCAAAGGCCTTGACCATGCGGTAACCCAGCCCGCGGCTTCCGCCGGTAACCAGCACGACCTGGTCGGTGAAATCGAACAACGGATCCATCAGCGTGTTCCTGCCATGCGGGTTGGAATGTGTTCGCTGGGAAACAGACCGGGTGCTTCCGGTGCGCGCTTGAGCAGAGCCTTGGCGACCTGGGCCTTGTGAACCTCGGTCGGGCCGTCGGCCAGGGCCAGGCTCGGCACTCCGGCCCACCACTCGGCCAGGGGCAGTTCCAGCGTCACCCCAAGGCTGCCGTGGAGGTGGATCGCCCGCTGGACGATGTCATGATAGACGCGTGCCATCTGCACCTTGCACATCGCGATCAGTGTCCGCGGAGCGATTGGCGGAGAACGTCCGGCCTCGACCTCGTCGATCGTCCATGCAGTCTTGAGTACCAGCAGGCGGTACTGTTCGAGTTCGATCCAGCTGTCGGCAATCATTCCCTGCACGAACTGGTGCTCTGCCAGCATGCGGCCTTGCGTGCGGCGCGAATTGGCGCGTTCGACCATCATGTCCAGCGCGCGCTGGCACTTGCCGACCGTGCGCATGGCATGGTGAACGCGACCGCCACCAAGCCGGGCCTGAGCGACCTTGAAGCCCTCGCCCGGCTGGCCCAGCATGGCATCGAGGGGAACGCGCACGCGGTTATAGCGGATGTAGGCGTGGGTTCCTTCGTCGATATGGTGACTATCGCCCAGCGTCTTGACGTTACGCAGGATTTCCACCCCCGGCGTGTCGGTCGGAACAATGAACATCGACATCCTGCCATGCGGCGGGTTGTCGGGGTTGGTCACGGCCATGACGATCAGGAAAGCCGCAAAACGGGCGTTGGAGGAAAACCACTTCTCCCCTTCGATCACCCATTCATCGCCCTCCTGCCAGGCACGGCAAATGAATTCCTTGGGATCGGCCCCGGCTTGCGGCTCGGTCATCGAGAAGCACGAGACGATCTCGCCGTCCATCAGCGGCTTCAGGTACTGAGCCTTCTGATCTTCGGTTCCGAACATGGCGAGAATCTCGGCATTGCCGGTATCGGGTGCCGCCGTGCCGAAGACTGTCGGTGCCCAATAGGACCGGCCGAGCACTTCGTTCATCAGCGCGAGGCGCAACTGGCCGTAGCCCGGCCCGTCCAGATGCGCGCCCAGATGGCAGGCCCACAGGCCACGCTTTCTGACCTCTGCCTGTAGCGGTCGGATGGCGGCGCGGCTTTCGGCGTTGGCGACATCGTAGGGCGCACCGTGGCCGGGAAATCGGAAGTCCAGCGGTTCGACCTCGCGTTTGACGAAGTCGAGCATCCAGTCGAGCTGCTCCTGCACTTCGGGGTCGGTCTGGAACTGCCACATGATCGCTCTCCTCAGCCGGCCTTGCGGGCCAGCGCTTCGGCCCGCGCGAATGCGGCTCGGACCAGCTTGTCGAAAAAGATGCCAGTGGCTGCCGGCAGGATCCCTGCCGAGCTCTGCGCCACCTTGTATTCCAGGATGCAGCCGCTCTTGTAGGCGGCCAGCACGCAGTAATACTCGAAGTTGGAGAGATCCCGCCCGGTGCCGGCGGCATAATAGCGTGCCAGCTCCTGCCGGGTCGGAAAATTGGCCAGGTTGTAAAGCGTCGCCTCGCCGATCTCGTCCGGCTTTTCCTCGTCACGCAGGCGGCCGGTAAACCAGGCCAGGTCGATCAGCGGATCGCCGATGGTCGAAAGCTCCCAGTCGATCAGGGCGGTGAGCCGGGCGGGCCGGTCGAAAGCAAACAGGGCATTGGGCGTACCGACATCGCCGTGGATGATCCCGGCCCGAAAATCGTCGGGAACATTTGCGCGCAGCCAGTCTCGCGCATAGGCGAAGCCGGGCAGTTCCCGCCAGGCCGAGCCGTAGAGTTCCGGGTAGGAGCGGATCTGGCTTTCCCAGCGATCGACCTGCCGTTCGAGGAAATTGTCCGGCTTGCCAAAGCCTTCGAGGCCGACCGCGCGGTAATCGACATTGGCGAGAGCGACCAGCCCGTCCACCATGGCATAGGCAATGCCGTATTCACTGGGCGCGCGATCGAACGGCGCGCGGTGATGGATCCGCTCGTCACGAAGTTCGGCCGCCCAGCCCGCGACGCGCTCCATCACATAGAACGGCGCACCGATCACGTCCGGGTCAGCGCAGGAGGCGAAGCAGTGCGGGTGCGGTACCGGGGTGCCGTTAAGAGCGGTCAGCACCCGTGCCTCGCGCAGAACGCCCTTGTCAGACCCCGGCGGGGGAACGGCGGGCGGGCGCCGCAGCACCATGTCCGGCCCGCCGCGATTGAGCGTCAGGATCACATTCGATGTGCCGCCATGGAGCTGCTCGATCCGCAGGGGACCATTGCCGAACTGGGGGACATGCACATCGAGCCATCCGGCGAGCCGTCCGGGATCGGCCAACTCGACTGGAACGGTCACCGCGTCACCATCCGCCGGAACAGGCTGGCATCGGCCTGCCAGTCGATCCGCACCAGCCGGTGGGCAAAGCGCCAGCCGTCAACCGTTCGGATCAGTTGGTCGGAATAGGTCCCGGCGTGATCCGGGCCATGGTTCGACCAGACCGAGAAGTAGCTGCGGGCGGTGGCAGTATCCCCGTTCACTTCAATCAGTGGATTGGTAGTGTGGTGGCGCACGAAAGTTCGGCGCGGATCGGCTGTGCCGCCGGTCGACAGGGCAGCCGCGATCGCTTCCGGTCCTGTGGCGGTCGCGCCCGGAAATTCCAGTACGCCATCGGCGGCGAAGCAAGCGGCCAGTTCGGCAATCCGGCCGCGATCGCCGTTGTAGGTATAGGTTGCCAGCAGGTGGCGTATGGCATCGCGGTCTGACGCCGGATCAGCCATTGAAGTTCAGCCTCAGGCCGGGCTCGTCCCAGCGGACTTTGACCAGCAGGCCCTTGCTCGAGAGGGTAATGAAGGCATCCTGCATGTCCGCGCCGCCGAAGGCGATGTTGGTGACATAGACATCGTCGAAGTCGCGCCTCGACGTCTGGCCGCCGGGGGTGACGGTCGTGATCCCGCCTTCGAACAGGGTGGCTACGCAGACATTGCCTGCGGCCGTCACGGCGAGGCTGTCAAACCCCACCGGGCCCGGCGCGGTCGCCACCCATTCGGGTCGCTGCGCCTCGACCTGGCGGGCATAACGGTAGAGCCGGGCCTGATGGGTATCGGCGCAATAGACCGTGTTGCCATCGGGCGACAGGCCGATCCCGTTGTAGCCCGTGGCGTGGCGGTTGATGGCGGTGATCGAGGAGCCATCGGGCAGGCAGGTGAACAATCCGCTGGCGGTGCGAATGCCGTCATGGCTCTTGCCCAGATCGGTGAACCACAGGCGTCCGTCCGCATCGAACACCAGGTCGTTGGGGGCTTCGAGAGCGATCCCGTCGCACGAGTCATAGACCCGTTCGAATTTGCCGGTGGCCAAGTCTACCCGCTCGACCCGCCCTTCGCAGCCGGATCCTCTGGCGTTCTGGAACTTCTCCAGATCCAGCCCGCCATTGTTGCAGACATAGAGCGCGCCGTCCGGGCCGATTGCGGCACCGTTGGGGCCGCCGCCGATCATGCAGACCGTCTCCTTGCGCCCGTTCCAGCAGCGGGTGATCCGCCCTCCGGCCAGTTCGACCACGATGACCGAGCCGTCCCGCATAACCACCGGACCTTCCGGGAAGGCCAGACCTTCGGCGAGCACTTCCATCGCCCTCTCCTATATAACCTGGTTATCTATGTCTTGACACGGTGTGCCGCGCTGCGCAAGCCTGCGCGCGGGAGAGCAAGAATGCCAGTGCCGGATAATCATATCGTCGCGATGCCGCCGCCATTCGAGGAGCCGCCCTATCCGGCGGACGTCTTTGCCGGCCAGACTGTGCTGGTATCAGGCGGAGGGACCGGCATGGGTCTGGCCATGGCCCGAGCCTTTGCCCAGGGCGGTGCGCAGGTCGCGGTAATGGGGCGAAGCCTCGAAAAGGCGCAGGAGGGGGCGGGCAAGATCGCAACCCTGGGCGTGAGGGTCCACGCGATGAGCTGTGATGTGCGCCTGCCCGATCAGGTCGCCGCCGCGTTCGACGAGGCCGAGGCTGTGCTTGGTCCGGTGACTCTGCTGGCCAACAATGCCGGAGCGAACTTCCCGGTTCTGGCTGAGGACATCTCGGTCAATGCCTGGAACGCCGTGACGCGCATCGCGATCGACGGAACCTTTCTGTGTTCCACGGAATTTGCCCGCCGGCTGATCGCACGGGGGCAGGGCGGTGTTGTCGTCAACAATTCTGCCCAGTACATCTGGACCGGTTTTCCAGGGGATGCCCATTCGGCAGCCGCCAAGACTGCGCAGGCGACCATGACAAAGAAGATGGCGCGCGAATGGGCGCCCCACGGGATCCGGGTCAATGCGATTGCTGCGGGGTTCTTCCCTCATGAAACCTCCACCGCCGGACGGCGCGAGGGCCGCACGGAAGTGTTGCAGAACATGATCCCCGCGGGTCGGACCGGCTCGATCCATGAATTTGGATGGCTATCCGCCATGACCTGCACGCCGTTCTTTGCGGCGCTGACCGGGCAGGTGATCCTGCAGGATGGCGGGGAAAGCCTGCGCCGGTCGTTGATGATGCCGGACTATGTCCCGCCTCGCGAACGGGAGGAAGGCCCGTGGGGGTGGCGCTGATGGGTTGGTTGGCCGGAAAGACCGTACGTCTGGTCGGGGAGAGCGCGGCGATTGCTGCCGCCCTGAAGGCGCAAGGGGCGGCGCTTGTGGCCGAGGGCGATTGCGATGTGCTGATCCATGTTGCTGCGCCGCAGCCGGCAAGGCCGGTTCACGAACTCAGCCATGCCGAATGGCGTGCGGCACTTGATGCCGGCCTGGACCAGCGCTTCCTTCAGGCCCGCGATTTTGCTGCCGCCCGGCGCTCTGCTGGCAAGGGTGGTGCCGTTGTCTATGTCGGCGCGCCCGAACAGGCGCTTGGCAGCGATCAGGCTGCTGCGGCCGGGGCGCTGATCAATCTGACCAAGACACTTGGGGTCGAATGGGCGCGCGACGGGATCAGGGTCAACTCCGTGCTGACTTTCGATCAGGGCGAAACGCTGGGCGATCTCGTCGCTTACCTCGCCAGCGATTATGCCGCCTATGTCACCGGCGCAGTCATGGGCGTGGGGCTGGACGATGGCTGACCCGCTCGATGCCAGGCTCGATCTGAACCTGCGGGTGGCCGATCTGGAGGCCTCGATTGCCTGGTATTCCCGTGTGTTCGGCACGGAACCGATCTATCGCGGGGTAGACCGCAGCAAGGGCGGCAAAAGCGTCTCCATGGCCTGCTTTCGTCTTGGCGGGGTCAAGCTGTGGCTGCTGCCCGCGGCCGGGACTGAACAGGGCAGGCAGCGGATCGGGGTGGCGTTGATGACCCGGCAGCCGCTGGCCCCTTTGCGGGCCGAACTGGCCTCGCGTGGTGCGATGTTCGATGACGCCGAAGTCTCCGGATTTCCGGTCGAGCCCGACGGGGTGCGGCGCGGCCAGGATGCCGAGTTCTTCTATCTGCTCGATCCCGATGGCCACCGGATCGAATATTGCCGGACTTTCCCGGCGGAAGGGCAAACTGCATGAGCCTGACGATATCCCTGACCGGGCAGGCGGCGTTAGTCACCGGCGGTGGCGGCGGGATCGGCCGGGCAATTGCCCTTCGGCTAGCCGAAGCCGGCGCCGACATTGCCCTGTTCGAGATTGTCCCGGAACGGGCCGAGGAGACCGCCACCCGGATCCGGGAACTGGGCCGCCGGGCGCTGCCGATAGTCGGCGATGTCATGGATGCCGATGCCTTGCGCGCAGGAATTGCCGCAGCCGATGCCGAGTTCGGAAGGCTCGATATCCTCGTCAACAATGCCGGCGGAACGGCGGCCCGGCCCTTCCTTGAGCAGAGCGAGCGAAGCTGGCGGCGGCACATCGACATTAACCTGGTCTCGATGCTTGCCGCGACTCATGCGGCTGCTCCGGTGATGATCCGCGAAGGACGCGGCGGGGCGATCCTCAACATCGCCTCGATCGAGGCTGAGCGGGCCGCCCCCAACTTTGCGGTCTATGCCGCCTGCAAGGCCGGAATGGCCAGCTTTACCAAATCGATGGCAGTGGAGCTCTCCGGTCACGGCATCCGGGTCAACTGCCTCGCACCGGATCACACGGTCACACCGGGCAATCAGGGCAATCGCAGCGGGCCGGTCGATCCTTCCACCTGGCGGCAGCGCAGCGAGGATGAGGTTGACGCGATGAACCGTCTGATCCCGCTGGGGCGCGAGGGGATCGATCAGGAATGCGGCGATGCTGCTGTTTTCCTTTGCTCTTCGCTCGCCAGCTATGTAACGGGGGTGGTGTTGCCAGTCGATGGCGGTACCTGGGCCGCCGGTGGCTGGGTGCGGGGCCGGAACGGCAAGTGGACCTTGAACGAAGGTCTCTCGTTCGGTGGATAAAAACTCTCCCCATCCTTGAAACCGCTTTAGTTATAAAACCAAGTTTACTATCTATCCGCGATTGGACTCCTTCGGTCCAGGGAAGGATGGGGCGAATGCTGCTTGGTTCGATTGACGATATCGTCGGTGCGCAGACGCGCATCCACGTGCCCAAGACCAGCGAGATCGTGGCCGACAAGATCCGCGCCCAGATCGTGCGCGGGGAACTGAACGAGGGTGACACCCTGCCGCCCGAAGGCCAGTTGATGGACAGCCTCGGCATTTCCCGACCGACCCTGCGTGAGGCCTTCCGTATCCTTGAGGCTGAAGGGCTGATCAGTGTGGTACGTGGTTCGCGGACCGGGGCCAAGGTGCACAAACCCTCGGTCGACCTCGTCTCGCGCTATGCCGGCTATGTCCTCGAATCCCAGCAGACCACTATTGCCGACCTCTATCAGGCGCGGCTGGCGATCGAGCCGTCGGTGGTGCGCTGGCTGGCGACCGACAAGGGCGGCGGGGCGATCCCCAAGCTGCGCAACCTCCTGGCCGAAATGGAGCGCCTACTGGAGGACGACCATCACGAGGAATTCATCGCCAAGGTGGAAGTTTTCCACCAGGCGCTGGTCGCGGCAACCGGCCTCAAGACGATCACGTTCCTGAGCCGGATGCTGCTCAACCTGGCCGGCAAGCACCAGCTGGAGTTCCAGCGCCGTCATCCCCGGCCCAAGGAAGCCCGCCAGAAAAGCCATCGGGCCGGCCTCCGGTCATACCAGAAGGTGGTCGACCTGATCGAGGCGGGCGAAGTGGAGGCCGCCGTGTCGCACTGGCGGCTGCACCTGACCAACGCCAATGCCGCCTGGACCAGCGAGGGCGAAGGCGGGCGGATCGTGGATTCGCTCGGCAGCGTCTAGTCCCGCACCAGCAGCATCGCCCCGGCCAGCGGTCCGCCGGCGGTGGAAGTGGCGCAGACCTGCGGACTGCCCTGCACCTGCCGCGCTCCGCCCCGGCCCCAAAGCTGGGTGCAGGCCTCGTGCACCGCGCCATAGGCGTGGAGCCGCCCGGCCGACAGCGCCCCGCCGCCGGTATTGACCGGCAGGTCCCCCTCCAGTGCAATCCGCCGGCCGCCCTCGATGAAGTCTTTGGCTCCGTAGCGGTCGCAAAAACCGAAGTTTTCCAGCCAGTTGAGCGTGTGGTAGGTAAATCCGTCGTAAAGCTGCGCGATGTCGACATCGACCGGCTTCAGGTCGGTCCGGCTCCACAGCATTTCCGCCACTTTCGGCTGGGCCTGGGTGTCGAGCGCGTCGAGCTGGGTCCAGGAGTTGCGGTACTGCATCGACGATCCGATCGCCTCGATCCGAACTGGCGGATTGCGCAGGGTCCGGGCAACGTCGATCCGCGAAACGATGATCGCCACCGCTCCGTCGCAAGGAACGTCGCAATCATAGAGCCTTAGCGGAGTCGCGATCAGCGGGGAGGCGAGGTAATCGTCGAGCGTGATCGGGGTGCGATAGACCGCCTTCGGATTGAGCGCGGCGTTGCGGCGCTGGTTGATCGGGATCTGGGCGACCTGTTCGGGCCGGATTCCGCTGTTATGGACATAGAGGTTGAAGAACAGCGCCTGCTGCAGGGCGGCGGCGTAGGTGTAGTAGGGGGCGTACCACGCGAAAGGGCCGGCCTGCCGCTCACCGGGGCGGAGCAGGGAGTTGGCAAAGGCGGTCTTGCGCGCCGTGGCTTCGTACATTGATCGGAAAATCAGCACGTTGCGGCACAAGCCGGCAGCGATGGCGCCGATTGCGTTGAATACCGCACCGTACTGCCCCGGCGCTTCGCCGCCCCCGGCGTACCAGTTGACTTTGAGCCGCAAGGCATCCTGCAACGATGCGCAGCCGACCGGCGAAAAACCTGATCCATCGGCACGTTCGCCCGGCCAGGTGGCGATTCCGTCGATCTCGGCGCGGGTCAGGCCGGCATCCGCGATCGCTTCCAGCGCGGCATCGACGGTCAGGGCGAGAGCAGACTTGCTTGCTCCGCGCGAGACGTCGGACATCCCGATCCCGGTGATTGCCGTGTCCTTTTCGGCATGGCGGGTCATGCGGCGCTCCGTGCCGGGCGAAACTGCGGAATCCAGAGGTCTTCGGCCGGTTCGAACCACACCTCGACCGCCATCCCGAAGGTCACTTCGGCCGGATCGCAGTGGGTGATGTTGGCCACCAGCCGCACTTCCGGGGCTTCTTCGAGTGCGACCAGGGCGAGGACATAGGGCACCGGCAGGCCCGGTACCCACTGCTTGTGGTTCACCGTGAAAGTCACGACGGTCCCGCGGCCCGAAACGGCCTGCGGCGATACTTCAACCGTATCACAAGCGGGACAAAAGGGTACGGGCGGGTGTACATAAGCGTGACACGAATGGCACTTGAAGATGGCCAGGACCCCGTCCCGGCCCCGGGTCCAGTATGCCCGGTTGTCCGGATCGATCGCCGGCAGGGTGCGCGACGGCGGTGCCGGCTGGGTCATGTCCCCTCTCCCTTGTCCCACTTGTATAACCAGGTTGACGATAAACCATTGCGCCGGGGGCGTCCATTCGATAAATTGACACATCATCAATTATTGAGTCGCAGGCCCGGGCGGGTCGCGGCCGGCACCCGGGGGACGTGCGATGCAGATGGAAGACATGGTGATCATCAGCGTGGACGATCACGCGATCGAACCGCCCGAGGCTTTCATCCGCCATTACCCGGAAGGAAAGAAGGACCAGGCCCCGCGCATCGTTCATGAGAACGGCAAGGACATCTGGCAGTGGAACGGGGCGCGCTTCCCCACGATCGGCCTCAATGCCGTGGTCGGCCGCCCGCGCAGCGAGTACGGGATGGAGCCGACCACTTTCGAACAGCTCCGCCCCGGCACCTATGACCCGAAGCTGCGGGTCGATGACATGAACGCCAACGGCGTGCTTGCCAGCCTCAATTTCCCGACCATGCCCAGCTTTGCCGGCGGGGTGTTTGTCGGTATGGCGCAAAAGGACCCGGCCGCATCGCTGCTGGCGGTAAGGGCATGGAATGACTGGCACGTGCAGGAATGGTGCGCCACCGCTCCGGGCCGGTTCATCCCGATGTGCCTGATCCCGGCCTGGGACATGGACGAGACGCTGAAGGAACTGAAGCGGATGAGCGACCTTGGCGTCCATGCCGTGTCGTTCTCCGACAATCCCTCCAACATTGGCCTGCCCAGCATCCACAACGAATACTGGGAACCGTTCTGGAAGGCCTGTTCGGATTACAAGATCGTGATCAACTGCCACATCGGCACCGGCGCGCGGGCCATGCATCCCAGCCCGGAAAGCCCGATCGACGCGTGGATCACCGCCATGCCGATCTCGATCGCCAATTCGGCCGCCGACTGGACTTTCGCCAGCTTCTGGAAACGCTATCCGGACCTGCGCATGGCCCTGTCCGAAGGCGGGATCGGCTGGGTTCCCTATTTCCTGGAGCGGGCCGACTTCACCTATGAACACCACCACGAATGGACCTTCAGCGACTTTGCCGGAGAACGCCCGTCCGACGTGTTCAAGCGCCACATCATCAGCTGCTTCATCGATGACCAGTTCGGGGTGAAGAACCTCGATTACATGAATGCCGACATGGTCGCCTATGAATGCGACTATCCGCATTCCGACACGGTCTGGCCGAATGTGCCGGAATACCTGTGGGCCTCGGTCAACGGGCTGGATCCCAAGGTGATCGACAAGATCACCCATGAAAACGTGATCCGCGAATACAGCTTCGATGCCTTCGGCCTCAACGGCGGCAAGGCCAATTGCACGGTCGGCCACCTGCGCGAACTGGGCAAGGACGTGGACGTTTCCCCGCGTCACAACCTGGGCGGGCTGAAGACCGAGAGCATGGATGCCATCGGCAAGGCGCGCCGCCCGGTCACCTCTGGCGATATCGAACGGATGTTCGCCTCGGCATGAGCGCCCTGGCCGACTGGCAGGTTGATGAGCCCGCCCCCGCCCACGTCCCAGCCGACCGGGTCGTCGATATCCGCTTTGCGATGGGCCAGCGGCCCAACGATCGGCTCGATCCCTATTTCGAGACCGATGCCTTGCGTGCGCCCGGCGTGCCGCGGCTGCTCTACAGCCCCTATCCCTTCGGTGACAAATCGAAGGGGACCTGGTGCGTTTCCCATTACGAGGACATCCGCCGGGTTTACGAGGACAACGATCATTTCAGCACCCAGGGCGTGGCCCAGTTCCAGCTGTTGGCCGGGGAGACGTTCCCCTCGATCCCGTTGGGGATCGATCCGCCGCAGCACGGCAAGTACCGCCGCTTCCTGAACGGCCATTTCACCCCGGTGGCGCTGAAAAAGCTGGAACCGCAGGTGCGGGCCATGGCGGTGGAGATGATCGAGGACTTTGCCGGGCGCGGCGAGGTCGACATCGCCTATGACTTTGGCCGGGTCTATCCGGTGCGGGTGTTCCTCGACCTGATGGGTCTGCCGTTCGCCATGTTCGAGCAGTTCCTGGCCTGGGAATGGGAAATCCTCCATTCGCGCGATCACCAGCGGATGGGCAATGCGGTGCGGCAGGTGATTGCCTACCTGCGCGAATTCATCGCCGAAAAGCAGGCCCGGCCGGATGACCGGCTGGGCAGCTATATCGCCAATGGCCAGATCGACGGCCACCCGCTGGAACCAGACGAAGTGATCGGGATGACCTGGTTCCTGTGGCTGGGCGGGCTGGATACGGTGGCATCCACCATCAGCCAGATGTTCCGCCGGATGGCGCTCGATCAGGACCTGCAGGCGCGCCTGCGGGCCGAGCCGGAGCTGCGCAACAGCGCGGTGGAGGAATTCCTGCGGACCCAGCCGCTGGTCAATTCGTTCCGGCTGGTGAAGCAGGATCTGGACTGGGACGGAGTGACGCTGAAAGCCGGCGATTACATCACCTGCCTCAATTCCTCGGGCAATTTCGATCCGGCCCAGTTCCCCGATCCGCGCACCTTCGATCCGGCGCGCAGCCCCAATCGGCACTATACCTTCGTCGGCGGCGTCCACCTGTGCCTGGGTGCGCATCTGGCGCGGCGGGAACTGCGGATCCTGCTCGATGAATTCTTCCAGCGGGTGCCGCAGTTCCGAGCGAAGCCCGGCGCCGACACCACCGTGACCCCCGGCCTGCTTTCGATCCGCAACCTGCCGATCGTCTGGCAAGTGAACTGAGGACCCGACCATGACTTTCCTGAAGCACCCGGACTGCCTCTACATCGGCGGGGAATGGCAACCGGCCCCGGCCCGCGAGGCGGTGATCAACCCGGCCGATGAAAGCCTGTTGATCGAGGCCCCGGTCGGCAGCGCGGCCCAGGTCGAGGCGGCGATTGCCGCGGCGCGCCATGCCTTCGATCACGGCGACTGGCCGCGCCTGCCGGTGGCCCAACGCCAGGCCGCGATGCACCGCTTCCTCGATTGCATCGAGGCGCGGCGCGAGGAAATCGTGCGGATGATCGTGGCCGAGGCCGGCGCCACCCAGATGCTGGCCGGGTTCCTGCAATACGGCATCCCGATGAAGCACGCCCGCCGCACGGTCGAAGTGGCGAGCCGCCCGGCAGTGACCCCGCTGCCGCTGGAACTGACCCCCAATGCCGCCGGCACCACCACGCTGGGCACCGGGGTGGTCGTGCGCGAGCCGGTGGGCGTGGTCGCGGCGATTTCGCCCTACAACTTCCCGTTCTTCCTCAATGTCGGCAAGGTCGTGCCGGCGCTGGTGGTGGGCTGCACCGTGGTGCTGAAGCCTTCGCCCTATACCCCGATGGAAGCCCTGATCCTGGGCGAGATTGCCGACGCGGCGGGCCTGCCCAAGGGCGTGCTGAGCATTGTCACCGGCGATATCGAGGCGGGGCAAATCCTGACCAGCGATCCGCGGGTGGACCTTGTCCACTTCACCGGATCGGACAAGGTCGGCGCGATGATCCAGGCCCAGGGCGCACCGACGCTGAAGCGGATCGTGATGGAACTGGGCGGCAAGTCGGCCCTGATCGTGCGTCCCGATGCCGATCTGCAGCAGGCGGCCATGGCTGGCCTTGGCGGCTTTACCGTCCACTGCGGGCAGGGCTGCGCGCTGACGACCCGGCATCTGGTGCACAATTCGGTCCGCCCGCAGTTCGTCGAGATGCTGAAAGGGATGCTGGCCCATGTCAAGATCGGCAATCCGGCCGACCCCACGGTTTCCTATGGCCCGCTGATCCGCGAAGTGGCGCGGGCGCGGACCGAGCAATACGTGCAGATCGCGCAGGATGAAGGCGCCACGCTGGTCGCGGGCGGCAGAAGGCCGGACGGGCTGGACAAGGGCTTCTTCTTTGAACCAACCCTGTTCGACAATGTCCGCAACGACAGCCGCCTGGCGCAGGAAGAGGTCTTCGGCCCAATCGGCGCGGTAATCGGCTATGACGATGACGAGGAAGCGATCGCGCTGGCCAATGCCAGCGATTTCGGCCTGGCCGGGGCGATCTATTCGGCCGATGCCGGCAAGGCTTATGAAATGGCGCTGCGGATCCGCACCGGTGGGGTTTCGATCAACGGCGGGGCCGGGACCATGCTGTCCGATGCGCCGTTCGGCGGGATCAAGCGGTCCGGCTATGGCCGCGAATATGGCGAGGATGGCCTCAACGAATTCACCTATCAGAAGGTGATCAGCTTCAGTGCGCGATAAGGGGGAGGACCGGGCATGACCCAGGTGATGAAGGGCATCCGGATGCTGGAAGTGGCGCAGTTCACTTTCGTGCCGGCGGCGGGCGCGGTCCTGACCGATTGGGGTGCCGACGTGATCAAGATCGAGCATCCGGTGCGCGGCGATGCCCAACGCGGGATCAAGGAATTGCAGCGCTTTGCCGTGGACCAGCGCCGCAACGCGCTGATGCAGCATCCCAACCGGGGCAAGCGCAGCGTCGGGATCGATATCTCGACGCCCGAAGGCCAGGAACTGATCTATGAGATCGCCAAGACCTGCGACATTTTCCTGACCAATTACCTGCCCAGCGCCCGGCAGAAACTGAAGATCGACCTGGAACACATCCGGGCCGCCAATCCGGACATCATCTACGTTCGCGGATCGGCCTTCGGCGAAAAGGGGCCGGAGCGCGACAAGGGCGGGTTCGATTCGACCGCCTTCTGGGCGCGTGGCGGCTCGGCCGTGCTGGTGACCCCGCGCGAGCTGGAAGGGCCGCTGACCCAGCCGGGGCCGGCCTATGGCGATACGATCGGCGGCATGAACATCGCCGGCGGGATCGCCGCCGCGCTGTTCCACCGTGAACGTACCGGCGAGGCGACCGAGGTGGACGTTTCGCTGCTGTCCTCGGGCATCTGGGCCACGGCCTGCTCGGTCGACGTCTGCATGGAAATGCAGGTCGATCCCTTTGCCAACGCTCTGCCGGGCAAGACGGTGGTCGGCTCCAACCCGTTCATGGGCGTGTTCAAGACCAGCGACGGGGGCTATATCAACCTGACGGTTCTGTCGCCCTCGCAGCTGATCGCCGATACCTTCGCCCACCTCGACATTCCCGAATGCGCCGAGGATCCGCGCTTTGCGACGATCGAGAAGCTGAACGAGAACTCGGAAGCCGCGTACCTGCTGATCCGCGCCGCGTTCCTGAAGCAGCCCTTCGCCTACTGGTTGCAGCGGCTGAAGACGATGAAGGGCCAGTGGGCCGCCTACCAGTCGCCGCTCGATGTCGAGCAGGACGAACAGGTCCAGGCCAACGGCTGGATCTTCGAAGTCGAAAGCGCCGATGGCGGCAAGCCGATCAAGCTGGTTTCCAACCCAGTCCAGTTCAACCAGCAACCTGTCAGCAATACCCGCGCGCCAGAGGCAAGCGAACATACCGAGCTGTTCCTGATGGAGCTCGGCCTTGAATGGGACCGGATCGAGGACCTGAAGGCCAAGGGGGCGATTGCCTGACGGGCCGGTTTGCCCGAAGAAGCGGGAGATGCCGCCCGATCCATCCGACCTGCTGGAGGCAGATGCCTTCTCGCCGCTGAGCGGATCGCCGCTGGTGCTGCTGGCGCCGGGGGATCCGGTGCCGGCGGGGGCATTGGCTGTGCTGGTTGACCGGGAAGGAGTGCTGCCGCCGGTCGATCCGGCCTGCTACGATGTGCTGGTGACGACCCGCGCCGCTCCGCCGGCGCCGTGGGTGGGCGTTCCGCCCGAGCGGCTGGAAGCGCAGCTGGCCGCCGTGTGCCAGACCGCCGCGCACAGCCCGATTGCCACGGCCATGCTCGCCCGGTTGCTGCGGCTGGGTGAAGGGCTGGCGTTCGATACGGCGCTCGAACTGGAATCGCTGGCCTATTCGGCCCTGCTTGGCGGCGGGGAATTCGATCGCTGGCTGGCCGGGGCAGAGCGCAAGTCCAGCGGGGAGCAGTCCCTGCCGCCGGTGCGCTATGACCGCGATGGCGACGCCGTCACCCTGACGCTTGCCTCGCCCGGCAACCGCAATGCGATGACCGCGGCGATGCGCGATGCGCTGTGGGAAGCGCTGGCCAATGTGCTTGAGGATCCCAGCCTGCCCGGCCTGACCCTCAGGGCCGAGGGCCGCTGTTTCTCGACCGGCGGCGACCTGGCCGAATTCGGCAGCGCCCGCGATCTTGCGGCTGCCCACGTGATCCGCACCCGGCGGTCCTGCGCGGGGTTGCTCCACCGGCTGGAAGGCCGCGCCACGGTCCGCCTGCACGGGGCCTGCATCGGTTCGGGGATCGAGGTCCCCGCCGCCGCCGCGCGCCGGATCGCCGCGCCGGACCTGGTGGTGCAATTGCCGGAATTGCGGATGGGCCTGATCCCCGGTGCGGGCGGCACAGTCACGCTGGCCCGCGCGGTGGGGCGGCACCGGTTGCTGTGGTGCGCGCTCGGCGCGTTCCGGATCGGCGCGGCGCAAGCGCTGGACTGGGGCCTGATCCACGCGATCGAGCTATGATGGATGCGCTCCATGCCGCGCTCGAACCGCGCCTCGCCGGGCTTGGGCTGACCCCGCGGCAGTTGCTGGAGCGCGATGCGCCGGGCGGACTGGCGCAGCCGGGCCTTACTTCGGCCAACCGCCATTGCCACCTGCTGCGCTGCGCCGACGGCTGGCTGGCGCTGAACCTGGCGCGCGAGGACGACCAAGACTTGATCCCCGCCCTGTGCGAGGGCGGAGCAGATCTGGCCGCCTATGCCGCCGGCCAGAACGCGGCCGCGCTGCTGGGCCGGGCGATCGAACTGCAATTGCCGGCTGCCCTGCCGGGAGAAAGCGCGGCGCTGCCCTTGGCCCCGCTGGAGATGGCCCGTGTGCCCGAACTGGTGGTGGACCTTTCCGCGCTGTGGGCCGGGCCGCTTTGCGCCGCCCTGCTGGCGCGGGCCGGGGCGCGGGTGGTACGGATCGAGAGCCTTGGCCGCCCCGATCCGACCGCGCAGGGCTCGCCCCGGCTCGATGCCCTGCTGAGCGGCGGCAAGGAGCGCCTGCCGCTCGATCTGCGGACCGATCCGGGTCGCGCCGCGCTGCACGACCTGCTGGCCCGCGCCGATGTGCTGGTCACTTCCGCCCGGCCTGCCGCGCTGGCCCGGCTGGGGCTGGATCCTGCGCATTTCCCGCACCTGACCTGGGCGGCGATCACCGCCCACGGCTTTACCGGGCCGGGGGCGCTGCGGGTCGGTTTCGGGGACGATTGCGCCGTGGCTGGCGGGCTGCTGCACTGGCAGAATGGCCAGCCGCGCTTCATGGGCGATGCCCTGGCCGATCCGCTGACCGGGCTGGAAGCCGCCCGCGCGGTACTGGCTGGGCAGCGCGGACTGATCGACCTGGCGATGGCCCGGATCGCCGCCAGTTACGCAAAGATACTAAAGTTCAAGTTCGGTTGAGAAGCATCGCGCCGGCGATGAATCCGCCGCCCATCCCGCAGACGCCGGTGCTGGCCCCCGGGACCTGCCGGGCTCCGGCCTCGCCCCACAGTTGCAGGCAAACCTCGTGCAACAGGCCGAAACCGTGGAGCCGCCCGCCGGACAGTTGTCCGCCCCCGGTGTTGACCGGAAAGCGTCCGCCAGGGGCGATGTTGCCCTCGGCGATGAAGTCCTTTGCTTCGCCATGGCCGCAAAAGCCTAGAGCTTCGAGCCATAGCGGCACGAAGATTGAAAACCCGTCATAGAGCCCCAGCACGTCGACATCGGCCGGCTTCAGGCTGGTCCTGGCCCACAGGTCGGCTCCGGCATCGTGGGCGCCCATGGTGGTCAGGTCAGCGCGCTGGTCCCAGGTTTCGGGCGATTGCAGCGCCGATCCCATCGCCTCGATCGACAGCGGCGGCAGGCGGCAATCGCGCGCGGCATCGGCAGCGGAGACGATCACCACGGCCGCACCATCGATCGGAATGTCGCAATCGAACAGGCCGAGCGGGGACGAGATCATCCGCGCGGCGAGGTAGTCCTCCATGGTCAGCGGCTTTTGCATCACCGCCATGGGGTTCATCTGCGCGAACTGCCGCTCGGCCACCGCGACCATGCCGAGGTGTTCGCGGGTCATGCCGAATTCGTGGAAATAGCGGTTGGCGATCCACCCGGCCCAGTTCGAAGCCGACATCGCCCCGACCGGAACCAGCCAGCTCAGCCAGCCGCCGATCTGGGCCTTGCCCGCCCCGGCAATGCTGGCGCGGCGGCCCGCGCTTTGCGAGGAGCTTTCGGTCAGGGCGCGAAAGCACAGGACGTGACGAGCCTGCCCGGTCATCACCGCCATGGCCGCGACCATGATCGGGGCCATCTGGGCCGGACCATCGGGCACGGCGCTGTGCCAGCGGGTCTTGAGGCCCAGCGCGCCGCGCACTTCGCCGGTGCCGAGCGGCGACATGCCGGGGCTGTTATCGGCCTTGCCGGGATAGGTTGCGATCCCATCGATATCGGCGCGGGTCAGGCCGGCCCGGGCCAGCGCCCGGTCGGCCGCTTCGGCCAGGTGCAGCATGGCCGGCCGGCCGGTGTTGCGGCCGATGTCGGACATGCCGACCCCGGTGATCGCGGCGCGGGGCGGGGCGCTCATGCCGCCTGCTCCGTCGGCTTCCACAGCGGCAGCCAGACATCGCCGCTGGCCTCGAAGGCGATGGTCATGGCCTGGCCGATCCGCACGGTGTCCGGATCGTCGGTCAGGACCGGGGCGGTCACCCGTACGCCGGGGGCATCGTTCAGATCGACCACGGCAATGGCAAAGGGCACTTTCATGTCGGGCAGCCATGGCTGGTGGTTGACCGTGAAGCTGTAGACCGTGCCGGTTCCGGCCACGGCGCGCGGCGTGACCGCCTGTGACTGGCAGGCCGGGCAGAGCAGTTGCGGGGGATGGACGGCCTTGCTGCAATCCCCGCAAAAGGCGATCATCAGTTCGCCGCGCTCACCGCCGGTCCAGAAGGCGGTGTTCTCTGGCGTCAGTTCGGGCAAGGGCCGCACGCTGGTTCTCTCCCCCCATCGGCCGATGCGGCCACGGATTTATTGACGGTATGTCAATTATGGTGGCGGCTGGCAAGCACTTCGGGCTTGCAACCTGTATAACCAGGTTTACTATCACGCCAAACGAAATGCGAGAGGACGACAGATGAGCAATCCGGCCGATGACCCCTATGCCTTCAAGCCCGAGGACGATTGCTATCACCAGTTGTCCGACGACCCGTACGAGACGGAGACCAACTGGTGGTCGTGGAACGTGCCGGAGCGCAAGATCGGCGGCTGGATCCACACGCCCTATTATCCCAACCGCAAGACGGTGACCTGGCGGATCTTCTGCTGGGATGCGCGCGGATACGATCCGGCCCGGATGGCCTATTACAAGAAGGTGGAAGAAGCGCCGATGCCGGACAATCCGGACCTGCGCGACATCACTTTCCCCGGCGGCGGCTACAGCCTGAAGATGCTGGAGCCGGGGATGAAGTACCACCTGCAGTACGAGGACAAGGAGCGGGATTTCGCGCTGGATTTCATCCACACCGGGGCGCATCCCCCGCGCCGGTTCGAACCGGGCGAACCGCCGTTCATCAATACCCCGCACTATGACCAGCTGGGCCACATCACCGGCACGCTGCGGCTGGACGGGGAAGATATCACGCTCGATTGCTGGTCGGTCCGCGACCGCACCTGGGGGCCGCGCGGCGGGCCCTATGCGCAAAGCCGCAAGCAGAACTACGCCAGCGATCTGGACCGGGTGAAGGACCCCGGCGGCCCGCGCTGGCGCGAGATCGAGCGCGAACGCGGCCGCGGCCGGATCCAGTACATCTTCGGCCATGCCGACGGCAGCAGCGGCTTCCTCGGCTTCGTCCGCTCGCAGGATGGCACGGCCGACGGCTGGAGCCCGATGAACGGCGGTTACCTGCTGCGCGACGGGGTCTATGGCAATCTCGATGCCTCGAAAAGCCGGATGCGCACTTTCCGCGATCCGGAAACCGGCTGGTCCAGTTACATGCAGGTCGAACTGACCGACCAGCTGGGCCGGACCATGACGATCGAGGGCTTTTCGGTCAGCCGGATGAGCGAGGCCGGGTACGGCACCAACCAGCTCATGCGCTGGGACTTCGACGGCAAGATCGGCTGGGGCGAGGACCAGGACGTGTGGAACCCGAAGCACTTCACCCGGATGCTCCACGCGCTCAGGGCGACGCGGTAGGCAATCTCGACTGACTTGGGGGCGACAGGCAATGTCCGGTTCGGCGGCCAGGGTTGCGGTGATCACCGGGGGAGGGCGAGGCTTCGGCAAGGCCTTCGGCCATGCCTTTGCCGGCGAAGGAATGCTGGTCGTCCAGGTCGATATCGACCTTGCTGCGGCAGAAGCGGCCGCGGCGGAGATCGGCCCGAATGCAAGAGCGATGCAAGGTGACGTTGCCGACGAGCCAGCAATGCACGCCCTGATGCGGACAATCGCCGAGGAGCATGGCGGAATCGATCTGCTGATCAACAACGCCGGAATCCATTCGGCCGAGGCAAATCTGCCGATCGGCGTGCTGGGGACGGCCCGCACCCGCCAGATGTTTGACGTGAACGTGTGGGGAGTGATCCATTGCACCCTTGCGGCGCGGCCCTTCATGCAAGGGCGCAAGGGCGCGTCGATCATCAACATCTCTTCCATGGCCGCCTATGGCTCGCAGATGGCCTATGGCGTCACGAAACTGGCGGTGCGGGGGCTGACCGCCTCGTTTGCTCATGAGCTGGGCGGCGAGGGGATCCGGGTCAACGCCATTGCGCCGGGACTCATCCTCACCGAGACGATCAAGGCCGAACTGCCGGAAGACGTCCGCAGCCGGGTCAAGGCCATGCAGATCGTCAAGCGCGATGGGGCAGAGGAGGACGTGGTTGGTGCGGCTTTGTGGCTGGCTTCGCCCGCCGCCAGCTTTGTGACGGGCGAGACGATCCGGGTCAGCGGCGGCGCGACCCTTCAGGTCTGAGGATTCGCCGGGGCATCGCCTGCTGTCTTGCGCCCAGGAAGCAGCAGCGCGACCAGCGTGGCTCCGGCGGTCAGCACCACGATCAGCGTCACGGCCCACTGGTAGGCCTGCGGCGAGGGATAGCGTTCCGCGCCGCGGGTCACGCTTTCCAGCGCCAGCACCGTGGTGACCAGCTGCGAGCCGACCCCCATGAACAGGGCGCGGATCACGCCGAGCATGCCGGTGACTTCGCTGGTCCGCTCGGGCGGGGCTTCGGCGGCGATGATCGTGGGCGCGACGGCGAACAGCATGGTCGTGCCGAAGGAGATCACGATCAGTTCGGCCACGATCACCGCCACGCTGCTGGTATCGATCAAGACCAGCACCCAGCCCAGCGTGGTGATCACGCCGCCGGCCACCATCGCGGTGCGTCCACCGCCGCGCCCGGTCAGCCAGCCGCTGAACGGCCCGGCCAGCACCGAAGTGAGATTGGACGGCAGCTTGACCAGTCCGGCCGCCGTTGCGCTCAGGCCCAGGCCCAGCCCGGTCCAGACCGGGGCCTGCAGCAGCAGCGAGAAGAACACGGTGATCTGCAGCGTCCCCATCGCCACCAGTACGCTGGCCGCGCAGACCACCGCGATCGGGCGGTTGGACAGGGTGCGCACATCGATCAGCGGATTGGCACTGGTCAGCGCGCGCCGCCACCACAGCAGGCACAGCGCCGCGCCGCCGACCAGCAGGGCGAGCGCCAGAGGATCGGCCCAGCCCCAGGCCTTGCCGCCGGTCAGGTAGAGCAGAACCAGGGTGATGCCCGGTGCGAACAGCACGCCCGACCACCAGTCCACCGGCGCGCGCAGCGCAGCGCGGGGCGAGGGCGGCACCAGTGCGCGAACGAGTACCAGCGAGATCAGGCAGAAAGCCGCGCTGGCCAGGAAGATGCCGTGCCAGCTGGCCAGATCGACGATCACCCCGCCCAGCACGAGGCCCATGGCGGTGCCAATCGAGGCACCGGAAATCATCAGCCCGATCCCGGTCGGCACGCGCTCTGGCGGCAGGTTCTGCCGCACCAGGCCGATCACCAGGGGCAGGATCGTGGCGGTCACCCCTTGCAGGATCCGGCCCGCGAGGACCAGTTCATAGCGCGAGCTGGCGGCGCTGAGCAGCGATCCTGCCGCGCCGATCGCCAGCACGATCAGCAGCACTCTCTGCCGCCCGTAGATGTCGCCCAGCCGCCCGACCACGGCCGAGGCGGCAGAGCCGACGATCAGGAAGCCGGTGACCAGCCAGCCGACCGAGGCGGCATCGCCGAACTGCACCACCAGCACTTTCAGCGCGGCCAGGATCATCGCGCTTTCGAAGCTGCTGGTCATTTCCGCCACCCACAGCGCGGCGAGCAGTGCCGCGGTGCGGCGTTGGGGATCGACGCTCACAGGTTGCGCGCCCCTTCGGGCAGGCCGGCCTGGGCCGCGCGCAGTTCGATCAGGTCCACGCTGACGTCGCGCGGCAGGGCGAGGATCGCAACCAGCGCGCTGGCCATCGATTCGGGTGTGGCCGGCGTGCCGCTCATCGCCGCGTGGCCGGTCTCGACGATCTTCTTGAAGAAGGCCTGCCGGGTTTCCTCCGACCAGGCCAGCCCGCCCGACCCGCCCGAGACCGAGCCTGAGCGCAGCACGCTGACCCGGATCCCGTCGGAGCGCAGTTCGGCCCGCAGCCCTTCGGACAGGGTCTCCACCGCTGCCTTGGTCGCTGCATAGAGGGCGAGCATCGGGAAGGGCATTTCAACACTCTCGCTGGAGATCGAGACGATCTGGCCCTGGGTCTGCCGCAGGTGCGGGATCGCGGCGCGGATCGGCCAGGCGACCCCCAGCACGTTGACCTCCAGATGCTGGCGGATGATCGCGTCGCTGCCGCTTTCGAAGGCAAAGGGGTGATAGACGGCGGCATTGTTGACCAGCACGTCGATCCGCCCGAAGTGCGCGGCGGCAGCCTCAACCGCCGCGTTCACCGCGGCGCTGTCGGTCACGTCGCAGGGCAGGGCCAGCACCCTTTCGCCATGTTCGGCGGCCAGCGAATCCAGTTCGGCCGAGGGACGGGCCAGCGCGGCGACCCGGGCTCCGGCGGCGACCAGCGCGGCGACGAAATGCCGCCCCATGCCTTTGGATGCCCCGGTGACGATGGCGACCTTGCCGGCCAGCTGTTCCATTCCCGCTCTCCCTCTCGCGGCGGCCTTGGCGCGGCCGTCCGCTTCGTGCTATTGACGATACGTCAATTTCTTGCACCGAGGCAAGCAATCGTCGAAAGGGGCGGCGATTGGACCGGATCGGGGGATCATTTGCGATGCCGAAGGCTGGCAGCGTGGCGGCGAGCTACAACCATTACGGGCAGAAGATCGGCTCCAAGGGCGAGCGGACCCGCCGCGCGCTGATCGAGGCGACGGTGGACCTGCTGCAAAGCCAGGGCCTGCGCGATGTCTCGGTGGTCGATGTGGCGCGGGCGGCGGGAATCTCTCCGGCAACGTTCTATGTCTATTTTCGCGGCGTGCCCGAAGTGGTGCTGGCCGCGCTGGAGGATGCCTCGCAAACCAGTGCCGAACTGGAAGAGCTGATCGGGCGGGATTGGCAGGCCCCCGGCGGGGCCGGGGCGGCGGCGCGGTTCATCGAGGCCTATACCCGGCTGTGGAACGCCAACGGCACGATTTTCCGCGTCCGCAACCTGGCTGCGGAAGAGGGCGATGCGCGGTTCTATCAGGCGCGGATGCTGGCGGCCGGGCCGATGATGGCCGGCATCGCCGCGGCCGTGGCCCGCGCGCAGGAGGCCGGACGGGTGCCGCCGGCGCTGTCGGCACGGGCCTGCGCCGGGACGATCCTGATGATGCTGGAACGCCTTGCCGCCGTCGGCCCGCTGACCCAGGATGGCGACGGCCTGAGCTATGCCGCGCTCAAGGACGCGGCGGCACACACCCTGCTGGCGATGGTCGGCGGGCTGGATTAGCCGCCAGCCGCTTCGGCGATCATCTGCTGGATGTTGAGCACCCCGGTGGCAAGGCCCCCGGCCAGCCCCGCATCGACCGGCAGGCACACACCGGAAATGAAGCTGGCGGCATCGCTGTTCAGCAGGATCAGCGGCAGGGCTTGCTCCTCCGGCGAGGAGAACCGACCCTTGGCCTTGGCAAAGGCGCTGAGCACGGCATCGCCCGCCACCTTGCGGAAATCGTTCAGCATCGGCGTGTCGATCGGGCTGGGCATGGTGCAGTTGATGCGGATGTCGCGCTCCATCAGCGCGGGCGCGCTCTTCTGCGTCCAGGTGTTCACCGCTTCCTTGGACAGGGTGTAGGGATCGCCGGCCCGTTCGGCATTGGCATTGAACCAGGCCCGGCCCGAGGCAATGTCGGCATTGCCCATGAATTCGGCCAGCAAGGGCTGGCGGGCGAGGTAGTTCATCCCCCCCAGCGAGGACACCGTGACAATCGCCCCGCCCTTGCGGATGTGCGGCAGCCAGCATTCGGTCCAGTGACGGATACCGAGGAAATTGACCGTCACCACATCCTCACCCGGAAAAGTCTGAGGCAGACCGGAGATGTTGAACAGCGCGTCGACCTCTCCGCCGATCGCCGCCACGCCGGCCGCGATCGAGGTCGGGTCCTTCAGGTCGACCGTGGTGAACGAGGCGAGCCCCTCGACCGGGGAGGGCTTGATATCGCAGCCGTGCACTTCGGCGCCCAGCGCCACCAGCGTCCGCGCGGCGGCTTCGCCGGTGCCGGAAAAGCAACCCATCACCACCACCCGCTTGCCGCGGTATCCCAGGATATCCGTGCTCATCGCGCTCTCCCTTGCCTGCCGCCGCCGCGGCCTTTGATCCTTGGCTAGCCACTGGGGCGGGCCGCTTCAATCAAAAACTGACAATCCATCAATTCAATTCGCCGCTGCCGAATTGACCGGCGTCAAAGTGTACCTGGTTAAACAGCTTAGAGGTGCAATCTGAAATACACTACTGTATGCAGATGCACATGCGTATGACCCGAACGAGTCGCAAGGACAGCCAGGCCCAGACCCGGGCCCGCCTGCTGCGCGCCGCCCGCAGCGAATTTGCCCGGCGCGGGATTGCCGCCGCGTCGATCGACCGGATCAGTGAAAGCGCAGGTTTCTCGCGCGGGGCATTCTATGCCAACTATGCCGGCAAGCACGATCTGCTGCTGGAACTGCTGGCCCAGCACCAGACCGGGGAAATTGCCGCCTGGCAGGCGCTGCTCGACGCGCCGGGGCGGCTGGAAGACGTGCTGCCGCTGCTGCAGGCCCGCTTCGATGCCTTTGCCCGCAATGCCGAGGACCCGTTGTTCGCCACCGAACTGCAGATCGAGGCCCTGCGCAATCCGCACTTCGCCGCCCGCTACCGCGAGTTCGCGCAAGAGATCGAGACGCGCACCCAGAGCCTGGCGGCGGCTTTCATCGCCCGGGCCGGGACCAGCCGGGTCTCGGCCGAAGTGCTGGGCAAGGCGCTGCAATCCTTCAGCCCACAACTGATCGCCGAAGCGCGGCTGGGGTTGGGCCCGGACGGGCTGACGGCCGGCCAGCGGCTGGTCGCGATGATCACCGAACTGTTGGGAACAGGCCCCCATGCCGGGGCCGGAGAGGAGAACCTGCCATGACTGCCCTTGCTGCCCCCGCCAATGTCCCGCCGGATCGGGTAATCGATTTCGACCTTTATGATTTTCCGGTCGAGGGGCTGGACTATCAGGGCTCGATGCGGGCGCTGTTCCAGGCCAATCCGGCCGAGGTGCTGTGGACCCCGCGCAACGGCGGCCACTGGATCGTCAAGACCAATGCCGATGTCGCCAAGGTGCTGGCCGACAACGACCACTTCTCCTCGCGCCGGATCATGGTGACCGAGGAAGTGTCGGACCGTCCGCCGCTGGTGCCGCTCCAGCTCGATCCGCCGCACCACGCGCCGTACCGCGCGCTGCTCCAGGCCGCATTGTCCCCCAAGGCTGTCGGCAAGCTGGGCGAGCGGGCGCGCGAGCTGTCGATCGAACTGATCGACGGCTTCAAGCACGACGGCCACTGCGAATTCATCGGCCAGTTCGCCCAGCACCTGCCGATCGCGATCTTCATGGAAATCGTCGGGCTGCCGGCCGAGGACCGGCCCTATCTTACCGAGATTGCCGAAGCGGCGATGCGCGGCGCGACCGAGGCTGAGCGGAACGAGGCCGGCGCGAAGCTGATGGGTTACGGCATGGCCAAGGTGGCCGAACGCCGCGCCAATCCCGGCAATGACCTGATCAGCACGATCGTCCGGGCCGAGATCGAGGGCAAGCCGATCGAGGACTTCCCGCTGACTGGCATGATCCTGCTGCTGCTGCTGGGCGGGTTGGATACCGTGGCTTCGACCCTGGGCTTCTATGCGCAGTTCCTGGCAACCCATCCCGAACACCGCCGCCAGCTGGTCGAGAATCCGGACCTCATTCCCAATGCCAACGAGGAACTGCTGCGCCGCTTCCCGATTGCCATTCTGGCGCGCGAAGTGAAGGCCGATGTCGAACTGGGCGGCGTAACCATGAAGGCCGGGGAAATGGTTATGGTGCCGACCCCAATGGACGGGCTGGACGAAAACAAGTTTGCCGATCCCCTGACGGTCGATTTTGCCCGCGTGAAGCCGGGGGCCAATTCCACCTTCGGCGGCGGCGTGCACCGCTGTGTCGGCTCGGTCCTGGCCCGCACGGAACTCAGGATCTTCCTGGAAGAGTGGCTCAAGCGGATTCCGGATTTCCAGGTGAAGCCGGGCAGCAATCCGCGGGTCAGCGCGCGTTCAGTGGCGACAATCACCAGCCTCGAACTGGTTTGGGACCCGGCGAGCGTCAAATGAGCGCGCCCGGAACCCGCCGCTACATCTGCTTCTATTGCGGCACGGTCTATGACGAGGCGCTCGGCTGGCCGGACGAAGGGATCGCCCCCGGCACGCTGTGGGAAGACGTGCCGGATGACTGGCTCTGCCCGGAATGCGCCGCGACCAAGGCGGATTTCGCCCTGGACGAGGACGATTGAAACCATGAAAAAGGGGCGGTCCTGCGCATGGCAAGGCCGCCCCCAGGGTTCGATGGTGGACGCGCGGTCCGAGCCTGGGCTCTAACCGCGCATCACCCAGCCGCCATCGATATTCAGGACCTGCCCGGTCATCCAGCGGCCAGCCTCGCTGACCAGCAGCAGCAGCGCGCCGCACAGCGCATCGGGCGTATCGCGCAGCTGGATCGGGGCGCGGGCGGAAATGGCCTGGACCAGCGGGCTGTCTTCCGGGGTCAAGGCCAGGCCGGCATCGGTCTTGGTCATGCCCGGGCCGATCGCGTTGACGCGGATATTCTGCTTGCCCAGTTCGGTCGCCAGTGTGGTGGTCGCGCCGTGAAGTGCGATCTTGGTCACGCCGTAATAGGACTGCGCCGGATAGGCTCCGGCCGAAACCTGGTTGACGATCGCACCGCCGCCACGCTCGGCCATGTAGGGGGCCACCACCTGCGCACAGTTGATCGCGCCCCAGACGTTCACCGCCATGCCCTTGTCGAACCGGGCGCGATCGGTCTGCATCAGCGGCTTGTCGACGATCTCGACCATCAGCGCGGCATTGTTGACCAGGATGTCGATCCCGCCGAACGCCGCCTTGGCTGCGGCCGCCATGGCCTCCACCGAAGCGGTGTCGGTGATGTCGACCTGCACGGCGACCGCCTTGCCGCCGCTTGCGGTGATCTCGTCCGCCACTTTCTGCGCGCCTTCGCCGTTGAGGTCGGCAACGACCACGCTGGCCCCGGCATTGGCAAGGGCGACGGCATAGGCCCGCCCGATCGAATTGCCGCGTCCGCCCGCGCCGGTGACGATCGCCACCTTGCCGTCGACGCGGAAGTTCTGGTTGGTGAAATCGGCCATTGTCCGCTGTCCTTGTCTGGGGGGCTTACTTCGGGAAGATCGGCGCGCCGACGCCGATGGTCACCGTCTTGTAATGCAGGAACTCGTCGATCCCGGCCTTGCCGCCTTCCTTGCCGAAGCCGGAAATCCCGACCCCGCCGAACGGCGTGTGCGAATTGATCTGGAAACCGCCGTTGATATAGACCCCGCCGGCATTGAGCCGCTCCGCCAGGCGGTGGGCGCGCTGGATGTCGTTGGTCTGGATATAGGCTGACAGGCCGTATTCGCTGTTGTTGGCGATGGCCACGGCTTCGTCCTCGGTGTGGAACTTCATGATCGCCACGGCCGGCCCGAAGATTTCCACCTGGGCGATTTCGTGATCGGGATCGACATCGACCATGATCGTCGGTTCGATGAAGTTGCCCTTGGCCAGCTCGCCCCCGGCGCGCTTGCCGCCCATCAGGAACTTGCAGGCATTGTCGGCGGCGGCGCGGTCGAACATGCCGGTGATGCGTTCCACCGCGGCGGCGCTGATCACCGGGCCGACCATCACGGTCGGGTCCATCGGATCGCCGACCTTGAAGCGCTTGGCGATCTCGACCATTTTTCCGACGAACTCGTCATAGACATCGGCATGGACCAGCTGACGGGTAGGAAGGGCGCAGCCCTGCCCGGCCAGGCAGCCGATGGTCCAGAACACGGCGCGCTCGGCGGCGGCGTCCAGGTCGCAATCGGGGAAGGTCAGGCTGGCCGACTTGCCGCCCAGTTCCATCACGCTCGGCTTGATCTGCTCGGCCGCGGCGGTCAGGATCTTGCGGGCGGTGATCGGACCGCCGGTGAAGCTGATCTTGCGGATCTTCGGGTGGCGGACAATCGCCTCGCCGGCCTCGCCGGTGCCGGGCAGGACCGACAGGACCCCGTTGGGAATGCCCGCTTCCTTGGCGCACTGCGCAAACAGTTCCGGCGCGAAGGGGGTGATTTCGGCCGGTTTCAGGATCACGCAGTTGCCAGCGGCCAGCGCCGGGGAAACCTTCATCCCCATGCCGATCAGCGGCCCGTTCCAGGTGTTGATGATCCCGACGATCCCGATCGGTTCCGGCACCGAATAGGAAAACTCCCCGCGGGTGTCGAAAGTGCTCATCAGGTCGCCGGTCAGCTTGTCGCACCAGCCGGCGTAATAGCGCATCCAGCTCGCCGCGGTTTCGACCCCGCGCTCGCCCTGCATCAGCGGGGTGCCGCCATCCAGCGCGGCCATTTCCGCGAACTGGCGCTGCTTTTCGATCAGCAGGTCGGCCAGCCGGGTCAGGATCTTGCCGCGTTCCTGCGGGTTGGCGCGGCGCCAGCCTTCGCGGGCGGCCTCGGCCCGCGCCACGGCGGCTTCGACTTCGGCCGGGCCGGCCAGCGGCACTTCGGCCAGCGCCTCGCCGGTCACCGGGTGGATGTGGGTGCGGCTGCCGCCGGACCCGCTGGTCCGTGCTTCATGGCCGATATAGAGGTGGACGGTCGGGGTGGTCATCGATTGCTCCTTCAGGAATCCCATTCAAGGTGAAGTGCTTCAAGCGCCTGGACCGATCCGCCGCGGAAGTGCAGCTGCTGCCCCTCGCGCATCCGGAAATGGCCGATCTTCTTCGCCCAGGTTTCATAGAACACGGCCATTTCCAGCCGCGCCAGGTGGATGCCAAGGCAGGTGTGGATGCCGGAACCGAACCCGGCGTGGCGGCAGTGCGGGCGGTCCAGCCGGACTTCGGCGGGACACTCGGTCAGCTTCTCGTCCCAGCCGACCATGTGCAGCGGGACCAGCACCGAATCCCCTTCGTAGACCTTCACCCCGGCAATCTCGGTATCCTGGGTGATGTAGCGCGGGGTGGAAACGAAGGTGTAGCGCCGCATCAGCTCCTCGACGATGGCCGGGATCGCGGCCGGATCCTCGATCAGCCGGGTGCGCAGCGCAGTATCGTGGGCTAGGTGCCGCATCCCGAAGGCCAGCGCGTTGACCACCGTGTCGAGCCCGGCGAGGAACATCAGGAAGCCGATCGAGATCAGCTCGTCCTGGGTCAGCTTGCGGCCCTCGAAATCGATGTGGACCAGGGTGGAGATCAGATCGTCCTTCGGCTCGGCCCGGCGTGCCTCGATCAGCTGGGTCAGCGTGCCGAGGATCTGCATGCTCAGTTCCATCCGGCGCTGCGCATCGACCTGGGCATCGAAGTATTCGACCACGGTGGCGCGGAAGAAATCGAACTGGTCGAGCGGAAAGCCGAACATTTCCATGAACACCGAAACCGGGAAGCGCGAACCGAGCGCATCGACGAATTCGCATTCACCCTGGTCCGCCACGGCATCGATCAGCCGTTCGGCCCACTCGCGGATACGCGGCTCCAGCGGCTCGATCGCCTTGCTTTCGAAATAGGGACGCAGCAGCTGGCGATAGGGGCGGTGTTCCGGCGGGTCGAGCGATTCCGGGATCATCTTCGGCTGGTTGGGATTGGGCGGAATCGACAGGAACTTGCTGGAAAACCGGTCGGGATGGCGCAGCACCTCGATCGCGGCGTCGGCGCTGGTCACCACCCAGTGACCGCCGTGGGCCGGGGTCCAGAATACCGGCGGGGCGTTCTGTTTCAGGTTCCAATAGGCCGCGTGGACATCGGCATGAAGCGCCGGGTCGGCAACGTAGTCGAACGCGTAGACGGGTTCACGCACGGGCATTTCAGGGTCCTCTGGGCACGCAGCCGGGATCACGCCCCAGCCGTCGATTCAGTTATTGCACTAAGTAAGATAGGTGTGCAAGACTCGCCGTAAGAGGATTGTGACGAAAGGAGCGGCGCTGTCATGTCGCTGATTACCGCCAAGCTGCGCGCGATCATGGCGCTTGACCCGGCCCGGACCGAGATCGATTTCGAAGGGCGCGACTATAGCTGGGGCGATCTCGCGCGGGTGGTGCAGGGGATCGAGGCCGAACTTGATTCGCTGGGCCTGCCCGCTGACGCCCGGGTCGGGGTGATGCTGCGCAACCGGCCGGGGCATATTGCCGCGATCCTGGCGGTTCTCTCCGGGGATCGCTGCCTCGTCTCACTCAATCCGATCCTGCCCGATGACAAGCTGTTCGCGGACCTTGCCGGCCTCAACCTGCCGGTGGTGATCGCCGATGAAGGCGATGCTGCGCGGCCCGGTCTGGCCGGGTGCCTTGCTGCCACCGGTACGGCGCTGATCGCGATCGGCGCGCGGATGGAGGGGGTCCGGCTGGCCAGTCCGGGCGGCGCGCGGACCGGCGCGATCCCGACCTCGCCCGGCGTGGCGATCGAGATGCTGACCAGCGGCACCACCGGCACGCCCAAGCGTGTCGCGCTGACCCGCGCGGCGTTCGAGGCCAGCTTCGCCGGCTTCACCAAATACGAAAAGGGCCGCGAATTCGCCGACCAGCCGCAATTGCGCAGCGGCGTTACCATGGTCAACAATCCGCTGACCCACATCGGCGGGATCTATGGCTGCATCGGCGCGCTGATGGCCGGCCGCAAGATCAGCCTGCTGGAAAAGTTCACGGTCGAAAGCTGGGTCGAGGCGATCCGCCGCAACCGCCCGCGGGTGGCGGGCGCGGTGCCATCGGCGCTGCGGATGCTGCTGGAGGCGGAGGTCGATCCGGCCGATCTGTCCAGCCTGACCGCGCTGATCAGCGGCACGGCCCCGCTATCGCCCGACCTGGTCGATGCCGTGCTGGAAAGGTTCGGCATTCCGGTTCTGGCCAATTACGGCGCAACCGAATTTGCCGGTGCCATTGCCGGCTGGTCGCTCGATGATTTCAAGGCCCACTGGCAGGCCAAGCGTGGATCGGCTGGGCGGGTTCATGCCAATGTCGCGGCGCGGATCGTCGATCCCGAAACCGGCGCGGAACGGCCCCACGGCGAAGAGGGCCTGCTAGAGCTGAAAGGCGAGCAGCTGGGCCCGGCCCACCGGATTGATGGCGGGGCCTGGCTGCGCACCACCGACCGTGCGGTGCTGGATGCCGACGGGTTCCTGTTCATCAGGGGCCGCGCCGACAACGCGATCATCCGCGGCGGGTTCAAGGTCCACCCTGACGATGTGGTGAAGGCCCTGCACCAGCACCCGGCGGTGCGCGAAGCCGCCGTGATCGGTATCGCCGATGACCGGCTGGGTGCGGTTCCGGCGGCGGCGATCATCCTCAAGGACGGGGCGGAGGCGCCCAAGCCGGACGAGTTGAAGGCCTTCCTGAAGGATCGCCTGATCGCCTATCAGGTGCCGGTCCACTTCCGCTTTGTCACGGATTTCCCGCGCACGCCCAGCATGAAGCCCTCGGCCCCCGGGCTGAAGGCGCTGTTCGAACAGGAGGCGGCATGAGCGAATTTGCCGGACGCAGCGTAATCGTCACCGGCGCCGGGCGCGGGGTAGGGCGCGGAATTGCCGAAGCCTTCGCCGCTGCCGGAGCCAGCGTGATGATCGGGGCGCGGACCCTCAGCCACGGCGAGGTGGCGCGCGATGCGATCCGCGCCGCCGGCGGCAGGGCCGAGCTGGCCGGGTTCGACGCCAAGAGCCATGAAAGCTGCCGCGCCCTGGTCGATGCCACCCTGGCCGCGTTCGGGCGGATCGACGTGGTGATCCACTGCGCGGCGGAGATCCCCCACGGCGGCCTCGGCAAGGTCAGCGATGAAGCGCTGGAGGCGGGTCTTGCCAGCATTGCCAAGGCGGCCTGGTGGCTGCTCGATGCCGCGCGCCCGCACCTGTCCGCCGCCCCTTCCGGCGGGCGGTTCATCGCGATCGGTTCGGTCAACGGGACTTTCACAGTCGTCCCCAACATGACCGCATACGGAATGGCCAAGGCCGCGCTCGATGCCTTCGTGCGCGGCGCGGCGGGCGATGTGGTGCGCGAAAACATCACCGTCAACGCGATCAATCCGGGCCTGGTCGCAAGTGACAACGCCCGGCGCGTGCTGGGCGATGACGGCCTTGCCGCCTATGGCGCGACGATCCCGGTTGGCCGGGCCGGAACCCCGGCGGACATTGCCCATGCCTGTTTCTACTTCGCGTCGCAGCATGCCGGATACTGCACCGGGGCCAGCCTCAAGCTGGACGGCGGAGCCAGCGTTGCGGCGCGGGGCGAGGGCGGAGACAAGGTCTTGCAGGACCGGCTGAAAGCCCAGGCGGAGCAGCACTGATGGATCTGGGTATTGCCGGCAAGGTGGCGCTGGTCACCGGGGGATCGCAGGGCATCGGGCTGGGCTGCGCGCACCGCTTCGCTGCCGAAGGGTGCAAGGTGGTGATTGCCGCCCGGACCCAGGCCAATATCGATCTGGCCGTGGCCGAAGTGGGCCATGGCTGCACCGGCATTTCCGCTGATTGCACGACCAAGGATGGGATCGGCAGGGCGGTGCAGGCCTGCGTCGATGCCTTCGGTGCGGCTCCGGACATCGCCATCTTCAATGTCGATTCCGGTCCCAAGGGCGCGTTCCTGGACGTCGATGACGAGACGTTCGCGGCCGCCAACAACAACAATGTCATGGCCTTTCGCTGGCTGGTCCAGGCGGTCTTCCCGCACATGCAGGCGCGCGGCTGGGGGCGGATCCTGACGATCGGGACCAATTCGGTGAAGCAGCCCCACCGCAAGCTGCCGCGGGCGGCGCAGAACACTTACCGGGTCGGCGCGCTGGCCCTGTCCAGAACCCTGTCGGCCGAGCTGGGGCCGTTCGGGATCACGGTCAACACGCTGGGCACCGGCGCGATTGCCACGCCGCAGTTCCGACAGGTCTTCACCAAGATCGCCGAGAGCGAGGGGCGGACCTACGAAGAGCTGGTCGCCGGCCGTGTTGCCGAATGGCCGGTGCGGCGGATGGGCACGCCCGAGGATATGGCATCGGCCGCGGCCTTTCTCTGTTCGGACCTCGCCGGATACATTACCGGTCAGGTGCTGGTCATCGACGGGGGCAACCTCGAAGCCCTGCAATAAACCAATCCAAGGAGAGATTCATGAAGATCGACAGTTCCATCGCCGCCGTGGTTACCGGGGGGGCATCTGGCCTGGGCAAGGCCAGCGCCGAGGCGCTCGCCGCGCTGGGCGTCAAGGTCGCCATTTTCGACGTCAACGAGGAAGGCGGCGAGGCCGTTGCCAAGGCCATCGGCGGGACTTTCTGCAAGGTCGACATCACCAGCGAGGAAAGCGTTGTGGCCGGCTATGAAAAGGCCCGCGCCGCTCATGGGCAGGAACGGATCGTGGTTCACTGCGCGGTCGTTTCCGGCGGGGGCAAGACCATCTCGTTCGACAAGGCGACCGGCGGCTACAAGCGCAACCCGACCGAAATGATCGCCCGTGCCGCCGAGGGGATCTTCACCGCTTCCTACCGCATCGCCAGCCACGCCGCGCTGGGCATGGCCAATGCCGATCCGCTGAACGAGGACGGCGAGCGCGGCTGCATCGTGCTGACCTCGTCCGCCGCATCGCAGGACGGCCAGATCGGCCAGGTCGCCTATGGCGGCGGCAAGGGCGCGGTCAATTCGATGGTCCTGCCGATGGCGCGCGACCTGATGGACTTGGGCATCCGGGTCAACGCGATCCTGCCGGGCATCTTCGCCACCCCGCCGATGCTGGCCGTGCAGGACAAGGCCCCCGCGATCTTCGCCGGTCTGGAAGCCTCGGTTCCGTTCCCCAAGCGCCTTGGCAACCCGGCGGAATTCGGCTCGCTGGTCTGCGAACTGGCCCGCAACACCTATTTCAACGGCCAGTGCATCCGCCTTGACGGCGCGATCCGCATGCCGCCGAAGTAAGGCAGGCCAATGAACCGGCCGCAGCAGTTTCCCTTCGCCCGCCAGAGCGCGGGCCATGCCCCGCTGCGGCGGCCCGGTTCGATCCGCCGTACCACCTCGATCGACAGCGACTGGCCCGATGGTTACGGGCAGCCCTGGAACATGATCGGCCGCGCCCGCGATCTTCTGACCCCGCAAGATGGCGGCGAACCGCTGTTGCTCGGCAAGGCGCAGTTCCGGATCAAGGCCAGCCCGATCCGCGAGATCCTGTCGATCGAGGCCGATCCCGGCCATCCTCGCCTGCAGGAAATGGTCGGCGTGCGTGCGGGCGGGGCGAGTCGCCATGCCCTGCTGGACAAGCTGGGCGATATTGCCGGGACCCCGCTGTTCCAATTGCTGGACGATTATGCCGGGGCCAGTCTGGTCGCGGGGTGGATCTGGTCGCAATGGCGCGATGACTGGGCCAGTGCCCCGCAACGCGGCACCCAGCAGTCGACTGCCGGGCGCAAGGGCGTGATGGACGATATCTGCACCGGCTTCACGGTCGGGGGCAGTGCGTTCAAACCCGATGGCACGCCGGACAACGTGAACCAGTCCTACACCGCCGTCGGCCCGCTGGAGAATCCGGACGATCCGCTCGGCTGGCATACCATGCCGGTTCAGGAAGGCCCGCAGAAGCGCCGCGCCCGGCGCATCGACCTGTGGCGCGATGGTGGCCTGATCAAGGTCGATGCCGGTTTCCAGGACAGCGGCAGCAACCCGGAAGGCGGACGCACTGCGGTTCACGAATACCGGGTCTTTGCCGAAATCGACGCTGCCAGCGGAACCGTGCTGGCTCTGCAGGCCTTGCCTCTGATCCTGCCTTATCGGGAATGCCCGGGTGCCTCGGTCAAGGCAACGCGGATGATCGGACAGAATGTCGCCCAGTTCCGCCAGTCCGTGCTGGATACCTTGCCCGGCACCCTGGGCTGCACCCACCTGAACGACGTGCTGCGGGCACTCTCCGATGCCCCGATGCTGGCGCGACTGTTGCCGTGAAGCCACGCGACGTAGCGTAAAGCAATCTCCTCTTGTGTGTCTTGGTAGACCTAGTTATACAAGTGGCACTTGAGCGCCAGAAGGCGCCCTGGGAGGAGAGCCTGACAATGCAGACCAAGATTCCGCGCGTCCCCGCCCGCCTGCTGTGTACTGCCGCGGCGGCCGCTATTGCCATCGGAGCCACCCCGGCTTTCGCCCAGAACGCCGCCGAAGAGGATGACGCCAACGTCATTACCGTGATCGGCGTGACCAAGCAGGCCGCCAACGTGCAGGACACCCCGGCCGCGATCACCGCCTTTTCCGGCGATGACCTGGCCGAACAGGGCGTGCGCGATGTCAAGGAAGTGGCCAAGTTCACCCCCGGCTTCACCGTCCGCGATGCCGGCAACAACCCGACCGCTTTCGCTCTCGCGATCCGCGGCCAGGTCCAGAACGACAATATCGCGACGCTCGATCCCTCGGTCGGCGTCTACATGGACGAAATTTACATCGCCCGCGCCTATGGCATGAACGCCAACCTGCTCGATATCGAATCGGCGCAGGTGCTCAAGGGCCCTCAAGGCACGCTGTTCGGCCGCAACACTTCAGCCGGTGCGGTGCTGTTCAAGACTGTCGATCCGAAGTTCGACAATACTTCGGGCCAGGTCGCCTTCACCTATGGCCGCTTTAACGAGCACTCCGTGACCGGGATCCTCAATGTTGGCGGCGAGAAACTCGCCCTGCGCGGTGCGCTCTACTACACGCGCCGCGACGGCTATCAGACCGATGTCTATACCGGCAGGAAGTGGGGCAAGACCCGCACGCTGAACGGCCGGGTCAAGCTGGCGATCAAGCCGGTAGACAACGTGACCATCCAGCTCTCGGGCGAGGCCTGGGACACGGCGATTGTTGGCCGCGTGAACCAGAATCTCTATTTCAACCTCGGCGGTACCGGCTTCGATCCGGCGGCGGCTGATCGCGTGCTGTTCGGCGGCGACCCCGACAAGGTGGCGGTCAGCAATCCGCTGTCGATCCCCGGCACCCCGATCCAGGGGCCGAACACCAACGTCTTCACCGAAACCTACACCGCCAAGATCACCGTCGATACCAGCTTTGGCCAGGTCAAGCTGATCAACGGCTATCGCCGGATCAAGGGTAACTCGCTGATCGATCTCGATGGCGGTGCCTCGACTGCGTTCTATCACTACACGGAAGCCCTGAACGGCCTGAAGCAGTGGTCCAGCGAGTTGCAGGTCACCGGCAAGGCTGCCGATGACCGGCTGTCCTTCGCGGTGGGCGCCACCTATCTCAAGGAATCGGGCTACGACACCTCGCATTCCAACGCGCCGAACCCACCCCCAGGGCCTTCTCCGGTCTGGACCCAGTTCCGTGGCGATATCGATAACAAGTCGATCGGGATCTATGGTCAGGCCAGCTATGCGGTGACTGACCAGCTGAACGTGACCGCCGGTCTGCGCTGGTCGCATGACGACAAGGGCGTAACCGTTCAGTCGGCTGTCATCCCGTTCAAGAATCCGGCTGCACCGGCCGCCTGCCTTCCTGTTGCTTTCACCGGTGACAACAACGGCAGCGGCTCGTTCACGATCGATGACTGCAACCGTTCGCGCAGCGATACCTGGTCGAACCTGTCCTACACCGTGGGCCTTGATTACAAGGTCAACGACGATGTGATGGTCTATGCCAAGCAGAGCCGCGGCTATCGCGCCGGGGCCCAGCAGTTGCGCTCGCTGACCCTGGCCGATACCGCTCCGGCTCAGCCGGAAATCGTCAACGAGCAGGAAGTCGGGATCAAGACCGAGTTTCTGGACAAGCGGATCCGCTTCAACCTCGCCGGTTATCACCAGACGGTGAAGGGGGCTCAGCGCAGCGTCATCCTCAACGTTGGTGGCACCAGCCAGACCGTGCTGGAAAACGCCGATGTCGAGAACTGGGGCTTCGAAGCGGACGTCAATATCCGTGTTGCCGATGGCCTCAACGTGTTCGGCGGCTTCTCCCACACAAAGCCCAAGTACACCAAGTACGCCGGTTTCGTGGTAGTCGGCGGGGTGCTGACCCCGTTCGACAAGAGCGGCTATCGCTTTGGTTCGATCGTCGAGAACCAGTTCTCGGTCGGGATGAACTATAGCGGGGATCTCGGCTTTGCCCGCCTGAACCTGAACGCCAGCTATGCCTGGCAGGACGAGATGTACCAGATCGGCGAGCCGATCAGCGTGCTGACCACGCCTTCCGCTGCGGGCGGCGGCGGCCTGCCCAATGCGACCGAAGCTGGCAAGGTGATCGACGCCGGGCGGGTTCCGTCCTATGGCATCACCAATGCCCGGGCCTCGCTCTCGTTCGGACCGGACGACAACTATGAAGTGGCCGTTTGGGGTCGCAACGTCTTCGACGTCCGGGCCAAGCAGTACATCCTGTTCCTCGGCGGCTTCAACTACATCGGGACCAGCTGGAACGATCCGGCCACCTACGGCGTATCGGTCAGCGTCAAGTTCTGATCGCCACCTTGCCGCAGGGCGAATGAAACGAACGGGGGAGGGGCGGCCTTGGCTGTCCCTCCTCTTTTTCATCGGGTCTTGCGACGCAAGCGCGGACATGTCCCGGTGAGCCGGACGGAGGCGTGAGGAAGAAAATGAAGATGAACCTGGCCAAGCTGTGGGTCCCGTCGGCCTGCGCGGCGCTGCTGCTGGCCGGGGCGGTGTTCCAGGCCGAGGCGCGCACTGTCCGTCCGAGCCCTGACCGCGCATTCGAGATCGCGGTCATTCCTGATACTCAGAATTATCTGTCCTATCGCCATCAGCGGATCCAGGGCTTTCCGTTTGATGCCAGCGAGATCTTCCTTGGGCAGATGCACTATGTCCGCCGCAACCTCAGGGCAAACGGCGGCCAGGTGGCCTTCGTGGTCTCTGTCGGCGATGTCTGGGAGCATCCGAGCCTGCCGATCGATCCGGCGCATGAGGCACGTGGCTTTCGCCGGGTGGACAGCCCGCTGCTCGACAGTAACTGGGGGCCAACCGAGCAGGTTCGCACCTTCGAGATGCCGTTGGCCCGGCGCGGCTATGGCCTGATCGCGGGGCTGACCCCGTTTGGCGTTGCGCCCGGCAATCATGATTATGATGCCTTCTGGACTGACGCCAACAACCCTCCCAAGCCCGAAATGAAGACGCCCGATGATATGGGGGTGCTGCACGTTGGCGGGCTCGACAATTTCGTCGCGGTATTCGGCAGCCAGTCCGATTTCTTTCGCGACAAGCCATGGTACGTCGCCTCGCATGATCGCGGCGCGGACAGCGCACAGGTGTTCGAGGCGGGTGGATTCCGCTTCCTGAACATCGCGCTGCAGTTCGATCCCCCCAACGCCAGTCTCGACTGGGCCAAGTCGGTGATTGCCCGCTATCCCGGCTCGCCAACGATCCTGACCGTGCACAATTTCCTCGACAATCAGGGCCGACGGTTTTCACCCCGGGTGATCGACAGCCATGTGATCGATCCGCAGGACAACACGCCGGAAATGGTGTGGCAAAAGCTGGTCGCACCCAATGACCAGATCTTCATGGTGCTGAGCGGGCACAATGCCGGGCAGGCGTTTCGGATTGACGACAACAACGCCGGGCACAAGGTCTACCAGATCATGGCCGACTATCAGGACCGGGGGCAGACCCTGATCGAGCACGGGCTCAAGCCGGGGCCGTTCTTGGGGATGGGCGATGGCTGGATGCGGATGATGCGTTTCGACACTTCCCGCGCGGCCCCGTTGGTGACGGTCAGGACCTATTCGACCCATTACCGCGCCTACAGCACCGACCTGCCGGACTATGCGCGGTGGTACAAGGCGAAGGAAAAGCCCCACCTCAGCGACGCGGAGTTCCTCAAACAGGATGACTTCCGCTTTACCATGCCTGATTTCATCGCCCGCTTCGGCGCCCCTGGCAGGAAGTGCCGCTGCTAGTCGAACGGAACAGGGGAGGGGCGGCCTTGGCTGTTCCTCCCCTTTCGCTTTTCCAAGACCGGAGACCTTGATCCGTGACCACCGTCAGCCCAGCCAAGCGCAACCTGACCCTGGCCCTGCTCGCCGTGGTGGCGATCGTGAGCTATGTCGACCGGCAGGTCTTCACGCTGTTCCAGGATGACATCAAGGCCGAACTCGGCCTGACCGACGGGCAGCTGGGCCTGCTCGGCGGCATGTCCTTCGCGCTGTTCTATACCCTCGCGGCCTTTCCGATCGCCCGCTACGCCGATCGAGGCGACCGGCGCCTGACAATCGGCGTCTGCGTGATCGTCTGGAGCGCGGCAACCGCGCTGTGCGGCATGGCGAACAGCTTCTGGACCATGATCCTCGCCCGGATCGGGCTGGCCTCGGGAGAGGCCGGCGCCGGCCCCGCGGCCAACTCGTTGCTGACCGAGATTTTCCCGCCGGAACGCCGCACTTTCGTGATCTCGTTCATGCTGGCGGCCAATGCCGTGGGCATTTCCGGCGGGCTGGCGCTGGGCGGGTGGCTTTCGCAATGGTTCGATTGGCGCGCGGTGTTCCTGATCCTCGGTCTGCCGGGGATCGCGCTCGGCTTCATCGTCCTGATGCTCGCGGCCGAACCGCGCCGCGGCAAGGGCAATGTCGTGATCCCGCCGCCGCAGATCCCGATCCGCGAGATCCTGCGGACCATCGTCTCCAGCGTCTCGCTGCGCTGGGTCGGCCTGCTGCTGATGATGGTTCCGCTGACCGGCTTTGCCTTCATCCTGTGGGGGGCATCGTTCTTCCAGCGCGTGCACGGTATGGGCAAGGCCGAAACCGGGTTCTGGCTGGGCGGAGCCATGGCCGCCGGACTGGTGATCGGCAATCTTCTCGCCGGCTGGGTCAGTGACCGGTACGGCAAGGCCAATCCGCGTTTCAACGGCTGGTTTGCCGGACTGGGCCTGCTGGGCGCTTTCCCGTTCGGTCTGGCCTTTGCACTGTCCCCCAATCCCTATGTCGCGCTGGCCTGCTTCGTGGTGGTCAAGTTCATGATGACGCTGCACCTCGGGCCGATCATCGCGCTGTGCTTTGCCCAGGTGCCGGTGGCGATGCGGGCCACCATGTCGGCTACCATCGGCATGGTGATCGGCTTGTCGGGCATGGGCATCGGCGGAACCGTGGCCGGCTTTGTCAGCCAGGCCTTCACCCCGGCCTTTGGCGACAAGTCGCTGCAGCCTGCGCTGGCGGTGCTGTCGTGCTGCCTGGTCGTGGGCGGGATTGCCGCAATCATGGCGGGCCGCACCGCCAGGCCCCTGCCCGAAGGCAGCTGATCCGAAAAAAATGCCCCGCCGGGGCTTACTCCGGCGGGGCAGGTGGAGAGAGTGGACCCGGCAAAGGGTCCGGGGGTTTCAGGCCGCCATCAGCTGCGCCTTGCGGGCATCGACGGCGGACTGAAGATTGGCGCGCTTGAACAGCTTGGCTGCATTGCCGCCCAGTACGGCGACCAGTTCCTCGGTCGTCACATCGGGATTGGCGCGGACCAGCTGGTCGATCACCTGGCGGCTGAACGGGAAGGTCCCTTCGGCGTGGGGATAGTCGGTGGCGAACAGCAGGGCATCGATGCCCACGCCCTTGCGGATTGCCATCGAACTGTTGCCGTCATTCTGCAGCGCGCAGTGGACCTGATCGCGGACGATCTGGCTGGGCAGGCGCGACAGCTTGGGGCTGATCGACGGGGCGTGGCCGTTGTAGACCTCGTCCATCCGTTCGGCGAGGCCCCACAGCCAGCCTGCGCTGTGCTCGGCAAACAGGATATGCGCGCCGGGATTGCGATCGAGCACGCCGCCGGCGACCAGCTGGGTGATCACGTCGACCGCGTCGTTCATCTGGCGGGTATAGTTGAACAGCGCGCCGCCCGGCCCCTTGAGGGCACGGATGTTGATGTCTCCCACCCCGGTGTGGAAGACCAGCGGGATGCCCTTTTCCGCAGCCAGGGCGAAGATCGGATCCCAGCGCGGATCGTTATAGTTGTTGAGCCCTTCCCACAGGCAGAAAGCGGCAAAGCCCTTGTCGGCGGCGCGGCGGCATTCGGCCAGGGCTAGGTCGAAATCGATGCACGGGATCATTGCCGCCGGAATCAGGCGGTCACGCACCGGAGCGGTATAGTCCCAAGCCCAGTCGTTCCAGATCCGGCAGGCAGTGGCCTGCGCCTCGGGATCGGCAATGCGAGGCAGCATCAGGCCGAGCGAGGGGAACACCAGTTCGGCATCCACTCCGTCGCGGTCCATGTCGGCCAGCCGCAGTTCAAGGTCGCGCGCGCCGCGGCGCTTGGTATCGACCGCGCAGTCCGACACGAAATTGTCGGCCGCATCGGTGCAGTACCGGTCGGGGGCGGTGCCGCCACCCGATTGCGCGTTGAAAGCGGCATCGCCTTCGCCGGTCTTGTGGGCGTGGAAATTGGTGTTGATCTTCAGGATCACCTGCTCGCCAATCCGGGTGATGCGGATATCGCCGTCAGCCTGCGAGTGGATCGCGTATTGCTGCATGTGCGGGGGCATCGCCTTCAGGAACAGGTCAGGCGGTTCGGCCACATGGGCATCACAGCTGAAAACGAACGGGCGGATCGGATCGGTCATGGCATTCCTCCTTGCCGGCGGGCGAATCCCGGTTCGCCCCGTGCAGGGAAAGAATGCGTAAAGAGGTATCTTTTTAAATTGACGTAGGTCAACAGCGTGGCCAATTCCGACGGAAAATGCGGTTTGAGATCCATTATCCGCTATCTCTAACGGCTGCGCGGCAGGCCGAGACAGGCCTCCGCGATCACGCTGCGCTGCACTTCGCTGGTTCCGCCATAGATCGTCGCCTGCAGCCCCTTGCGCGCCGCTGCTTCAACTGCGGCCAGCCCCGCGCTTTCGCCGGAAAGTGACAGAGGCGCGAACCGCTCGACCAGTTCGGCGCAGCAGGCTGCCCAGCTCTCGGTGCCGAACAGCTTGCACATGGGTCCGTACCAACGCTCAGACTGTCCGGTATGGCCGGCCCAGATCGCCCGGATCGAAAGGCATTCGAGCAAGGCGACATGGGCATCGAGCCGGGCCAGCGAATGGCGGATCGCGGCCAGGTTGTCCTGAAGGTCGGGCCGGGCCAGCAGGTCCGGCAGCTCGGCGCGCAGTTCCTCGCGCGCGGTGTAGATCTCGCCCAGGTAATAGTCGCCCTGGTTGTGCTCCAGCGTCATGGTCGCGGCCAGCACCTTGGCGCCCTTGCCGGGCTCGCCCAGCAGATAACGGTCCTCGACCGGAAAGTCGGAATAGAAGGTGATGTTGGTCCGTTCGCCGGCAAAGGTCTGGACCGGAGCCAGATCGAAGCCCTCGCCCGAAAGCGGCGCGACGAACAGCGTCAGCCCGCCCTCGGTGCGGGTCAGCAGCAGGACATAGTCGGCCAGATGGGCGCTGGTGGTGAACACTTTCTGCCCATTGACGATCCAGCGCTTGCCATCGTGCGCGGCGCGGGTCCTGGCCCCGAACACGTCCGATCCGCCCGACGGTTCGGACAGGCCAAGGCAGGCCAGCGCTTCGCCGCGGGCCAGCCGGGGCAGGATCTCGGCCTTGGCCTCGTCCGTGCCGAACATCATCAGCAGCTTGCCGATCGAATCCGAGACGACCAGCACCGAGATCGGCCAGCCGGCCCGGCTCAGGGCATTGTGAACCGCCGAAGCCGCCGCCGGGGAGCAGCCGGAGCCGCCCCATTCCTCGGGCCAATCAGGGAACAGCAGTCCGGCTTCGGCCAGTTCGCGATGCAAATCGGCGAAGTGATTGTCGAGCGAGGTGGCAAAAGCGTGCTTGTGCGCGGCGGTGAAATGCTCGGCCAGAAAGGCTTCGGTCCGCACCTGCCAGGCATCGGCCTCGCCGCCCTGGGTGAAACTCAGCGGTACGGGAGCAATCGGGGGCAGGCTGGGCACAGGCGCGGTCAGCACACCGTCGGGATCGCCGGCGGCATAGAGCGCGGCGCGGGCCGCGCGATAGAGCGCGGGCAGGGGGGAATCTTCGCTGACCCCATAGCCGCCGAACACCCGCATCGCGGTCTTGATCGCCGGAACGCAGCACCGGCCTGCCCACCAGAAGGCCTGGGCATCGAGCATGGCCGCCCCGTCCAGACCTTCGGCCCGCGCGGCAATCGCTCGCCAGATCAGCAGGCGGGTCCCGTCAACCAACGTGACGGCATCTGCCAGACTATGGGCCACGCCCTGGTATTCTCCGATCGGGCGACCGAACACCACGCGCTCACAGGCATAGGCGGCGGCCTCGTCCAGCGCGCGCCGGGCCATGCCGACGCAGGCCGCGGCCACGAGGATGCGCTCATCGGGATACGGCAATTCACCCTGGCTGCCTGCCGCTTCGGCAACCAGCGCGGCATCAAACAGGGTGCCGCCATCATCCAGCAGGCTGGCGACGCCAAGCTCTGCCAGGATATCGGTGGCGGGGCGCTCGCCGCGATCGGCCAGCGCCCCGCGCACCGTGTCGACCATGGCCAACTGCTCGCTTGAGAGATCGAGATTGACCATGATCGATGGGGAGCCTGTCAGCGGGTCAGGCCGCGAGGCCGACTTCGCTGGTGTGGACCACCGGGTCGATCCGGAACAGCCGCGCGGCGTTGAGGCCGAGGATATCGAGCCGGACCTGTTCGGGCACTTCAAGGTTTTCGAACAGCTGTTCCTGGATCGGGCGGCTGATCGGGAAGGTGCCTTCGGCGTGCGGATAGTCCGAACCCCACATCACGTTCTTTGCCCCCGGCAGCCCGGCGGCGGCGGCGGTGATGCAGGCGCGGTCATGCTGGAAACTGGCCCAGACCTGATCTTCGATGATCTGGCTGCAGCGGCGCGACAGCTTGGGGAAGACGAAGTTGGCGTGGGCCTCTTCCACTTCGTCCATCCGCTCGGCCAGAGCAACCAGCCAGCTGGCCCCGCTTTCGATGAAGGCCACCTTGGCACCGGGGTTGCGATCGAGCACGCCGCCTGCGACGAGGTACATCACGCTCTGCTGCGCGTCGGTCATCTGGTTGGTATAGTTGATGATCCCGGCGCCGGGGCCACGTTCCACCACCACGGTTTCAAGCCCCGTGCCGGTGTGCATGACGAAGACGATGCCCAGCTGCGCGCCCTTGGCGAAGACCACGTCCCACTGCGCATCGTTGTACTTGGGCAGGTTGGGCGGGGTGACGGCCGGCAGCATCGCGGCGGTAAAGCCCTTGGAGGCCAGGTATTCCAGTTCGGCCACGGTGTTCGAGAAATCGAGCACCGGCAGCATCCCACAGCGCACGAAGCGTTCGGGGTGGCCGCTCAGGAACTCATGGTTCCAGTCGTTATAGAGCCGGGCCGAGGCAGCTTCCGCTTCCGGGCTGTCGAGGCAGTAGAGCCACAGGCCAAGGCTGGGGAAGCAGATCTCGGCATCGATGCCTTCCAGTTCCATGTCCTCGAGCCGGCCGGGGATCTCGCGGATGCCCTTGCGCTCGTTGTCGCCCAGCGCCTTTTCCCGATGCTGGCCGACGCGCAGGCGGTAGATGACCTTGTCCTCCGTGCCGGTAATCAGGAAATCGCCCTCCTTGCGGCTGTGGATCGCGTGCTTCTTGAGGCTGGCGGGCAGGCCGTCGAGAAAGATCGAGGGCGGCTCCATGATGTGGCTGTCGGCGCTGAACACGAAGGGTTTCATGCGGATTCTCCCGATTCGGCTGTTATGCTGAAATGAATACCTAGTTATATAACTCAAATCAAGGATGGACTGGACGGGCGCGGGATATGGCGATAAAAAGGTAGCTATTAAAGGGAGTGTCCGATGTATCAGACCGTCCATGCCGAATCCCTGGTGGCCCGCACGGCGCGCGAACTGGCCGAACTGAGCCTTGCGCATGAGGACGGCGACTTCATCGGCGCGGAGGACGATCTGCTCTCGCGCCTCGGGGTCAGCCGCCCGACCCTTCGCCAGGCCGCCAAGATTGCCGAGAACGACCGCCTGATCAGCGTGCGGCGCGGGATCAAGGGCGGGTTCTATGCCAGCCGTCCCGATGCTCAGGACGCGATCCGCACCCTGGCCCGCTTCCTGCGGCTGCGCGGCGGCACGCTGAGCGACATCATGGCGGTCAGTCGGCTGGTTTCGGAAGAAGCCGGAGCCCTGGCTTGTGGCTGCAAGGACGAAAACCTGCGCGCGCGGCTGGCCGATTTCATGGCCCGGATCGATGCCAATGACAGTCCTGCCGCGCTGATCGGAGCCGAGGCCGAACTGGTCCAGATCATTTCCGAAATGAGCGGCAACCCGGCAATCGAGCTGGTCATGGCGATCGGCTTTTCGTTCGGGATGGAGGAACAGCGCATCGGCCTGTACCGGGCAGAAGAGCACCGCGCCGTCGCCCGCCGGCTGCAGCACCAGCTGTGCGAGGCGATACTTGATGCCGATGCAGAGATTGCCCGGGTGCTGATGCGCCGCCGTTCCGCCACCATGCAGCAATGGATTGCCGAACTGCCCGAGGGCGGGGCATGACCACGACCAGCTTCAAGGGCTTCGGCGGCGTTATGCTGGAGGCCGAGGTCGCCGGTGACGAACACGATCCGGCGATCCTGCTGGTCCACGGCGCCGGGCAGACCCGCGCCGTCTGGCATACGGTGGCCGAAGGGCTGGTGCAGGCCGGACGGCGGGTGATCAGCCTCGACCTGCGCGGGCACGGCGGCAGCGAATGGCCGGCGGACGGGCGCTATGACCTCGATGCCCAGGTCGAGGACCTGCGCGCGGTGCTGGCCCAGCTCGGAACCCGCCCGGTGGTGGTGGCGACCACACTGGGGGGCTGGATCGCCGCGCTCGCCCTCTCCACCGACGCCGCCAATCTGGCCGCCGGGCTGGTCCTGGCCGACATGCCGGTTGAAGCCGATGCCGAAACCGCGCGCCAGATCGGTGACCGGCTGCGCCAGGCGGCGGATCGCGGCGATGCGGATTGGGATCCCCGCTCGATCGGGCAGCTTGACATGGGCGAGGTCGGCCAGCGCCTGATCGCTGCCGCTCCGGGCCTTGCCTTGCCGACCCAGGTGGTGCGCGGCGGGATCGGCTGGATCCAGCGGTCGGGCGGCAGCGCGGCCTTCGATGCGGCGTTGCCCAATGCCGAAGTGGTCGAAGTGGCCGATGCCGACCTGCTGGTCATGACCGACCGGACCGAGGCGTTCCTGTCGATCCTGCTCGATTTCCTCGATCGCAAGCAGCCGCGCGCGGCGAGCGAGTTCCGGGGCGGGTCCGACCCGCGCACCCTGCGCGATGCGATGGGCTGCTTTGCCACCGGGATTACCATCGTGACTGCCCTGGCCGCGGATGGCACTCCGGTGGGGCTGACGGCCAACAGCTTTACTTCGGTCTCGCTCGGGCCGCCGCTGCTGCTGGTCTGCATTGCCAACAATGCCGGGACCGCGCCGGTGCTGCGCGGGTGCGAGCGGTTCGGCGTGAACGTGCTGCAAACCAGCCAGCAACAGACGTCCAACCGCTTTGCCGGCAAGGGCGAGGACCGCTTTGCCACAACACCGTGGCATCCCGGGGCGGGCGGTGTGCCGCTGCTCGACGGGTCGCTGGTATCCTTCGAATGCCGCCGCCACGCGGTGCACGAAGGCGGCGATCACTTCATCCTGGTGGGCGAGGTAGAGCGCGCCCGGTTCGAACCGCGCCGCGATCCGCTGCTCTACTTCCGGGGCAAATACCGGCGGCTGCATTTCGCCTAGGTGCTGGACAAGGCCTCCGCCCTGTCATATCGCACCTAGTTATATAACTTGGGAATCGAGGAGGGCATGCCGGTGGGCTGGGCCAATCAGGACAAGACGGCGATCGTCGGGATCGGTGCGACAGACTATTACGTGCGGGGCAAGAGCTGGCCGCGCACGATCAACGACATGGCCGGAGAAGCGATTCTGAAGGCCTGCGAGGATGCCGGGATTTCGATCAAGGACATCGACGGCTTTGCCTATTATTCGACTGCGGGCGCCGGCTATCTCGACAAGTTCGATACCGCCAGCCTGATGGAAACGCTGGGCATGCCCAACATTTCCTTTTCCGCCACGCTGACCAGCGGCGGCGGCGGCTGCCCCGGTGCGATCGGCTTGGCTACTGCGGGCCTGATGAACGAGGACTGCAAGTATGTGGTCACCCTGATGGCCCTGCAGCAATTGCCGCAGCACCGGCTGGGCGTGGTGTTCGGCGCCGCAGCACCCAGCGCGGAGAACAGCTTCCTCCAGCCCTCTGGCCTGGTTGGCCCCGGCCACCTGATGTCGATGCTGACCCGGCGGCACATGCACCTTTACGGCACCACTCAGGATGCCTTTGGCGAGATCGTCATGGCCACCCGCGCCAATACCCACAACCGCCCCAAGGCTGTGCGCAAGGCGCCGCTGACCAAGGAGGAATACGATCATTCGGTCATGCTGGCCGATCCGCTGCGGCGGCTTGATTTCTGCCTGGAAACCGACGGCGCGGTGGCGGTGATCACTACCACCATGGACCGTGCCAAGGACTGCCGTCACAAGCCGGCCGTGGTCCACGCCTGCGCCCACGGCGGCCAGCGCGAATGGGGCCGGGCCTTTGCCTGGATGGGCATGCCCGATCCGCACTTCGCCAGCAGCGGTCACAAGTTCACCGCCGACCGGATCTGGGCCCAGTCGGGCCTATCGGCCAAGGACATGGACGTGGCGCTGATCTATGACCACTTCAGCCCGATGGTGCTGATGCAGCTGGAAGATTACGGCTTCTGCGAAAAGGGCGAGGGGGGCGACTACGTCCTGTCCGGCAAGATCCGCTACGATGCGGCCACGCAGGGCGGGGTCAACGGCGGGGTGCCGGTTAACACCCACGGCGGCAACCTGAACGAGGCCTACATCATCGGCATGACCCACATCGTCGAAGGGGTGGAGCAGGTGCGCGGCACCGCGATCAACCAGGTCAAGGATGCCGAATTTGCGTTGGTCTCCGGCGGACCCGCATCGCTGCCCGTTTCCAGCCTGATCCTGAGGAGCGCCTGACATGAGCGAGCCCATCAAGTACGGTCCGGCCAAGCTGCTGCCCGGCGACCAGATCCGCATTTCGACCAATCCGGATACCGAACCGTTCTGGCTGGCGGCCAAGGAACACCGGCTGACCGCCTGCCAGTGCGCGGCCTGCGGCCACTTCCGTATGCCGCCGACCGCCTACTGCCCGGAATGCTCCAGCACGGAAAAGAACTGGCCGACCCTGCCCGGCACGGCCACGGTGTTCAGCTATGTGGTCTGCAACCGCAACCCGAAGGACGGCGAGCCCTATATCTATGTGCCGGTTGTGGTCGATATCGACGGCGCGCCGGGCGCCCGGCTCAACGCCAACGTCACCGGCTGCAATGCCGAGGATGTCCATATCGGGATGAAGGTTACGGTCGAATGGACCGAGATCCAGGACGGCTGGGTGCTGCCCAATTTCCGCAAGCTCTAAGGGACGCGCCATGCTGAGCGAACTGCGCATCGTCGAGATCGGGGAAGGGCAGGCGGTTCAGGTGGCCGGGCTGATGCTGGCCAGCCTTGGCGCGGACGTGCTGAAGATCGAGCGTCCGGGTGGAGACCCGGCTCGTGGTCAGGCGCGCTTCGCCAATTGGAACCGCAACAAGCGCAGCCTCGAACTGGATCTGGCGAGCGAGGAAGGTCTGGCGGCGCTGCACGCGCGGCTGGCGGGGGCGGATGTCCTGCTTCACCAGTTCACCCCGTCGCGGGCAAAAGCCTTGGGCCTCGACGATGCAGCGCTGGCGGTGAAGTACCCCCGGCTGGTCGTCAGCGGCATCACCGGCAGCCCGGCGGGTCATCCCGATGTCGAACGATCGGACGATGAACTGCTGGTCGCCGCGCGGTTTGGCGCGCTTTACGAAAACGACGGCTATCGCCCCGGGCCGATCGTCTGGCGCTTCAATGCCGGGTCGTGGTCTGCCGCGCATCTGGCCGCGGCAGGCATTCTGGCGCGACTGGTCGCCCGCCTGCAATCGGGCAAGGGCGGACCGGCCCATACTTCGCTGTTCCAGGGTCACATGGTCATGCTGGCACTGATCTGGGCGCGCAATTCGAAAGGGCCGATGCCCAACAATCCCCCGCATCCCCTGGCGGCGCGTCCCGTCGGGCAGCAGCTTTACCAGTGCGAAGGCGGCGACTGGCTGCAGATCATGGATCCCGCCCGGCAGTTCGACTACGCCTCGATGCCGACCATGTGGGAGGTCCTTGCCGAAGGGGTCGAAATCGATTCCGAGGAAGGCAAGATCGAGGCTTTCAAGCGCCGCCCGCTGGAACGCTGGCTGGCCGATCTGCGCGCCGCCGACATCGCGGTGGAGCCAGCCTATCCGCTGGGCGGAATGCTCAGTCACCCGGAAGTTCGCGCAAACGGCTATGTGACCGAAATCGACGATCCGGTTCTGGGCCCGACCATTCAGCCGAACGTGCCGTTTCACACCAATGCCGATCTGCCCGCCCCGCGGCCTGCGCCGCGCCTGGGCGAGGGTGGAGATGCCGACTGGACCCCGCCCCCTGCCGCCGTGGGCAATAACGGTCAGCCTGCCGAAGTGCTCAGCGGCGTGCGCGTCGTCGATTTCGGGATGTTTCTGGCCGGCCCGATGGGTCCCTCGATGATGGGCGACATGGGCGCCGATGTGATCAAGGTCGAGGCGCTGACCGGCGACCGGATCCGCTTCATGCACCGCTACTATCAGGCGGCCTCGCGATCGAAGCGGTCGATCGCGCTGGACCTGACCAAGCCCGAGGCCCAGCCAATCCTCGCCCGCCTGCTCAAGTGGGCGGAGGCCGTCCACCACAACATGCGCTTCAAGGGCGCGGCCAAGCTGGGGCTGTCGGACGAAGGCATCCGCCAGCACAACCCCGACGTCGCATTCAACTATGTCAGCGCCTATGGCCAGAAGGGGGAACGCGGCAACTGGCCGGGCTATGATTCCATCTTCAACGCCATTGCCGGGTGGGAGTTCGAGAACGCCGGGGAAGGCAACAAGCCGATGTTCAACCGCCCCGGGACGATGGATGTCAGTTCCGCGCAAAGCGCATTGGTTGAACTGATGGCCTCGCTCTATGCCAAGCGGTCGGGACAGCGCGGCTATACCACGCAAACCTCGCTGCTCGGCATTTCGGCGATGACCCAGGGCGAAACCCTGATCCTGCCCGATGGTACGCTGGCCGAGACCTATCATCTCGATAGGGACCAGACCGGCTTTTCGCCTTACCACCGCATTTTCGAATGCCAGAACGGCCAGTGGATTGCGATTGCCGCCCACTCTGAAGCCCGCCGCGCTGGTGTGCGCGCCGTGCTGGGTGACGACGAGGCTGGCTTTGCCGCTGCTGCCGCCGCGCGCGGCGCCGACGATCTCATCGCCGCGCTGGAATCAGCCGGGGTGCCGTGCGACCATGTGACGTTCGAGGCGGCGGAGGATCAGTTCTTCGCCAGCAAGGTCAACCGCGAACTCGGCCTGATCTCTGTGCTGGAACAGCCGCTCTACGGCACGGTCGAACAGCCGGGCGCGTTCTGGAACTTTGGCGATATCCCGGTTGTGTTCAAGCACGCTGCGCCGGCCATTGGCCAGCACACCGACGAGATCATGCGCGAACTGGGCTTCAGCGAGGCCGAGATTGCCGACTATCGCGAAAAGCGGGTGATCGGCTGAGGGCGGGCCTCAGCCGTTCTTTTCCCGCTTTGGCGGCAGCCACGTCCGCACCGGCTCAAATACGGGCATCCGCAGGCTGCGCCGCAGCCAGTTCGCGCCGTCCAGCACGAAGGTGTGGCCCGAACAAAACGCGGCATAGTCCGAACAGAGATAGGCCGCGGCCCAGCCCAGTTCGTGAACCTCGCCGGTGCGAAGCGCGGGCTGGCGGTTCGACAGATCGTTGCCGTCGGCAAAGCGGAGGTGCGCGGCGCGGTCGGCATGGGGGAACAGGCCCGGCGCGATGCAGTTCACCCGGATGTCATAGGGTGCCCATTCCACCGCAAGGCTCTGCGTCAGGTTGGTGACCGCCGCCTTGGCCGCTGCCGAAGGGCTGGTTCCGGGCCCCCCGGTCCACGAATAGGTCGCCCCGATGTTGAGGATCGCCCCGCCGATCCCGTCGGCAATGCGGCGCCGGGCAAATTCGGTTGAGCAGATCCAGGTGCCATCGAGCACGATGGAGGTGACCGCGCGCCAGGCATTGAGGCTGAAATCTTCCGATGCCCCGGCGAGGTTCCCGGCGGCATTGTTGATCAGCTGGGTGACCGGACCGAAAGCGTCCTCCACCTCGTCGAAGCAGGCCTTGACCGCTTCAGGATCGCGCACGTCGAGCTGGACCCCGATGGCCCGGCCGCCGGCTTCCTCAACCGCCGCCACGCCGCGTGCCCGCTTTTCCGGGTCGCGGCTGGCGATGGCGACTGCGCCGCCCAGGCGGCCAAACTCGGCGGCGATGCCCTTGCCGATACCCGATCCGCCACCGGTGACGATCGCCACGTCGTTTGCGAAGGAACCTTCGGGCAGCATTCGCAGGCCGCGCGCCGGGGCGGGGCGGAGGCCCTTGTACTGGTCGCTCATCTCATTTCCCCTTGTAGACGGGTGTGCGCTTCTCGCGCAGTGCGGCGCGGGCTTCGTGATAGTCCTCGGTCTTGAACAGGTAGGATTGCGCCATCAGTTCCTGGGCGATCCCGTTGCGGATGGCCCCGGCGTCTGTTTGATCGACCATGGTCTTGGCCATGGCCAGGCACAGCGGCGGCTTGGCGGCGATTTTCTTCGCGATTTCGAGTGCCTTTTCATCGAGTTCCTCGGGCGCAACGACAAAGTCCACCGCGCCCCATTCCAATGCCGTCCGGGCGTCGATCCGCTCCCCGGTCATCACCATGTATTTGGTCCGGCTGGGGCCGATCAGCCGGGTCATCAACTGGGTTCCGCCGGTATCGGGCAGGATGCCGTAGTTGATTTCGGGCAGGCCCATCTTCAGCGAAGTGTCGGAAATGCGGATGTCGCAGGACAGCGCGGTTTCGCAGCCGCCACCGATCACCGCGCCTTTCAGTGCGCCGATGAACGGTTTGGGACTGTCCAGCACCACCAGCCGTTTCTGCTGGTGGCGCAGGACAAAGTGGTAATCGCTTTCGTCCTTCGCCCGGTGGCCCAGCATGGTGGTATCGCGGCCAGAGCAGAACGACTTGCCCGCACCCCGCAGTAACACCGCACGTACACCATCGTCACTCAAGGCATGGTCCAGCGCTTCCTTGTAGAGGTGGGCTGCTTCGTCATCCATCGCGTTGTGGACTTCCGGCCGGTTGAGCGTGATCACGCCGACCCCGTTGCTGACTTCGTAGAGGACCTTCTCGGTCATGCCGCTTCTCCAAGGATGATGTCGCGCCGGGCAGGCGCAACGAATGACAGGAGGTGTGCCCGCTTGAGGCACATGTGAGGATAGGCTTCGTCGGTCATGCCGATCCCGCCGTGGACCTGGATGTTGGCGCGCCCGTTCTCGATCGCGGCCTGATCGGCCAGGCGCATTGCCGCTGCGGCGTGGAAGGCCGCCTCGGCATCGCCGGCGTCGAGTGCGGCGGCCGCATAGTAGAGCTGCGAGCGGGCCACCGCGCTGCGCACCGCCATGTCGGCGCAGATGTGCTTCAGTGCCTGGAACCAGCCGATCGGACGGTCGAACTGTTCGCGGACCTTGGCATAGTCTGCGGCCATGTCCCGCGCGGCATCGGCGCAGCCGAGAGCGAAAGCGGCGGTCAGCAACTGCAGGTGCAGCCCGGCGCGCGGATCGCCCAGCGCGGTGAAAGGCGGGGCGGGATCGAGGTGGGCCAGCGGCGCTGACGGATCGAGCCCCGGCGCGCCGCCAAGGTCGCTGGGCAGCGGGGTGGTGGCCACCAGATGCCCGGCCAGGCCCAGCGCGCGATCGGCTCCGGCCGGATCATAGACCCGCACCCGGCCGCCTACCGCGTGGCTGTCGAGCAAGGCCAGGGCGGTCTTGCCGGGGTGCTCGCTCCACCGCGCGGCCACCGCCGTGGCGATCAGCCCGACCGGGGCGAGGTGGCGCCCCAGTTCGGCAAAGACCAGCGCTTCGGTGGCATGGGTCAGGCCCATGTCCGGCGCGGTCATCGCGGTCCAGCCCATCGCTTCCAGTTCGGCCCACAGGCCCGCCGGTCGGGCGCGGGCCTGGTCCAGCGGCATGTTGTCGCGGCACCAGTCGGCGGTGGCGGTCAGGAGGGCGAGCTGTTCGGTATCGGTGGTCAGGTCCATGACGCTTACCTCGACTTCGGCAGGCCGAGCAGGCGCTCGGCAATGATGTCGCGCTGGATCTGGGCGGTGCCCCCGGCGATCGTGGCGGCAAAGCCGCGCAGGTAATCGGCTACCAGATCATCGTCGCCATAGCGGAAGTCCAGCACTTCCTCGCCCGCCAGCAGCAAGGCCATGCGTTCCAGCCGCTGGCCCAGTTCGGACGTGAACAGCCGGATCACCGAGGCTTCCGGCCCTGGCTGGCCGGTGCGGACCACTTCGGAGATGTTGCGATAGGTCATCGCCCGCAGCGCCGCGACTTCGGCGCGCAGCTGGATCAACTGTTCGGCGATGCGCTCGTCCTTGATCGCTCCGCTTGAGCGGGCGCGCTCCAGCAGTTCCTCCACCTCCTGGCTCTGCTTGACCTGATCGGCGATGAACCCGGTGCCGCGTTCGAAGCTGAGCGTCGACATCGCCACCTTCCAGCCGTTGCCCAGCCCGCCGACGACATTGTCCAGCGGAACGCGGACATCGTCGTAGAACACCTGGGCAAATTCGACCTGGCCGGACATCTTGCGGATCGGCCGCACTTCGATGCCCGGCGCGTGCATCGGACAGATCACCCAGGACAGGCCCTTGTGGCGCTGCGATCCCTCCTCGGTCCGCACTACCAGTTCCTGCCAGTCGGCCACGTGGGCAAAGCTGGTCCAGATCTTGGTGCCGTTGACCACCAGCTCGTTGCCTTCGATCCGCGCGTGGGTGCGGATCCCGGCCAGGTCGCTGCCCGCGCCGGGTTCGGAAAAGCCCTGGCACCAGATCGCCTCGCCGCGCAGGATCCGGGGCAGGTGGTATTCCTTCTGCGCCTCGCTGGCGTTGAGGATCAGGGTCGGCCCGCCGTGGTTGATGCCGACAAAGTTCGCCCCGATCCACGGCGCATGGGCGCGGGCGTATTCTTCCAGCCAGATCACCTGCTGGACGATCGACAGGCCGCGCCCGCCGTACTCCTTCGGCCAGTTGATCCCGGCCCAGCCGGCATCGAACAGGCGGCGCTGCCAGGCCTTGTCGAAGTCGATCGCGGCAGCCGCATCCATCGGGCGGCGCTGACCGGTCACGTTGTCATGCAGCCAGTCGCGGCATTCTGCGCGGAAGTGCTGTTCCTCGGGCGAAAAACGGATGTCCATCTGGGTTAGACCTTCGGGGTTGACGCGGAAGAGGAGGGCACCGCACCCTCGCACGCACATACACGTGCGGAGAGCGGATCATGGATGGTGCGGCGGGCCGGATGCCGGCTCAACTGGAAACGGAATGGCGCCGGCTGGGCCTGTGGAAGGACCTGTCGCTGGCCGCGGCAATGGCCCGCGCGGCGGCCGAGCGGCCGCAGGCTCCGCTCCATTTCTTCGGCAGCGGCGGGGAACGCCGGACCACGCTGGGCGAAGTCCATGCCCGCGGGCGGGCGCTGGCCGGATCGTTTCATGCGCTGGGGCTGCGGCCGGGCGATGTCATCGCGATGCAGCTGCCCAACGGCCTGGAGAACGCGGTCCTGTTCCAGGCCGCGGCGATGCTCGGCTGCACGCTGCTGCCGATCGTCCACATCTATGGCCCGCACGAACTGGCCCACATCCTGGCCGACAGCGGCGCGAAGGCGCTGATCGTGCCGGACCGCTGGAAGACCATCGACTACCTCGACCGGCTGGCCCGCCTGCCCGAACTGCCGGCCCTGCGCCACCGGATCGTGATTGGGCAGACCGTGCCGCCGGGCATGATCGCGCTGGATGCCCTGCCGCCGGGCGAACTGCCCGAAATCACGGTCGAACCCGATGCCCTGGCCTTGCTGCTCTACACCTCGGGCACCACCGCCGCGCCCAAGGGCGTGCGCCACACCTCGCGCAGCCTGCTGGCCGAATTGAACGCCCAGCGGCGGGATGGTCCGGCCGACGATTACGGCCTGTCGCCCTGGCCGTCCGGCCACATCGCCGGGACGCTGGGCGTGATGGGCCATGCCCTGCTGGGCCGGCCGATGGTGATCCTTGAGGCGTGGGATGCGGCGCTGGCGGCAGAGCTGGTCGAGCGGTTCCGGGTGCGGCAGATGTCGGGCACGCCGTTCCACCTGTCCGGCCTGATGGAAGCGGCAGCGCGGGACGGGCGCGACATTACCAGTTTCGCCCAGTTCCTGATCGGTGCAACCACGGTCCCGCCCGCGCTGGTCGCGGCCAGCGAGGCAGCCGGGATCCGCTGCTGCCGCTGCTATGGATCGACCGAGATGCCGACCGTTTCGCAATGCGAACCGGACGATCCGCTGGACAAGCGGCTCACCACCGATGGCCGGCCCAATCCGGGCGTTGAAGTGCGGATCGTCGACGATGCCGGCGCGGACCTGCCCCTTGGCAGCGAGGGCGAAGTGGCCGTGCGCGGGGCAGAGCGGTTCGTGGGTTACACCGATCCAGCGCTCAATACCGCCAGTTTCCTGCCCGGCGGCTGGTTCCTGACCGGCGATATCGGCAAGCTCGACACCGAGGGCTTTCTGGCGATCACCGACCGCAAGAAGGACATAATCATCCGCGGCGGCGAGAACATTTCCAGCCGCGAGGTGGAGGAACTGCTGCTGCAGGTGCCCGGCATTCGCGAGGCTGCCGCAATCGGTCTGCCCGATCCGCGTCTGGGGGAGCGGATCTGCGCCGTGGTGTTGACGGCTGAAGGGGCCAGTCCCACCATCGAGTCGGTCGATGCGGTGTTCCGCGATCTGGGCGTGGCGCGGCAGAAGACCCCCGAAGCCCTGATCGTGCTGGACGAGCTGCCGCGGACTCCATCGGGCAAGGTCCAGAAGGCCGAATTGCGGCGGATTCTGGCCGAACAGGGGCGCATTCCGCCGCGCTGAACGCGCGCTTCCCGCCGCCGCCTTGTCCGTGCCTTGCACCAGCCTGCTCCCGCCGCTTGCCGGATCGCTGCCGGGTGTTTAATCATTCGATTAATCCCGGCTTGATCTGTATTACCTAGTTATATAACTGGATGGTCTTTTGAGCCGCTGGGCGAGCCTAGTCAATCCCGGAGCGAACCGGGCGGCGGCATGAGTGGGAAGGATAGCGAAAATGGCATTCAAGACCCGGATTACCGAGATGCTGGGAATCGAGCACCCGATCGTTCAGGGCGGGATGCAGGGCGTGGGCGTGGCGGAAATGGCCAGCGCCGTTTCCAACGCCGGCGGGCTTGGCATCCTGACCGCGCTGACCCAGCCGAGCCCCGCTGCGCTGAGCGCCGAGATCGAGCGCTGCCGGGGCATGACCGACAAGCCCTTCGGCGTGAACATGACCGTGTTCCCGACGATCAATTCGCCCGACTACAAGGCCTATGCCCAGGCGATCATCGACAGCGGGGTGAAGATCGTGGAGACGGCCGGGACTCCGGCGGTGCGCGAAATCTGGGAAATGCTGAAGCCGGCCGGGGTGACGATCCTGCACAAGTGCACCGCCGTGCGTCATGCCGTTTCCGCCGAGAAGGCCGGCTGCGACATCATCTCGATCGACGGGTTCGAATGCGCTGGCCATCCGGGCGAGGATGACATTCCCGGCCTGATCCTGATCCCGGCAGCGGCCGACAAGGTCAAGATTCCGCTGCTGGCCAGCGGCGGGTTCGGCGACGGGCGCGGCCTGGCCGCCGCGCTGTCGCTGGGCGCGGAAGGGATCAATATGGGCACCCGGTTCTGCGCCACGGTCGAGGCGCCGATCCACGACAACGTCAAGCAGGCCTATCTCGACAATGACGAGCGCGGATCAGTGCTGATCTTCCGCAGCCTGAAGAATACCGCCCGGGTCGGGCGCAGCGCCGTCTCGGAAGAAGTGGCGCGGCGCCTTGCGGTGCCGGGCGCGACTTTCGACGATGTGAAGGAACTCGTCGCCGGGGCTGCGGGCCGCGAAATGCTCCAGACCGGGGACCTGTCCAAGGGCGTGTTCTGGGCCGGGATGATCCAGGGCCTGATCCATGACATCCCGACCTGCCAGGTGCTGATCGACCGGATCGTCGCCGACGCCGAAGCAATCATCCGCCAGCGCCTTGCCGGCATGCTGGCCTGAGGAGAACCACAGCCATGAAGATCGACAATACCACCGCCGCCGTCGTCACCGGAGGGGCCTCGGGCCTTGGCCGGGCCACTGCCGAAGCGCTTGCCGCCGCCGGGGTCAAGGTGGCCATTTTCGACCTCAACGAGGAACTGGGCAGCGAAGTGGCGAAATCCATCGGCGGCCTGTTCTGCAAGGTCGACATCATGAGCGAGGATTCGGTCGTCGCCGGGTTCGAAAAGGCCCGCGCCGCCCACGGGCAGGAACGGATCCTGGTCCACTGCGCCATGGCCAACCGCAAGGGCAAGACCGTGGGCCGCAACAAGGAAACCGGGGAATTCACCCGCCTTTCGACCGAGGATTACGAGTTTGCCGCCCAGGGCATCCTGATCTCCAGCTACCGGGTGGCCTCGCTTTCGGCACTTGGCATGGCCGGCCTTGAGCCGCTGGAAGACGGCGAGCGCGGCTGCATCACCCTGACCGCTTCGGTTGCGGCGCAGGACGCACAGATCGGGCAGGTCGCCTATGGCTCGCTGAAAGCCGGGGTCAACGGGCTGGTGCTGCCGATGGCGCGCGACCTGATGGACCTGGGCATCCGGGTGAATTCGATCATGCCGGGCATCTTCGGCACGCCGCTGCTGGGCCGCCTGCCGGAAAAGGTGCTGGACGGCCTTAACGCCTCGGTGCCGTTCCCCAAGCGGCTGGGCAAGCCGGAAGAATTCGCCAGCCTGGCGATGGAACTGGTCCGCAACAGTTATTTCAACGGGCAGAATATCCGCCTCGACGGCGCGATCCGCATGGCGCCCCGCTAAGTCCCGAAAGGACCGACCATGACCGAAGCCTACATCGTCGATGCCGTCCGCACCCCGCGCGGGATCGGCAAGCCGGGCAAGGGCGCCCTGGCGCACCTCCACCCGCAGGATCTTGGTGCCACCGTGCTGCGCGCGATCCGGGATCGCAATGCGCTCGATACGGCAAAGGTGGATGACATTGTCTGGTCGTGCAGCCAGCAGCGCGGCAAGCAGGGCGGGGACCTGGGGCGGCTTTCGGCGCTGTGGGCCGGTTACGATGTCAAGGCCAGCGGCACCACGATCGACCGGTTCTGCGGCGGCGGCATTTCCAGCGTCAGCTTCGCTGCCGGCCAGATCATGGCCGGGTTCGAAGACGTGATGATCGCCGGCGGGACCGAGATGATGAGCTATCATTTCGAGCTCGACGCGCTGGAAAGCCAGACCGAGCTGGGCAAGCTCGGCCGGGCGCGCGGCAACGAGGCGCTGTACGAGCAGCACCCGATTTCCGCAGTGGGTGTGGCCGCCGATGCCATCGCCGCGATGGAAGGGATCAGCCGCGCCGACCTCGAAGCGCTGGGCGTGGCCAGCCAGCACAAAGCCAAGGCGGCGATCGATGCCGGGCGCTTTGCCGGCAGCATCGTGCCGGTCCACAACCGCGACGGCAGTCTGGCGCTGGACCATAACGAGTACCCGCGCCCCGAAACCACGGCTGAGGGGCTGGCCGCGCTGAAGCCGGCCTTCGTGGCGATGGAACAGGTTCCGGCCGCGTCTGACGGCACCACCATGCGTCAGATGATCGAGCGCAAGTACCCCGATCTCAAGTGGGAGCCGGTCCACCATGTCGGCACCTCATCGGGCGTGGTCGATGGTTCGGCGGCGCTGCTGCTTGCTTCGGAACAGGGCCTCAAGGACAACGGCTGGAAGCCTCGCGCGCGGATCGTCACGGCGGTCAATGCCGGGGACTGCCCGACCCTGATACTCAACGCCCCGGTTCGGGCGGCGAAGAAGGCGCTGGAGCGCGCCGGCC